>JABAOC010000493.1_pt1 | contig 339248 bp, 329 predicted proteins | sample 7062161 | NCBI WGS metagenome assembly JABAOC01 (sample SAMN14538625, study PRJNA623070) | marine sediment metagenome | biome: marine biome [ENVO:00000428]; feature: marine pelagic biome [ENVO:01000023]; material: deep marine sediment [ENVO:00002113] | place: India: Gulf of Khambhat ... | reverse complement strand
AGGGCCGATGCACAGGGCCTCGTCAGCTATCTGCACATGAAGGCTGCGGCGGTCCGCCTCTGAATAAACAGCCACAGTTGAAATCCCCATCTCCTGGCAGCCCCTGATAATCCGGGCAGCTATCTCTCCTCTGTTGGCGATGAGTATCTTTTTAAACATTTGTGTATTGAATTTCCTTATATTTCAGGTGGGTCTGATAGATCAAGGTCCGCCGTCATTCTGACCATTTGGGTTTTCGCTTTTCCAGGAAGGAAGCCATGCCTTCCTGTCCTTCCTGGCTGATCCTCAGATTTGCGATCATCCTGGCTGTAAATTCCTTGGCCTCTTCCAGACTCATTTGAGGGACTCGAAAGATCAACTCTTTGCAGTTGGCCAACGCTTCCGGTCCTGAAGTCAGCAGAAGACCGACCAATTCCCCGACCTTTTCTTCCAACTCCCTGCGGGGGACCACCTCGTTTATCAAGCCTATCTCCTGTGCTTTGTGGGCGGAGATTCTCTTTCCGGTAAGAAAATATTCACGCGCCTTGCTCTCTCCGATTTTTCGGATCACATAGGGAGAGATGGCTGCCGGAACCAGCCCGATCTTTACTTCGCTCAAACCGAATTTTGCCTCCTCGGAGGCAATAGCCATATCACAGGCAGAGAGGAATCCGTTTCCGCCGCCGATGGCAGTCCCGTTCACCATCGCTATGGTTGGCTTAGACAGCATGTAGAGTTTGTGAAGAGCCTCAGCCAGTGCGAGGGATTCCTCCAGGTTTTGTTCATAGGAATAATGGATGATTTCCTTCATCCAATTGATGTCCGCTCCGGCGCAGAAGGACTTGTGGCTTCCGGTCAGGATGACCACCCTGACAGATTCATCCGACGCCACCTGCTCTAATGCATCGGAAACCTCGGAAATCATGGTGGCATTGAAGGCATTGTGGACCTCGGGCCTGTTAAAGGTTATGCGTGCGGTCTTGTTGTCCACAGCTACCAGGAGTGTTCGGTATGTTCTCTCTGCCATATTCACATCCTGAAGATGCCCACCTTGTAGTCCGGGATGGGAGCGTTCAGACTCATGGATATGCCCAGAGCAAGAGCCTGCCGTGTCTCCAGGGGATCGATAATGCCATCGTCCCAGAGCCTGGCCGTACTGAAATACGGGCTGGCCTCGTGTTCATATTTTTCCAGGATAGGTTCCCGCATCTTTTGAATCTCTTGTTCGGTCATCTTTTTCCCCTGGGCCTTCAGCCTTTTCACTTTGACCGTTACCAGGACATTCGCTGCCTGTTCACCTCCCATCACGCTGATCCGAGCATTGGGCCACATCCAGAGCAGCCGGGGTTCATAAGCCCGTCCGCACATGGCATAATTGCCGGCACCGTTGGAGGCACCGACGATCACCGTAAACTTGGGCACATCCGCGTTGGCTACGGCATGGACCAGCTTGGCGCCATCCTTGGCAATCCCACCATGCTCGTACTGTTTGCCTACGATAAAACCCGTGATGTTCTGGAAGAAGATCAAGGGAATCTTCCGCATGGAACAGAGCGTCACGAAATGGGCTCCCTTGAGCGAGCTTTCGGAGAACAGGACACCATTGTTGGCCAAAATGCCTACGGGATAGCCCATAATGTGGGCAAATCCGCACACTATTGTCTGTCCGTAGAGCTCCTTGAACTCTTGAAACCGGCTGCCGTCTACGATCCGAGCGATGACCTCGCGGAAATCGTAGGGTTTCCGGGTGTCTTGAGGAACGATTCCATAGATTTCCTCAGGATCATAATAAGGATCTTCAGGCTCGCTGATGTCCAGCTCGAATTTTTTGGGCGGATCCAACGTTTCGACGATGTTTCGAGCGATTTCGAGGGCATGGGAATCATTCTGGGCGTAATAGTCAGACACTCCAGAAATACGGCAGTGGACATCTGCGCCTCCCAGTTCCTCGTCAGTAACATCCACCCCGGTGGCCGCCTTGACCAGAGGAGGCCCTCCGATGAAGATGGTGCCCTGCTGCCTGACGATCACGGTTTCATCACTCATAGCCGGGACATATGCGCCTCCTGCCGTGCACGAACCCATCACGATGGAAATCTGGGGAATGCCCAGACCGGAGAGTCTGGCCTGGTTATAGAAGATGCGGCCGAAATGCTCCTTATCCGGAAAAGTGCCGGCCTGAAGCGGCAGAAATATCCCACCGGAATCGACCAGATAGATACATGGCAGGCGATTCTCCAGGGCAACCTGCTGGGCACGGATGTGTTTCTTGATGGTCATGGGGAAATAGGTCCCTCCCTTTACCGTAGCATCATTGGCGACGACAAGGACCTCTCTGCCGTGGACCACTCCTATCCCGGTGACCATACCCGCACTGGGTGCTTCGTTGTCATACAGGCCATATGCCGCTAAAGGACTGAGTTCGAGAAAGGGGGTGTTTTTATCGAAAAGTTTCTCCAACCTTTCTCTGACCAGCAGTTTCTCTCTTGACTTGTGCAGATCCCTGTATTTCTTCGGACCTCCCTCTTGAATCTGACTCAGCCTTTCTTTGTAGGTTTCGACTTCCCTTTTCAGACTTTCATAATTTTCTTTGAATTGCTTGCTCTTGGCATCCACCTTGCTTTCGATTCTGTACATGTATCATAACTCCCAAAAGAGTATATTAACCTGAATCATTCATAATTCACTTCGCACCTTTGCAGCAACCTTCACTCGAGAATAATTCAGGTTCATTATATGCCAGTCAGGCAGCAAAAGCTAGAAATCGCATAAAATCGCCCAAGGAGAATGTCACGACGAGCGAAGCACGGCCCTCTCCATATGATACCCGAAAGTACACATCACTGGTCGATCAACAATTTCTAAAATAAAACTTTGCTTCCAGCAAAGTTTAGAGCCTTTTTTGCGTTCTCTATAACTAGGAGTTATAATCCCTGAAAGCGGTCTTTAAGAATCCCCCTCGTTCGGGACGAACTTGTATCCGTAACAGAGAATGCCCGATTCTCCCTCTTGAAAGACCTTACGGAATTCCAGCTTGACCGGCATCCCGATCCTGATATCCTCGAATCCACAATCCACGATCTGTGCAGTCAGTTTCACGCCGTCATCCAATTCGGCTATCCCCACAGCATACGGGGCCTGATCCGCGAATTGATGGGGAGGAACCCGGATAATGGTGTAGGTAAGGACCTTTCCCTTTTCGGCCAGCTTGGCTCGCTCCAGTTCCTGGCTTTTGCATTCCGAACAGACGAGTCGAGGAGGGAAAAATTTCGTCCCGCATTTCTTGCACTGGTTGGCTTCGAACCTGTATCTTTGAGGAATCTCTCTCCAATATCTCGATGGCGTAGGCATTTGATCCTCCTTCCTTATTCTCTTTCGAAAATGTGCACGACCGTGCTTCCGCCGCTTCCGCCCATGTTTTGAGTCATGCCGATGCGTGCATCCTTCACCTGTCTTTCTCCGGCGTCTCCCCGAAGCTGTTTGACCACTTCGATGATTTGAGCAACGCCTGTGGCACCCACAGGATGTCCTTTGGATTTCAGACCGCCGCTCGTATTGATCGGGATTTTGCCGTCGAGCGATGTCAGCCCTTCCTCGACTGCTTTTCCGCCCTGTCCTTTTTCGACCATTCCCAGAGACTCCATCACACAGATCTCTGCGATGGTGAAACAGTCATGGACCTCCAGCACATCGATGTCGTCCGGATTCTTTCCTGCCATTTCATAGGCTTTTTTTCCTGCTTGATAGGTGGCTTCGAGCCAGGTGACATCCTTGCGCGAGCTCAGTGCGATTTTGTCCGTGGCGTGGCCGCTCCCGATGACTTTGACTACGGGTTTTCCCATTTCCTTGGCTTTCTCTACTGGACAAATGATCACAGCGGCTGCTCCATCCGTTATGGGGGAACAATCCAAGATCCTCAACGGATCTGCCACCATTACCGAATTGATCACGCCCTCCACCGTGACCTCGAACGGGAATTGGGCCAATGGATTTTTGGCTCCATTCCGGTGATTTTTCACCGCTACCATGGCCAGCTGTTCCCGGGTCGTTCCGTATTTTTCCATGTGGGCTCTTGCCATCAAGGCATAAAGTCCCGGAAACGTGATTCCGTGGTATCCTTCATATTCCTGATCCGCCGCTGTCCCCAGAGCATAGGTCGCTTCATAACCATTGACATCGGTCATCTTTTCGATCCCGCCTACCAGAACCAGGTCACTCATTCCTGAGGCCACCTCCATCAATCCCAGTCTGAATGCCAGCCCTCCGGAGGCACAGGCGGTTTCAATCCGGGTCGCCGGAACCGGCGTCTGGCCGAGATAATCGGCTAATAGAGAAGCTATGTGTTCTTGACCGACAAACAGGCCAGACGACATGGAGCCAACATACATGGAGTCGATCCGATCGATCCCTGCATCATCCATCGCCAGGAGAGCTGTCTCGACAAAAATCGTCCTGAGGGATTTCTCCCACAGCTCCCCCCATTTGGTCATTCCTGTACCGATGACTGCTACATCTCTCATGCTGTCCTCCTCCTAATCTGCTTTCCTGATTTTGTGGCGGAACTTGGCATATTCACCATACTCAAGGTATTTTATGTTCCGTTCCAGCAAATCTCTCGTTTTGGGAGCCAAATCCCTTACCTGGTCGATCCGTTCTGTGACCTCGAAAATAAACGCATCTGATCCGGCACCCGATCCGTAGGAGACGATCAGGATCATATCCCCGGGCCTGGATATATCCAAAGTCGCGGTCAATCCCAAAGGAGATGACCCGGAGTATGTGTTGCCCAACTTGTTGACCAGCCATCCAGGCTCGATCTGCTCCTTCTCGAATCCCAGCATCTTACCTACGCGAAAGGGAAATTTACCGTTGGGCTGATGGAAAATGACATAGCTAAAATCTGCGGGCTTCATTCCTGCTTTTTCCATGATTCCTCGGGCTGCTCCCATGATGTGTTTGAAATAAGCCGGATCGCCGGTGAACCGGCCTCCATGCTGAGGATAGTACTGGTATTCCCTTCTCCAGAAATCAGGAGTATCCGTCATATATGCATAGGATGTGACAGCCTTAGCCACTATGTTCTCCTGACCGAAGATAAAAGCCGCTGCTCCGGCTGCAGCCGAATACTCCAGAGCATCGCCAGGTGCTCCCTGGGATGTGTCAGCTCCGACAGCCAGGCCATACTTCACCTCTCCTGCTTTGACCAAGCTCAGGGCGACGAACATGCCCTCTGTTCCCGCTTTACAGGCAAATTCGAAGTCAGCCGTGTGTGCCTCAGGGGTGGCTCCGAGAGCTTCAGCCAGCACGGTTCCACTCGGCTTTACGGCATAAGGGTGGGATTCTGACCCGATGTAGACAGCTCCGATATCTGCCGGATTGACCTTTGCCCTTTTCAGTGCATTTTTCGACGCCTCAACCGACATGGTAATGGTATCCTGGTCTGGAGAAGGAACGGATTTCTCTTCCAGCATCAGGCCTCTCTTGTAGCTGGGTGCATCTGCTCCCCATACTTTGGCGATCTCTTCCACTTTGATGCGATTTCGGGGAATACACGCACCGTATCCAACAATACCTTCCATTTAGTGCCTCCCTATTGAAGTAAAAAGTGTTGAAAAGACATGAACAATTGAATGAAAAAATATATTTAATTTGACCAATTATCGTGGCATATATTCCTCTTCGAGTCAAGAATAATCGGTAACATATTGAGATGGCTGCGCTTCCCTCGCCACGACATTCACTAATGGCTGTTCCGGTGAGGAGCTCGAGATTGACAGATTTTATCCACGAAAATAGAATGAGGAGGCGGAACTTTTCTTCACCAGCTATCGTCTATCAAGGTGTGAATAGTGCAAATAGAAAGGATTGTTCGAGAATGTACAGAAGGCAAAGAAGGAGCCTGGCAAATGCTGGTTAATGCTTACTCCAAAAGGGTTTTCAACCTCGCTTATCAGTTCGCCGGCAGCTATGAAGAGGCAGAAGATCTGACCCAAGATATCTTTCTGAAGCTTTACAATTCGATAACAAAATACGATTTCGAGAAAAATTTCACTGCATGGCTCCTCACTCTGGCCAGAAATCATCTGATCGACCAATACCGGAAGACGAAGTGGGAGAAAAAATCCCGGGATGAATTCGACGAGCATTATCTCTCGGCAGGAACAGGCTCCAGTCCTGAGGAAAGCGTTTTAGTCCAGGAAAGCAAAAAAATCGTCTGGGAAGGCTTCAAATATCTATCCTCAGAAATCAGGATGGCCGTTATCCTGAGGGATATTCAAGGAAAAAAATATGAAGAGATCGCCGAGATCATGGAGCTTCCTCTGGGAACGGTCAAGTCCCGGGTTAACAGAGGAAGACTCCAACTGGCAAAAATCCTCAAAGAAAAAAAGGAGAAAGGCAATGGAATGTGACAGAATCGAGGACCTCTTATCTCCTTATTTAGAGGATGAACTCACTCTGGAAGAAAAACGAACCATAGAAGAGCATCTCCGGTCCTGCCGGAGCTGTGCGGAGCTGTTGTCTTATATGGAAGAGGCCCGATCATCGCTGGCTTCGCTCCCGGAGTTCGAAGTCAGTAAAGATCTGGCCGAAAAACTCTACGATCTCCCTCAGAAAAAGAAAAAATTCAGCATGGTTTACGATTTTCTGCTTCGTCCCTCTTTTCAGCCTGTCATGGCGGCGGCTACGATCTTACTCGTCATCGTTTCATTCTATATGTTCCATCCGGACAGGAGCGTTATCGATAGAGCCGTGGAACGCCAGCTCCACATCGGATACAGCAAAGTCGAAAAGCTGTATGCCGAAGCAGAATCGATCACTCACTCATTGAATGAGTATAAGGATAATCTTCTCGTTTCCATAAAAAATTCAAAGCCTTTTAGAGGAAATGAGGATAAACAAACGAACACATAAAATGGAGGTATAACATGGAAGAGAAAGTTGTGGTAAAAAAACCCCCTAAATCGACCTTTCTGGCAGGAGTTCTGGCCTTCTTTTTTCCATTCGGTGCCGGACAGCTTTACAACAACCAATACCGCAAAGCTTTGGTCTTTTTCTTTGTCTTCGCGGGTTTGGTCACACTCAATGCACAAGGAGATGCAGGCCAGCCTTTTCTCGGCCTCATGCTTGGCGGCTTTTATTTCTATCAGCTTTTTGACGCCGTACAGACTGCAGGCCGGATCAACCGGAGGGTTCTCCAAGGGGAAGAAGATATCGTCGAAGTCGAGGAAGTCCCGGAATTCGTTAAAACCGGTTCGATCTTCTGGGGAATCGTTTTGATCGCCCTGGGAATTTTCCTCTTATTCGCCAATTTCGAGCTCATGAGTTACGACACCGTCTTTGAATTTCTGATTCCTTTTGCCGTGTTAGTGGTCGGGGTGAAGCTGGTGGTAGATCACTACAGCAAATCCAAACAGGAAAAGTAGAGGAGGAAAAAATGGCACAACCAAGAAATGGTGGGAAATTGGCCTGGGGACTCGTCCTGATTGCCCTCGCTTTGATCATCTTCTTGAGTAATCTGGATGTCTCGGTTTGGGATTTTCTTGCCCGAATCTGGCCGGTCATACTGATCATCTGGGGAGGCTGGAAGCTCTATTACGGACTGAAAGAACGCCGAGAAGAGCTCGAAAAAATTCAGGAATAAAAAAATGAAAGGCAAAGAAATCATCCTGCTCATCTTGATCATTGCTGCGGGCATAATCTTCTACCACGCACAGACAGGAAAAATCTGGATCGATTGGGAATGGGAAGAAGGCATCTATTTCGGTCACGAAGAATTCGTGTATGACGTGAGCGAAGAGATCGTTCCTCCCTTCCCGAGCGTCCTCCGTGTCATCAATGCTCATGGGAATGTCGAGATTCAGGGAACCAAGCAGGAGTCTATCTCCGTCACCCTTGAGAAAAAGATCTATAGAAGAAGACAGAAGCAGGCTGACGAAGTAGCCGATAAGCTGGAAATAGTCGTACAGAAGAACAGCAGAAGTGTCGAGATATCGGCAAACCGGGAGGATTTTCGCAAAACGAATTTCCGGACGAGCTTCAAGATTTATGTGCCTGAATCCATGGACATTCGAGTGAAGAATTCCTACGGTGTCGTGGATGTCTCCAACCTCGGAGATACGGAAATCGCCAACCGTCACGGCAAAGTATATGCATCGGATATCGCCGGAAACCTGAGCGTAGAGAACAGCAATAAAGAGGTGGAGGTGGAAAACATTCAGTCTGACTGTCAGATCCAGACACGGAGCTCTTCTGTGAGGATCGATAATGTCGGCGGGGAGGCACGAATCACACACCGCTACGGGAAGATTTTTCTCGAAAATATCGACCAGGGCGTCACAGTGGATGGCTCGCACTCCGAGGTCATCGGACAAAATATCACCGGATCGATGGATATAAAGACCTCTTACAGGAGGATAAGTCTTTTTGAAGTGGGAGGCGTGAAAATCAGAGCGAGCAACACCAGGATCGAAATCGATGGGACAAAAGATTCTGTCGATATCGAAAATAGATATGCAAGGATCACCCTGAACGACATCCAGGGCAGCCTCCAGGTCGATGGAAAGAACCTCGAGATTTACGGGAGGTCCGTGGCCGGAGAAACGATCCGCATTTCAACCAGCTACAAAAATGTCGAGCTGATAGAATTTCAGGGAAAAACCGATATCGTCCATTCGAATGGAGATGTGTACCTGGATCCCCTGCCCCTCACCCAGCCTATCGAGGTCAATGGACGCTACACCGATATTAGATTTTCCTGGCCCCAGGGAGGAAAATACCCGATAGAAGCTAAGGCCAGAAGCGGCGATATCGATTGGGGCTTGTTGGAGGGGCATTCACAAGAAGAAGAAGACGGCTATTCCATCATCAAAGCCTTTACGGATGAACAGGATAAGCCATCGATTTTCCTTTCCACTGCCTACGGTTCGATTAAAATAGAGGAATTTTGACCTGCGCCCGAGCAGCGAGAACAGAAAGAATAGAGCAGAATACGGTAAAAATTTCCAATTAGCCACTCAGCCTGAAGGTATAGACTTCCTTGATCCCATACAGAGATGCCACGGATTCATGGATCGTCCCTCCGTTATTGCGATGAGCGAAGCGAAGAAGCAGTCCATTGAGTGATGAATTTCGTGAAGACCGGGGATATCAGGTGTTTTTATTTCTGGATTTCCACTCGTAGATCTTCTGCTGGAGGCAGCCATTGATCTTGATGTTGAAGTAAGAGATGTCGTTGGCAAGGTCTTTCTTGTACTTGGTGACATAACGGACAAAGTCCATCTCTTTTTTGAATCTCAAAAGATTTTCGAACTCCCCCACCTCATCGTTGAGCTCGATTATGTAGTGATTGATGGTCCGGTATTGGGCATTGATATCGATAAGATCCTCCCCACTCAATTTATCGAAGTCGATGTATGGGGGAAGAGATTGAAGGAGCAGCAGACTTTCGCCGGACAGTTCGTTCACGTATTCCTTGATTTCCTGGAAGAAGGACTTATACTCCAGTGGCTTTTTCAGCTTCTCCTCTGCCTTATCCAGCAGAGAGTCGTACTGATCTTTCAGAGAGTGAATCAGTTCTTTGACACCCAGGTATTTCCTTTTGAACTGAAACAGATCGATAAAGTCCCTGCCGATGTAAATTTTATCCTGGTAATGGGTCATCAGTTCCCGGGGAGAATGCGTGTAGAACTTGATCTCGTATCGCCTTCCCTCTGAATCTCTCTCCCTCAATCTCGCCAGGACCAAGAAATTGTTCTGTTCGATAAAATAGGAATTCACATCCAGCAGGACAGAATAGACCGTTAGATTCTGGATGATGTATTCCTTGAGGTAATTGAGGATAGGTTCTTTTTTCTGGATAAAATCATCGATCGTTTCATTGGGAGTCGGATTGATAATGGAATAGGATGGAGAAAGGAGATAGAGGACAGGTCCTGTGCCAAGTTCGAGATACAGGTGGTTCAATGCCTTTTGATGCAGGTCATCCAGGAGGATGGACTTCAACGGAGGCAGAGTTTTGACTTCGAGTCTGGAGAGTTCTTCGACTTCATTCATCTCAGGAATCCCTCTTTGAGGATGGAATACTATCATTTCAAATAAAAAAAATCAACATTCCATGTATGCATCCCATCAAAGGGCTCTGTTCCCGCAAGTCCAGTCCGGATTGTCATATCTCTCTTTTTGGATATTCCGGATCTCTTTTGTTGCCTCTTCAGAAAGAGACTTCGGGTTCAGGTGAATATTGAAATAATCGGATATTCCAGAATGAAGAAGCTCGACGGCCCAATCGAAGTCGACCTGTTTTCCCAAGGCATCGGACAGAGACGTCCAATTCATCCTGAGCTCTTCCCTGCTCAGCTTTGATATGGATTGAAGAAGCTCTTCGTCTTTTTTCAAAGGAATCGAGCCGTGCTGGACAAATCTATCGCCTGTCCGTTTCTGAGCGCTGCCGATGATTTTTTTTCCGTCTATTTCGATCTCGTTCTGAGCCGGGTGAGAGAAACAGGGCAGGCGTCCTCTTGAATAGGAGGGAGGCGTAGACGCAGCAAGACTGCATGTGATGCCCATCCTCTCCAGCCCCCGCATGAGAGCTTCTGAAATCAATCGGTAGGAATCCATGAGCTTCGCTGTGAAAAGTCCGCTGTCCGAAGAGCATAGGCTGTAGGTGACTTCCTGGTAATGGAGGACCAGTTTTCCTCCTGTGATTCTACGGACGACGTCGACACCCATGTCCCGGCATTTATCCAGGTCAACGATCTTACTCACTTTTTGAGAGTAGCCGATGGAGACGGTTGGTCTTTTCCATCGGTAAAACCTGAGGTATGTGGTGGGCTCTTCCCCCAGGGATTGGAACAAATAATCGTCCACAGCCATGTTCCAGGATCCATCTTGAGGCGTTTTATCCAGAAGAAGGTGCCATTGTTTGATATCTTTCATATTCAGATATTCTTGTTTATATGGATATCCTCTAGTATATAGAGATATCCCGAATCTGGGAAGGGGTTAGGAAGGAATGGGTAGCGGTTTTTCCCTTTTAAACGTTACAGGTGGGCTTATAGCTGCTCAAGAGATCGGCCAGGACAGTCCTCCTCTGCTTCTTGCTTGATTTTGGCATCGCGTATATAGCTATAAAAAGGTCTCGGGGATCTGCCTCTCCGGTCCAGCTTTGGTATTTAGGATGGGAAGTAAGAAAGTCTGACCTGGGGAAACGGCTTGCCTCACCATAGTATATTACCTTGTAAGGATAAGGCCCAAATTTTTCGTCATACGCTATTACAGCGTACACTCCAGCATCGCTGTGACCTTTGAAGTCAAGAAAGCAAACCGGGAGTGAAAACATCAATCCTTTGATGACAATGCAAGCATTCATTATGATCTCTCAATGATTTATTGAATCAACAGCGCCACATCCGGCTAACAAAGTAGCGAAAAAATGTCCTGATAATCTGTAGAAGCGGCGTCTCTTATAGAGCATAAAGTCTTATCTTGTGATGTAATTCCAGAAGAAAATATAATTTGGGAAAGGCTCTAACAATCTGTTGTCTATTTCTAGCGGTTTATCTTTGAATCTAATATGAACAGATCCTAGAAGATCTCTTTTCTTGTATAACTCTTCTTCATCTCTTATAGCTTCCCATGTTTCCCCTCCATGCACTCCTTTCCATAAAAAAGTCTCTTCTCCAGCTTTAACTAAATAGCACTCTTTTTTACCGTTATCAATATCGATGAAAATCGAATAATCTTCAATTATGCAGTTTTTGTGTTCAGGCAAAGCATAGAACCTGGCCCAGACGTAGCCTGCTAAATGTATTGGGTCATACTTCTCATTCATTTTCAAACTTCTTCTCCTTTACCTTAGCTGCTCCTTATGAAATATGATTTTGCAACTAGGACATTCATATGCAATTTCTATGCCATTTTTTTCTTCCAGTCTGCCGGGATTCAGTTCTTTCTTTTCTAGATAGGCTCTGCCGCAATTAGGACTGGCTGTTTTAGTTTCTTTTTTTTCTTTTTCGGCTATAAGGACTTCTCCTTATAAATGCTCCCCATGCAAAGCATATGTCCTTTTTCTTTGGTTGATATCATCAGAGCTTCGAAATAACCAAATTATACATCTCTTGTTCTAGATTTCCTGTAGAAACACACTTTCTTTTATATGCATTTTCTCCAAACCTGTATACTTGTTCAAACATACAATTAACTTTCATTTCGAAGGTGTTTTCTGTTACTTTTTTAACGAATACATTAAACTTCCCGGTCCGACTTACTTCGATATTAATCCCTAATCCTCCACAGTCACAATAGTCTTCGTTTGTCTGCCCTGTGAAATCTATCCAATCAGTAGTTATCAATCCTGAATCTTTTTCCATATTGTCAATCGGAATTTGAAGATCTGAGAAAGTCTCGACTACTGCTGACCAGATCGTATCGTAATCGCCTTCAAGGGGAAAAGTGTTAACAACAGTTCTAGGAGCTGGACCAGAAGCACAAGCAACTAAAAGAGTAGAAATTAAAGCTACAGTAAAGATTTTTGTTTTCATTTTAACCTCCCATCATAATTTTTTCTTAATAAGAGTCTCTCTCTTATTCAGAAATTTCAACCCCCCATCCAAAAAATGACACTTTATGTCACTTTACGGCATTTTATGACACTTTCTCATTCTCTTTTCTTCTCTTCGAGATCAAACATCTTAGTTAGTCTTTCAAATAAAAGCTTTGTTTTATATGTATGTCTCTGTTTCGTTTCAGGGAAATTCGGACAGATGAGAGCATTTCTTAAGCTACAGATTATTTGTAATAATCTTAAGCTAGGAGGAATGCATGACAACAGGAACACCCACCCGAAGCCAGGAAGCCAGTATCATTATGAAGAATACTGTCCGGGAGGAAGGAAAGAAGGCAAGAGGTCTCCTGCTGAAACTGAGCAGTATAGAGTCACAGGTGTTATCCTTGAAGCTTTCTACCGGTATCTTATAAGAAAGCTGCTGGATGAGATCCCGGTAAAATTTCACAAGTTCATAGCGATCTCAGCCGGGAATGAAGTGAGAGCAGGATACTTCTGGCACCAGAGGATGGCCGGGATCTTAGACGAGTTCCGGGATCACAACGGAAACAGGGCCATCCCCTATTACAGAAGAATAACATCTATGACAAACTCCGACTTCTACAAAAAACAGATCTATCTGTACTGGAATTATGCAAAGCATAAGATTGGAGATCTAGAGAGCTATGAAACAGCCAGGGATGAGATCTGCTACAAAGCTAAAGGATTCATCCCGAGCTGCGACGGAGGACAGTTTCCGGATCCAGATCTAGTCGAGAAGCTTGTATATCAATCCCTCTTAGACGGAAATTACGGATGGGAGCTGCTGACAGGGCTCTGGGATCAGAATCCACCTTATGATCTAAGCAAGCTGGATCTGGAGCCAGCCCGGGCTATGATGAAAGCCTTTAAGATTTGGGTGGAAAAGCAATAACAAATAAGACTACTTTTCCTCCTTCGGTTTAAGTTCCATACCGAGCTGCCGAGCAAGGCCCAGTTGGTCGTCTTCTTGCCATTCTTCGACGATCTTTCCTTTTTCCATACGCATGATTGTTATCAGGCTGAATCCGACCTCTTTCTCAGTGGCTGGGATACCCGGAAATCCTCCCTTGTATGTGCATCTGACCATAGTCCTGCATATGACGTAGTCTTTCGCAGCTATCATATCTTGGATATTCCAGATGAATTCAGAGGAAGCTTTCTGGACCTCTTTATGATTTTCTATGAGCTTCTCTCGGGATGTGGGTTCAGGATATCCTGATGGACTGTAGATGGCATAATCAGGAGATAAAAATTCCTTGAGAGCTTCGAAGTTTCCCTCGTTCAATGCCTCAATGTAACGTTTTGCCAGCTCCTTATTCTGCTCCTCAAGTGCTGCCTGGGCTCTGAACTCTTCAAGCTCTGCCATTACTGCCTTGTCCTGGCAGCCGACCATAAAGCAGAGAATCAAAGCTAAGGGTAAAATCATGAGTAGTTTTTTCATCGTTCCTCCTTTTGTCTAATTTGTCTGCATTGGTGCAGAGACATGAACATGCCTGATTTTCCAACTTCCTTCTTCATTGACAAAGACCCATGTCCAAGCGTCCTTCCCCTCAAAAATATTATCTGATGTGTCTTTCATCATATAGCTGTAAAATCCATAAAGAATTGCAACATCTGTCGAGATTACATCTACTTCAACCTCTCCCATAGTGTGTTTATAATCTACTATATTAGCCATCATAGCTTTTGCATTTTTTTTATGCTCTTCCCAGGAATAATCAATCTTCCCATGTTCAATTGTTATTGTGTTATCACTGAAATAGCTGAACATTTCATCTAAATCCCTACTTCCTGCGTTAAATACCTCTGCTGTAAGTTCTTTAATAGTATCAGCGATTTCAGATTTTTTTGCTTCATCGAGCGTTACTTCTTTTGCCACCTCTTCAGCCTTCTGGCAGCCAAAAGTAATACAAAGCAGAAAGACCAAAGGCAAAATCATGAGTTGTCTTTTCATCCTTAACCTCCTCTTTTTTCAGGGATGAAATCCTGATAGATTTACCTAATAAATAGTCCCTTCGACAATGAATGTCAATTCAAGTGCTGATTGTCCCATTTCCAAATTCCAAACCACTTTAACCTTTAACCCCTTAGCTTCTTTAACTTCTTCCATATTTTTCAATAACTTACAACGCATCAAAGAAGCTAAAGAGGTTAAAACAAAGACGTTAAAGAGGTTAAAGAATATAAAGAATATAAATAAGTTAAAGAAGTTAAAGTATATATATTTTTTTTCTTTCACTCCTCAGTTTCCTTTCTCAATGCTCTCACCTTCAAGATTTTATCTCGAACGGAGGCGTCCTTGTCTTTTGTATCATCCTTCGCTTCGGTTTTTTTCTCCTCAACTGACTCAGGTTTTCCTTCCTGGCTCCTTGCCTCAGCGTCCGCTTTCGCCATCGCGGTCATCTTTGTAAATTCAGGTAATTCCCAATACCATTTTCCTCCTACTCCACTTTCCTTGAAAGCTCTTATGTTCAATTTCTCCTTAGCTCTCTTCAAAGTCCCTGCTGATATACCCTCGTTTCTTGCAGCTCTTTTCACCTCTGTATTTAGCATTGCTCCATCCTTCAGCGTCTCGATCAGGAACTGTTTCGCCCTCTTTGTTTCACTCGTTCTCTCTGGTGGGACTAATGCGTCTTCAATATCGAAATCCTTTTCTACAGGTTTGTCCTCCCAAACGACCTTGGCAACGCTTCCCAGATTTTCCAGATGGAAGGCAAGTGTATCCTGTTCAGGAGCGAGATTATTCTTCAGCGGAGAGAAATATCTTCTTTGATTCTCCTCGTCCTCTCGATCCTTAGCCACTAGCCAAATACTTCGTGCCACGGAAGGGAATCCCATTGACCCCATAATTCGATAGAGCACCTGAAGCGAGGTGTTCTTATTACAGTGCATGATCCCTACGATCGCAACTCGATATTTCCTTGCTAATAAAGCGTTTATCGGAGCCATTGCCCATCGAACGTCAGTGTACTTATGGGAGTCAATTCGTCCGAGATAATCGGATAGCGGATCGATTATCACTAAACGATAATCCTCGTCCTTTTTCAGTATGTTCTCAAGCCTATAGATGTCCCTGGTAAGATTCAGGATTTTTATTCTTCCTTTCTCGTCGCGGCTACCTTCCAGGATGGATATGTTATTCGTATTGGCACCAGCGGCATCGGCTCTAGGACGAATCGCATAGTTGGGATCTTCATCGGTGCTGAGTATAAGGACTTTTCCATCCTTGATCTGTCTATTAGGCTTGTCGGGCCAATAGCCTCCCTTGGAGACTTGAGCACTGAGGAAGTAGGATAAATAACTTTTTCCAACTCCTGGGTCACCGATCAAGAGAGTTATTTCACCCAGAGGGATATGATTCTTCCAGAGCCAGTTTACCTCTTTTGCTTCCACGTCTGAAAGACTTCGCAATCCTGCGTCTTCATTACCTATGTTGGCCACTTCATTAAAGGAATTAACAATCCCAATATAGTCACTTTTTGCGAGTTTCTTTGCCGCTTCCAGAATAGCCCTCTTGAAAGCTTGATGCCTACGAAATTCAACTGCCTTATCCTTTATATAGCTGGGATCACCGTTTTTTGTGAGTTCTAGCACCTCTAAAAGGACATCAAGATATTCATCTCTTGGGAGCTTATCGTTTTTCTCCAAAAAAATATCCACCTCTTGTATCAACTCGTCTTCGCTTGGTGAGCGGGAATACTTATTCAGGAATTCGATTAGGAGTTCCGTCAACGAAGCCAAAATTGGGTTGTCAAAATACTCAGGTCTTATGTACTGAATATTCTCTGGGAGTGCTTGCTTCTCGGCTAGCAACCAAGCGACTATCCTCTTCTGAATATCAGAAGTGAAGTCATAGGTCTCTGTTTTGTTTTCTATCATCTTTGAGTTCTCCTATAAGTTTGAATTTTTTGCCTTGGAAATGTTTTCCATTAAGCATCTCGCCAGTCTCTAAATTGCTCACGTAAAACTGGCGGATGCAAAGGAAGGTCTCTCCATCCTCTGTGATGAAGAGGCCTTTAAAATTGAGTTTTTGAGTGTTCATTTTTTGAATCTCCTCTTTAGTTTTTTTCTATTTCATTTATGCTCCTTGTAGACCTAGACTCTCGAATTTTGGTTTGGGATTATATTTGGTGAGAGCCTCTACAAGAGTGTGTAGAGTCTTACTAAAAGACTTTTGAAACGGTTCCGTCCCGAAGCCTGAGCGCCTTTAACTCTATGACAGTCCCATCTAATGCCGGGGAATCCGTTGAGTAAGAACCATATATGCCTGTTCAACAGTGGCTTGATATTCTCCCAGTAAGGTGTATAATAAAAATCAAAAGATGGCTGGAATTAACACCACGATCACACGAAATGAGGTAGATTTCCATGTCCAAACACAAGATAAGGGGAAAACAGCTCAATATGTGGAATCGACCGTTTATAAATCCGGCCGTGTCCTTTCCTCCAGGAAAACCTTCTATACTGCAATTCTTGACAATCCAGAGCTAGAGGAACGAATCAATCAGATCATTCAGGAACAGCACAACACCATCCTGTTGGAAATTGAAGAGGGAAAGTTTGATCATTTGTGAATTTCCCTTTCTTCTCGATGCTCTTTGGTCTAAGCTAAACACAGATGAAATAAAAGGACTGCCTCCCCATTTTTCAAGTTCCGATGAGTAAAAAAAAATTGTTTTTGGTGGATGGATATTCACTTCTCTACCGTGCTTACTATGCTATCCGGCGCCTCTCTACCTCCAAGGGATTTCCCACCAATGCCATATACGGCTTCCTCAACATGCTCCGAAAGCTGCAAGACAAGGAAAATCCTTCCTATCTGGGGATCGTCTTCGATGTAAAGGGGCCCACTGTACGGCATGAGACATTTGAGGACTATAAGGCTCACCGGAAGCCTATGCCGGAGGATCTGGCCATTCAGCTTCCTGTATTGAAGAAAATCCTCAAGGCTATGCATATTCCTTTCCTCGAATACCAAAAGTATGAGGCAGACGATGTGCTCGGAAGCCTGGCCCAAAAAGCTTCCTCTAAAAACGTGACTGCAGTGATCGTTTCCACCGATAAGGATCTTCTTCAACTCGTAGATGAGTCGACCATCGTTTATAATCCCGCCAAGGAGATCTATTTGGACGATAAAAAGGTGGAGGAACAGTTCGGCGTATCTCCAAGCGAGGTTATCGATGTCCTCGCTCTCTGGGGAGACTCTTCTGATAACATTCCCGGTGTCCCAGGAATAGGAGAGAAAACATCCAAAGACTTGATTCGTCAATTCCATTCGATCGAGAACCTGCTCCAGCATCTCCATCAAATTTCAAAGACCGCTTTAAAAGAAAAAATTCAGGCCAACCTGGAGCAACTTGAATTGAGCAGACAACTGGTCACCATAGAAAAAAACCTGGACGTCGAGTTCGATCTGGACGATTTCGCCATCTCTGAGCCGGAATATGAAAAGTTGATTCCCCTTCTCCAAGAATTGGAATTTTCTTCTCTGCTATCAGAGTATTTGAAAAAAAGAAAACAGCCAAAAAAAAATTACACCATCATTCTCAAAGAAGAGCAACTTCATAATCTCGTTTCCCAAATCAAAAAGGAAAAACGCGTTTCCCTCGACACCGAAACCGACAGTCCTTTCCCCACACGGGCTCGACTGGTTGGGATGTCTTTTTCCCTCAAGCCGGATCAAGCCATCTACCTTCCTCTGCGTCATGACTATCGCCAAGCTCCTGAGCAGCTATCTCTAGAAAGGGTTTTTCGAATCCTGGGGACGGTTCTTGCTGATTCCCGAATAAAAAAAATCGGTCAGAACATCAAGTACGACTACATCGTCCTTCAAAAAGAAGCTCAAGCCCTTGAGGGAATCGACTTGGACACCATGGTTCTCTCTTACCTTCTTGAGCCCAACTGGGGAGCACACAGTCTGGATAAGTTAGCGTTGCATTATCTGCAAGCAAAGGCCATCTCTTATCAAGAGGTTGCGGGAAAAGGGAAAAACGAATTGACCATGAATGAAGTGGATATCGACCGAGTGGGTCCCTATGCCTGTCAGGATGCCGATTTCGCACTCAAACTCAGCCAAATTCTCTGGCCCAAAGTCGTAGAAAACGAGCTGGATTCTCTCTATCGAACTATAGAACGTCCTCTCATCAGTGTTCTTGCGGACATGGAAATATGGGGTGTAAAGATCGACACGGAAAGATTGAAAGATCTGAGTGAGGAGTTACAGGAATCGCTGGACCGCATTGAAAAAAAAATATATGAAATCAGCGGTGAAAAATTCAACCTCAACTCTCCCTCTCAGCTTGCGTACATACTGTTCGAGAAGCTCGGCCTTCCCGCCACTCGAAAGACCAAAAAAACCAAGGGATACTCCACCAGCGTGAGTGTTCTCCAGGAATTGGCGGCACACCATCCCATTGCACAGCATGCACTGGAATACAGACAACTTGCTAAGCTCAAATCCACTTACGCTGACGCCCTCCCTTTACTCATCCATCCTCAATCGGGAAGAATACACACTTCCTACAACCAGACCGTCACGGCCACAGGGAGGCTTTCTTCGAGCGACCCGAATCTCCAGAACATCCCTGCAAGAGGAGAATGGGGACAGCGCTTCAGAGCGGCCTTTGTTCCAGAGGAGGGGAGTCTTCTGCTCTCTGCGGATTATTCTCAGATCGAACTTCGGGTTTTAGCACATCTGTCCGAAGACCCTGGCCTTATAGAAACATTCATCCAAGACCGGGATATCCATCAGGAAACAGCGAATCAGGTTTTTGGGAACACCACAGTCCTCTTTCCAGAGGAGCAGAGAAGAAGAGCGAAAATTATAAACTTCAGTATCATCTACGGAGCGACCGCTTATTCTTTAGCCAGAGAGCTCGGCTCTTCCGGCTCGGAAGCCCAGCAATTTATCGACCGTTACTTCGAAAAACACCCGAAGGTAAAGGAATTCCTGGAAAAGAGCGTTCAAAATGCCCGGGAGAAAGGATTCGCTGAGACTCTCTTCGGGAGAAAAAGGCAAGTCCCCGAGCTCAGGCATAAGGACAAGACGGTTCAACAATTCGGACGGCGTATCGCTCTCAACACACCCATACAAGGCACTGCTGCCGATTTGATGAAGTTAGCGATGATCAAAATCTGGAAAGAATTCAAAAAAAGAAAGCTTAAAACCAAGATGATTCTTCAGGTCCATGACGAGTTGGTTTTTGAGGTCCCTAAAAATGAAGTGGAGAAAACCGAAGCTCTCGTCAAGAAACAAATGGAAAGGGTCTTTGTATTGAAAGTTCCGCTCAAAGTCCATCTCGGATGGGGAACCAACTGGGCTGAGGCAAAGTAGGCAATTCCAGCCTGAATCATTGAAAAAAATGCCGATGCGATTCGAAAGCCCTGTCTTCTCGACAGGAAGAGTTCGGGTTGATCAATAGTTTCTGGTGACCATACACGATGATTGACAACTCTCGAAAAGTGGACTAATCTAAAGATACAGAAGAAACCTTTTTTACGACAGCATGACTGCTGAGGGGATCCAAAACAGGCGCATCACTTCGACTAAAGCAGAAGGAGTGGCCGCGCTCTCCTTTTGGGAAAAATGAGCCAAGAAGAAGTTTTTAAGAATCTTTTCACCGCCATCAAGGTGTCTTTAAAAAATGCCTCCTTCTACCACCAAGGCCACCCAGCCTTTTCAAAATCAGTAGAGGACCTTAAGGAGAAAGTCGACAGTTTCTTGGGCGGGGTGGAATCGGTGAAAATCGGGTTCACTCCACACTCAATTTCCTACGCAAACAAGCACTGGGAAGAGGATAAGATATACAGAGAATTGGCCAGAGCTTTCCACTTCCGCAAAGTCAAGACCCTGGAAATCAAGAGAGGGCTGACTCTCCAAGAATTGGCAGCTTTTATCTCAAAGGTCCATCTTCCTCCCAAAGATATTTTCAGAGAAGGAGGGCTCCTGAAAATTATGGAACGGGAGAATGTCACCCATCTCTCGTTAGAGGAGCTGGACTATTCTCAACTCCTCAAAGGCGAGGGAGAAGAAGTCAAGGATGTCTGGACTTATCTTCTCGATGAAGCCGTGATCAAGGAGGATCAAGAGAGACTCGATCAAGTCGCAGAGAGCTTCGAAAAAATAGCCGGCCAGTTAACACCCGAGAATTTCACAGAAAACGAAGAACTCCCTGTAAATCTCAGCAAGCTCATGCGCTATATGAAGAAAGCTCAGGAAGAACGCTTTCATGCCAGTGCAAAAGTCTTGGTAAAGGCTTTCACGAAGAACAAAAAAATGGCACAAGCATCCAAGTTTGAAAAACTCAAGATCATCTTCTCTGAAATCGGAGAAGAGGACTTTGCCTCAACGCTATGGGAGGAAATCGCTACAGATGCTGATTTCGATGCACTCAGCTTCAGCATCTTTTCCAGGCTGACTGAAAAGGATAAACAGGAACAGATCGCAGCAAAACTGAATGAGGAAGCCAGGAAAGACAACAGGCTCATAACATCTGCTGAACTGAGAAAAAAAATAAAGGCCCTTCTATCTGGGACCTCGAGTCCCTATGTGTCAGAGATATACCGGGAAACTCTTTCCTCTCTTCTCCAAAATGTCAGTTTCCAAAAAGAATTGGTGCTGAGCAGAGACCATCTCTCGAGAAACTTTCGATTCCTGCTTCTAAACCTTTTCGAAGAAACTTCTAACAGGGAAAACAAAAAGGTCTTTTTAACCAAGATCCTAGAGGAATGGGAGGAGATAAAAAAGACCGGAGATTTCGAGTTCTTAAAACAGCTCTCTGTGGCTTTGCGGGAAACAGATAAGGACTTCGCTTCCGAAGCACTGACTGTAAAAACGAAAAGGCTCATTGCAGATCATGTGGAGAAGGCCATACTCATGGGAAAGACCAGTCCCTACCTGGATTATTTTCTTGACATCCTCGATCACAGCACGCTGGGAGTCAATTCCTACCTCCACGGAATATTTACGGATCAGAGAGTCTCCCCATCCATTCTGCAGTTTTTTTTCAAGTTTTTTTCTGACAGCATATTATACTTCTTTATGAACCTCGAAGAAAAAGCCTCTGATAGTAAATTTCTCGATAAAATCTCCGAAAGTCTCAAAACAATCGATTCTCCTCTATCTTTAAAAGCTCTGAAAACAATCTATGGGCTGGGAAACAATCATGTAAAGCTGAAAGTATTAAGGGCCATGCAGCACCTCTCTGCATTTGACGAGAATTTCCTGATGGAAATTCTGCAAAAAGGCAACCTTCCTTCAAAGAAAGAAGCCTTATTGAACCTGGTAAAAAGAGATGCGACGAGAGATGAAGCTTTGGAGATTTTGTTTTCCATTCCCTCTCCTTTCGGAATCAAGAACAGGGTCCTCCGCAGGCATATCAAAATCGTAGGAGATACAAATTTGTCAGAAGCAAGAGATCATATCTTCGCTCTAAGTCAAAGGGGGAATATCTGGAACAGGAAGCTCCGTAAGGAAGCCAAAAAAATAGTGGAGAAGCTCGATGCTAGAAAAAATTAAAAAAGCGCTCGCCAACATGAGTTCAGCTATTCAGGCCGGAAAAATATATTCAACCGGGCATCCCAGTTACAAAGATTTCATCCTCCGTGCATATGAAAGTCTCTGTGACGTCCTTGCTCACAAAAAGGAATTCGTTGTCGGCGTCGTGGAGGAAGAACTGGCTTGGGAAGGTGAAATCTTTTTTTCTCTCAGCGAAAAGCTCAGGGCCCTGATCTTCTATCTTCAGGAAAAAAGCATCGAACGCATCATTTTTCTTTCCGATCTTCAGGAAGATGAGTTGGATCGGTTCATTTCATTTCTCATCGATAAAGATAAAAAGGGACAGGCAGGAGCACAGGAATATTTGGGCGGCCTTGGAGTGAAAAATATTCATGTGGGTAAAATGAGGTCTTTTTCCGCTCAACCCGAGATTGCCGAAAAGCCGAAAACGCCTAAGAAAAAAAAGAGGGAAAAAATCATTCACAGCGTCTCTCAAGTCATCGAAAAGGTATTGAACGAAGAAGATCTGGATTACTTGGAGCTGAAATTCAACGTGCTCAACTACATGGAGGATTATATGGGGCGTCGTCAGGAACTGGTTGACCTAGTCTCTATCAAGCAGAGGGATTTGAGTACTTACCTTCATATGCTGAATGTTTCCATTCTTTCCATGTACACGGCCTCGAAACTGGGATACTCCCGAGACGATGTGCTGGATCTGGGAGTTTCAGGACTTTTTCACGACATCGGAAAACTGGTTATTTCCAAGAAAATCCTTCAAAAAAAATCAAACCTGGAAGACAAAGAACTTTTCAGGATCAAACATCACCCCACCGCAGGAGCAGAAATCTTAGTGAACTATGTGGACACGATCGGCACCCTTCCTGTTATCGTCGCTTATGAGCACCACCTGCGTTACGACCTGAAAGGCTATCCTCCCCTTGCCTATTCTTATTCCCCCCATCTCGCTTCTTTTCTCATCTCCATCTGTGATGTCTATGATGCCCTCACCCTGCGGAGGTCGTACAAAAAGGATTTCCCGCCAAAGAAGATCTACAACATCATGATGGATGGCAAGGGAGCTATGTTTCACCCTCGTCTTATTGAAGATTTTTTCAGAGTGATGGGAGTATGGCCGATAGGAACGATTGTATCTCTCAGCGACCGCAGCATCGCTGTGGTGAAATCCGTCAGCAATCAGGACATCTTCCGGCCGACAGTGGAGGTCATCCATCCTGAAAAAAAAAGAAAGGTCATCGACCTCACAGACAAAAAGAATAAACTCATCATCAAAAAATCTTTAAATCCTTTCAAGGAAGGAAAGAAGCATCTCGAACGAATACGGGCCGACGCATAAATCCATTATATGAAGCCGATTTTCCCTGGCCCTTGGGCCTTTCCCGGTATCCTCTTGATCTTTGAAAAGCATTGCTATAGATTAGTGATCTCTACCCTTAAATTTCGAATTGCTGTTCAATTTTTACATATATTGAGAGATGCGGGCAGGCCAGGATCTTAATGCCATAAGGCCAAGAGGCCAAGGAAAAAAGAGAGCAGGAGGGATGGATTGAGCATAACATCATCCTTTGGAACCGAAAATGCTTTCCAAAAAGAAAAAATGTAAAAGGGAGAGATAAAAATGAAGAAGATGATCGTTCCAGCAGTGATTGCCAAGGATCAAAGAGAACTGAATTCTATCCTTCGAAGGATTCCTGCCAACGTCAGCCTTGTTCAGCTGGATGTTATGGACGGTAAATTCGTTCCCAACCGCTCCTTGGATTTCGAATTCGAACTCGACGAAAAATACAGTTACGAGGCTCATTTAATGGTCAAATCTCCTGACTCATGGATAAAAACCCATGGGAAAAGGATCGATACCATCATTGCCCATTATGAGGCCACCACTAATCCTGAAAAAACGATCAAAAAGATAAAAAACATGGGGAAAAAAGCAGCTCTTGCCCTGAATCCGGGAACAGGAATCGAACAGGTCATGGACTATCTGGATGATCTCGATCAGATCCTGATCATGACCGTTCATCCGGGATCTTATGGAAGCCCTTTTCTTCCAGAAGTCATGGACAAAATCACCAAGATAAGGCAGTTGAAGCCCGAGCTGGACGTGGAAGTGGACGGAGGGATCAAACCAGAGACAATCGCAATGCCCAACCGGGCAGGAGCGAACATGTTCGTCTCCGGATCTTATTTGGTAAAAGCAGACCACATGGAGGAACGAGTCGGACTCCTTCTTGACCTAGTTAACAAAGAAGAATGACCTTCGATCCTTCATAACAAAGGGCTTTGCCCCAAAGTGACGGGAAATAGAGAAAGTCTCCCACTGACCGACTGATTTCCCCTCACCGGCGTGAGGTCTTGGCATGAAGGCTGAAAAGGTATAGACTGATATTATGTATGATTTTCCTCCATTCCGACCACCAAACGAGGGCCGAAGCGCCCTCATCCGTATCACCAGGGGATGTCCTTGGAACAGGTGTACATTCTGTGCGATGTACAAATCCCTCTCTTTTGAACAGAAGTCCCTCCAAGAAATCAAAAAAGATGTGCATGAAGCCCGCGCCATATACGGCAGAGTGAACACCGTATTCCTGGGAGACAGCGATAACCTTCTGCACAGAGATCTTCCGGAGATTACGGCTTTTATCCGGAAGACCTTCCCCGAGGTCAAAAGAGTCACCACTTATGCCCGGGCAAAGACAATTCTGAGAGATAAATTGGATTTTTTGGCCGACGTACGTAAGGCAGGTCTGGACCGTCTCCACATCGGCCTGGAATCCGGCGATCCTGTAATTCTCGATAAATTCTGCAAAGGAGTCAATCCCGAGCAAATGATCAAAGCCGGACAGAAAGCGAAGAGAGCTGGATTCGAAGTCTCTTTTTATGTCCTCAGTGGAGCCGGGGGCAAAGACCGATGGGAAGGGCATGCTGTAGAGAGCGCACGGGTTTTGAACGAGTCCCAACCTGATTTCATCCGGCTGAGGACTTTAACCATACAGGCAGGAACGCCCCTTGACGAAAAATTGGCAAAGGGGGAGTTCGTGCTCACGCCTCCTCTGGTCCGGCTCAAGGAGGTGAAGCTTTTCATCCAAACAATTGATTTGGAAAATTGTTATTTGGCAAGCGACCATCTGACCAACTATCTCTGGGCTGGCCCTTCCATTGTTTACCAGGGTGTCTCCGGCCTCATTCCCGATGAAAAGCAGGCAATGATCGAAACGGTTCATCAAGCTATCCGGCGTGTACAGTCCTCCTCTCTGCCGGTCAAGGATTCCAATCACCTGTACAGGGAAGGAATCCTTACCGCCCTTTGAATCTATCCCCCTTAGAGATTTTTCTTGTATACTCGATATTTTTTGTACGGCGTTCCTCCCATCCGTTCCATCTCTGCCCGCACAAGGACGTTGCTTTCCAGCTCATGATGTGTATCGATCACCTCCAAATCCGCCTCACGGGCCGACATGATCATTCCAACGCCCATCAGCACATCCAGCCCCCTCCCTCGATAGGACTCCTTGATCGCCCCTAACAACAGATCCAACTGCTTTGTCTTCTTAGCTGCCCTGAGAATCTTCAGAAATCCAAATGGAAAGAGTCTTCCTCTGGCTTTTTTGATGCCTTTTGTCATGTCTGGTATTCCAACGATGAAAGCCACGGTCTCCTCGCCTTTTCTGACGACCTTCACCAGCCTAGGATCGAGAACCGGAAGGTAACGCTTGGCCAGATCTGCCATCTCCTGCTCATCCAGGGGAGTATATCCATAGATGTTGCTTCCTATATAACATTCATTCATCAGCTCGAGTACAGGGATAATCCAAGGCTTTATCTCTTTTCTTTTATTGAATTCTACGATTTCGAATTGGCCTTTCCTTTTTACCCGTTCATAGATCTTTTTGTAAAATTCAGGAATTTCCTTTGGTACGTCCAGCTTGTACACAAAATAATCTACATCTTTCGAATAACTCTGTTTTTCCACCATTTGAGGCATCCATTCGAAGTTGTAATAGGTCGCTATGGTCGCCCTGTTTTCAAAGCCTTCGATCAAGAATCCTTCCGGATCCTGATCTGTGAATCCATAGGGGCCTATGATCTTGGTCATTCCCCGCTCTCTGGCCCATTCCTCGACCGTTTGTAAAAGTGCCCGAATGACTTCTTCATCTTTCCAGGCCTCGAGATATCCGAATCGAGCCGTTTTTTCTCCCTTGAATTCGTTGTAACGCTTGTTGATAATCCCCATAATCCTTCCTACAGGGTCCTCTCCTCTGTAGGCTAGGAGCAATACAGTATCGCTGTAAGAAAATGCTTTATTCTTTTTTGCATCGAAATACTTCCATTCATCCATGTAGATGGGATGTACCCAATTCTTGTGCCCTGCATGTATCTTTTCGGGAAGATAGATGAATTTTTTCAATTCCTTACGAGACTGCACTTCCCTGATGTTTACTTCCATAGCTGCCTGTTAAAACGCATTTTATTCTTTTTTATCCTATATTGCTCGATAAAAATCAACAAAAAATCGGTGAGCTTCCCTATTCCTGCGATCGGTTCAATGGAAGTCAGACCAACTGGCTAGGATCCATCTGGAAACGAACACACATGGCGAGCGGAGCGTGGCGATATGAAAAAATTTCCAGATTTACGGATCGCTCTGCCTGATATTTTCTTCCCCCCGTAGGCAAGCATGAGAAAAAAACAATATTTATGATCGGACTGTTGACTTCTTCTTGACGGATGAATAAACTTTTAAATCACATATTCAAACGAGCTGTCTCATAAATGAGAGTTAAAACTTTTCCTCACGGAATCCACCCCCCTGAATACAAAGATTCGACTGCTGAGAAGGAATTGGAAAACCTCCCTCCTCCTGAAAAATTATACATTCCTCTACATCAGCACTTTGGAAATCCGGCTGAGCCGCTGATAAAAAAGGGAGAGGAAGTTTTCCTCGGGCAGAAGATCGGAGAGGCTGCATCGCTCTTCTCCGCTTCTGTCCATGCATCGGCCTCGGGAAAGGTTTTGTCTGTAGATGGACACCACCACCCGCTTGGAAAACCCGTTCTCACTGCGGTGATCGCCAACGATGGGGAGGACCGTCTTTTTCCTGAGTTATCCGGAGCCGAGGATCCTTTTTCTTTGGACGCGGGAAAGATTCGTCAGAAAGTCAAGGACGCAGGGATAGTCGGCTTGGGGGGAGCCGCATTCCCGACGGCGGTTAAATTGACACCTCCCAAAGATAAGCCTGTCGATACGGTCATCATTAACGGCTGTGAATGCGAGCCCCTCTTGACGGCTGACTACCGGCTGATGATGGAGTTTCCTGACGATATTCTGAATGGAGCTGAGATTGTTAAAATCGCAACAGGAGCCGATAGAATCCTTGTGGCCATCGAAGACAACAAGCAAGAAGCTTTCAATCTCTTGAAGGAAAAAGCTGAGAACACTTCCATCCGAGTCTTCCTGGTGAAAACCAAATATCCTCAAGGTGCTGAGAAAAACCTCATTTACGCCTTGCTCGGGAGAGAGGTTCCGAGGGGCGGTCTTCCCTTCGATGTGGGCGTTGTCGTACAGAACGTGGGGACCACCAAAGCTATATGGGATGCTGTGAAAAACGGGACGCCCTTATACGAGAGGGCTCTAACCGTCTCGGGGAAAGGGATTAAAGAGCCTAAAAATCTCATGGCCAGAATCGGAACCTCCTTCCAAGACGCCATCGATTTCTGCGGTGGATTGGACGAGGGAGTGAACACCGTTATCATGGGAGGTCCGATGATGGGCCTCTCTCAGTGGTCTCTGGAGGCTCCCATTATCAAGGGAACGAGTGGAATCTTGGCCTGGTCTTCGCCAAAACCGGCCGTAGAGCTTTCCTGTATTCGGTGCAGCCGATGTGTCGACCATTGTCCGATGGGATTGACTCCCACTCAGCTCATGAAATATGTCAAGTACGACCAGCTTTCTTTAGGGGAAACCTGGGGTCTTCTCGACTGTGTGGAATGCGGATGCTGCCAGTTCATCTGTCCGGCAAAAATACCATTGGTTCACTGGATTCGTCTCGGCAAAGCCCAGATTGCAAGGCTTAAGCGGAAAAAGAGTGCCTGATGTCGAAAAATGCCCTCATTGTCCGGTCCTCACCCTATTTCGAGGACAGAGATTCTGTCTCCAAGATCATGTATACTGTCGTGATTGCCCTCGTTCCTGCTGTGTTTGCATCGCTGTACTTTTTCAGGCTGAGAGCTTTAGGCCTGTATATTTCTTGCCTGATAGCCTGTCTGGCTACAGAAGCGATCTTTCTCCGGGCGCGAAGAATGCCTATGAAGGCCTTGTGGGATGGTTCGGCCGTTATCACGGCGCTTCTTTTGGCTATGACTCTTCCCCCCTCTCTTTCCATGGAATTCGCGGTTATCGGGTCGGTCGTAGCCATAGCCATCGGTAAACAGGTTTTCGGGGGTTTAGGACACAACATTTTCAACCCTGCTCTGGTTGGAAGAGCCTTTCTGCAAACCGCTTTCCCGGTTGCTATGACCACCTGGATTCCCCCGGCAACAGTGAGCGTTGATACGGCGACCTTCGCTACTCCCCTGGCAAACCTGAAATTTCAAGAGGCTGTCGCGCAGGGAACGCTCACTTCTCTCAAAGATCTCTTCTGGGGAAATACGGGAGGATGCGTGGGAGAAACATCCGCCATCGCTCTCCTTCTGGGCGCTCTCTTCTTGCATTACAAAAAGACAATTGACTGGAGGATTCCTGCAGGAATTATCCTGGCCCTCAGCGTATTCACCGGCTTATTTTGGCTCCTCGATCCAGCCAAATACGCTTCTCCTGTGTTTCATATCCTGGCAGGAGGTCTCTTGATCGGGGCCCTTTTCATGGCCACCGATATGGTCACCTCACCGATCACGCCCAGGGGGACCTGGATCTACGCTCTGGGGATAGGCATCATGATAGGGCTTATCCGTCTCTTCGGAGGATTTCCTGAAGGCGTGATGTACTCCATTCTCTTTATGAATACGTTTGTCCCTCTCTTGAACCGGTCTTTCCGGCCCAGAATCCTCGGCGAAAGGAGGCGGTCCTCATGAGCCTCTCGTTTAGAATGGTCATTGTCCTCACCACTGTAGGTCTGATTTCGGGAGGCTTCTTGGCTGGAGTTGCACAACTGACCAAAGAAAGAATCGCTCTCAATATACAGAAAGAAATCGAAGAGGCTATTGTCGAGGTTGTTCCTGGAACAACGCAAAACCGGAAAATGTACGAAGAGGAAGACTTCACCATATATGGGGGACAGGATCCCTCTGGGGACGCAACCGGATACGCTGTCCAGGCGACTGGGATCGGTTTCCAGGATAAAATCACGCTGATGTTCGGGATAAACAAGTCCCTTCAGAAAATAACGGGGCTCACCATTATCGACCAGAAGGAGACCCCCGGTCTCGGCGCCAAAATCACGGACTGGAATGCTTTTCTTCAGTTCTGGGAGGGCCGGGATGCCAGCGGACATCTCACCCTCCGCAAGCCTCCCGCCGATTCTCTGGAAGCTCTCTCCCCCTCCGAAGTCAACACCATCACAGGGGCCACCATATCGTCACAAAAAGTCTTGGAAATCGTTAATCTTTCCCTAGATAAGCTAAAAGAAATCGTATCAGAGGGAAAAATGGCTGGAGAGGGACAAGATGCCAAATAAGACCTTGGGAGCAGAATATCTCAAGGGACTCTGGGATGAAAATCCAGTATTCCGCCAGCTCCTCGGTATGTGCCCAACTCTAGCGGTGACAGGAACCGTAATTACCGGACTGGCCATGGGCTTGGCCACAACCTTTGTCCTGATCTTCAGTTCTCTTGTGGTCTCATCAATAAAAAAGCTCATTCCCTCCCAGGTCCGGATCGCCTCGTATATCGTAGTTATTGCGAGTTTCGTGACGATTGCCGACCAATTTTTAAAAGCTTATTTTTATCCGATTTCTAAGGCCATGGGTCCCTATGTGCCCTTGATCGTAGTTAACTGTATTATCCTCGGCCGGCAGGAAGCGTTTTCCTCAAAGAATTCTGTCGGACGATCCTTTATCGATGCGCTCGGCATGAGTTCGGGCTTCATTCTGGCACTGCTCATCTTGAGTACAATCAGAGAGATCCTCGGGGCTGGTACATTTCTCGGTTATCAGGTTATGGGATCGTGGTTCAAGCCCTGGATCATCATGATTCTACCTGCCGGGGCCTTCCTTACCTTGGGCATTCTTTTGGGAATCGCGCTGTTGATCGAGAGAAAAACAATGAGGAGTTAGGCGTGGAACTGGCTACAATCTTCATCTCGGCAGTGTTTGTCCAAAACTTTGTCCTGTATTACTTTCTGGGCATATGTCCCTTCCTTGGTGTGAGCAAAAAAATCGATTCGGCCTTTTCCATGGGATTGGCCGTTACCTTCGTCATGTCCATCACGGCTGTTGTCTCCTGGCTGATCAACAATTTGATTTTGATCCCTTATGGCTTGGGCTATCTTCAAATCGTCTCGTTCATCCTCGTGATCGCATCGCTCGTTCAGCTGGTCGAAATGTTCATCCGAAAGATCAGCCCTCCTCTCTATCAGGCGTTAGGAATTTACCTCCCCTTGATAACGACCAACTGTGCCATAATGGGCTTAGCCCTGATTGCTGCACTCAACGAATACGGCTTCGGAGAAGCGGTGATTTTCGGATTCGGATCGGGGATCGGATTCACCCTGGCTATCGTTCTGATGGCGGGAATCCGAGAGCAGCTTGATTTGGCCGATGTCCCGGAACCCCTAAAAGGGGCCGGTATCGCCCTTATTGTGGCTGGAATCATGGCCCTGGCCTTCAATGGATTCATAGGGATGCTGACATGATGGATGTCTTGGTTCCGATCGCGACCATGACCTTGCTGGGATTTTTGTTCTCAGTGGGGCTCGTCATCGCCTATAAAAAATTGAAGGTTGAAGAGGATCCAAAGATAGAGATGGTCTCTGAAATGCTTCCTCAAGCCAATTGTGGGGCCTGCGGTTTTTCAGGGTGTAGAGCATTTGCCGATGCTGTCGTTAAGGGGGACGCAGAGGCCAACGGATGTCCTGTCGGGGGAGAGGAAGTCGCCCAAAATGTGGCCGAGATCCTTGGAGTTCAGGCAGGAGAGACCATCAAGAAGATTGCCCGCCTCCACTGTCGTGGGACACACGCTGCCGCTAAAGAGAGAGGCGTCTATTTTGGAATCTCTACCTGCTCTGCAGCGCAACTGGTCGGAGGAAACAAACAATGTTCTTACGGATGCATGGGTTATGGGGATTGCGTCCGGGCCTGCCCTTTTGATGCCATCTATATGGGGAAAGAGGGGCTTCCCATTGTCAGAGAGGACAAATGTACGGCATGCGGCAAATGTGTAGATGCCTGCCCGCGAAACCTTCTGGAGCTCCATCCTCTTTCCCAGAATATATTGGTGTTTTGCCGGTCTGAGGATAGAGGCCCTTTAGCAAGAAAGGTCTGCAAAAATGCCTGTATTGCCTGCGGGATATGCGTCCGTGCCTGTCCAGATGTCATCGTTCTCGAAAATTATCTGGCAAAGATTACAGATTATAAAAAGATAGATCCAGAGAAGATTCCAGAAATAGAAAAATGCCCGACTGACGCAATCGGCCGCTTAAGGAAGGACGATGAGGGATAACGGATTGGTTCTCGCTGTGGAAAGGAATCTTGCAGAAGTGGAGGTCAGCTGTTTGGAGGGTTGCGACGACTGTGCTGCCCGCAGCCTATGTATCGGTCACAAACATACAAAGGGACGATTATCTGTAAAAAATCCTCTCGGAGCAAAACCCGGGGATGAAGTCATCATCCAAATTCCGGAGGGGAACTACAGCAAGGCACTCATTCTGCTTTTCGCGGGTCTGCTTGTGGCAATGCTTGCCGGCATGGGCGGAGGTTATATGATTTCCTTTCTCCTCCCCGTCTCCCACCTGTCGGCCAGCATCTTGGGGCTTTTTATCGGCTTGATCTTCGGCGGATTTGGGCTTTACCGCATCTTCCGGAGAAAAAACCAACAAAAACTCTATCCTGAGATCATAGATATTCTGAACAAAGGAGACCATTATGGACAGGCGTGATTTCTTTAAAAGTATGCTCGTCACTCCGCTGCTGACTCCCATTTTTCTTGCTTCCAAACAATCGGGATGTGATGAGCTCCTTCTCATTTCCGATAAACCGCAATTCGTTCTCCCGATTTTACTCGAAGAATCAGGGAAATGGAAAATCATATCCGGACAAAGATATTCTTTTTCGAACGGGCATCCGCAGAAAAAAGCCCTCATTCAAATCTTTGAAACGCTTGGATGGACTCAGGTCTCCCCTCCTCGTCGATCCGATCTTTCGCTCTCTTTTCATCCCCTCCAACGTCCCACCCCTTCTTCTTTCGCTCTCGTCAGTTCAGGAAAAATTCTGGACATCCGTTCCCGCAGGCTGCGCTCTCTCTGGCAGGAAATGAATGGGCACCATCCGCTCTCTTCTGGCCTAACCATCGCATCTTTGCGAACAGGCCCCGCCCCTTCGACCGCCGGAGAAACAGTCCGGATCTACAGGGATGGACAAAGGACGGCCGAGCTTTCCCTAAAAAAAGATCGAGAGGCGTCTTTCCTGGCAAAACGAGGAGCGATCTCTGTCAAAATCCAAGGGAGGAAGGTTTGGGTCCCTGAATCTTCGTGTCCCCGCAAGATATGCTGTTTGACACCACCCATGTCATTTGCCGGTGAGCGCATTGTCTGTGCCCCGAACCATATCCTTGTAGAAATCTGCGGGCCTGGAATGGTCGACACGGTTATCGGGTAAGAAGCGTTTCCGTCTAAGGAATAAGTTTTTTCACATATATGTTTCTGAAATAAACAGGCGATCGGCTGTCATGATTTTGCAGCCCGATGTAGCCTTCGCCGGCAAAATCTTTGACCTTTCCCCGGGGCTCAGCTTCCCAGTCAACAACCACGGCATCGTTCAGTTCCACCTGGACGCGGCTCCCGATGAAGGAGATTTTTAAATGGTTCCATTCTCCTGGAGGCAGAGAGGCATCCATTCGAGGTGCCTGGGCATCATATACAGCCCCTGTTCTGTGTATGCCCTTGGAAGCATCGTCGATCTGGATTTCGAAGGAATGAAAGATATAATCATTGCTGACAACAATATCTGGAATCCGGAGAAAGATCCCTGAGTTCGTGAACTTGTCAGCACATTTATAGTCCAATTCAAGAATGAAGTCTTTGTACTTTTCCGCCGAATACCAAAGGAGGCCCATCCCGCCCTGAGATTTCAGGACGCCTGAAGCCTCGTCCAGAATAAAACAGCCAGGACCATAGTGGTTCCATCCGTGTTTGGTGTATGCCATGTTTTCCTGCCTCAAGATTTTTTCATAGTCCTGGTAATAGGTAATACTTTTCACGTACTCCAGGCCTTTCCTTATAGCTGGCGAAGGATTGTCTGCATCTTCCTCTTTCTCATGCTCGATGGATATGTATCCGGGGTAGTCTTGAAGGGTTAGCTCCGCCAAAATCGCATAAATATTGGCCTTCCCTTGACCGAAGGGAACATCGTAGGCCGCTTTGGTTCCGAACTCATTCAGGTCCTTGAGGTGGACGTCCCGGATACGCCCCTTGAGCGCTCTCAATGCCTCCACCGGATTAACGCCGGACCGCATCCAATGGCCCGTATCGGCACATGCTCCGATTCGCGGATCCATGCCATCCACGCGATAGATCACCGTCTCCGGTCTCGCATATTTTGATGGGATCGGATGGTTGTGGACGGCGACGTTTATGTTGTATTTCTTGACCATCTTCCCGACAATCGAATAATCATCATATCCGGGCTCTGTCACGATGGTGCGGATGCCCATTTTCTTCGCAAATCCAAAAACCTTGCGGGTGCTCTCCTCGTTGTTCTCGAAGTTCACGACGCCGTAGCTGACGAGAGAAAGTCCCAATTCATCCAATTTCTTTTTAATATTCTCAATTTGGTCATCTGCCAGGCTGTGGTCGAATTTCACGCTTGGATTTTTCTTATCCAGCACCTGTCCTGGATAAGGCTGAACGTTGGGAATGCCGAGATCTTTTATCTTCTGAAGAGCCTCGAAAAAGGAAAACCTCCGGTAGGTCCAGCATTGAACGGCAAAAGGGAATTTTTTTATCCTCACTCCTTCATATTTTACGTTCAGAGCCATCTTCTGTTGTTCCGGATTTTCAGGCTTTGTTCCATATGCTCGTTCTGAGGTGAAAGCCGAAAAAATCACTCCAACTAAAAAAACGGCCGCTAAAGAAAAATTCATTTTTTTCACCATCTTTCCTCCTCTGCTTTTTCGAATCGATTGCATGTCCAGGATTCTCTGTCAGGCCCTCCGTGGATTCCATTCTCCCCTGGCCACTGCCGGCAGGAAAGAATCGAGATCCGGCGGAGGAAATGCAATGGTCCTTTCCTGCTCCGCGCTCATATAGGCCGTCATAAGGAGCTCGGTTACGTTCAGGCCATCGCTAAAATTCTCTTCAGGCCGCTTTCCAGCAAGAAAAGACTGCACCATATGCCGGTTCTCTGCGGTATATCCGTAGTCGGTTTCTTCGCTGCTCAAAACAGGCATGAGCCCCATCTCTGCATTCTGTTTTTCCACAAAATCTTCTCCGGCTTCTCCCTTGACCTCCCGGCTGAAGAACACCTTCAGCCCAGACTCCAAAGAGTCGACGACAACAGAATATTCAGGCCCTAGGAGTTCCATGCTCAGCCGGAGACCAGCTCCTACAAAAGACCAAGAGGTGGTGGTTTCGACGATGAGCTTTTCCCCGTTTTCGTCTCTGTATTCGATCAGGGAACGGGCAAAATCCTCTGCCGGTCTGTTTATGTAATCCACCCGGCCGTCGCTTCTTCCGGCCAAAATCTTCGCATAATAGGGATTCTGCCATTTTAAGCAGCTGGTAGAGGCCGTTACTTTCATAGGCGTGAGAACACTCCGGTCTTTACTTGGTGGAGTCAGCATGAAACGAGCCTCCTCGACCGAATGACACATCATATCGTTGAGAACCCCTCCACCCTGGAGCTTTCCTTCCCAGAACCAAGGCATATGAGGCCCGCTATGCTCTTCTGCAGCTCGAGCAAGAAAGGGGCGTCCGGTTAGGCTCGCTCCTCGGGCCCATGCGACTTCTTTTCCCTTCACTACGGCCGGAGCAAAAACCTGATTCTCCAGGTATCCGTCGAGAAGCTGGGCCCTCTCAGCCAGTGCCAGCATCTCTTTTGCCTCTCTGACATTCCGGCCGAGGGGTTTCTCGCAGGTAATCCCTGCCAACTCACCCTTTCCGGATTCGAGCGTGTGAACGATCTCTTCCATGACCTCTATGCGTGTAAAATTTGGGGCGCAGATCCAGAGCGCATCGATGGACGGCTCCGCGATCATCTCTTCCAACGATCGATAGGCCCTGGCTTCACCGACCCTGAGTTTACGTGCGAGCGCTGCCGCTTGTTCTGCAGTGTCCTTTCTTCGGCTTACCACGCCGAGGATATCCGCGTCCCGGACTCCAACCCAAGATCGGATGTGAAAACGTGCGATGAATCCACCGCCAACGATCCCGATTCCTAACCTCTTCTTTTTCATTGTCTCCCTCGTTTCAGATTCATTTTCTCATTCTCTATAATAAAACACTAACTGGTCTGTTCTTTAGATTTTCTGTATCTGTGCCGGCCTCTCGTCTCTCACAAAAAAGAGAAAGGCCGCGGCGCTGAGCAGGGTCAGTACGCAGGGGACAAGAAACACTCCCGTCCAGTCTGTGCCTGCTTCTGTTGTGAAAAATTCTTGAACTTCTCCGGCGAAGAGACTTCCTATATAATTCCCGATCCCATAAGTCACCAGCATGATCAAGCTCTGGGCCGAATGTCGGACATCTCTTGGAGAGACCGTATCGACATAGATAAAGGCCGCTGCAAAGAAGAAGACAAAACAGAAGCCGTGAAGGCTCAGGGATGCAATGACCAGCCAAGGCGGCTTTCCGATGGCAAAGATAATGTAGCGGAGAGGCCATGCGAGAACACCGATAACGAGCACATTTCTTATTCCGATCCTCGTGACCAAGTAGGGCAGAAGTACGGCCAGCACAAATATTTCTGCTACCTGGGCGATCACCATCACTCCTGGTACGCTTGCACTCGAAAGGCCTATCTTGTCAGAGGTCAGGAAAGGGGCGGTCAAAACATAATAGAACATCAGCTCTGTGGCCACCACAAAGGAGATGATCACGAAGGCCAGAAAGTTTTTGTTTCGCATCATCTTGATCGCCTCTATGAAGGCGAGGGGATTGGATCCTTCTTTTTTAGGTGGCGTGTGGGGAAGGCTGAACGCCTGGAAACCCATGATGACTGAAAATATTCCTGCCAAGAACAATGTGTCCCCTCTGATGGCAAAGGGACCTACGGATTGCGGAAGGTGCCTCCATCCCATCAAAACGAGACCAGCTGCGATCCATCCGATCGTTCCCCAAACTCTGACCATGCCAAATTCCTTCTCCGAATCTTTCAGGTTGATAAACGCTATGGAGTTGGTAAGGGCGAGTGTTGGTGCATATAAAAGGCAATAGAAGAGCATCAGCCAAACCATGGCGGAATAATTGGTCACAGTCGACGTGTACATCAACAGGCCCCCTCCTATCAACTGAAGGAATGCGATGACCTTTTGACTGGCAAAATATCTGTCAGCAACTTGGCCTCCGATAAAAGGGGTCACGATTGTCGCGAGGGGCAGCAGGCTGTAAATGATCCCCACCTGCGTGCCGCTGAATCCTAGGGTGTTGATGAGGTAATCTGAAAGAACAGGGGACCATGCTCCCCAAATGGCGTACTGCAAGAACATCATAAGGCCGAGGCGGAATCTAACACCCATGATTTGCTTTCTCTTTCACATCCTTCTCGTGCGAAGGGATCTTCCCTGAGAACAGAAACAAGATATCTATATTTGGTTTTGGTGTCAATGATAAATGCGACATCGAAGTTCCATGGCCGCAGGTTGACTTTATTTCCATATTTATCGAAAATCTAAGTTCGACCGCAAATTTTCTCCAATGAAAAAAGCTCGGGTTCTTCTCGTTTTTTTTATCCTTTCTTTCTTCCCGAGCTGCCGATCTCCAGAGAAATGGCAGTTTTCCACTTTTCTTTTCTTTGACACTGTGTGTGAATTGAATCTATACTGCTCTCCGTCTCTCTTCCTATCTGCTAAAGAAGAAGTGAAGCGAAACTTCTCAGAGATCGAAAAGCTTTTTTCTCCCGGAGTTCAGGCCCATTCCTCTCCTCAAGTGATCAGCCTTTATAAAAGGGCTCTGGATGTTTATCATGCTTCTGATGGGTATTTCGATATTTCCGTGGCCCCTCTGTTAAAAATTTGGGGATTCCGTGACGGCCCCCATCGAGTGCCTTCCGTTGACGAAGTCGAGAAGGTTTTAACCGATATTGGAATGGACAGAATCGAAGTGAAAAATGGCACGCTCTCTCTCGCTCCTGGTATGGAACTCGACTGGGGAGCCATTGCTAAGGGATTCGGAATAGATCTGGCGTCTCAAGCTCTTATACGACTGGGCGTGAAAAATGGATTTCTCAACGCGGGAGGCGACCTGTACTGCTGGGGAACAAACCCTGAAAACAAAAAATGGAAAATAGGTATCAAACATCCCAGAAAGGGAGGTTTTCTAGGTGTTCTTTCTCTTTCCAGGATTGGCCTGGCCACTACAGGAGATTACCAGAGATATTTTATTAATAATGGTGTGCGATATCATCATGTTTTCAATCCAAAATCGGGGTATCCTTCACGGGGAAAGCAGAGCGTTACGGTCATTGGTCCAGAAACATTGCTCTGTGATGCATTATCGACCGCTCTCTTCGTATCGCCTCGATCCGAAGATATCTTACAGAAATTTCCAGACTATGGAGCTGTTATCGTTGAGTCAAATGGAGAGGTTCTTCTTTCCGGAAGGCCCTTTTCCTTCCAGCCCATCGACTGATCTGAATCATTCAGGATGATATCTATATTTTCATGGGCATCAAGACATAGAGGTATTTGACATCGTCCTCCTCGGCTGGCTTCAGCAGAACAGCGCTGTTTTCGTCCTTCAGCTCGAACACAATATTTTCCGCTTTTACAGCAGTCAAGAAATCCAACAGGTATTGGGAGTTAAATCCAATCTCCATTTCTTTTCCCTGATAATCCACGTCAACTTTATCTCTCGCTTCTCCGATCTCTGGATTCGAAGAAAAGAGCTTGATTTGATTTTGTTCGATGTTGAACCTGATCCCCCTCGACCTTTCTGTAGAAAGAAGCGAAACCCTCCGGATGGCATCCGCCACTTTTTCTCTTGAAATTTGGAGCGCGTATGGATTTTCTTTTGGAATGACAGCCTCGTAGTTAGGAAACTTTCCCTCTATTATTCTCGAAATAAGGGTTCTGTTCCGAACATGGAAAAAGAGGTTGTTTTCATCAAGATCGAATTCCAAAGAATCATCATCAAATTTTCTCATCTCATTCAGCGTCTTTTTGGATATGATGGTTCGGATTTCATTCTCAACTTTTTGTCCTTCTATGGAGAGTAAAGTATAAGCCAGCCTATGGCCATCCGTACTCACAAGCTCCATTTTGCTGTCTTTCAAAAGCATCAAGGCACCATTGAGGTAATACCGCTGTTCCTGGGTAATGGCGTAAAACACACGATCGATCATTTCCTTCAACTTATCTAGGGGAATCACGATGTTCTTCGCAAACTTTGGCTCAGGAACTTGAGGATAATCTTCCTTGGCCAAACACAGAACTTTGAATTCACTCTCCCCCGAAGTGATTTCCATCTTCAGGTCTTTACCCTCATTGAAATAAACGGTCTGCTCCTCGGCAAGAGATCTGACTATTTCAAAGACTTTCTTTCCCGATATGGTTATGGCCCCCGTTTCCTCGATCTGAGCAGGAAAATGTGTCTTGAGGCCTACCTCCAGATCTGTTCCTACGAGTTCGACCTCATTTTCCGTTGCACTGATTAAAATATTTGCCAGAATAGGCATTGTATTTCTCTTCTCCACGATTCCCTGAAGAAGCTGCAGTTCTCCGAGTATATCTTCTTTCTTAATTGAGAATTTCATTTTTCCACCTTTTCACAGCAGTTGTTTATTATATATAAATATAAATTAGATTAATTAATAAAAAGAATAAAATCAATGAAAATGTGAAAAACTCGTATAATCTATTGATTTTCCTAATGAATCTGATGGATCAACATGTTTATTTTTTTGTCAAATTCTGAGTCTTTGGTGCGCAGTTTCTCTATTTTTCTTATGCTGTGCAGTACTGTTGTGTGATGCTTTCCACCGAATTTTTTTCCAATTTCGGGAAGGGATGTTTTGGTCATCTGTTTAGAAAGATACATAGCAATCTGGCGGGGAAAGGCTACTTTGGGTGAGTTGTTTTTTGATTTGAGCTGGGAAATTTTGATTTTGAATTCGTGGCTTATCGCCTTCTGAATTTTTTCAACGGTGACAATAATAGAAGAAGAATCCAGGAGACTCTTCAGTGCTTCTTTGGTTAGATCCAAATCGATAGGTTCCCCTTTGAGTGAGGAAAAAGCGATGACACGTCTCAAATAGCCTTCGAGCTCTCTGATATTGGAGTGGACCTTGTCGGCAATGTAAAGAGCTACGCTCTCGGAGAGAATGAGATCCTCCATCTCTGATTTCTTCTTAAGGATGGCGATTCGGGTTTCTATATCGGGAGGCCTCAAGTCTGCAATCAATCCCCATTCGAAGCGCGAGCTGAATCTCTCCTCGAGATTGGGAATCTCCTTGGGAGGGCAGTCACTGGATATGACGATTTGCTTCTGGCTGTCGTAGAGATGGTTAAAGGTGTGAAAAAATTCTTCCTTTGTTCTCTCCCGTCCAGAGAGATAGTGAATATCATCCATAAGAAGGACGTCCACGCTTCTGTATTTTTGACGAAAATCCAAGATTTTTCCGTACTGCAGGTGATTGATGAGGTCATTCATGAATTTTTCTGTCGTTATGTAGAGGATTTTGAGAACGCGGTTATTCATGAGGATACTGTGCCCGATGGCATTCATCAGATGGGTCTTTCCGAGACCGGCTCCCCCATAGATGTAGAGAGGATTGTAAGATTTTGCTGGGTTACTGACTACGGCAGATGCTGCAGCGTGAGCAAACTGATTGCAAGAACCCACGACAAAATTTTCGAAAGTGTAATTGGGATTCAAATTCGGATTCAGTAAAGCTCCATGTTTGGAACGCCGCTCATGAGGCGACCGCCTCATGAAGGAGCTAGGTGTGTCATCGAAGATGTATTTGATATCTAAGACTTTTCCGAAAAGTTGGTTTGAACATTTGTTGATTTGGTTGGAATAATGGAAAGAAAGCCAATCTTTGAAATATGAATTGGGGACCTTGATGTAAAGACAGTTGCCTTCCTGTCCTATATAGGCTGTAGGCTCGAACCAGGTTTCGAAACTGTTCCTGTCAATTTCCTTTTGGACAGATGCTTTAATTTGGAGCCAAGGGTTCGCTTTTTGTTTACTTTCCATGTAGATAGTTTAGATTTCCACAGGTTTTTCCACAACTGTGGAAAACCTTCTTCTTTGCTGATTTGGTATCGTGGAGAAGGCTTGGTCATCATAGCACTACAGAAAATCAATTTCAAGAGATCAAAAAATTTTTTTTAAAAATCGTATCCTATCCAGAATTTCGTTTGATAATCCCCGTATAATTTGAAATCGAAAGGACTTGAAAAATCGGGGATTTCAAGACGTTTTACAAATTCTATGTGCAGGGGCAATCCTAAGAAAAAGAATTCGAACCCAAAACCGAGTGAGCCTATAGCATCGGATTTTCTGTAAACCGGTTGACCGGTTGTATTGAATCCCTCGAAAGTCCAAAATTCTGCAGGATATCCTTTCAGCTTTGAACGCGTCAGGTCAAAAAACAAAACACCTCTGACAGGGCCTATCTGTCCAAGGAGCGTGGAAGCGACGGAAATCAGCGGCAGCCTGAATTCAAGGTTTGCGTACCACCCTTCATTGGCGATAATGTTGTAGAAATTGGATGAGCGGACTTGGTTGTTCCCCCCGTAATAGATGATGTAGGGATTTTTTCCTCTACTGGCGAATCCATCGAAGCGGAAGGCGAAGAGAGTGTTTCCTCCCAGATAGAAATATTTCCGGAAGTCCAACTCCACGGTGGTGTTGCTGAGAAAGTTTTCGGTTACCGGGATAGACTGTGTGAGGCTGAGCCTGAAGGTGCTGCCGGTCATCGGACCATAGGAACTGAAGCGGGTCGTTTCACCTACAAGCGAGACAGAGCCAGACAGGTTGTTTCCATTCCAGAAGTACTGGACCCCCTGAGTTCTTCCCTGTTGAAAGATGTATGGATCAAAGAAGTCCTCTTCGTAGTTGCTGAAACCGAAGCTGGCCTCTGCCCTGTAGTATCTGTTGAAAGGATAGTAAGCATCGAACCTGATACCTGAAATGGTTCGTGTAGCCATGGCATCGCGGTAGCTGAGATACTGGTAATAGGTGGGGTCGATATAGCTATAGGGAGCATAATAAAAGATCGTGTATTGGTAGGCGCTGAGCCCGTACTGAAGGCGGCGCTTCAGGTTTGCAAAGGAAAAAACATAGGAGCGGAAGCTCCTGACCTGGTATGCCAGGAGAGAAAAATTGTAATCTCCCATCAGGTCGGAGAAAGAGAGAGCGGTTCCTCCGTAGATCGATCCATCCGTGGAGATAATAGCGCCGATAGGAGGCCTGTTGTTCAGGTAGAGCTGACCGATGCCTTTGTATGGTTTTATCTTTTTTTCATCTATCGCTACTGTAACCACGGGCTCAAAACGCTCAAACTCTTCTTCAAAATCCATGTCCGCAAAGGTTACGGTTTTTTCCACCTGCCCTTCTAAGTCGCTCTTGAAAATCTGGAAAGCGCCTTTATTGAAAGAGGAAAAGAGAAGAGTGTTCGGCTCGTTGGGCAGGGGAGATGGAAAAAAGTTGCCTGTCCTGACATCGGTATATCGTTTGAGTTCTCCCGTCTCAAGGTTCAGAGAGTAAATGTTGTAGGCGTCTCTCATGTCTCCGACAAAAAAGAGCTCTTTGCCGTCTGGTGAAAATTCAGGGGCGATGGTGTTCCCCCGCCCGAAGGTTAGCTGGGTTCTTTTTTTCAGATTGTTTAGAGGAGAAATAAACAGTTTGTCATATGCGTCGATCCGGATGGTATAAGCGATAAATTCCCCGCTGCGAGAGATGGTTGGAGCCTTCTCGAAGAGATCGTTCGAAGTGAGATTCAGCACTTCGTGAGTTTTCAGGTTGATTTTGAAGATGTCATGGATACCCTCATCGAATGCCGTGAAGAGGAGTTCTTCGCCGTCAGGAGAGAAGACGGGAGAAGCGGGTTGATCCTGATGGATTCCAATATCGTCCACGATTTTTCCGGTAAGGGCACTGACTATGAAGAGGGAGTGTTTTTGTCCTGCCCGGCCGAAAAATGCGATTTGATCTCCATCAGAAGACCAGGCTATGTCTCGTCCTTTTGAGGGATCGATTTCCAGTTTTATGTTTTCGTATTTGAGGGTGTACCCCTTGGTGATGTTTTTGATCACGCTGCCGTCCTTGGTAGAGAAGAGGAGGATGTCGAAGTCCATGTCTTTATAATTGGCGAGCAGGACAGCGACGATGTCGCCAGAAGGAGAGAGCGCGTGGGAAAAAGCGAAGTAGTAGGGATTGAGCGGGAACTCAGGCCCGATGGTGATACTGTAATCCTCTGGATTTTGTCTCGTAAGGAAATGTTTGTGTTTGGCACGAAGATATTTTTTAAACTCGTAATTGAATTCTTTTATGGTTTGATCGAAAGCTCTATCGATAGGATTCTGGCGGCCTACCAGAGGAACGTTTTTGAGGGCATGCCAGAAGTTTCTGATCCCGAATCGGCCGTATTTATGCTCGATGAAGTCGAAAATTGCATGGCCGAAGTCATAATCTGGCGGTCTCGGAAGAGGATAACGAGAATAGAGGTTGCCGCCTCCGACCAGTTCTGGAATCCGGTCGTTGAGCACGGCATCTCTAACGATCAAGGCGGACCAAGGCGTCCAATCTTGGGTGTTGTACTCACAGTAGCCCTCAAAAACCCATCCCGGAGGCTGAGACAATGCATACAGCACTCCGCCTGGAGAACCCCAGAGCAGATCATACTCAAAGACATGGCTTATTTCGTGCTCGAGGAGGTCTTGGATTTCATCTATGGCCATGTCGCCTTGGATGGCAATTCTGTAAAGGAGAGGCTCTGCGACGCCTATGACTCCTTCAGGGAGCTGAAAGAGATTGGTTTGATAAAAATCCGTCGAGGTTTTGTAGTAGAGAAGTGGGACGGAGGCTGAAAGCTGGTGTTTGATATCCTCGCTTATGGATTTATACGCACTCTCGGCGAGATCTGCTATCTTTTTGAGGTCCTTGATGTTGTCTGTGTAGTAGTAGATGTCAAAATGCTCCGTTTTATAGACTTTCCAATCGAAAGTTTCATAGAGGACCTTATTTTTTCCGTAATAGGGGAAATAGGAAAACTGGGGGAAACACAGGGTGGCCCCGACAAATAAAGCGAAGACAAGAAAAAAATATCTTTTGACTCGGCTCATGGTTTTCTCCTTGATTCCTGTTACTTGATGAGATATCTCTGTTGGATCTGTTCTTCTCCCAGAAGCTGACGGAAGAGTTTATCCCTTACAGAATGGATGATGTCGATGAATGCAAAATGGGCCGTTTGGTTTGGGTTTTTGTAGGTTTTCGATTCCTTGAAATTTCTTTCATAAAGAACCTTCCCTGTTTGGGCGTCGATAATATAGATCTGAAGATCGAGGGAATAATATTTTCTCGAGTCAATCCGTGATTCTTCAGGAAAAGGGGTTTCGAACTGCCTTTTCTGCAGAGACTTGATGGCTTTTCTGGTTTCCTGACTGTATTCCAGTTCTCCCGTAAACAGGAGGGTTCCTTTCCCTTCAGGATAAAAAGCCGTCCAAAATTCCGGGGCCTGGAACACGTCTTCGGTCTCGAAGGAAATCTCTTTGGAAGAAATTTTTTTCTGCAGGTTTTGGTCGAGCTCGGCAGAGAAGAAGTCGGTCAGCTCTCTATTCATATCGAAATCTTGGGTTTCTCCCTTGATCATGAAATTTGTGACGACAAATTCATCGAAATTATCCAGCGGAATAGGAGTCTTTCTGGGAAGCTCTATTTTCAGTTTCAACTGCTCTTCTGAGCGGCAGGAAAAGAATATTAGAATGAGCCCAAGCAGGAAAACGAGCCTATATTCCCTTTTTATCCTTTTTTTTGTTCCCGTTGTCTTCATCTTTTTCACTGTCTTCGAGGTCTTTGAGACGCGACTTGAACTTTTCGTAATTGGCAGTTATGAGGTCATGGTCAGGCCGCAGCTTAAGCGCAGTCTCATATTCTTTCTCAGCTTCTTCCCATAGCCCTTTTTTTTCATATGCCACAGCCAGATTATTATGCGCTGCGGCTGAGCTGGGATCGGACTGAATAACTTTTTTCCATCGGAAAATGGCTTCGTCCCATAGATCCTTCTGGGCAGCAAGGATACCGAATTGGAGCTGAGTCCGAGGCAGCGGCCGGGAACAGGCGGTGGTAAGGATCAGGAAAGGGAGGAGAAAGAAGGCGAGATATTTATTATGAATCATTTCTTTATGCCTTAGATAATAAGATACTTTTTCTTGAATTTTTCGTCAAGTAGTCGACACTGCAATATTCATACCAGATCCCTTCAGGAATGGAGAGATAATGCCTGGGAAAAAGTCGTCATGAAAAAGGGACAGGTGAAGGATGCGTGTAAATTTATTATCTACTTGCTCCAGCCGGTGAAAAAATCTTTACACACCCGATATTCCCGCATTCGGGCAAACGGGCCCGTTTTTTATGAATCATTCAGGTTGGGTCAAGTCCGGGTTGGCATTTGTCCGGAATTATGGTATAAAATCTCTTCATTTAAACCTTGATTTGAAGAGAGCTGAAAAAATGCCGAAAGCATGTGAAATTTGTGGAAAAGGTCCCATATTTGGACACAGCATCAGTCACTCTCATAAGGCATCCAAGAAAAAATGGAAGCCAAACCTGCAAAAGGTCAAAGCTCAAACACCTTCCGGAGTGAGAAGAATATGGGTTTGTGCCAAATGCCTTCGAACCGGAAAGATCACTAAGGCCGTTTAACAAGACTAAACCTGAATGATCCATAAAAAATGCCGATGAGATGGGCAGTTACTGAATAATCCAGCCTAGACTCTTTCAACAGAAAAGATCTGTTTGATTCCCGATATCCGCTTGATAATTTGATTGAGATGCTGGATGTCGCGGATGGAAAGAGAGAGCCGAATGAGAGCTCTTTTTCCAGCTGAAGTACTAACCTGGGCCTTGGTGATGTTTCCTCCGAGGTCTGCAATCGCTGCCGTGAGCTTGGCCAAAACTCCAGGGGAATCTTGTCCTTTTATCAGAAGGCGCCCCTGGTAGAGATCCTCGCCGGCAGAGGGCGACCAGGAAACGTCCACCATTCGCTGAGGGTCGAGAAGCTCTTTCTTCACCATCTGACAGCGCTTTGCATGCACGGTCACTCCCTTTCCTGCTGTGATATATCCGATAATCGGTTCTCCTTTTATAGGAGTACAGCATTTGGCCAGGTTAACAAGCGGTTCCTCGGCATCCTTCACTTCGATTAAAGGGGAAGGCTTTTTTGAAACTTTTGAAACGACTTTTTTTAGAAGAGTCTCTTTTTTGTCTGATAATTTCTCTGAATAGAAAAGCTTTTCCATAAACTTCTTGTTGAGAACGATCTTGCCAGAACCGATAAGGGCGTAAAAGGATTCGATGTTTTCAATACGATAAGACGTTCTTTCAGAGATCTTTTCTAAAAGGCTTTTTTCTTTGAGTGCATGAGCTGGCACCGCATATTTTTTTATCTCTTTCTCCCAAAGCCTTTTACCAACTGCTGTGTTTTTTTTCTTATCCTGTTGGTTGAACCACTGTTTGATTTGGTGTCTTGCTTTTGAAGTAAAAGCCTTGTTCAGCCAGTCTCTACTCGGCCTTTTTTCTGGGGAGGTAATGATTTCGACGATATCTCCACTCTTTAAAATCGTTTTTAGTGGAGCGCTCTGCCCGTTGATTTTGGCCTCTCTTGCCTGAAGCCCAATTTCAGAATGGATCTTGAAAGCAAAATCCAATGCCGAAGCGCCCGCCGGCAAAGTCACAACCTTTCCCTTGGGAGTAAAAACGTAGACTTCTTCCGGGATAAGGTTGATTTTCAGATTTTTAAGGAATTCCCTCGGATTCTTCTGTTCCTTATACAAATCAATCATCTCTCGCAGCCAGTGAAGTCTCGCGTCTTCTTTCATTAGGGATTGAGGCGCTTTTTCCTTGTATTTCCAATGGGCAGAGATGCCGTTTTCCGCCATGTTATGCATGGTCTTTGTCCGAATTTGTATTTCGACCGTTTGTTTGTTTTCCGTAATAATTGTTGTATGGAGGGCCTGGTAAAGGTTTGGTTTGGGCATGGAAATGAGGTCCCGGAACCTGTGAGGAAAATGGGGCCAATTTTGATGGATGATTCCGAGAATGGCGTAACAATTTTTGACCGAATCTGTGATGATTCTTATGGCCAAAAAATCGTAGACTTGATCGAAATCAATGCCTTGGCGCTTCATTTTATGGTATATGCTGTAGAGACGCTTGATTCGGAAAAAAATTTCTGCATGGATGTGGTTCTTCTGCAGAAGTTCCTGGAGGATCCGTTTTATTTTTTTTATCTCCTTTTCAGCCTTTTTCCGCCGGAGCTCGACCAAAGAGGTCATGTCAAAGTAATCATCCGGAGAGACGTAACGAAAGGAGAGGTCCTCCAGCTCTGCCTTTATCCGACCCATTCCCAGCCTGTTGGCAATGGGCACATAGATTTCAAGCGTTTCCTGGGCAATCTGTTTCTGCTTCGGTTCGGGAAGAAACTTTAAAGTTTTTAAGTTGTGGACCCGATCGGCAAGCTTGATGAAAATGACTCGAAGATCATCTGTCATAGCCAGGATGATTTTTCTTATGCTTTCTGCCTGCCGAGTTTCCGGTGACGATTCCTGAACACGGCTGATTTTTGTGACCCCTTCCACCAGATCTGCAATTTCTTTGCCAAAGGCTTCCTGCAAATCCAGAGCGGTCACCGTAGTGTCTTCAAGAACATCGTGCAGCAGGCCGGCAGCGAGAGACGTGCTGTCGAGCTTCATATCGGCGAGTATGCTGGCGACCTCTAATGGATGGCTGAGATAGGGTTCTCCTGAACGCCGGATTTGGCCTTCGTGTGCTCTGCCTGCAAACACATAGGCTTTCTTCAGAAGCGTGATGTCTCTTTCAGAATATTGAGAAGAAATTTTTTCTAAAATATCATCAAACCTGATCATCTTTCTCAAGATTTATCTTGGAGTCCAATTTTTCCTTTTCCAGGATCCATTCCACGGCTCCGAGAAGGGTGTCCGCCACATAAGCAGGTTCCATCCCTTTCTCTCTCAGTTTGGGCAGGGATTTCGCCCCGAATCCGGTCAACACCAGGATAGGAGATGCCTGAATATTTTTCCCGAAGAGGATATCTTCCACTTTATCCCCGATCATATAGGATTGAGAGAGATCGATATCCAGATCATGGACCGCTCTCCGGGCCATTCCTGGATTGGGCTTGCGGCAGGCGCAGTCTCCTCGATACTCCGGCCGATCGGAAGCCTCGTAGTGGGGACAGTAATAAATTCCGTCAAATCGGGCCCCGTGCTGTCCGAAGTCACGGGCCATCTGTCGATGGATGTCGTGTAGATTTTTTTCTTCGATGTAACCTCTTCCTATACCGGATTGGTTGGTGACCACCACGGCTAGAAACCCGGCCTGATTTATTTTTTTCACGGCCTCATAACTATAGGAGAAAATGTCGATCATGCCGTATGAATTAGGGTATCCCACATCCTTGTTGATGGTTCCGTCTCTGTCGAGAAAGACCGCACGTTTTTTCATGGCAGAAACTCTTGGCAAGCTTCAAAGACCTCTTGTACGGCAATGCTCATCATACATCTGTGGTCGAAAGGGCATTCTCTGTATGAACAGGGCCAGCAAGGCGCACCTTTATGGAGCAGGATATACGGCTTTTGGTAAGGACCGGTGCGGAGTGGCTCCGTAGGGCCGAAAAGAGCCACCACCGGGACTTTTAGAGCGTTGGCCAGGTGCATGGGGCCCGAGTCGTTCGAGATAATAAGACTGCCGAGGCTAATGACTGCAGCCAGCCTGGAAAGGCTTGTCTGGCCCGCTAATATGAAAGGCCTTTTAGGCATTCCCGCTGCGATGCGCTCGGCCAGGGGAATTTCCCTCTCTGTGCCAATGATCAAAATTTGTGCGCTGTTTTCTTTTTGGAGCAGGGATGCGAGCTCGGAATATCTGGACGCAGGCCACCGCTTGGCCGGTCCGTAAAAAGCACCGGGATTGATGATAACAAGGGGTTTTTCGATCTCGATCCCTTGCGATTCAAGCCATTCTTTTACATGGTTCGGTTCTCCCTGATCGAGGGTAAGATTCATCTCGGTTGAATGCTTTTTCAATCCTAGTCCTGAAAGCAGGTCGAGATAATAATGGGCCTGATGACGGCGGTTTCCCTGATTCTGAATAGAAACTCCTTTGGTAAGCAGAATGCCGCGGCCGTCACTTTTGTATCCCCATCTTTGTGGAATCCCCGCTAGATAGAAGAGAAGGGCAGATCCGAAGGAATTCGGGAGTAAAATGCCGAGGTCAAAGCCAACCCCTCCGAGTTTTCGGGCCGATGAAAAGAGATTTTTCAGGCTGTTTTGCTCAAGGAGGGGAATAACGCCTTCAAAGCGCGTCTCCATCTGGAAAAGATCTCGAACCCAATCGTTAGCCGCAATCCACAACTCGGACCCAGGGAAGTTCCTCTTGAGATTAGCCAGGGCCGGAAGAGCCAGTATGGAGTCACCAATCCAATTCGGTGCACGGACAACAATTTTTTTGGATTTCATTACCTTCCCTTTATGGGGCTATTTCTTTTCAGACGAGGGAGGGGATGTCGGTTTTTTGTCTTTTGGCGGTTCTTTCTCTTTTTCTGGTTTCGCTGTGTCCGTGGATTCCGGGGCTTGTTTTCCCTTGGAGGCATAATCTGTGATATACCAACCGTTGCCTTTAAACTGAAGGGCAGGAGGGGAAAGAAGTTTTTTCACTGTTCCCCGGCACCGGATGCACTTTTTAAGAGGGGGGTCATTGATTTTCTGCAGGATTTCAAAGACAGCCCCGCAATTTGAGCATTTATATTCGTACAATGGCATGATCTACCTCAAAAAGAAAATTCCATTATACCAGAGAGATGTCTCGATTTAAATAGGTCACATTCCCTCAGTGGAAGATGATTGCCTCAAAAACAAAAATGTCTGCCCCCCTCCTCCATGCATCCTTTGGAAGACCTGCTTTGGTGCATGTCCGTTCCAGGAAAGTCTTTTGGTCCCAATGATTCTCTACGGGCACCTGGGGAAGGAGGAGCCCCTTTTTTCCGTTCTTGGCAATAACCAGGCCGTGTTTCCCTATCTTCACCATTTGAGGATCATCGATTTTTCGAAGCGGGGAAAGGACAGAGATCTCGATTTCGAGTTCATCCAGCTCATCTTCGCGAACCGGGAGAAATCGTGTATCCCGGCAAGCCGCGTAGACAGCTGTCTGCATGATGCTTTGATAGAGGGGGAGGCGGGATTCGATGAAGCCGATACATCCCCTCAGTTGCCCGCGCTTTTTTATGGTGACAAATGCGCCCTTCTTCTCGATTAGGCGGGGATTCTCCGTTTCGTATTCGGGTATCTTGTTCTCTCGGACAAACAGCTCGATCGTTGAGCGGGCTAACTCCACGAGCTCTTTTTTCTCCGCATCGGTCAGCTGGAATTCCTGGGGTGCAGAGCGGGTGACGAGTGCTGCTGCAAGGTACCCGACCACTCTTTCTTCGTCCCTGTTGACCTGAGAAGAATCGGAATACTTCAATATCTCCACTTTGGCTTTATTTTGAGCATACAGGAGAGCGGTCAGAACAGGGCCTCCGCCGCACATGATATTCTCGCCCCTCTTGCATTTTTTTATGAGAGAGTCGATCTCGAATGCTTTGATTTGGGCGATAGTTTTTTGGTCTCTCATATGAGCGTCCTTTTTTGACAAGAAATGGGAAAGATCTGTGGAGGCAAGTATGAGGACTTTTTTGCCTGAGAGGACTTTTTTCAACCCGTTGGCCAGGTTCATGATAGTGTTTTTTCGCGGATATCCCATGACAATAGGCACGATTTTGGCATGAGGGAGTACTTTTTGGATGAAGGGGACCTGTATCTCCACCGCATGCTCCTCCCGGTGGGCTCGGGCGATATAAGTGAAGCCTGTTGCCTTAGAAATCTGATTGGCAAGAGTTGTATCCACTTCGGCAGTACCCAGGGGTGTCTCATAGCCCCCCGTCTGGTAGATGGAACATCCTTCGAAACCAAAATGATGGGAAGGAGAGAGAATCACGACAGTCTCCCATGCTTGACCCTTGATGAGCTGGTATGCATAGGCTGCCACCTGGCCTGAAAATACGTAACCGGCGTGAGGCACAATAATGGCGGCAACTTCTCCAGCGGGAAGGGAATCCTTCTCGACGTTTTGAAGGAGGTGGTCGATATGGCGTGAGAGCTGCTCCGGGTCGCCATGATACCACGTTCCGGCTAATAAAGATTTTCTTATTCCCTGAGGCCAGGAAGGAACGGAGAGGGCAATGAGAATTCCCATAGCTGATGCGATGATTTTCTTCATAATATTGATAACCTTTTGGGGGAGCATAAAACAAATATACTGAGAAAACACGGAAAAATCAATCTTCTGCCCTGGGGTTAACAGTTGACTTTTGTCTGATTTTAGTTAAAAATTGAGGTGAAAAAAACCATGAAAGATATATTCAAATCTCTATTTGTGCTCATACTTGCATCTTCGGCCTTTTATATTGGCTTCTATTTGGGCAAAGAAAAAATCGCTTCTCAGATTCCTGAATTCCAGGGCGAGCCCGAAGAGAGCGCTTAAAGCCATCATTGCTTTGTGGGCGGTTCTTCTTCGCTCGCTACTGTCTGCCCTTGTGTTGACTAATGCGAAGGGCCCATCTATAATCTTAGGTAAAGAACAGTCTCGAGGCAGCGAATGAACTTAGCGCTTTACGGCATCTTGATATTGCTTGGCTTATTCATCATACTCTTGGTGTTCAATCCGAATATCTCCTGTTTTGGGAAAAAAATAAAATCTCCCTTTTACCCTCTGTTTCGGAAGAAAACGCGGAGAAAGATCACCACAGAAGACTACGGATTTAAGTTAGGAGGAAAAGAAGGGGCTCCGGGGAGAGAAAAGGCCCCGGAAAGGAAAATTCCAACTGAAGATTACGGATTTGACCTGGGTGGAACAGGCCGGAAGGAAGACCTCGAAGAAACATCAGGCCCTGGAGAAAAGAAGCCGTAATATCCCAGCATTATGTGTCGATGGGCTGATTGAAAGGATGGATTTTGCGGAAAGTTCTGCCTGGCGGAATCTGTCTCATATCCATATTTCTCTCTGCCTGCCAGCCTGCCCGCATATCCCTAAGCCCTCTTCCTCCTCGGATAGAGAGGATTGAAGGGCATGCTTCTTTAAGGATTTCTGGAAATCAGGATTCGTCGAGATCAAAATTCGCCTTTATCTTCCAGCTCCCAGACCGGGCCCGGATAGAAGTTTCGGGGGTACTGGGAAGAGTTCTTTACCGCATCATGATTGTCGAGGAGGAGGCCTATTTCATCGTTCCTTCGAAAAAAGTGTATTGGCAGGGACCGGAGGAGCAAATTATCGACAAATTCCTGGGCTTTCGTCTAAATCTTTCTGAGATGATCAACCTCCTGAGCGGAAAATGGAAGAGAGAAAAAGCAGAAATGGAGGCTGCAGCCCAAGGTTGGTCATTGGAAAAAGACCGGAATGGCAGGATCGTTTCCGGCCAAAGGGGAGATCTGCGGTTTAAAATCACAGAATTTATCGATAACACGCCGTTTGCCCACCGCTTGGTTTTTGAGCATCCTTTGAGCTCAGGAGAGTTGAGGGTTCTCAGCCTTGGACTGAACAAGCCCATTGGTGAAAAGGTGTTTTCGCAGCAATTCTTAGAGAGGTATATGCCGACGACTTGGGAGGAGATCCAGGAGTTGATTGGAGATGCGCGTTAGATCTTATGCCAAGATCAATCTGGGCCTTGAAGTCCTGAGAAAAAGGGACGACGGCTATCACGAGATCAAGACTCTGTTCCAGTCGGTCGATTTGAATGATAGGCTGGAGTTACGGCCTCTCGATCGAGACAGCATAATTCTTGAGGGAGAAGATGATACCGTTGCATGGGATGAGAACAATCTCATTTATAGGGCCGCAAGGCTTTTAAAAGAACGATTCGAAATAAAGTCCGGCCTCTTCGTCCGTGTCGAAAAAAACATACCTCCAGGCAGAGGTCTGGGAGGGGGAAGCAGCAATGCTGCGGCCACGCTTTGGGCGCTGAATGATATTTGGGGCCTCGGGCTTGATAAGAGTGCCCTTATGGACCTGGGACGAATCTTAGGAGCAGATGTTCCCTATTTTTTGGAAGGAGGCCTTTGTCTTGGCGAGGAAAGGGGTGACCGAGTGACTGCTCTGGACGATCTTCCCCCTTGCTTCTGTGTGCTGGCTTTTCCGTCCTTTTCGCTCTCGACGGAAGCCGTTTATGGACAGGTTGGCGGTTCCTTGACTTCACAGGATAAAGACAGTAAAATTATCAAGTTTTTAGACAGCCGGAATTTAAGTGTATTGGAAAACGATTTAGAAGAGATAGTTTTTAGAACTCATCCTCAGATAAAGGCGATCAAAAACCTCTTCCAGGAGCAAGGTTCAAAGCTGTCTTTGATGAGCGGAAGCGGCTCAGCCGTATTTGGGCTCTTCCTGGAGAAGGAAAAGGCAGAAAGGGCTTCGAGAACGCTCATGAAAGAACATGCCGTGGTGCTGACTGAGACGTTATCTCGTGAAGACTTCTGGAAGGAGAGAAAAGCTGGGGTGTAGCCAAGCGGTAAGGCAGCGGACTTTGGATCCGCCATTCGGAGGTTCGAATCCTCCCACCCCAGCCATGTCTTGAGGGCCTGCCCCATGATCGGAGAGGTTGAGAAGGAGGAAATAGCGTGAAGGAAGAAAACACGATGAAGGTTTTTACCGGTTCCTCTAACCGTTTGCTGGCAAAGGAAATTGTGGACTCTTTGAATATGGAAATGGGGAAGTGTGTTCTCGAGCAATTCAGTGATGGAGAAATTCATTTTTTTGTTGATGAAAATGTGCGGGGAGAGGATGTTTTCATCATTCAGTCTGGAAGTTTTGAAGCGAATTTCCACCTAATGGAACTCTTTTTGATGATCGATGCCTTCGAAAGAGCCTCCGCGGAAAGGATCACGGCGGTGATTCCGTATTATGCTTATGCCCGTCAGGACTGGAAAGACAGGCCGAGAGTCCCAATTTCAGCGCGCCTCATGGCAGACTTGCTCGAGGCCGCCGGGGCAAACAGAGTTCTTACTATGGACCTCCATTCCCCCCAAATCCAGGGATTCTTTTCTATTCCCGTGGATAACCTCACGGCTGCCCCTGTGTTGGCCAAATATGTCCAGGATCTGGAATTGAGAGACTTGATAATTGTGTCTCCAGATGCCGGAGGAGTCGGGAGAGCCAGGGCCTTTGCCAAAAGGCTGAAGACAAACCTGGCGATCATAGACAAGCGCCGACCAGCTCCGAATGAAGCCAGAGTGCTGCACGTGATCGGAGATGTCGAGAACAGGGACGTGGTGATCCTCGATGACATGGTGGATACAGGAGGCACACTCGTTCACAGTGTCGATGCCCTCCTCCAAAAAGGTGCTCGAAGAGTGTATGCTGCATGCACTCATCCTGTATTGTCGGGGCAGGCGATCGAGAGAATCGAAAATTCCGGATTAGTGAGGTTAATCGTTACCAACACGATTCCCCTGAGCCAGGAGGGGCAATTATCCGAGAAAATTCAAGTCATCTCAGTGGCCGAGCTCTTCGGAGAGGCCATTCGAAGGATAAATCGAGGAAGTTCAGTGAGTTCATTATTTGTTTGAGGAGGAAAGTTGCGATGAGTTTGAAAATCAAAGGAGAAAAAAGAAGTCATTTCGGAAAGAACGCGTCACGTAAGTTAAGGCGGGACGGAAAAGTTCCTGCTATCTTGTACAGTGGAGGCAATCCAGGAATTCCCTTGGCACTGGATAAAAAGGATATATTCGAGATTTTGAGGTCTGAAACGGGAGAAAACACGCTTTTTATAACCTCCTACGATTCAGAGTCCAGGGATACGATGATCAAGGAAGTACAAATAGACCCGGTCTCGGACGAGATCCTTCACGTCGATCTCATCCAAATCGAAATGGACAAAGCGATCAGAGTTTCTGTCCCCGTGCTTATTACCGGGGAGGCTGTTGGAGTAAAGACAGAGGGAGGCTTTGTAGACGTCATCACCAGAGAGGTTGAAGTTGAATGCCTTCCTCAACGCATCCCAGAACACATAGAGGTAGACATCAGTGCCCTCCACCTCAATCAGTCGATCAAGATTGAAGAAATCACCCCTCCCTCTGATGTGGAAATAGTGAGTGATCCTCATGCAGTCGTTGTCCTGATCGAAGCCCCTACCAAAGAGGAAGTTGTAGAGGTTGAAGAAGAGGAAGAGGTTGAAGTCATGGCGGAGGGAGAAGAACCAGAGGTCATCAAGAAAGAGAAACCCGAAGAAGAGAAAGAAGAAAAAGAGGCGGATAAAAAAGAGGAGTAATCCTTGTGGGCTGTGGTCGGCCTGGGGAATCCGGGAAAAAAGTATGACAACACGCGACACAATGTGGGATTTTCCCTGATAGAAAGAATAGCGGAAAAATGGGGCGTCAGGCTGAAAAAGAGAAAACATCTGTTCAAAACGGCCCAGATAGAAAGAGACCAGCAGGGCGTGCTTTTGGTCAAGCCTTGGACTTATATGAATCAGAGCGGTCTCGCTGTCAAGGAGATCGTTCGAAGAACAGGAATGAAGTTGGATCATATGGTCGTCGTTTATGATGATTTGGATATTCCTTTAGGGGAAATCCGGATTCGAAGAGAGGGCGGCCCGGGATCTCATAAGGGGATGATCTCGATTATCCGGGAAATCGGAGGGGATCAATTTCCGAGAGTGCGGATTGGGATCGGGCCCTTACCCTCCTGTGCCGACGCGACGGATTATGTTCTGTCAGGGTTTGATAAAAAAGACAAACCCTTCCTGCGTAAAGGCTTGGGCAAGGCTGAAAATGCGGTGGAGTTAATTTTGGACGGAAAAATAACGGAAGCAATGAACTGCTTCAATCGAAAGCGAAAGGATGCTGAGACAGAAAATGAAGATAAACCAGCCAAAAAAGGAATAAAGTGATGGACAGAAGCGGAAATATATACTATCCTATTTTTTGTCTCTGGAATTGAGCAAGAGGCTCCTTGTTCTCTCTTAAGAAAAGAGGGAGCTGCAAATCCATAAGGAGGTGTCGATGAGACATTACGAAACAGCATTTCTTATCACCCCCAAATTAGAGGAAGAAGAAACGGAGAAGCTTATCCAAAAAATGGCAGATATCGTCGCAGAGAAAAAGGGCAAGATGGTCAAGATCGATAAATGGGGAAAAAAGAAGTTGGCCTACCCTGTCGAGAAGCAGAACGAGGCCTTCTATGTCTTCCTCCACTATGAAGGAGAACCGGATATCCCTTCTGAACTCGAAAGGACGTTTAGGCAGACCGAGCCGGTTCTGCGGTATCTGACCCTGAGAAAAGAGACCCAGCCGGTGTCCAAGAAAAAGAGGAAGGTGAAAAGGAAGAAAGCAGAGGAAAGGGATGAGGACAAAGAGCGAAAAGAACGCTTCAAGGAAAAGGACGAAGCTGCACCGGATTATGAAGAATCCGGCGAGGAGGATTAAAAATGGCAAGAGAGCAGAGAGAAAGAAGTTCCTACAGGAGATACTTCCCTCCAAAAAGAAAGTACTGCCGTTTTTGTGAGAGAAATATCAAAGAAATCGATTATAAAAATGTAGACATCCTTAAGAGGTATGTACCGGAAAGAGGAAAGATTGCACCCAGGCGTGTGACCGGGACCTGTTCTTATCACCAGCGAAAACTCTCCACGGCGATAAAGAGGGCACGGCTTCTCGCCTTACTCCCTTATGTTGAGGATTGAAATAATGAAGATTATGCTAAAAGAGAACATTGAAAATCTGGGAAAAAGAGGAGACATTGTAGAAGTAGCCGCCGGGTATGGCAGGAATTACCTGATTCCAAGAAAACTGGCCTTAGAGGTTGTTCCTTCCAGCAGTAAGATGATCGAACTGGAACAGAAGGTCTTAAGAAAAAAGCTGGAAAAAGAAGTCGAATCCTACCAGGGATTGATCGACAAGCTCAATCAAGTCAGCCTCACGTTTGAGAGAAAGGCCGGCGATAAGGATGTCATTTTTGGATCCGTCAGTATTGCGGATATCAAAGAGGGATTGGATAAGCTCGGATTCGACATTGAAAAAAAGAGAATTGTGCTGGATGAACCGATCAAGAGGCTTGGAAACTATACCATACCCATCAAGGTTTTTCATGACCAACGGGCCGAGGTTAAGGTCGAGGTGAAAAAAGAGGGAGAGGCCGAAGCAGGAGAAGAAAAAGAGGTGGTTGGCGAGGAGAAGATGGAGAGAGCCTCTCAGATAGAGGAAGAAAAGGCGAAGAAAGAGGAAGAAGCTGCCGTCCAGGAGGAAGCAGAGGAGGAGCAGGCAGAGAAAGAAGCGCAAGAAGATGATTCAAAAGCAGCGCCTCTTCCGGAAGAAGAACAAAAGGAAACAGGCCAAGGGGAAACCGAGGAAGTGGAAAAAAAGGAATAGGAGAGAAAGGAAACAGCCGTGGAACTGGACTTGATGTTCTTAAAGAAAACGCCTCCCCACAGCATCGAGGCTGAGAAAACTGTGATCGGGGGAATTCTGATCAACAACAAAAACCTCAATATAGTCCTTTCCATCGTTTCCATCGAAGACTTCTATAAGGAGGCGAACCAGAAAATCCTTGATAAAGTGATCCACTTGGTGGATAAAGGGCTGCCCGTGGATTTGGTCACGCTGAGTGAAGAGCTCAAAAAAGCGGGCGTTCTGGATGAGGTAGGAGGGGCCTCTTATCTTTCTTCCTTGATGGATGGCGTGCCCAAGAGCTTGAACGTCGAATACTATGCAAAGATCATAAAAGAGAAGGCTCTTCTCAGAAGACTCATCTTGTCTTCTGCGAAAATCATTTCTTCCAGTTATGAGCAGAAAGAGGATGCAGATCAACTTTTGGATGATGCACAATCCGCGATCATTGAGGTGGCTGAGCAGAGAATCAAACCCGGATTCGTTGCCGTGAGTGCTCTGACCGAGCCGGCACTCAGCATCATAGAGACTCTCCGCACCCGACAGGATGCCGTGACAGGTATTCCTACAGGCTTCCGGGATTTGGACAGCCTGACCTCTGGTTATCATGATTCCGAATTCATCGTCGTGGCCGGCCGTCCTTCTATGGGAAAAACAGCTCTTTGTTTGAACACCTCGCTGCACATTGGACTCAGAACGGATTTCTCCGTAGGCTTTTTCTCTATGGAGATGGCCAAAGAACAGATCGTCATTCGGCTGTTGTGCGCCGAAGCACAGCTAGATATCAAAAAAGTGAGAACCGGCTTTATCGGGGAGAGAGAGTTCGAAAGGCTTAAGCTGAGTGCAGAAGAACTATCCAAGTCGAGAATCTTTGTAGACGAAACCCCGGCTCTCTCGATCATGGAGATGAAAGCTAAGGCGAGACGCTTGAAAATGGAACAGAACCTCGATCTTGTATTTGTCGATTATATGCAGCTTATGCGGACAGGGGGTCGCTTCGAAAACCGGACGCAAGAAATATCCTATATCTCGCGTTCCCTGAAGGAATTAGCCAAAGAACTCAAGATTCCGGTGGTCGGCATCTCCCAATTGAGCCGGGCGCCAGAAAAAGGCCGGCGAGAACCTATCCCTCAACTATCGGACTTGAGGGAATCGGGGGCGATCGAACAGGATGCAGATGTGGTCATATTTATCTATCGTCCAGAGTTTTATCATCCCGATGATGAAAGCCTCCGAGGAATAGCAAAAATCAACGTAGCCAAACAGCGGAACGGTCCTACGGGAATGGTCAACCTGGCATTCATCAGGGAATATGCACGGTTCGCAGATATGGAATTCCAAGCCTTCGAGGCTTAATATGATCCCTCAGAGAAGACAATCCCTTTTCTTTTTTTTCCTACAGCAGATAGGAGAAGTTGGCCTTCTCTTCGGCAAGACACTGAAGGGCTTGTTCACCAGGCCGTGGGAGAAAAGAAATTTTATCCATCAACTCGAAGAAGTCGGAGTCAGATCTCTTCCCGTTGTCTCTCTCACCGCAGCTTTTGGCGGGCTTGTTTTCGGGCTCCAGACATACATCGGGTTCCATAGATACATTGGGCCAGGGTCCGAGGCCTATGGTGGGCCGATAATATCCCTTGGCCTTGCCAAAGAGTTGATACCGATTCTGGTGGGCCTGATGGTTTCCGGAAGAGTGGGTTCTTCAATGGCCGCAGAGATCGGCACCATGAGGATCACAGAACAAATCGATGCTTTGGTCAGTTTAGGTGCCAATCCTGTTCGCTATCTGGTGGTTCCCAGGATGCTCGCTTCTGTCATCATGCTTCCTTGTCTGACCCTCTATGGAGATATCATCGGCATGTTGGGAGGGTACTTCTACAATATCTTTCTCATGGGGGTGAACAGGTATATCTATCTGAGGAACACCCTTCTCTATATGGAATTCTGGGACGTGCTGAGCGGTTTGATCAAAGCGGCCTTTTTCGGGGGGATCATAGCCATCATTGGCTGTTGGCAGGGCTTGAAGACAGAAGCGGGAGCAGCAGGAGTGGGCAGGGCGACCACAAGGGCTGTCGTCATCTCCAGCATTCTCATCCTCATATTCAACTTTTTCCTCAGCAAGGCCTTACCTGCGGATTTGGGACGATGATCCGGATTGTCGATTTGCATAAGTCTTACGGAGAAAACAGAGTCCTTCAGGGTGTCGACCTGACAGTCGAGAAGGGAGAAACCTTGGTGATTATTGGACGCAGCGGTTCGGGAAAGAGTGTTCTGATTAAGCACCTGATCGGCTTGATCAGGCCCGATAGGGGGCAGATATACGTGGACGGCGTGGAGACAACCTGTTTGAAAGAAGACGAATTGGGCCAAATCCGACGTAAGTTCGCCATCCTTTTTCAAGGAGCAGCACTTTTCGACTCCTTGACCGTACTGCAAAATGTCAGGTTCGGCTTGGAAAAATACACCGATTTTTCGTCCGAGAGTATTGACGCGAGGGCCCGGGAGTCTCTCCATCTTGTGGGGTTGAGGGGAGTGGAAAATCTGATGCCCCATGAACTCAGCGGAGGAATGAAGAAAAGGGTCGGTCTGGCCAGGGCGATTGCCTACAGGCCTGAGATCATTCTTTACGATGAGCCATCGACAGGAATTGATCCCATCAGGGCAGATGCGATCAACGATTTGATCATTCGGATGCAAAAAGAACTGAAAGTGACCTCTTTGGTCATTACTCATGATATGGTCAGCACCTACAAGGTTGCCGACCGGGTGGCCATGCTTTACAAGGGGAAGATCATCGAAACCGGGACTCCCGAAGAGATCAAAAACTCCAGAAACCCGGTTGTCCAGCAGTTCATCAGCGGTGCGGCCGAAGGCCCGATAAAAGAATGGTGAGATGCACAAATATTAATTTTATCAAGAGGATTTCCGATGAGCATATTCAAAAGAAAAAAGGAACAAGACCCCGGTTGTCTTGAGGATAATAAGATAAGAGCCTTCCGACAGGAAATCAAGATTGGTTTGTTCCTGGCCATCGCTCTGGCAATTATCATGTTGTTCATTTTTGTAGTGGGGGATTTGAGCACAATTTTTAAGAAAAAGGGGTATCCTCTGTACACCTACTATGATTCGGTGGCCGGATTGGAGAAGAGGACCGTCGTTCGTCTAGCCGGAGTGAAAGTTGGATACATCCAGGAGATCCGTCTCAAAGAGAGCCAAGCGGAAGTGGAGATGAGCATCGACCCCAAAGTCCAAATCAGTCGAGATTCTAAGGCTACGTTGGCTTCTCTCGGGCTTTTAGGAGAAAAGTATGTAGAGATCCTTCCCGGTGAGGAAGACAGGATGGCTCAGCCCGGGGACACCATTGCGAGTCTTCCATCCGTCAGCTTTGATCAACTGGGCCTCATGCTTTCCTCGATAGGGGAAGAAATCAAAGGAACGAGTCAGGCCTTGAGAGAATTGTTGGGGGCAGATGAAAAACGCGGAAGCATCGGGGAAACCCTTCAAAACCTTTCCGCATTTTCGTCGGAGCTCAATGATTTTTTCAAGGAAAATAGGGCCAATTTTACCAGAAGCGTTGAGAGCTCCCGGCAGGCTATCCAAAATTTTGACTCACGAGCGGAGGCCGTTTCGGAAGAGCTGGAAGAGTTGATACAGCTTATCAGGGACACGGTAGAGGAAAACCGGGGCAAATTGAAGGGAAACATGGAAGACGTCAATGAACTTATATCCAAGATAGAAGAAGCCCTGCGAGTACTGAACGAGTCTCTCGAGAAGTTGAATAAAGGAGAAGGAACGCTGGGCAAACTCATTCAAGATCCCGAACTCTACGAAAGAACGGAGCAGACTGTCGGCGAGATCCAGAAGATGGTTGCACCGGTTTCTTCTCTGCGGGTGAGTGCAGGATTGCGAGCCGAATACCTTCCAGATAGTGAACTGTTCAGAAGTGTCCTCTCCCTTGGACTATGGCCTGCCCCGGATAAGTTTTTTCTCGCTCAGATCGTGCACGATCCTTGGGATGACAGATTCAGGTATACGGCCCAAGGAGGTATCCGTCGGGGGGCCTTTGCTCCGAGGATTGGGCTTTTGGAATCTTCCCTCGGAGTGGGTTTGGATGTGTATACGCTTAAGGACAGATTAATCTTTTCCCTGGAGGGCTTTGATTTTAACCGAGATACGCGTCCCCGTTTCCGGCTTTGGACAACCCTTGCGGCCACGAAGTCTGTTCATCTGCTTCTGGGCTTGGACGATTTCACTCTGGACGCAAACAGAGAATTCTATATGGGCATGAGGTTTGGATTCTGATGAAAGCGAAGGCTGTGTTTGTCTGTCAGAGTTGTGGGTTTCATTCTCCCAAATGGCTGGGAAGATGTCCGAGCTGTGGAGAGTGGAATTCCCTCATCGAGGAAATCGAGGAAGAGATTCAGGCAGAGTACGCCTTTCCTCCTTCTGAGCCCGTCTTGTACAAAGAAATAAAAGGAGCGGAAAAGAAAAGAGCCCGCACCGGTGTCGAGGAGCTGGATCGTGTTCTGGGAGGCGGAGTGGTTCTGGGATCTCTGGTGTTGATTGGCGGAGAACCGGGTATCGGCAAATCCACGTTGCTCCTCCAAATGAGCCGGGATTTGAGCGCCAAAGGGGAGAAGGTTCTTTATGTCTCTGGGGAAGAGTCCCTGGAGCAGATCAAACTAAGGGGCGAAAGGCTCGGCCTGTCGAACGGAAATCTTTATCTCCTGGCTGAGACCAACCTGGAAAGGATCATCGCTCAGGCAGAGCGGTTAACCCCTCAAATATTTGTGATGGATTCGGTCCAGACGATCTATTCTTCCAAGCTGTCTTCCAGCCCGGGAACCATCAGCCAGGTGCGGGAGGTCACAAATCAAGTCTTTCGTTTCGCCAAGAAGAATCAGGTCTCTTCTTTTTTGATCGGACATATCACCAAAGAGGGCTCGCTGGCTGGACCCAAATCGCTCGAGCATATGGTGGATGTGGTCCTCTATTTTGAAGGCGAGCGGGATCATAGTCACCGGGTGCTCCGGGCCTTGAAGAACAGGTTCGGTCCTATTTCCGAACTCGCCATTTTCGAGATGGAAACGCAAGGACTTCAGGTCATTTCCAATCCCTCAGCTTTTTTTCTGAAGGAGAGACCGACGGATGAGACAGGGAGTGTCGTTGTGTGTACCATCAAAGGTTCAAGACCTTTGCTTGCAGAAGTCCAGGCTCTTGTCTCGCCTACTCTTTTTACCGGGAATCCCAGGAGGATGACCATAGGACTCGATCATTTCCGAACAGCCATGTTGTTGGCCATAATCGAGCGGAAGCTGGGTTTCGGCTTTGCCGGAGAGGACATCTACCTGAACGTGGCCGGGGGATTGAGCTTGGATGAGCCTGCGGTGGATTTGGCCGCCATGGCGGCTGTGGTCTCCTGTTTGAAGAACAAGGCCGTTCAGCCAGATTTCGCTTTCTTCGGAGAAATCGGATTGAGCGGGGAGGTCCGCTCTGTGAGTCAACCATTGGCTCGAGTGAAAGAAGCTTTTTCGTTGGGATTTAAAACAGTCGTTTTCCCTGAAGGAAACCTTGCTCAAATCAAGAAAGAGGCCCTTCCCAAGATCGATCTGGCTGGAGTGAAAAATATTAAAGAGGCTCTGGATATAATATTTTGATTTATTCATTTATAAAGGTTTTAAAATGGGTGTTTTAATCTTTCGGGTACTCATCATCGCTCTTATCTCCGTCACGGGATATTTTTTCCCTCCGTTCAGTCTTTCCCGCTATTATGGGATTCTGGTCGGGTTTCTCCTGAGTCTTCTCATTGTTTTCCTTGAAACCCGGATTAGGAAGAGCCAATTTAAAGTTATCTGGGGGGGCACGCTGGGAACTTTCGCAGGTGTCTTTCTCGGGTGGGGCCTGGGGGAGATTTACCAGGGCATCACACACGGCATCGGTGCCACGATGTTCATAAGGATTTTCTTCCTGATCATCATGCCTTACATCGGCTTCTTGGTCGGCACATTGAAACATGAATGGCTGGAACCTACCTATCTTTCTAGTTTCTTCAAAGAAAAGAATGCGGGAAAGAGCTTCAAAATACTGGATACCAGCGTTATCATCGATGGCCGCATTTCCGACATCTGCGATACGGCCTTCATCGAAGGAGACCTGATCGTTCCCCAGTTTATTCTCAAGGAGCTGCAGCTTGTGGCAGATTCTGCAGATGGCGTCAAAAGGCAAAGGGGGAGACGGGGACTGGATGTTTTAGACCATCTCCAGAAATCATCTCAGGTTTCTGTCAGGATATCGGAGTTGGATTTTCCCGAGATCACAGATGTGGATTCCAAGCTGATCGAGCTGGCCAAGCATTTGGATGCAAAAATCGTCACCACCGATTTTAATCTGAACAAGATTGCACAGCTTCAAGGCGTTCCGGTGCTCAACATCAACGAGCTGGCGAATGCATTGAAACCGGTCGTGCTTCCAGGGGAGACGATCAATGTTTTTATTCTCAAGGAAGGAAAGGAAAAGGACCAGGGAGTGGCCTATCTGGACGACGGAACAATGGTCGTGGTCGACAATTCCAGAAAGATGATCGGACAGAATGTCGAGATTACCGTGACATCGGTTCTCCAGACGACGGTCGGGAAGATGATTTTTGGCCGCTTCAACGAAGAAGACACTTGATGGATAGAGTAACGGCGATTATCGTTGCCGCAGGAGCAGGGAAAAGATTCGGTCTTGCCAAGCAGTTTGCTACCCTTAAAGGGAAGGCTGTTCTGGACAGGTGTCTGGAGAAGTTTGAGAAACACCCCGGAATCGACGATATCGTTCTCGTGTTAAAGGACACGCATCCGGATCGGGATTATACCGGGAAGTACAAAAAGATTATATCTGTAGCCAGAGGAGGAGAACGAAGGCAGGATTCCGTTTATGCGGGATTGGGCTGCGTGGACGAGAAAAAGACACGACTCGTTCTCATCCATGACGGGGCGAGGCCCTTGGTCGAAGAAGATTTGATCGGGCGGATCATCGAAGCCGCAGGAAAAAAAGGGGCGGTTGTACCCGTGATCCCCATGGACGATACCATCAAGCGTGTGGAAGGAGACAGAATCATCCAGACAGAGGACCGGGCCCACCTGTTCAGGAGCCAGACGCCCCAGGGTTTTTCATGTTCGCTCCTCAGAGAAGCCTTTAACAGAGCAAGAAAGGAAGGTTTTTACGGAACGGATGAGGCCTCTCTCGTGGAAAGGATAGGGAAAGAAGTCTTTGTCGTCCAGGGAGATCCAAAGAATATAAAGATCACGACTCAAGATGACCTGAGAATGGCGGAGGTTCTGATTGAAGATTAAGACCGGGCTCGGCTATGATATCCATAGGCTCCAGAAAGGGAGAAAACTCTTTTTGGGCGGAATAGAGCTCGAATTTCCCATGGGATTGTCAGGCCACTCCGATGGCGACTGTCTGATACATGCTGTCATCGACGCCCTGTTGGGGGCTCTGGGCGAGGGGGACATCGGACAGATGTTTCCTGATACGGATCCCCGATACAAGGATATCCGCAGCACCGAGCTGTTAAAGCATGTGATAGGGAAATGCAGAGGCAAAGGATGGAAGGTCATCCACATCGATTCGGTGGTCATCGCCGAGCGCCCCAGGATATCCAGCTCAATCGGAAAGATGAAAGAGGTTTTGTGTCCGCTGCTTCAGATAAATGATGAGGACCTGGGAATAAAAGCAAAGACTAACGAGGGAATGGGCTTAATCGGAGGGGGAAAGGCGATTGCCGCATTTGCCCAGGCGCTTATCCAATCTCGTTAGCGCGTATCGAGAGCATTTCCAAAATCGTGATCCGTGATCAAAGATAAGAGCAATGGGGAATGTTTTCGCTCCAGTCAGATTTTATACGCCATTCCCTCACCAAACTTCTCGGCCCTGCGGAACTCCGCATGGTTATCTTTTGTTCTACCTCATTGTTCTCTGCCCTTCTCAGGCCACTCCAGTCGATTATACCGTGCTCAAACAGTCCTCGGTTCCGACTTGGTCGGATTCCCTTGAAGTTTGACTCGGGAAGGCTAAATCTTCCGATGTCGCTCTATTCATTCCCCAATGCTCTTTCTTAGGCTTCATGCTTTTATGTAATCACGGTTTTGGAAACGCTTACGCGTGTGTCTGTTGGCTTGACTCATTTAACCACGCATTCTTATTTTTTATGCTATTTTTAGGGAAGAAAAAATCAGAGTTCATCGTCTAAATCATATTGGTCAACTTCTAGAACGGGTAAGCGTAGGTGTTGGAACAAATAGCTCCGGAGAGAGGAGATAACGGAGGTAAAAAGAATGCGATTCTTTATTAAATTGTTTCTCTTTTGCCTTATTGTCTCACTGTTCTTAGCCTTAGTCCCTCTATCGGCAATACAACTGCAAAAAAATACACGACTTAATATTGTCCTTATCACTATAGACACTCTTAGATCGGACAGATTGAGTTGTTACAGCCCCCGATATCTGAAGACGCCAAATATCGACAGCCTTGCCGAGAGAGGGACCTTGTTTTCGAAAGCGTTCGCTCACACGACAACCACTCTTCCCTCCCATACAAACATTCTTTTGGGGGTGACGCCGCTGTATCACGGTGTCCACGACAACCTGAACTTCATCGTGAGCCAAGATTTCACCACAATTGCCGAGCATCTCAAGCACAATGGATACAACACTGCAGCATTTGTGGGCGCTTATCCCCTGGATTCGCGGTTTGGACTCAACCAGGGGTTTGATAAATATGACGACTCCTATCTTCACGTCCATGGCCGTAAATTAACCTCTCTCGAAAGGAGAGCAGAAGATGTTGTCATGAATGCTATTGAGGGAATGGAAGATCTGGCCTCTCCCTGGTTTGTCTGGATTCACTGCTATGACCCTCACCTTCCCTATGACCCTCCGGAGCCGTTCAGGAGTCAATTCAAGAAGAGTCCTTACGAGGGAGAGGTTGCCTATGTCGACTATATTTTAGGCAGGTTTTTACGATACCTGGAGGGAAAGAATTTATTTGATAGGACCATGGTTGTCTTCACAGCAGACCACGGGGAGTCGTTGGGTCATCATGGTGAATGGGACCATGGTTTTGTTGCCTATAACACAACGGTATGGGTTCCACTCATCATGAGTGCGCCTGGATTGAGGTCTGGCCGAATTGACCAAAATGTCAGCCATATCGATATTTTCCCTACCATTTGTGAAGTGGTTGGTGTAAAAAAGCCGGCTTTTCTGCAGGGGATTTCTCTTCTGCCAGCCCTGGAGGGAAAGAGCTTGCCGGAAAGAACCATATATTTCGAATCTCTGTATCCTTATTATTCTCTTGGGTGGGCGCCGTTGATGGGATTCGTTCGACACAATGAGAAGTTCATCGCTTCTCCTATTCCCGAACTTTATGACTTAGAAAAAGACTTCGATGAGCAGAAGAATTTGGCAGCACCAGAGTCGCTCGACAGATATAAAAGTCAACTGGAGACGATCATCAATGAACAATCATTGCCTGATAGCTTCGAGAAGAAAGAGAAGTTTGACCGGGAGAATTTGGAAAAATTGAAAAGTCTGGGCTACATCTCAAGCTCTCATGGCCCGAAAAAGGATAGTTTTGGTCCTGAGGATGACGTAAAAACCCTCCTTCCCTTTTACAACCAGGCTATGAGAGCCGTAGATCTTTATGAGCGGGGCAGAACAATAGAGGCAGAAGTCATATTGAAAGATCTTATACAGAAAAGAAGAGATCTTGCCATGGCCTATATCAATCTTGCCTTTCTTTATGTGCAAGAGGACAAGACTGATGAAGCGCTCGAAACACTCAGGAGCGGACTTTCCAGTGTTTCCGGAGGATATGAAATTTATGAATACTACATCAAGACGCTTCGCCGCGCTCACAGGTATGATGAGATCATCCAGGAGTTTAACGAGAAAAGTTACCGGGAAATCTCAGTAGATCCGGAGATATGGAACAATGTCGGATTTGCCTATTTGATGAGCCAAGAATGGGAGAAAGCCGTAGAGGCATTCAACCGGGCGGTTTCTTTGGACTGCAAATTTGCAGAAGCGTTCTTCAATCTTGGAAAAGCCTATCTTGAATTGGGGATCGAAAAGGAAGACCAGAATCTATTTCAGGAATCTTCAGAAAATTTTAAAAAAGCCATCGAAACGGATCCGACATACCCTTCCGCCTATTTTGGTTTAGGGAAGGCATACCGGCAAATGGGCAATCTGGATGGAGCCATATTCTGCTGGAAAAAGGCCTTGGAATTACAGCCGTACTATGATATCGCTCTTTACTCTTTGGGGATGGCTTATTTGGATAAAGGTGATAGAAAAAAAGCGCTGGATTGTTTTTTAGGACTTAAAGAAAGATTCTATTTTGATTATCCCGATGATGTTAAGAAAAGAATCGAAGATCTCATTTTGAAATGTAAAATCTGAATGGGAGAGATTTTCCAACCGGCTGCACTCCTCCATCCGGTCAATATGAAAAAAAGGGCTGCATTTCCTCTTCTCTCTCAGAGGAAATGCAGCCCTATGAGTAGAGGGATGGTTGGAAAAGGCTTATCCTGTGATCGAGGATGAAGGCAGGCCTTCTACCTCTGCGACAACGTGGATTGAGATCGTGTAGTCCTTCTGGTTTCCGAGCTTCACCATTTCTATCACTGTTCTGGATGTCATCAAGTTGAATCCCGCAACGGTCAGCAGTGCGGCCACCAAGAAAATTGCAATTTTTGTTTTATATCTCATTTGATCCTCCGTTTTCCTTTTTCATGGTCATCGCCTTACAAGAGAGCAATTAACGTGCCAAAATATCTTATCAGGGTAGAAAACAGTATTAACCGGTCAAATTTCATGAAAAATGTTCGATAGAAAGACAAGTGGTGTCCGATTAAGAACAGTCCAGAAGGGGAAAAAGGCTTTGAATCCGATGGATTCAAAGCCTACTCAGACCGCAGCTCATCTGCAGGCTTTTTCAGGGCGACTTTCAGAGATTGGTAGCTGATGGTGGCGAAAGCCGCAGCCAGGCTCCCGAAGAATGCCAGCACGAAAGCCCAAAAACTGATGCTGCTCCTGTAGGCGAAGTTTCTGAGCCATTTCTGGATCACGAGGAAGGCCGCAGGCCAGGCAAGAGCGTTGGCCGCGATAATCAAGATAATCGTTTCCCGGGAGAACAGGGAGAGGATTTGAGGGACAGTCGCTCCCAGCACTTTTCTGATCCCTATCTCCTTGGATTTTTGCTGGGCTGAATAGGCAGATAGACTGAAGAGGCCGAGGAGGGCAATACAGATGGCCAGCAGAGAAAAATACTGGAAGATCTTTTCGAATCTTTCCTCAGATTTGTAAAGACTGTCAAAAGCGTCATCGAGAAAAAAGTATTCGAAGGGAATCAAGGGAGAAAATCTCTTATAGATCCTTTCGATGGAACCGAGCGTGCCTTGAATATCGTCGGTGTCAATCTTTACCGACATATAATCAAATTCTTTCCTCCATGGCGTATTGGTGATCAGGAGAGGTTCGATCTTGTTATGAAGTGTAGCAAACTGAAAATCTTTGACTACTCCGATGACCGTTCGATCTCCGCTCCGGCGTATGGTCTTGCCAATCGGGTTGTCCCATCCGAGTTGTTCGGCAAGCGTTTCATTGATGAGATAAGCGTTTCTGTCTGTTGCGAATTCCCTGGAAAAATTCCTTCCCTTCACCAGATCGATGCCGTACGTCTCGAGAAAGTGCTCGTCGGCATCGAGCGCGTGGATCATGATGGAGTGAGAATATCCTTCCGGGGTATATCCGTTGCTGGTGAAGCCATTATGAGGGATATCAGAGGAGGCTGATGCCTGGACAATCCCCGGCAAAGAGAGAAGATCACCCCTCATCTCTTCGGTTTTCGTTCTCAAATCTTGGTCAGCCAAGGGTATGATCACCATGTTCTCCTTGTTGTATCCCAGCTCGGCCTTTTTGATGTAATGGAGCTGATTGCGGATGAGAAGAGTACAGATGATCAGAGTTATGGATATCACGAACTGGAAAATGACCAGAGCGTTGCGGAATTTCTTTTTGCCCCTGGCAGAATCAAAAACTCCTTTGAGAGTTTTGACCGGCTGGAAAGAAGACATGTAGAACGCCGGATGAATCCCGGAGGCCACTCCCACCAAAAGGATGAGAAAGAGCAGACCGAAAATGCTGGTTAGATCGAGCAGTTCAAGGGGATTCAGTTCTTTATTCAGAAGCTGGTTGTAAGTAGGGGTCAGAATAAAGGCGACTCCTATCCCTGCGCCGAAGGCCAGAGTGGTCATGACCAAAGATTCTCCGAGGAACTGCCGGATCAGATTTCTCCGATGGGCCCCGATCACTTTCCTGATCCCGACTTCCCTGGCCCGCCGCGCCGCTCGGGCTGTGGTGAGATTGACGAAGTTTATACAGGCGATCAGGAGGATAAAGATGGCCACTGCAGAGAACGTATAGAAATTCACCAAAGCGGTGCGCGAGCTCTGGTCGTAATAAAAGTGGATCTTTTTTAGCGGCTGGAGATACGCTTCATATTTCCAGCCATATGGGGCGATTCTCTCGTTTATATTTCTCCATAAAAAATTCGGAAATTTTTTCTCGACAGAACCGGCCGTGGCATTTTCTTCGAGCTTGACATAGGTGATGATCTGGTTGCCGCCATTCCAATCCATTGCCATGATAGGGCGGGCATAAAGCGTTTCAAACGAGACCAAGGCATTGAACTGGATGCTGGAGTTAGAGGGCGGATTTTCGACGACCCCAGTGACTCTATAGAGATCTCCTGTGCCTATTTGGACCGTCTCACCGATAGGATCTTTAGAGCCGAAAATCCGTTCCGAAGCCTGCTCCGAAAGGACGATAGAATAAGGATCCACAAGGGCGGTCTTGGAACTTCCTGATTTGAATTCGAAGCTGAAGATCGTGAATAAACTCGGGGAGGCGTAGCGGATACGATCGACCTTGAAGGATTTGTTGCCCACGTTAAGATAGGCTGTACGCAAAGTCGACATGCGGACGAAATCCTCAACCTCAGGGAAGTCTTTTTTCATATCCGGACCGATGGGCGGAGTAAAAACATGGGATTCTTCTTCGGACACTCCTTCCCGCAGATGGCGAATGCTGACACGGTAGATGCTGTCTGCATTTTCATGAAAACGGTCATAGCTGATCTCGAACTGCAGATAAAGAAGGATGAGGATGGCAGCGCTCAGTCCGAGTGCCAGACCGAAGACATTGATGAGTGTGTAAGTCCGGTGTTTTTTGAGGTTTCGAAAAGCCATCAGGAAATAGTTTTTAAACATTGCTGCGCTCCCGTGGATGTTTTTTCTGAGAAGAGAAAAGAAGGAGGACAGTAGCTGAAAGAGGAACCATATCTTTGCCCGGAGCCGGTTGTCGGCAGCCCGGACTTCATAGCTCTCCAGAAGATCTCCGATAAAAGATTCTCTATATTTCTCGGATAACAATTTATCCAACAGAAACTCGATCGATCGTTTTCCTGTGGTTCTCTCTTCAGTCATGGTTATCTGTTTTCATCGGGATTGAGCCCCGGATATCCTCTCCAGAGAACAGAGTTCATCCTTTGCAGCTCGTCTAACTCCTTGATGCCCGCTGGAGTTATCTTGAACAATCGCTTCCTTCGTCCTCCTCTCTCCGGTGAAGGACTGCTGTTATAGGAAGTCAGGAGACCTTTTTTCTCCAATCTCTCGAGAGGAACATATACGGCTCCGACAGACCAATATTTCCCGGTCCTCTTTTGGATGAACTCCCGGATGGTTATGCCGTAAGCGCTGTCTTTGAGTTTCCAAACGGCCAGCAGTACGATTTCTTCGGCTCTAGATATGTATTTATCGGCCATAACGGCTCCTTATTTGTTCTACGCCTTAGAACATATTTATAATATATTACGCTGGAAAACAAAAAAGGTTGCTAAAATATTGAAAATTTGCCCACAAAAAATGCAGGTAAACGTTTGAGATAAAAGTCTCTGTATATTATTGGGAAATTAGCTAGAAGGATAATGGAGGGCAGAAAAAAAGGCTGCAGTTTCCAGCACGTTCTGGATATCCTGCAGCCTTTCTAGTATATGGGAATGGTCTGAAATTGAAGGCGGAATCTGTCCGGGAGGACATCCATATTGGCTCTGCCGAAATCGATGATCAGCCAATCCCAGATTTTGACGATGTGACTCATCACTCGGTCAAACATGGAATCTTATCCTCCGACATGATGAGCGGCTGTTTTTACTTTTGCGACCTTAACCATATCCACGGCAGCCGGGGAAGTCATCAGGTTAAAACCGATTAAAGTGAGCAGTACAGCCACGATAAGTATTGCAGCTTTTGTTTTGAGCTTCATTCTCTTTTCTCCTTTCTCTGTAATAATCATTTCCTAACAATGAATATACGTATATTCGGCCCAAAAGGTTGCCTCTTCGTTGCAAATAATACAAATATTATATAATTAATAGGAATTAATGATGACGGTTTGCTCGCGGACATGCTCAAGCATTTGGGTTTTTAGCTAAAATATATTAATATGATGCGTATTCCGATGAAAAAAATAAGAGTCCGTTTTGCCCCGAGTCCAACAGGTTATCTTCATGTTGGCAACGCACGCACGGCACTTTTTAACTGGATCTTTGCCCGACAGAAAGAAGGAACCTATGTATTGAGGATCGAAGATACGGATATCGAACGTTCGGCCGCAGAATACGAGAACAAACTCAAAGAAGACCTGCTCTGGCTCGGCCTGGATTGGGATGAAGGACCGGATGTCGGCGGGTCCTTCGGACCGTACAGGCAGTCTCAGAGACTCGAGATATATCGGGACTACACCCAGAGGCTCCTGGACGGAGAGAAGGCCTACTACTGTTTTTGTTCACCGGAAGAACTGGAACGAGAGCGGAAAGAGGCTCTGGCAAGGGATGGAATGGCCATCTACAGCGGCAGATGCCGGAAGGTTTCTCCAGAGGAAGCCTCGAGGCGCATCCGGTGCGGCGAACATGCTTCTGTGAGGCTGCGGACGCCAGACCGTGGGGAGCTGAGTTTCCATGACCTTGTAAGGGGAGAATTGAATTTTGATCTGAGTCTGATCGGCGATCCGATCATTGTTCGCTCCACAGGATTCCCTGCTTATAATTTTGCCGTAGTGGCCGACGATGCCTTGATGGAAATCACCCATATCATAAGAGGAGAAGATCACATCTCAAACACTCCCCGTCAGATTCTCCTCTACGAGGCGCTTTCCCTGCCTCCTCCTCAGTTTGCCCACCTTTCCATGGTGATGGGCAAAGACAACACCCGGTTGAGCAAGCGCCACGGAGCCACGGCCGTTGACCAGTTCAAAAAGGATGGAGTTCTTCCTGATGCCCTGTTCAATTATCTGGCTCTTTTGGGATGGGCTCCGCCAGAAGACCGGGAGATCCTGTCCAAGGAGGAGATGGTCGAGCTTTTCGATCTCGAGAGAGTCAGCCGGTCTGCAGCGGTCTTTGACTACGACAAACTTCACTGGATCAACCGCCAGCACGCAAAACGCCTCTCTCCCCGGAAAAAGGCAGAGAATGCCTATCCTTACCTGAGAGAGGCAGGGCTTTTACCCGACAGTATGACCCAAGACCATTGGGGCTGGCTGGAAAGGGTGGTGGAGTCATTTATGGAGAGAGTGGACCGGTTCGCAGACCTTCCCTCTCAGGTATCCCTGCTCTTCGATTTCTCTCCTCAGGAGATGGACGCAGAGACGAAAAAGGAGCTGGATTCGGATTGTGCATCCCGTGTCGTGCGGATCTTTGGAGAGAAGATCGTCCAGGAAAAATCTTTTGACTATGAACGATTTTCTGCCATTGCCCAGGAAATAAAAGCGGCCACTGGATGCAAGGGGAAAGATCTCTATCATCCTCTGCGCATTGCACTTACAGCCAGGAGCTCGGGCCTGGATCTGGATAAATTCATCCCTTTGGTGGAGGAAGGAGCGAAATTAGCTCTGCCACAGCCCATAAAGAATTGTTCTCAGCGTGTCTCGGAATTTTTGGATTTTTTAAATAAATGAGGTTTAAAGCCGGATCTAGATAAGGAGTAGGGCTATGGAGAAAGGCCCCGAAGAAAGAGAATATAAGGACTTCATCCGGACCATCATCGATCAGGACCTGGAAAGAGGAAAGAATCAGGGCCGGGTCCACACCCGTTTTCCGCCCGAGCCGAATGGATATCTCCATATCGGGCATGCCAAGTCCATATGCCTGAATTTCGGACTTGCCGCGGAATACGGAGGGCTCTGTAATCTGCGTTTCGACGATACCAATCCGATCAAAGAGGAACAGGAATACGTAGAGTCCATCAAGGAGAACATCCGGTGGCTCGGGTTTGACTGGGAAGACCGCCTGTATTATGCTTCCGATTACTTCGAGAAGCTGTATGGGTATGCTGTAGATCTCATAAAAAAAGGGAAAGCCTATGTCTGCGATCTGAGCGCAGAACAAATCCGTGAGTACAGAGGGACGTTGACAAAACCCGGAAAAGACAGTCCCTATAGAAACCGTTCGGTGGAGGAAAATTTCGACCTCTTCGAGCGGATGCACGGGGGTGAGTTTCCCGACGGGTCACGGACACTCCGGGCAAAGATCGACATGTCTTCCCCCAATCTGAATATGCGGGATCCGGTCATGTATCGGATCCTCAGGGCCACGCACCACCGGACAGGCGACAAGTGGTGCATCTATCCGACCTATGATTGGGCCCACGGACAGTCGGATTCCATCGAAGGCATCACCCACTCTATCTGTACTTTGGAATTCGAAGATCACCGGCCTCTCTATGATTGGTTTCTCGACCAGCTGGGTGTCCATCATCCCCAGCAGATCGAATTCGCGCGGCTGAATCTCTCTTACACCGTGATGAGCAAACGGAAACTCCTCCAACTGGTTGAGGAAGGAATCGTAACCGGCTGGGACGATCCCAGAATGCCGACCATTTCCGGTCTGCGGAGACGCGGCTACACACCTCGGTCTATCAGGGATTTCTGCGACCGGATCGGATTGGCCAAGAGAGAGAGCATGGTCGATATCGCTCTTCTCGAACACTGCCTCAGGGAGGATCTGAACAAGAGGGCTCCCCGGGTGATGGCTGTGCTGGATCCTCTGCGGGTGACCATCGTCAATTATCCGGAAGGCAAGACGGAGATGCTGGACGCTGAAAACAATCCTGAGGACCCGGAAATGGGCACCAGAAAAATCCCCTTTTGCCGGGAGCTCTATATCGAGCGTGAGGATTTTCGTGAAGACCCGCCCAAAAAGTTTTTCCGCCTCTCTCCAGGCAGAGAAGTGAGGCTCAAACATGCCTACTACATCAAATGTGAAGAAGTCGTGAAAGATCCGAAAACAGGAGAAATCGTGGAAATCCGGTGTTCCTATGATCCAGAGACAAAGGGAGGATGGTCCAGAGACGGTCGGATGGTCAAGGGGACGCTGCACTGGGTTTCAGCGCCTCATTCGCTCGAAGTGGATGTGCGGCTGTATGAATACCTGTTTACAAGAGAGGATCCATCCGAGGTGGAAGAGGGGAAGGATTGGAGGGAGTATCTGAATCCCAAGTCACTGGAAACACTGACATCCTGCCGGGGCGAGCCATCCCTCTCTGAGCTGAAGGCCGGAGAAAGGGTGCAATTTCTCAGAAAAGGCTATTTCTGTCTGGACTCTGTAGATTCCACTGCTGAGAAACTGGTGTTCAACAGGACGGCCACACTGCGCGATACATGGGCAAAAATTGAAAAGGCCCAAAAGGCGAAAAAGCCCTGAACCCATCCTATGGGATTGAAATGACCACAGAACTCTGCCATAGCACTATTGTCATGCTCCTTGCAAGAGCGTAAAATGGCTATTGAGGAATCAGCAGTTGGAGAAAATCATCCGTCTGAATCCTTTGCTGGAGATCATCAGGAACGCACCTGAGCGTGTGGACAAACTGCTCATCCAGGAAGAGGCGAAAAAGTCCAAGATCGATGAGATCTTCAGGGAGGCAAAGAAGCAGGGGCTTTCGATGTCTTTCATCCCAAAAAAGAGACTGGACAGGTTGGACAGGAATCATCAGGGGGCCATCGCTTTTGTGACAGCCAAGGGATACACCGCCGTCGATTCGATATTGAACTCTTCGACTCGTCCCTTTCTTGTCATTCTGGACGGAGTCGAAGATCCTCAGAATCTGGGAGCCATCATCCGGACAGCCGAAGGCGGGGGTGTGGATGGCATCATTCTCCCTGAACGCCGCGCAGCCGGCTTAACTCGAACGGTCGCTTCGGTATCTGCCGGAGCCTTGGAACATGTGAAAGTGGCAAGAGTCAAAAATATTGCCCGAACCCTGGAGGAACTGAGAAAGAGAGATATCTGGCTGGTAGGGGCAGAAGGAGGGCAACAGAATCTGTGGCACGAATTCGACTATACCCTCCCAGTGGGGTTGGTTTTTGGCTCTGAAGGTAAAGGCATTCGGCCCTTGGTGAGAGAAAAATGCGACAAGGTTCTTTCTATCCCTCTATTGGGAAGCATGACCTCTCTCAATGTGGGGGCGGCAGCAGCGATTTTTATTTACGAAGTGGTACGGCAAAGAAGGGAAACCCCGATTGAATAAATCCGGCAGGAAGTTCGTATATAAGGATAGGAAGAAAGATATGCCAGAGGAGATCGCTTTACAAAAGGAACAGATACTCTCCAAAGAAGCCGTCCAGGTGGAGTTGAAGAGAACCCTCTCGGAGAGAGAAATTCTGGAAGCGGTTCAGAAGGGAGACAAAGAAGCATACGGATTGATCGTGAAGCGCTACATGCATTCGGCGTATTATATTGCTTTGGGTTTTGTCCATAATCAACAAGATGCTCTGGATATTTCACAGGATGCATTCGTAAAAGCCTTCCGAAAAATCAAAAGCTACAAAACAGAAAGGCCGTTCTTCCCTTGGTTCTACCGTCTGATGAAAAATCTTTGTATCGATCACCTCAAGCGCAAACGGCGGATGGGAGAGGTTCCTTTGAAGGACACCAAAGTGCTCGATGAAGAGCAGGAGGACCGGGAGATGAAGGAGGCCTTGTGGAGGGGCATTAGAGAACTTCCCTTCGATCAAAGAGAGGTCATCATACTCAGATATTTCCGGCAGATGTCCTACCAGGAAATTGCCGAGCTCATATGCAGGCCGATAGGGACGGTCATGTCATCCCTGTACTATGCCAAAAAGAAACTCAAAGGAATCCTCGGGAGATATCTGGGATTTGAATAGAGGATGAATCATGGATCATAAGAGACTCAAAGAACTCATTTCCTCCTATCATGATGGAGAATTAGATGAGAAAGAGAGACGGCAACTGGAGGAGCACCTGAATCAGTGTCCCGAGTGCCGTCAGGAATTCGAGGAAATGGGAAAACTCGAGGAGGTGTTGGAAAAAATGCAGCTAAAAAAGCCTCATAAAGAAATGTGGGAGGTCTACTGGACCTCGATCTATAACCGCCTGGAAAGAAGGATTGGATGGATTTTCCTTTCTATCGGTGCTATGATACTCTTGTTTTTCGGAGGCTACAAAGCAGTTGAGGGAATTATCCAGGATCCTTCCATCTCGCTTCTCCTCAAGATCGGTATTCTTATCCTCCTCGGCGGAGTGGTTATCCTGCTGGTTTCCTTGCTCAGGGAGCAGATCTTTGTCTATAAGAGGGAAAGATACAAGGAGGTAGAAAAATGATTCTTGTAACCACAGAGTTTGTTCCCGGAAAGGAGATCAAAAAAGTGGTGGGTCTCGTGCGGGGAAACACCATCAGGGCCCGGCATCTCGGACGCGACATCTCAGCAGCACTCAAGAATATCGTGGGAGGGGAAATCCGCGATTACACCAAGATGATGGCAGAATCCCGTGAGCAGGCCATCGACCGGATGATCGAGGAAGCCGAAAGCCTCGGGGCCAATGCCATCATCAATGTCCGTTTCACCACTTCGATGATCATGCAGAGTGCTTCTGAGATCCTGGCATACGGTACTGCCGTGGTCGTGGAATAGCGGACCCTTCAGGAGAGAAGAGACGGCCTCTTCGCTCTGTGCCTCCCGGTGATACAAAAACCGATGTTTTTATGTGCGTAAAGACGGTTAATGGATAAGAAAGTCATCGCCCTCCTGATGATCGTTTTCTTGATGACGCTGTTCTTCTCCCTTTCCTTAAAGGCCTTTCCCCAAGATAAGGAAAAGGGAACCCTTTCCATCTATTTCATGCAGGAACAGGTGGGTTATGAAGAATACACCTGGGAAGAAGACGAGTTTGGCTACACCCTTACAGTCCGTGGACGGATGACCAAACCCATCGCCATCGAGATCGAGGAGCTCGTGATCAACCTGAACAAAAGTTTTATCTCCCGTCAATATCTGTTCAGAGGAAAGATCAGCGGAGTCGAACGGGAGGTCAGGAGTATCCTATCTGAGGGAAAAGTTGTGAACATCACCAAAGTGGCGGGGCAAGAACAGTCCGAAGCGGTGAGCATCAAACGGGATGCCTTCCTTTTACCCAACCCGGTTTTTTCTCCATATATGGTTTTAACAAAAAAATATCGATGCGAGCTTCAGGAGAAGATCGATATTTCTGCCTACATCATTCCCCAAATGGAAGTGCCGGCCACACTCGAGCCCAAGAAAGAGAACCCTTGTCGGCTTATTATGAATCTGACCGCCAACGAAATAGAACTCGAAACCAATGAGATGGGGACCCTCAACACGATAGATATCCCTTCCCAGAGCTTGAGAGTCTTGAAGACCATGATCGGAAGGCCCAGCCGCTGACATTATTGTTCACATGACCTAGACAGAAAAAAGATCCCTGCAGACATCTCTATTCTCGATCAACATCATGTGGATGACGCGGCGGTATTTTTTATAGAGTTTCTGGCGGATGAGCTGCACCCTGGAAAATACATTCTGAATCTCTCTCCAGAGGACAGCCGCTCCCAATCGCGATCTCAGGTGAACACGGTTTTTAAGGTTAGATAGGAGGATCTCAGAACGGTTGGTTCAGCCTTCATGACTTGCTGCGGGATTTCCACTTTCCGAGACTAATCAATCTCTTTAACCGCTCCTTAATTCCTCTGTTTGCATCCCAGGACAGGATCCTGTCGATCCTTATATAGGCGTTTTGTACATCATCGTGCCAAGTCAATTCATCTTTAATGGAGTTTAAAGCCTCTGATTGGTAGGAATCGTCGATTTGTGCCCAGATGGCAAGTGCCAGATCCCGGAGGCCGAGTCCCCAATATAGGCATCCCAGTTCAAACAGTGCGTGATTCCTTTGCTTTCCACCCATGTTAATAACCGTTTCATATAGATTTATCTGCTCTTCGACATATCTAGCTATAACCTCGTCCAACGAGGAGCAGCCTCTTTTTTCTAGTATTTTATGGAGTTTTTCATATGTATTCTTGATGATGTAGCACTTGACTTGCTTGTTGTACACCTCGGATACTCTGTATTTTTGGGATAAATATTTTTTTGCCTCATCATAAGCTTTATACAGGTATTCGATGGCTCTTCTCTCGAAATCATAATGCGAGGCTAGAGTTAAGAGAAATTCCGCACTGACAGGCGTGTCCGTATTTTCTCTCAAGAATTTCAGGAATTGATATTCCAGAGGCTTGTTGAAGTAGAGTTCCTCGATATAATCAAAGGCTGATGAAATGCGGCTTATGGGGACGATGATATTGTTCAGATTGCTGTGGATGAATCTCCTGGTTAAATAGGCAAGGTCTTCGCTTTCAAGATCGTATTTCTCGAGATATTTCTTTTTGAAGTACAAAAACTGATCTTCTTCGGGCAAGGCCAGAAATTTATCCAGAAAATCATCGAAATGTTCCTTGAAAGACGCAGTGATTATCAATTCCTTTTTTGCTTCGGGTTTTTTATGCCAAACCGCCTCAGGACGAGATGTTCCTGAAAGCAGCACAACCTTGAATGCCTTTTCTTCCTGATCTTTAAACAGCGCTTCTGATTTTGTGTCCACAAAATGGATGTCAGCTAGAGGCTTTCTTACCGCCAAAGGAAAGCCCTCCACGATATGGAACAGATGGGCTCCTTGGGCGAGAATCTGCTCATAGGGAGATTCTCTAAAAAAATGTTGTGCAGGAACGATTTTAATACCTGTAGGCGTATTGACCCTCACATAGTCACTCACTCTATCGTAATCTATACATCTGGATGGAAATCTCTGGAGGGACTGCAGATCTGCTCTGTTCGGTTTTAGCAGCACATTCAGCTTTGTATCCTGTTTTCCCGGAAGCGGAACGGATGGGATGACTTTTTTCCCCGAATCGAGGTCTAATCCTCCCCGTTGCCGCAGGAAATTTTGGATATCATCTTCGGTGATCGCTTGTGAGGTTTTTTCTTCATCCTTGACTCCCTTCAAGTCGAAGTAGGCCCCGATCAACTGTTTGTAAACCTGGACCTTTTCGTTATGACTCAGACTGGAACCGGAGATTGTGAAACTTTTAAGAAGTTCAGAGATTTCTTTGTCCTTGCCGGCCGACCTTGCTAGCGCCCCAGAGCCAGAGGGGCTTACTCCCTGGAATTCGTCCAATGCCTGGAATAACGCACGCTGGTTCCTTTCTCTTGAAGTTGAATTCGAGGTGGAGGAAGGAAGAATGGAAAAACATAAAATGAGAAAGAAGAGGATATGGAAAGTGATGGATAGATAGAGGGCGAACGAGAAAGTGATTTTTTTCACTACAGTCCATTTGACTAGTTTAGAGTAGAGGGTATCGGCAGGATGGGAATAAAAATCACTAAAGAGTTCCATCTCCCCTTTTCCCCTCCTTATTCTTCCCGCCTCTTTGTTTTACATCAATTCTGCAGATCACTCAATTTTTTTTCATTATACATCACTTCCAGTTCATCTTATAGATAACCAGTTCCTGATAGCCGCTTTCTTTCTCATAAGCACAGTACATCCGGCTGTTTTTCAATTTCCGGCCTAACGCTTCTTTCAGGCTTTTTTGTCTCACAAACACACCGTCTGAATTGAAAATGTCGACCATGTATTCATCCGGATTCTCACCTTTCTCGTATGTCTCCGCCAAAATCCTTCCTTCTCCATCCACATAGAGAAACTTGAACGGCGGAAAATTCTCCTGCATATAAACTTTGTCCTTCAAGAGATCCCACATGTTGGCTTGATATTATTCCTCGTTATTTTCATGTGATTATTCCATGTATTTTGACTTATATAAATCAAAGCATATTCATGTTAAAATGAAAACGTGAGTTGGGAAAAGAAAATCGAAGATCTCGAAAACATTTTGATAGAGATTCTCAAGAGCAAGTTTCTTCCCAAAGACAGTTATCTAGCCGGTGGCACAGCACTTTATTTTTATCTCCGCCATCGAGTATCTGTTGATATTGATTTTTTTTCACCAAAGCCGTTTCGTCCAGACACATTGGTTTTCAAAGCCAGAGAATATTTTGATCACGTGGATGTTGAAATCATGGAGAAGGATAGTCTGATTTTATTTCTTTCTCAGGACAAAATAAAGTTTTCATTATTTCATCTGCCTTACCCACTGTTATCTGATTTGCATTTTCATGAAATTAAGCCTCACATCAAATGTCCAGTGGCATCTCTTGAGGATATCGAAGCCATGAAGGCCGTTGCTCTTGCCCAAAGAGGTTCGGCTAAGGATTTTGTCGACCTTTATCATCTGCTCGGAGGAACACGGCACACCTTTAATGATATGTTTTCTGGTGTTCAACGCAAATATCAAGTTGATGAGAAATACAGTTATCATCTAAAAACCGCTATGGCTTATTTTTTTGATGCTGAGCAAGAAATCGGTGCTATCATGATCGTTGATGAGACAGGCAAAATTCGAAAAATCACAGATGAGCAATGGCAAGAAATCAAGGCATTTTTCGTGAGGTTCAGCCAATGAGAAAAGAACTTTTTTGGGACAGGGATGAAGAAACAATCTCCCCTGATATTGAGATTGAAAGAGCCATAAATTTCGGGGGTTTTGATTACATAGAAGAGGTCCAGAAGAAGTATGGAATGGAGAAATTCAAGAACGTTTTGAGAAACAAAAAAAGTCTGAGTAAGAAAGCCGTTAATTATTGGTGCCTTGTCTTGGGAATAGATCCAAATGAAACCGCGGTCTTCAAGGATTCGTTTTCTATTTGGACTCCTTTCCGTTGATTATTCATTTAGGCAGCGTTTTCCATTTACCCAGGCTATTCTTTCTTGCTTCGTTCTTTTTTATTTTTTAATTTTCCCTTTGCCAATACTCATTAAATTTAGGAGGTTCCTCCTTTAGGCATGTGAACGAGGGATGATGTAGAGAACACTCTTTAGTGGAATTGGAAGAATGAGGATGGATTGGCTAGGCTAGGAAGCTTTATCGGGCTCATCGGCTCTCCTGACAATTGCAAAATCTGCAAGCCTTCCCTGGTACTGGACCACAGATGCCTTTATTTCGATAGGAACATCGCTTCCGTCTTTGTGCCTTATTACTGTTTTATAAATATTCGGGATATCTTCTCCTGCTATGCGTCTCAGATAGTATTTTGCTAACTTCGGAAGCTCGTCTGGATGAATATAGTGGGCAAAGGATGTGCCAATGACCTCTTCTGGAGTATAACCTATCAGTTCTGCCACCTTAGGATTCACATATTTTATCTGTCGGTCTTGAATGATAGTAATCACTTCTTTTGCTTTACGAAACAAATTGTGGATTTTTTTGTCAATTTTTCTGAGGTTGTTTTGGGTCCGTTCTCGCTCGATCTCCAATTTTTGCAGCTCGGTGATTCGCTCATGCAGCTCCATCAATTCATCGAGCTCCCTTTCTTTTGCTTTATCGTTCTCATCCATACTTCTTGCTCCTGATTAACTTCCGCTCTCTCCATTCATTCTTCCAATATATTACTACTTTTTTAATGATTTTTCTTTTAAAAAAAACAGGAGCTCGATTATGACAACGAGCATTGATCACTCATCTCTGTCCATAAGCCAACCCTCCCCACTTGACATATATCACGCATGCCAGGCCAAAGAGAACCTTTGCGATGTAGTGGACCCACCATATCCAGGTTGTAGGGGACATGCTTACAACCTGGGGAAGAAGGACTATAATGGCCATAATTGAGGCAAAAATTATTTTGGTCTGAATCAATTCTGCTTTTATGAACGCCAGAATAAAAGCCACAAGGATGGCTATATTGAGAATAGCTCCATAAGGCACCCTCTTGTCCTTTCTTCTCCTTGCCCTCAGTCTATTGTGCTATTCCCGCCTCATCTTGAGAAATGGAGTAGGCATTCATCCTGTTCGAGCCTGTATTCGATTTTAAGATTCCATCCTGCTCTCTTAGCTCTGTCATACCATATGGTTTCAAATATCTTACGATAGTCCTCAAACGAAATTTGATGTTTGAGATGGGCAGTTCTTCTGTAGAGAGAAAAAAATATCGATTCAATCTTGACTAAAGCCTCTCTTTCCTCAAGTTTTTCAAGTGTAACGGCGTTTCCTTTAAGATTGGCCTGTTCCCAGCAAAGATACAATATAAATGCCTTTGAAGGAGGGACAAACGGAACCCAGGCTTTCGCTGCAAGAAAATATCCGAGGCCATCCAGGAATATGTTAAAGGCAGAATCCCTTCCTAAATTTTCAGATATCGTATTGAAAATCCACACCATCTTGGTCCAGTAGAATTCCTCCCGCATCCATGCTTTCCACTCTTCCGGCAGGTCAGGGAATTCTGAGGTGGGAAGAGATTCAATATTATCAAGACGAATAAAGATGCCTTCTAAATGTTGGAAATACCATTTGTCTCCTTCCAGAATGAACGAGAAGCAGTAAGTGTATTTCCCTCCTTCCGCTGTTGTCAGAGGAACTAAGAAATTCAACTGATTGTCATATCGAATGACTTCCGGTTCCCTTTCCATATCTTCCCACGGAATGCTTTTTCTAAATCTATTCAACGTTTCCATGAGCTGTTCTCTCGGAAATTCCTGATGAGGTCGAATATGTTCTGGTGATAGTTCATTGTTCTTGTATAGCAATACAAACTCTTTCCAGACCTTGAGGTTATCTTGTTGGAGGGCTGAGGTTGAGGTTTGCATGAATGCTAGTAGAAGAGGAAAAAGCCAAATTGTCCTTCTCATTCTTTTCTCCTTTCCATCCGACTCAAAATATATTTTTTCATGCTCAGCCCGGCTCTCTGGAGCTTGGATGCGGGATGGGCTAGATTTTCCATGTGACTTTGTATCGTTTTACGAGCTGATAATCCTCTGCATCTTCCTCTTTGGAATATGGTTCATTCTAATTTTTTTCACAAATCCTTAATTTTATAGCTGTATCTTTCCCCTCGGTTTTCTTCTATGTTTGGGGTCTTTGCAGATAAGGCTTCTGTTACAGGATCGAACAACAAAACTGGCATTGTTGACAGCAGGAAGCACATTGAATTTCTTGGTTACCCCTTTTAGCTCAAGCATGTTCCCTCTCCTTTTTATTATACATAGGGACATATGAATTATACCAGTTAGGTTTTATGTCTTTTGTTTTATAAAACGGGACAAATATTGTCTGAAAACAAAGGAAAGTGGATATCTCGAATTGGTGGTTTACAGGATGGGTTGGAAATAAAGATGGTCACGATATGGCCATAAAGGAGACCAGTTCTTTCGGAATATCCTACTGCCTGGATTGTATATATAGTGGAAGGTCAAATCAGGTAAGGAAAGGTGATACCATGAACATCTTGAAAACGTTCGTTGGAATAGTCCTTTTAATGTCGTCAATCACTTTAGTTGCTGCTCCACTTGAACACGATTTGGATGTTTATATACGGGTTTATAAAATCCCGAGAGTGCAGTATTGGGCGATGGAACTTCCTGAAGACAATGGAGAAACCACCTTAGTACGAGTTGATGGCGATCTGACGTCGGTTTTTCCGGACGGGATTGTGCTCCTTCAGACCGATCTTTCCCCCATGGCTTCGAATTCCGCCATTACTCAAATTATCAAGGGCCGGATCTATTTTGGGGGGAATAACTTCCGGGCTACCAGGATAAGAGTAGAAGACCTCAAAAAAGTCCAATTGCGATTCGATAAGTCACATTCATCAGAAGAGGTACGATTCGAGAAGGAGATTTCTTCTCACTCCAGGGAGATTTACAGGCTCAGGACAAGCATAAAATCAGTGGAAGAAGACGAAACCATCATGAACGTCAGCTTCGATTCAGGTTGGAGTTCATTCGGTGGCCGGCTTGGAACTAGCATTAGTGGAACCATCTTTGATCAAACCATCGCTTTGCCTGAACACAAAATCCTCTTGATCGGCTTCCCTTCCCATGATGAAGGTCCGCGCGGCACAGTCTTCTGGCTGGCATTCAGTGTGATAAAGAATGAACTGTAATGTCGATTTGAAATAATTCTTGACACAGGCGTTATTTTCCTTTATTTTAAAGGAAAATAGTTTCAGATAGAATCATGAAACTCCTTACCAGACAAGAAGAATTGATTTTATTAGCCATTTTGCGTCTCGGCAGCAGAGCATACTGTGTGCCCATATTCGATCAGATTGAAGAGGTGACAGGCAGAAAATCGACGCTAGGAAGCATCTATATCACCCTTCATCGATTGGAAAAGAGAGGGTATATCGAATCCCAATTCGGTGCTCCGACGCCGGAACGTGGGGGCAAAAGCAAGCGATTTTATAAAGTCACAGATCCTGGAATCAAAGCCCTTCAGGCCGTCAAAAAGGTAGAAAAGGCGATGTGGGACGGCCTCACCAGCCTGGTTATTGATTAGTACACGATGAAAGACAATCAAAGAAAACCACCCAGGATTGCCTGGCATATATTGAATCACCTCATGCCAAACTTTATCAGCGTCTCCGCCTTAGGTGATTTTGAAGAGATTTATGGCAGGATCTTATCGCGCAAAGGGAGGTTCAGGGCAAACCTATGGTACTTGAGACAGATCCTAAAGGCTGTGCCCTATTCTCTTTATTGGGCAGTTGTGATGCTGAAGAGTTATATGAAAACCTGCTGGAGAAGCCTGCTCAGATACAAAGTCTATTCCACCATTAATCTCTTTGGCTTGGCCATTGGAATAGCCTGCAGTCTCTTAATATTCCTTTGGATTCAGGATGAATTGAGCTACGACAGGTTTCATGAAAATTCAGACCGGATTTACCGAGTCGTCAGTGAATCGCAATCCGACGGGGATATAAACCGGATTGCTTTGACACCGGCACCTTTAGCTTCCGCTCTGACCGATGATTTTCCAGGAATCGTCAAGGCCGTTACGATTGACAATAATGTCTTCTTCGTTAAATACCAGAATAAGCGCTTTAATGAGAGGGTCTTTTTTTGCGACCCGGAATTTTTTGATATTTTCACGCTCCCCCTGATCAAAGGCGACAGCAAAACGGCCTTAAAAGAGCCTTACACGATAGTGATCTCTGAAAGTGCAGGCAAGAAATATTTTGGTGAAGACGACCCATTGGGCAGGATTCTCACATTCGAAAAAAAATGGGCCTTTACAATCACCGGAGTTTTCAGAGATATCCCTGACAATTCTCATTTGAGATTTGATTTTCTTGCTTCCATAATGAGTTATAAATCAAGGTATATGGACCAATGGGGAGTCTCGAATTTTCATACCTATGTCTTAACCTCGGAAGAATTCTCACCCGAGAAATTCCAGGATTTCATCCCTGATTTTGTTGAAAAATACAGAGGAAGTGAGGTCAGGCATGTCTATAAGCTGCAGTATCTTCTCCAGCCTTTAACCTCCATTCACCTTCACTCCCACTTGAAAGGTGAAATCGGACCGAACGGAAACATGAACAACATTTTTATTTTTTCTGCGATCGCTTTGTTCATTCTGCTTATTGCCTGCTTCAACTACATCAACCTTTCGATCGGTCGATACACAACGCGTGTAAAAGAAGTAGGAATACGGAAGGTCGTGGGGGCTCATCGGCTTCATATAATAAAGCAGTTCTTAGGGGAGTCCACTTATATCACATTTATAGCTCTTATTATCGCCATAGTTGCCGCGCACCTTTTATTACCGATATTCAGCTCTTTAGCTGGGAAAGAATTAAGCATTAACTATCTCGAAAATTATGAGCTTTGGATATTAATAATTTTAATCATTGTGGGAGTCGGAGCTGCCTCCGGAAGTTACCCGGCTCTATTATTCTCGGCTTTTCGACCGGCAAATGTCCTGAAAGGAACAGATCGTGTGCGAATGAGAGGCCATTTTTTAAGAAAAACACTGATTGTTGTCCAATTTGCCATTTCAGTCATTTTTATCGTCGGGACTCTTACGATTCATAATCAGTTGAATTATGTCAGGAACAAGAAGCTGGGTTTCAACAAGGAACATGTCGTAAACATTCCTCTTTATGATGAAGAGGCCTTGAATAAAATAGACATCATAAAAAATGAATTTCTGCAGAATCCTAATATTTTAAGTGCTTCAGCCTCGGGTTACCGGCCTGGGAGCGTTGTGTACAATCAGAGCTTTTGGTATGAGGGAGCCAATGAGGACAGGAATCATATGATACAGTGGATAGCCGTTGACCACGACTTCCTGAAAACATACCAGATCGAGCTTGTGGCTGGCCGCAATTTCTCCAGGCAGTTCCCTTCTGATATCGAACAGGCTTATATCCTCAATCAGGCCGCAGTCAAAGAAATAGGGTGGGAATCGCCCCTGGGTAAGCAATTCAAGATAATTAATAAAGGGACAGTAATCGGTGTGATGAAAGATTTTCATTTCAAGTCCTTACACCAGAAATTAGAACCTTTGGCACTCTGTGTGTATCCTGGAGCTTTTGAATATTTGGCCGCGAGAGTTCGTCCCGGGAATATTCCCAGTACATTGAATTTTTTGCAAAACAAATGGCAAAAACTCGTCCCCAACCAGATGTTCATATTTTCTTTCCTCGATGAGGACTATGATAACCTATACAGAGCGGAAACGAGACTCAGCAAAATATTCAGCTATATAACGTTTTTTGCCATTATCATTGCCTGCCTGGGCTTATTCGGACTAACAGCCCTTGTTTCGGAATTGCGGACTAAAGAAATCGCCGTACGAAAAGTTTTAGGAGCATCGATCACAGGAATTGCCGCAATGCTTTCTAGAGAATTTTTGAAGTTAGTGCTGGCAGCCAATATTATTGCATGGCCTGTGGCATGGTATGCCGTGAATAAATGGTTGGATAATTTTTCCTATCGTACAGATCTTGGAATTTGGATCTTTTTTATATCAGGAATTATGGTGCTGGTTATTGCATTTGCTGCGGTCAGCTACCAGTCTATAAGAGCTGCTACAGCAAATCCAATTGATTTACTTCGTTATGAGTGAGATCTGTCAGAGGAGAAAGCACCTAAATCAAGTCAGATCTTCCAGGTAACTTTGTAGCGTTTGACGTATTGATATCCCTCTTCATCTTCTTCAATGGTATAGAGCTTATGATTTTTCCAGACTTGAGGATCGGTTTTTAAGGAGATCTTGGCGATATACCTTCCTTCCGAGTCAAAAACATCACAATAATATCCTTCGCCACTTTTTGTTTTCTCAAAGGTACTTACAATTAGCCTTCCATCGTCATCCAGAGTGAAGGATTTATAGGCAGGATAATGTTTGGGAAGCTCCTGTTCAAACTCAAGAGGTATGGGTCTACCTCCAAATTTTCTTTGTATCTGTTCACTGTGCTCTTCTGCAATAATTCTGACTGGTTCATAGTCTTTCAAAATTTTCTTTACCAGCTTCCCATCCCTATCTTGAATATATATTTCATATTTTTCTGAGTCCCCCCAGATGACTTCATCAACCTCTGATACACACCAAATTATGCTGGGCGATAAATCTTCTAATAGGGGTATTTTTTCTCTTTCCTTGGTTGCTATATTATATAACTCTAAAAAATCGGAGCTATACTTTTTTAAAGAAACTCCCAGTATCTCTCCAGTTAAAGGAACTTCTCCAATCATCTCTCCTAAAAACACCATCAAGTGAATAAAAGAAAAGTCGCCTCACCATCGGGTCACATATAACAAACTCTTGATTGGGTGAAATTATAATTTGCATGGGATATCGGAACTCTCCCGGACCTTGGCCTCGCTTGCCAATGTTTCTTAAGTATATACCATCTTGATCAAAGACTCTGATTTGCCTCTGATTTAAATCTAGAATGTAAGTGTTTTCATCATCATCTACCGCAACATCAAATATATTGGTGAACATTTGCTCATCTTTTCCCTCAACATCTCCAATGGAAAGCTCCTCTTCCAAGACAAAAACATCTTCACCATGCATCGGCTCTTTCGGATTCTTGATGACTTTGACTCCATCTACTTCTTCAATTGTGCCTTGCCACGCTGCCTTATGCTGACTGCATGATATATAAAAAACAGCCATAAAAAGGAATATCAAGATGGACAGATTGATATATTTCTTTGTCATTTTACCCTCTTTGCTGATTTCATCTTGCTCCAATCTTTGAAGCAGCTCCTGAGAAGTCCATGTGAGTTAAATCTCGATCTACTAAAATTTAAAAAGGCAAGAGCTGATGGTCTTTTGGTATATGGTATTTCACTAACTCCATTAGTCCCTCTTCATTTGAGCGCAGGCGGAATAGAAAATCTCCAGATTCTGTCACATACATGTATCGTCCCACCGTGATAATGGATTGATATGGCAAAGGTTCTGGGAATTTCAGATAGAAATTATCCAGATACCGACCCTGAAAGTCATAAACATCGACGAGCCAACCTTTCTCCTTATCGAGGGTAGAGGTCATCACCCAGAGTCTGTCCATAACGACAGCCAGATGACATATGTCGTTGAGATGCTTTTGTTCCGGTGCCGAAAATTTCTGGTTGTTAAGAATAACATAGCCTTTTTCGGCTTTTTTAATTTCATCCGGTGTATTGACTCTTTTATAATGCCGCTTGAACACGCGGAGCACATTGTTCTTTTCAAGGTCAAAGAGCTTCACCTGATAATCTGGCGTATGCGAGATAAATAAATATTTTTTATTGTAAAGTGCCGTGATTAGCCAGTTAATACTTATCGAGCCCCTGGATCCACCGCGGACTGCGACAAAGCTTTTTGTAGGAAATGATTTGAGTTCCTGAATATCTTTACCATCGTTCGACACAATGACGATGTTTTTGGGGACATCGACGATTCTTGGTTCACCTTTGACCAGAGGAATTCCGTGTTTTTTGAAATAAAACAAGCCATCAGAATACGCTTCGAGCGTCATAAAAGACCCTGATTGTTCGATCTGAAATTCTTTAGCCAAGTCTCCTATATAATCAAGGTACACAATCTTATGGCGTCGGGCGTCATGAATGATGACGTTGTTGTTTGTTAGAAAATAATTACTGACATATTCAAGTTCGCCTGGTCCCTGCCCTTTTTTAAAGTAATTCCGCAGAAATTTTCCTGATTGGTCAAATCTCAGAAGCTGTTCCTGGTCTAGCACAAAGATCGAACCGTCTGGGGCAACCTTTGGCAGTCGAGGAGACTCGAAATAGTAACTGCAACCTGTGTCGCTTATCTTCAGAACTTTTTCAAGTGTGACAGTTCGCCCTGCGCCAGCATTTAAGGCTTTTTCTGGATTTTCGATGACTTCCTGAGAGAAAACAGACAGAGTTATAACAAAAGAGAAAAAGATGAATATTTTTTTCATTATACTTTTCTTTCAATCGATTTATAGTTATGGAGATAGATGCATGCTTTTTGGATTGAAAAAGCAACTCATGCCTCCCTTCTGCTTTCATTCTATTCCCAGGTATTGACTTTTAACTTATATCACAAAAGAGAGGCCGACTCAATGCAAGTTGAATAAATGCGTCTCTGGATGCCTGTGATGAGTACGATAAGGATAACTGAAAGAAGAAAAGAGGAAAATATTCAAAGAGGCTTCGCTCGATAAAGGCAGGATATAATTGACAGGAAAAAATAAGGAGCTATACTGGAAGCATGCGTGTTGGGATCGAAGTAGATCACGGCCTTAACAATAATTGGGTGGTTTCACCCACCCAATAGGATATGACACCTCACTCCTCTTTCCAGTAAAAATAGACCAGGAGGAACACTATGAATAAAAATTGTATTATTCCAGAAAATTATCTGCCGATTCTGGATGTTCAAGAGACAGAAAAAGCGATAAAATTGATTAAAGATTTTTTTCAGATTAATCTTGGGGAAGGACTGAATTTAAAACGGGTGACTGCTCCTCTGTTTGTCAAAGCAGGGACCGGTATCAATGATGATTTGACCGGTGTTGAACGCCCCATTTCTTTTGATATCAGGGATATGCCAGACACAAAAGCAGAAATCGTCCAATCACTGGCAAAATGGAAAAGGCTGACTCTTGGGTATTTAAAAATTCAGGAAGGCGAAGGGATATACACAGATATGAATGCCATTCGACCGGATGAGAGTCTGGATAATCTCCATTCTCTCTATGTCGACCAATGGGACTGGGAAAGAGTCATTTCAAAAGAGGAGAGAAACTTAGAATTCTTAGAGACCATAGTCGAGAAAATTTATCTGACACTAAAGAAAACAGAACACTTCATCTTTGCTCACTATCCAGAAATCAAACCCCTTCTGCCGGAAAATATCTTCTTTATTCATGCTGGAGAACTTGAAAGAAGATACCCAGAGCTAACTCCTGCTGAAAGGGAAGATGCTATTTGTAGAGAGTATGGTGCCGTCTTTATCATCGGAATAGGTTCTCCGCTCAATAAGGGGTATCCTCACGACGGAAGAGCTCCTGATTACGATGATTGGACCACACCCACAGAAAAAGGGCCTGGACTGAACGGCGACATTATTTTCTGGTATCCTGTCCTAAAAAAAGCCTTTGAGATCTCTTCGATGGGAATACGGGTGGATCAGCAGGCGCTGGAAAACCAGCTTAATATCACAGGGACGACGGAGAGAAAAGAATTGTACTTCCATAAAAAACTCCTAAGAGGTGAGCTGCCGCTTTCTATCGGAGGTGGAATTGGACAGTCAAGGCTCTGTATGTTCTTCCTGAGGAAAGCCCATATTGGAGAAATCCAGGCCAGTATATGGCCAGATGAGATAATCGAAGAGTACCAGAAAAATAAGATTTTCCTTTTATAATTTTTTCCAATCCATGTGGTTCGTCTGTCAAGGCCGAAAATAATTCGGGCTTATTTTCAAAGCAGTGTCGAGTTTTGATCCGGTGACTTTAGGATTTGACCAATCGTTCAAGCCGTGTTTTAAGTATTCTTAGGGCTTTCAATTTACAGATTTTTTATACCATTTCAGATTTTTTACCGCATCGAGTAGGTTATGTTTGACAAAATCGCTCCAATCGATGCTGTTGAATGTCTCCCTGTCGAATTCGAAAGAAAGGACCGGTTTCCAGCCATATCTTCCGTATGTATCTGTGGAAGGCCCGAATACGGTTATCACTGCATTCCCGATGTTGTCGTCTTTCTCAAACAGTTTTTTCAGCCTGGGTGTTAATTGGGCTCCAAGCTCTTCTTTATATTTTGACTTTCCGCGCGGATAGAAATTGTAATGGATCACACATTCCGGCTGTTCGTATTCGACAAGGACCGCTCCGCTGTCCTCAATCTTATCCGGTCTTCCGAAAATTTCCCAAACCAGGGTCTTTGGATTAGAAACGGCTTTTTCTTTTTTACACACGCCAAAAAAACAGAGGATCGAAACAAATGAGACCACCGTGACTATTGATCCGGTTATATTGTTTGGGTTCGTTCTTTTTGTCATCTTTTTCCCCCTATTAAGATGTTCTCTTCTTTCTCTGAGAGATATATAAATTCTTCCTGAGCGGACATTGGGCTTTTTACTCGTTTGCTCACATACTCTAAAAGCGCTCCTGTGCCGCAGCATAAATCCAGCCATGAGAAGGCATTCGAACAATTCTCTTTTACCAGCCTGAAAAGAAAAGGCCACATTTTGGCCCCCCAAGCTGTCCATTTTTCATCATATATTTTCGCGAATTCCTTCCCATAAACCATGATCTTCACATTTCCGAATAGCTTTTTTCTTTTTCGGACAGTATATTTTTATTATCTTACATTTTTTCAATGAAATAAATTGCAATTTCGGAAGCAAAAACATAAATGACTACTGAGATAGACAGAAACGCAAAAAGTATCCTTCGGCTATAATAACAGTTGATTAGTGAATGAGGAGGAATATCAAATGAAACGCTTGATATGGGGAGTTTTTATTGCTGCGGTGGTATCGGTTTTGCTGATGGTATGCAGCAGAGATTCATCCCTCGATACCTCAAAGTTCACGGTCGAAGAAATCGATGGCGTCAAATATGTCCACAATCATGCCCCACAGCTCGGAAATACTCCCGGTGTGGAGCTGGAACTTGTTGGAAAGATCGGAAAGCTGGAGGGCAAAAAGGAAGAAGATATTCTGTATGATCCGATAGATGCAGCCCGGCTTTCAAACGGAGACATTCTGATTCTTGAAAGGAGCGGCTGTACAGTGAAGCGCTATAACAAGGATCATGAGTTTATCTCATCCTTTGGACATAAAGGTCAGGGTCCTGGCGATTTTCAATTTCCGTTTTGTTTAAGGCTGAATCTCGATCGGAATAAGATAATTGTTGCTGATTCTAAAATTTCTGTGTTTTCACTCGACGGAGGTTACGAAGAGGGATTCAAACCCGAAAGGATTGCTGTTTTCGGCAGTATTGGAGCACAATATAAAACATCTGGAATGGCCGTCCTCTCAGGATCTCGTATCATTCTGCCGAGCCATCCTTCGATGTGGGTCGATTCAGGGGAACATAAATTGTTATCCATTTATGACAAATCAGGAACGGTTGTCCGTTCATTCGGGGCTGTGAAACAGTATGATAATCCGCAGTTGATGCTGAATGCCAATATTGTCTGCTTTACCAGCGATGATAAAGACAACATATACGTTGCCTACGCCTACCAAAATAAAGTCAGCAAATACACACTCAGCGGTCAAATGATTTTTTCCACAGACAGACCTCTTCCCTTTGAGGTGAGAAATGAAGTGAAGGCAGTCTTGTTTAAAAGCGGCAGTATGGAAAGAGAATTTCCCTGGCCTTCAGTTTCATCCGTTGCAAAAGGGATTCATATCGATCATAAAAACAGGATATGGGTTTTGACCTTTCTTAAGCAGCCCAATAAGTTCCTAACGTTTGATGAGAAGGAAAATTTAGACGAATGCTATGCATTCGATGTGTTCGATTCGAATGGTATTCTCCTGTTTCAAGTGCCTTTTCCGAACGTCCGGTTCGACAATTTTTCAATCTACTATGATCGGATGTATCTTATCGATTCGCAGACAGAGTCCTGTATCTACGAATACAGAATTGCCGAGAACGATAAAAAATAACTTGATTTTGCTGGTTCTCATCAATACCACTTCCGGAACTGATCGTCTTTGAATCAAGTTTTCTCTCCGAGTATGTTAACAGAAGCGGCGTGTTGAAAGGCTCTATGTTGCCTTCTGTCCTGAGGATGTGATATGTTCGGTGTGAAGGTTTCCCTTCGATATCCATAAAAGGAGCAAGATATGAGAAAATCCCTTTTTTCATTCATCAGTCCCAGGATTTTGCACGCATCCTTGGTTGTATTACTTCTCTTTTCCTTTGCGTCCATTTCCAATTCCGAAGAGCTTCCATCCAACGGGCCTAGACCGCTGATGAGGTTTCCTGATATCGATAAGGATCTGATCGTGTTTGTGTATGGGGAAGACATCTGGTCTGTTCCTGCCAAAGGAGGAATTGCCTCCCGCTTGACCATTCATGACGGTGCGGAAAGGTTCCCCAAGATTTCCCCTGATGGTTCTTTGATCGCCTTCACCGGGGAATATGATGGAAACGCCGATGTGTATGTGATGGATGTTTACGGTGGAAATATTACCCGGGTCACATATCACCCTGGTTATGATGAAGTGGTGGGCTGGCATTCAGTATCCAACAAGATCCTTTTCCGCTCCTCCCGGCACAGCTACAGCCGTTTGGATCGATTGTACTTGATTTCCCCGGATGGAACGGATCCAGAAGAGTTGATCCTTCATGAGGCGGTTCAGGGAAGTTTTTCTCCGGACGGGAAAAAGATCGCCTATAACAAGGTCTCCAGAGAAAACCGCACCTGGAAGAGGTACAAAGGAGGGACGGCCCAAGAGGTCTACCTGTATGATCTGGAGACAAACCAGGAGCGAAACCTCACCCAATTCGAGGGAACGGACCGCATTCCTATGTGGGTCGGAGATAAAATCTATTTCAGTTCTGACCGGGACGGCATCCTGAACATTTATTCCTACGACCTCGGCACAGAAAAAATCGAGCAAATGACCGATCACACCGAGTATGATGTGCGCCGCCCATCCAGCGGCGGAGATAAAATTGTCTATGAGCTGGGAGGATCGCTCTGGGTCCTGGATGCCACCACCAGGGAATACCGGCAGGTTCCTGTAGAAATACGCAGCGATGCTCCGGAAGTCCGTCCTTATCTCAAGAAAGTGGATGACAACATCACAGATTTCGATATCTCTCCTTCTGGCCAGAGAGCTCTGGTGGTGGCGAGGGGAGAGGTGTTTACTGTTCCCAAAAAAGTGGGCCCCACCCGCAACCTGACTCGAGATTCTGGAGCAAGGGATAAGGATGCGGCCTGGTCGCCGGATGGCAAGAAGATCGCTTATCTCTCCGACAAATCCGGTGAATACGAGATTTACATCGTGGATGTTATGGGCAGCGAGCAGTCCGTTAAACTGACCCAGCATGAAGCAGGCTACCGCCATACCCTGCGCTGGTCTCCGGACAGCCAAAAGATCGCTTTTGCCGACCACACTCTCCGCTGTTACTACCTGGATGTTAAGACAAAGGCAATTATTGAAGTTGACAAGGCCTATTTTGAAAATGTGGATGTTTCGCTGGATCTGAAACCGATCTATGATTTTGTCTGGTCACCCGACAGCCGGTACATCGCCTACTCCAAGATGGATGAAGATCAGGTTTATAAAGTGTACATCTATTCACTCGAATCCGGAGAAAAACACTGTGTGAGCCAGGGGATTTTCAACGATTTTAATCCTCTGTTCTCTGCAGACGGAGAGCACCTGTTCTTTATTTCCAACCGTCACTTTAACCCCACTTTTTGCGACTTCGAATGGGAGCTGGTGTACAAAGAAGTGGCTGGTATTTTCTGCTTGACCCTGCGCAAAGAGGGCGCTCCCCTGCTGGCATTCCAGAGCGATGAGGCTGTAAATAAAGAAGAACCGGATAAGGAAAAAGCAGAGAATAAAGAAAATAACGTGGATGTTCGTATCGATTTTGACGGACTTGCCGAAAGAATTGAGGCCCTTCCTCTTCCCCGCGGCAACTACCGCCATCTCTCTGTAAACGCCACCACACTGTTCTATCTGAATGCTGATCAGGGCGACTACAACCGGTTCGAGTTCCGCCCGAAAGGACTGCGCTCCCTTTATGCTTTTTCGTTCAAGGACCGGAAAGAGAGCCCGGTTATCAAAGAAATAGAAGATTATGCCCTGTCCGACGATGGTTCTCACATCATCTACAAGAAAAGAAAAATTCTGGGAATCATCCCTTCCAGCGAAAGGGATTCCAAAGGCCAGCCTCTCGATCTCTCTGATTTGGAGATGTGGATCGATCCGCTTGCAGAATGGACCCAAATTTTCAACGAGGCCTGGCGAATGGAAAGGGATTTTTATTATGAGCCTGGTATGCATGGTATTGACTGGAATGACATGAAGGAAAAATACGGGCGTCTTCTTTCTCATGCTTCCTGCAGACAGGATGTCCAGTACATCATCGGAGAGCTTATCGGTGAGCTCAGCACTTCTCATACTTACGTGTTTGGCGGAGAAAGGATAAGGCAGGCCGAGCGAGTGAATGTGGGAATGCTGGGGGCGGACTATGAAATCGACAAGGACCATAATCTCTACAGGTTTAAAAAAATCTACCGCGTTTCTGACTGGTCCCGGAAAGTCTATCCCCCTCTGGCCCTGGCCGGTATAAATATCCAGGAAGGCGACTACCTGCTGCAGGTTAACGGAAGAGATGTGACGGCTGAGAGGAATATCTATTCCTATTTTCAGAGCCTGGCAGGTAAGCAAGTCACGCTGACCGTCAACAGCCAGCCCTCCATGGATGGAGCCAAAGAAGTCGTGACAAAGCCCTTAGGAAGCGAATATACGCTCAGATATCGGGATTGGGTGGAGCACAACCGAAAGGTCGCTGAGGAGGCCTCTGAGGGCCAGATCGGATACATTCATCTTCCCGATACATACATGGGATCTGCCACCGAATTTCCCAAATACTTCTACTCCCAGCTGAGGAAAAAAGGACTGATCGTGGACGGCCGGTTCAACGGAGGAGGCTTGGACCCGGATATCTTTCTGCGCCGCCTGGATAAACCTCTGCATGCCTACTGGACCCGGCGGTACTCTCACGACCAGACCATTCCGGATTTTGTCACCCGTGCCCATATGGTGTGTCTGACCAACCGCCAGGCAGGTTCCGGTGGAGACATGCTGCCGATGGAGTTCCGAAAACGGGGCATGGGCCCGATCATAGGAACCCGCACCTGGGGAGGTTTGGTGGGGGTTTCGATGTGGATTTCGCTGATTGACGGAGGCGGACTTTCTGCGCCGGATTACCGAATCTACGATACAGATGGGGAGTGGATCGTGGAGAACGAAGGCGTTGTGCCCGACATCGTTGTGGACCTGCATCCGGAAGAGGTCGCCCGTGGGTACGATGCCCAATTGATGAAGGCTGTCGATGTGCTGATGCAGAAGATCGAAGAAGACCCCCGGCCCTGGCCCGAACACAAACCCTTTCCCAAACACAAAAGAAAGCGGCAAAACTGATAGAATCCTGAATTCAGAGACGAAACCGCATATGAAAAAAAAAGAACCATACTTAGTGCGGAAGTTCAGGCTTTCTGATTTACCCTCAATAGAACGGATCGCCCACAACCTTCATCCGGAATGGTTTACAGAGGAGGCACTCCAGAACATCCCCCGGGATATACAATTCGCCAGATGCTTCGTGATCGAAAAGAAAGGAACTGTTGTTGGCTTCATTTCTGTCCACAGCCACGATGGAAATCCCATGATAGGGTGGGCTGGTGTGGACCCTGAATCGAGAGGAGAGGGAATAGGGAAGCTGCTGTTTGAAAAAGTTGAGAATGAATTGAGAAGGTTTGGCTACAAGGATTTAAGGGTTGAGACCGTCGGTGAATGTACCCCTATTTATAAGCCGTATGCAGAAACTTTGAAGTTCTACAAATCCATGGGATTTGAAGTAGAAAAAAGAGGAAGGCTGAGAGATGACCTGGGCTACAAATGGAGATATTCCACCCTGAAGAAAAAACTTGTGTAATCTAGAAAACGCTTCTGCATAGCAGCCTCATTATTTGTTTTGGCAGCCAGCCCTTGAGTTCATCCAGATCGTTCAGCCATTTTTCGGGAACATCATTGGTTTCAACGTCTTTCAAAACCAGATTTGATACAAATCTTTCATCAACAAGGACATTATGTTCTAAAGAAAACACGGGGGGTTCGAGCAGGTGGGCATTCCTTTTGTCCCACCAAGACCAGGCATCCTTATTGGAGACCGTATCCAAATAGAGCCACTTCCCATCGAAGAAGATTTTGGCAATTCCATGGCCACTGCTGGTTTTTTTCGGTTTCGCTTTAATAACGAACTCTTCCAATGCCACGTTGGCCGGGACTCCCAGCCGTCGACAGAAAGAAACATAAATCATGGCCTTGGTGTAACAAATGGCTTTCATTTCTTTCAAAGCACCGGATGCAGTGAGTGCTATAATTGAGGGATCAAAGGGGATTGTATCTCGGGTGAAATAATAGAGTTTCTCCAGTTTTTGTTCAAGGCTCATACCGGGAGTGGTAACACGTGCCAGTGCCTTGGTGAAAACAGGATGGTTGAAATCGATGTGTTCGGTCTCCTCCAAGAATTTTGATAGGTCATCGTATGCGTACTTGTCATATTCAGTAATTATGTTTGAATCCGTTGGGGGCACTGTCTTCTTTCTCTGTCCTGCGTACAGGTTTGAGCCGGAAATAAAGAAGATAATACAGAGAGTTGCAATCAAAAGTTTAAAACATTTTTTCCACATTTCTCACTCCAATTGTTTATATTTTAAGACATAAAATCTCATTTATGAATTAAGGAGGCAATGAGGTGAGGACTGCTTACACGGGCCGCATGGAGGAGTCGCGATGCTTTCGCCCTCACCATCTCGGGAAAAAGGAGTTTTTTCATTTTCTATTCAAAGGACATTCTGAAGGTTACCCAAATCTCCCAATTCCCCCAGGAATTTTTAGAGCAAGAGACTTCTAAATCATATGCACCTTGTATATCAATACTACTACTCTTGGCATCAATTTCTGTATTATCAATTACATTTACTCTATGTCTATTATGGTGACTAGAAGTTTGGACAAATACCTTGGGTAAATAACATCCGTACTTATTCTTCCCGATTTTGCTCATTTTGATACTTCCAGAATCTGAAATCTGCGGCGGATCCAAATCTAAGAGTCCGGGATCATAAAGATGGTAGTGCAGATTTACATAATTTGGACCGGACCCTTCACTTACGCGCGTATAAATAACTTCTACATCGTATCTGTAATAATAATTTGGCTCCGGTTCTGGCTCTTCTGGGTTCTTGCAGTTGTCAAGTGCCAGACAAAGTAAAAACAGAGGCATAAGAATAGCAATTTTTCTAACCATTTTTTTTCTCCTATCCATCAGGAACGTATTTGTTTGTACTATTTTTTCCTTCGAAAAAATTTTTCTTTTCATGGAATTTGATGAAAAGATAAGTGACCGCCAGAAGCAAGGTCATACGCACTGCGGCCCAAATCCAGATGTTGATGACCTGATAGTTAAACAGTCGAAGGAAATACCGGAATCCTGCTGTAATGCCGATCCAGCTCAAATATACCAGCCATATCCACAGCACTTTAATCTTGCTTTTTTCTTCGTTCATGGACGACCTCCACATTTTTTCTTCCCTTCTCGTTCCCGCTCATGTTTTTTTACCATCACGGTTTTTGAAATACATATTTTCGGCTGGAAAAAAATGAAATATTAGGTGCAAGTTTGATGCCAAGCCTTTGTAAAACAGTCAACCTCTCTAGCTTCTTTTTTCAGGCCATCGGAATTTTCAAATTTGGGATATTCATTGGACTGTTGGCTGTTCCATTACTCATTATAGGTAAGAGTAAGTCTGACATTCGAGGTAGACTAACATGGAATTTTTCTCATTAAGAAAAAACCACAAAGCCGTCAGGCAGAAACGTTCCAGGACATAAAGTTCAGGGAATAATGGGTAAATCGCTGCACATATATGGGTAATTAATTACACGTTTTCTCATTACTAAAGAGGGAAGGATCCTTATTTCTTGGCTCTTCTGAATCTGCCTTTATTCTCTCTATCCATCTTCTCAGTGGCATATTGAATGATGGTCCTGCCGCAGGTGTCTTTCCATTTCAGAAGAAAACCTTCTGTTTCTTCAGGTTGCCTTTTCCATGCTTCTCTTAAAAACCATCCCAGACCTTTTTGTACAAATTTATCTCTGTCTGGCATGAGTGGTTCTATGATATGAAGCAATTTTTCTAGCGGGATGCCGGTATCGAGTACTTCGATTAATGTAACCGGCACTGCACGCCGTTTCCATTTCGCTGGAGATTCAGTCCAAGCATTCAAGCACTCGACATCGATAATTTTGTTTGTGAAAAAATAGCCCAATGCCTTGCCACAAAGGACATCAGTATGAGCCCAACTTATGATGCCTTTTTCCAGCCAGCTTCCCAACCTGTCGAAGGTTTCGGGCGCAAAACTCTCTGTATTGGAGTATACAAAACTGATTGCAAAACTTGCTTCCTCATATTTACCCGTGGAGACTAATTTATCGCCAAGAAGCAGAAAATCGTTCAGGGTGAAATCCTTTTTCCACAGCTCCAGCCATTTATCTCGCTGGGATTCATAAGTTTTTTGATCGAGGCCGTAAGCGTCATATCCTTCTGTGAAATAACGGGAGTATTTTTCCACGATTTCAGGATTGGCGTTTTTTTCACAGAATTTCCTGATTTCAAGAAACCGTTCTTCGATTTTTTTCATTTTTGCTCCCCGTTTTGTAAATCCTCGACTTCTTTTTCGATCGCTTGTTGGACGAGCTGGTTGAGAGATATTCCCAGCATCAGCGATTTTTGGACAGCTTTTCTGTGCAGTTCCGGAGAAATCCTGATGTTGAAGCTTCCCTTGTACGATTTGAGCAAAGGCTTTTTTGTGATTTCACAGATTTCTATATAATCTTCCACAGCCTCATGGAATGATTTTTTCAGGGCTTTGACATCCTGGCCTTCGAAGGTTACCAGGTCGTCGATGCCTTCGATCTTCCCGAAAAAACACTCGTCTTCGGTGCTGAAATGAACCGATCCCAGAAAGTCCTTGTAAATCAGTATGTTTTTCATTTCAGGACCTCCCTTTTTTTCAACTCATCTTCGATAAAATCGAGTTGATATCTTTTCATCGTTTAAGATAAGAAATTCCTTTTTGGCCTGGCTCCAACACCCTTATAATTTCCCGAGATTTCCATCCACTGACACTCTCAAATGAGAGTATCACACCTCAAAGGACACGGTCAACGATTCATAATGCGGGCCAAGTCAGCCGAAACTTTCGAACCATTCAGTTTGAAACAGACTCTTCCCTTGAGTCGGCATTAAGAAGCCAAAAAAGCTTTTAATAATATTCTCCTTTTTCCTCGGCTGCCATCAGGAGATCCTGCTGGAAATGATGGGGAGGCGGCGGGCGTTCGGCCTCGGATGTCAGCTCGAGATGACGGATGATCCTGTCAATGGTTTTCGGTTCTTCGATAAAAGAGATGATTCACAAAATGGACCAGGTGCAAAAAAGAGCCTCAATGAGCCGATAAGCCGTTTTTCACTCAATTCTCCATCCTTGACGGCCTTTATGATAGAACAGCTAGGCTCTTCTATGTGTGTGCAGCCTTTAAAATGACAGTTCTGAGCCAACTGGCCATATCGATAAAAGTCTCATTTAATCCTGTACTGATTTAAATTTAAATATTGCCCAGTTCTCTCATCCAGGGTGTATCGATAATCATTCCACCTTGCTCGAGAATGATTAATTGTCGGCGAACTGTCACATGTCTGCCTTTGCCGTCTTTTTCACGAACAACATCTGCTGCAAATATGTCTTTTCCAATCAGTCTGTTTATTAAAGTCGGTTTTCCAACCTCGGATGTTCCCAAAAGGCAATAAGTTTGATCGGGGCTCAAGTTTTTTTTATTTTGTCTAATCCTTAACCTGTTTTATTACTAAAAACAACTATTTCATAATCTGGGTTCATACTTTTCCCAAGCGAACTACATTGTCATTACGAGGAATTAAATGACGAAGTAATCCCGTTTTATGAGATTCCTTCATGACATTCTAAATGACAAGATCGCCATACTCCACTCGCGATGCTCACTCTTCTCCAGATGGCTTCCTAAACAGCTTGGCTGGCTCACAAATATCCTATCATGGAAATACCGATGCTTGCTGCTAATGATAAAAATTTGATCAACTGTGAAAGTTCTGTGTATAATATAGAAAAACTCCATTCCAGGGGAGGTGATCCATGGTAAAAAAGCTTCTGCTTATCCTCTTTTTCTTTTGGTCCGTAATCCCGAAAAGCAATGTCCTTTTTGCCCAAGGAGTCTTGACTGCAGAGGAGGCGGCATGCGTTCGCATCGATCAGGGCAAAATCGACGAAGCCGTTAAAATCCTCCAGAATATTCTAGAAGTCTCTCCTGAGAATTACAATGCTAAGCTCTATCTAGGTATTGCTTCTTACCTGAAGGATGATATTGAAGCTGCTTTTCAGATATTTCATGAAATAGACAAAGAATTGAACAGGATGGTAGGAGCAGGCCGGGCTTTTGGAGATGACGCCATGTTCGCTGCAATGGCACAGGATAGAAGAGAAGGAATTTTCTTTTCAGCGAAACGTAAAGGACTGCTTTATTTTTGTCTTGGACTGACTTTAAAAGAAAAAAAGGAATTCAAAGATGCTGAAAAGAAATTCAAGAAAGCTCTGAAGGATGAATATGATGAAACAACTACTCGACTGCATCTGTTTGATCTTTATATCAAAATGAAAAACCTCAAATCTGCAGCCAACCAGTTGGCTGAACTTGAAAAAATTTCTGGCAGAAACGATCTTCTCGCGTTTCTCGATGGCTACCTCAAATACAGGAATGACCAAACAGAAAAGGCCCTTGAAGCTTTTGAAGAAGTGGCTTCGACAATCACAGAAGCCAAGAAAAACATGGCAAGGCTTTATTACAATAGGGGAGACTATCAAAAATCGTTGGAAATCTGGCAGGAAATTCTCTCTGACGATTCAGGGGATAGATATGCCCTGATCGATCTCGGAAGGATCTTTTTCCTTACCGGAGATTCAGAAAAAGCTCAGGAATATTTCAGCAAAGCAGGTATCAAGGCCTCTCCTGAAAGATATTCGCCCAAAAAAGTGCCCCTGGTTTACGAGACTCAAATAAAAGGGATCACTTTTAACCTGAAATGCAAATAGTACTACGGCTCCTCATTCCCAGAGGACTTTGTAGACTTCGATAACCTTGAATCCCTCCCCATTTTCCTCATAGGAATAGGCTTTTCCATTTTTCCAGACGGGGATGTCCAGCTTGGAAGGGATCGAGAAATGTACAATCCCTTAATTTATAAGGATTTCCTTTTTTTTGCTTGCACCAAATCCCTCACAATTATTATCCTCAATTTCCATCCAAAATAAGATTGTTTCATCCAAAACGGCTCAGAAATACTTCCCTTTATTTCCCTTATCATGCCCACGCCTGGGGCCTTGATTTGGATTATTTAATCTCCTCATTGAGAGAAATGACCTTTTTCACTGCCACACGCTTCACATCCACAGGCAAAATCTCATTTTCTATCTTAACGGGTATGAGAACACTGCCTTTTACATCTACAGGCAAGTTATCCGAGATATCGAGCGGTACAGGGTCCCAACTCTCCCAGGATGATCTCTGAAACCCCACGATTCTCACGTCAACAACATCTTTTTCTTCGGCCGCATAAAGGGCCGGAAACACTGCAATATCCTTCAGACAAATCCAGACAAGACAGACAGCAACAATGGTGAGGACAAATTTTGTGTATGCGTCAATCTTTATATATTTTCCCATATTCTTCTCCTTTGAGTTCATTTTCTTTATTGGTTTTTTTCAATTCGGCGATTTTTTGTTTTATCGCTTTTATTTCTTTATCGGTTTGCACAATTCTGTACCGAATGTATCCCAAACGATCGAAGACCAGGGCATAGCGGTAGCCTGTCTGATTGATTCCGAAAAAATCTCCAACCAGGATCTTTTTCCGCCTTAAGAGCTTTTCCAGGCATTTCTCGGCTTGTTCCAATGTTTGAATCTCCTTCCCTTTTATCCCCTGCAGGCTGAATTTGTGGACCTCTTGCTGGCTTATCTTGAAATCAGCACCTTCTTTCTCTCGCGAAGAAGCCTGCGTGACAGAATTGCTGATCAACAAAAAACAGAAAATGCAGAAAACAGAGATTCTCTTCACCCTTGCCTCTTTCCTTAACTTTTTATACTTAGATTGTAATCGAATTGTTAAGACCGTTCACTAAAACAGTGTGTCAGACTCTCCATACACGATTTGCATTTACTCCTTGAGAGGTTTGTGCAGTTGGACCGGTTTTGCGGTCTTTTCCCTTATCTTAAGGTTCAAAATTTCGACTCCCAACGAAAAGGCCATGGCAAAATAGATGTATCCCTTGGGGATGTGAAGATCGAGCCCCTCTCCCATGAGCGAGAATCCTACCAGCAGCAGAAAACTCAGGGCCAGCATCTTGATGGTGGGATGTCTGTCAACAAAATTTCCGATGACACCCGCCGAAAGCATCATGACTCCGACGGCGATCACAATGGCCAGGATCATCACCGGGAGGTGGTCCGCCAATCCTACTGCGGTTATGACCGAATCCAGCGAGAACACGATATCGAGGATGGCGATCTGGATGAGTACAGAAACGAAGTTAGGAGCAACCTTGGATTTGGCCGCCGTGGGCTTTCCCTCCAGGCTGGCATGGATTTCGTGGGTGCTCTTGGCCAGCAAAAAAAGGCCTCCGGCCAGCAGGATAATATCCCGGCCGGATACAGCATGCCTGAATACAGTGAACAGCGGGGTGGTCAGGGTCATAATCCAAGTGAGTGTGAGCAGCAGCAGAATGCGTGTCGCCATGGCCAGAGCCAGGCCCAGCGTCCGGGCCTTGTTCCGCTGGTTGGAAGGGAGGCGTCCCGCCAGAACCGAGATAAAAACGATATTGTCGATCCCGAGAACGATTTCTAAGGCCGTCAGGGTGGCCAGAGCCACCCAGGCTTGAGGCTGTGTGATCCATTCCATGACTGATTTCCTTTTATAGAAGGCTGTTCCTTTAGTTCCCTCAAGAGATTATCACACGCCCGACAGAATATTCAATGCCTTTTCTCAAACGTGCCTATGGAAAAATTGCTTCCTGATGCCAGCCTGATTTTAAGAGTTCTGGATGCTAACTGATACGATGGATTTTGATTCAAATTGAAGAATTTATTCTGAGCTGTAGTAGGCAATCATCCGGGCTATGGCCTTCTGACAGACGAGGCAGTATTCGACTTTCGGACTCGAGCCCATCAGGCAGTAGATCATCGGGCGATAAAGGCCTTCTGACGCATATCCAGCTCCTTCGAAGACTCCGACCTTGTCTTCGAGATGGCTGTACTGCTCTCTCACTTCTTTGAGCTGCGTGATGATGTCATCGAATGTTTTTTTGAACCGCTCCTGGATTTTCTTGATCTGTTCCTCTGAGAGCCCTTTTTGTCTGGCAAGCTCGATCTCCTTTCTCATGGCCTGCCCGTTTGTCCGCAGTTCCGCCTGGAGGCGATCACGCTTCTCTTTGCCCCAATCTGTCGGTATTTCTATGTCTGGGGATAGAAGATCTATCCATTTGACCTGATCCGGATTCAGCAGGGCAGTGATATTGGGTTCGAGAGGTTCGATGCCTTGGGGATAGAAGTCGTTGTAGGATACTGCTGAGGCATAGTACTCGTCTGCAAGGCCTGCGAAAGAATGCCCGAATTCGTGAAGGAAAAGTCTTTTGCTGACAGGATTGTCGACCGTAGCGATGCAGTAGTCGTTGTAGATCCCTCCGCCTCCATACCGTTTGCTGTTAACCATAATGACGATGGTGTCATAGGGAACCTGAGAGGCAATCTTGCGCAGCCTCATTCCTTCTTCGGTAAGCACATACCTGTCCAGGTCAAAGGCATTGAAGGAAGCATGGAGAACAGTGTTCTTGAAGACACCTTGTCGCGGCTCATCCAGGGCACTTTCCGGAGAAGGCCGAAAAACCCCATAGATATTGAATCTGTTCTTGGCACTCTTGTACGGCTCTGTTTCAAAAAGATATCCGGCGAAACGGTCTACATCGGCTTTGAATTTGTCTTTATCATCGGAAGTGTATCCCTCAGCCACAAAGACAAGGTCCACTTTGGCATTGGGATCGCCGTTTATCAGCGCCTCATAGACAAAGTCATGACTGCTGGCGGCCTCTTTGATGATATGGTAGTCAGAGGGATCGATTTGCAGAGTGAAAAGCGGATGGAGTTGATTCTTTTTATCCCTTGCTTCGATCACGAAGATCACGGGGTTTTTTGGAAAGGGGATGTGAACCGATCGGTTAAAAGTCCTTTTGACACTGTTAAGCGCAGGCGTCGTTGTTTTGTATTCACCGAACATACAGTCAAATCCCCGGGAATAGAGGAGCTGATTTGATGCCGCATCATAGACCTTTACGGCATAGCGCCCGTTGTTGAAGGGATCGGTGAGGTTGTTTGTGTTTCCAGGCCAGATTTTTTCCTGGTAAATGTGATCCATGGTGATTATTTCTTCTTTGGCATCGCCTATGTGGTAATAATCGATGCGCATGGAGTTGTCTATGAAATAATCATCAAAAGTGACTGGGTCTTGTCCAGGGAGTATTCCACTGCTCCCTATGAACCATACGATTATGAATGAAAAGAAAGCAAAAAGAGCACGAAAAGAATTCATATGAATCTCCTTAAATTATATATATATTATCTAAGGATGAACCAGCCTTGACAACTCCTGTCAAGTCAAGGTGAACTCAATTCACGACATTTTTTCAAGATCAGGATAAACTTGATTTGACACTCACTGTCTATTCAAGTGTTGGCCAAACCACCTTATAACGCTTAACGTATTGGTATCCGTCTTCGTCTTCTTCGATAGCATAGAGCTTATTCCTTATGATGCGGAATCTTGTTTTTAGCGGGCTCTTAAGGATGTATCTCCCTTCTGCGTCAAATATGTCATAATAATATCTTTCTTTGTCTGGCGTTTTTTCATACGTAAAAACATAAATCCTTCCTTCGTCATCCGCCCTCAGGGTACGAAAGGGAGGAAAGTACTTGGGAGCAGTCGCATTTTGCCTCAATTCAGGCGGATATTCTGCGATCGCCTCCTCTTTATCCTGCTGTGTTATTTCTATCCGTTTATACTCTTTCTCGATCCTTCTTACTAAATTCGCCGAAGAATCATAGATTTTGATGATATACCCCTCTTCTGGATAGCCGCAGACAATCTGATTGCCATGGATGATGTCCCACCTCAACAAAGTGAAAAAGACATTTCTCTTTCCCGTTCTCCTCATTTCTGTACTCGGCAGAGGGGAGGTGCCGTATAAATACAATTCTTTCAATTCAGGATCATATTTCTTCAGTGCATACACACCATCCTCCCGGACAATACCGAATCCAAAAATGTTTCCTTCGCTGTCTATTTTGACTGTGGTGATCCGAGCTTTTGCCAGCGGGATGCTCTTTATGTAATCACCTTCAGGAGTGAAATATGTGATGTTGTTCATATTTCCCACAAAAACTTCGTCGTGGTTCGTATAGATAAGTGAACGGGGGAGAAAGAGTTCTCCTGGCCCTTGTCCGGGCCTGCCGATAGTCCTTAAGTATTCGCCTTTGTTGTTATACACTTTGACATGTTGGGCCTTGTAATCCAGGACATAAATATCTCCGATATCGCTAACGGCAACTGTGTAAACACTTTGGAACATGTATTCCTCTCTTCCGTCTGCCTCTCCGATCACCAGTTCTTCTTCCAATCCAAAATCCTCTTCGCCGTAAAGCGGCTCAATCGGGTTCTTGACAACCGTTACTCCGTTTATCTCTTCTTTTGTTCCCTTCCATCCTGTCTCTTTTCGGCTGCAGGAGAGGAGCAGCAACGACAAAATTGATAATAACAGGGCAGGTGCCAATATAGTCTTTAGTCTCATTTTAATCTCTCCCTCTAGGTATTAACCCCTCTCTTCTAAGGATAAAGCCGAAAAGATGTTAAGTCAAACCACTCCTGGGAGGGTAGCTTTTGAACGTGAGAAATCTCTTCGGCTAATAGGATAATTCGTCAGAGCTATCGAACCTCAGAAATTTCGCGCTGCTTCTGGCGCCTGAAAAGCCTGAAAGAGATTACTGGAGGCTTTTGTCTTTTTAATATTTTTAAAGTTATGATAAAATCTATAAAGCCAAGAGGGAGGTTATCATGAAATCCTCGATGAATTCATTGATTGTCATTTCCATTGTTTTTATTTTCCTCTCGGTTCAAGCAGAAGAAAATCAGAATCCTCAGTGGAAAGGGACGATTGAAGAAGAAAATGGAATAAAAGTCATTAAAAACCCAGATGAACCGCTCTATGGCGAGATCACATTCGAACTGGAAGAGGATTTGGTCATCGGCAACGAGAGCGATGAGAATTCCAGGTTCTATAAATGGCTTTCCTTAGATGTTGACCGGCGCGGGAATATATATGTTATGGACCGGGGGAGTTTCAGGATTCAGAAGTTCGATAAAGAAGGCAAATATCTAAAGACGATGGGAAGAGAGGGCCAGGGGCCCGGGGAATTTTCCCAGCCAAATTATATAACATTGGACGAAGAAGGGAATGTATACGTCAAGGATGGAACCAAGGCACATATATTCGATAGAGAGGACCAGTTTGTGAGGTCTTTTCCGGTTCCCTTAAACAGCAATTTTTTTAAGATAACTAAAGAGGGCAACTTTCTGGGAGAAAGAAAGATCATTATGCCCCCGGATGAATTATCTGAAGATGTTGTGCTTATGAATGATAAGGGCACGGTATTGAAGGAAATCGCCAGTTTTCCTTCGGTCAGGATGGATTCCATGTTCAACCGGAAGGATAGATTCGCGACACATGTCCCGGAGCTCTGTTTTTGTCCCAGTATGAAAGATTATGCGGTCTATGGATTTCCATCTGAGTACAGGTTGTTTGTGGTTGACTCCAGCGGAGAAATAAAAAAAATCATTGTAAAGGATGAGCCTGCTGAGAAAATTTCGGGTAAAGAAAGAAATAAGATTATTGACGTACTAATGGACAACATAAAGAGCAGAAAATCTGCAAGGCAGGAACCAAGAGGAGAGCTTGAGAAAAAGGTGTTGATATCAAAATTCAGGCCTTTTTTTGACGAGATCAGATTGGATGAAGAAGGCAATATATATGCAGAGAAATTGAAATCCTATCTGAGTGAGGATAGAGGATACGAGTTCGATTTTTTCAACATAGAGGGATACTATCTATACAAAATGAAAATCCCAGAAGGGATAGCAAATATAAATGTTATAAAGTGGGGATGCGTTTTCAGTGCGCCCTATAATCGGGAAACAGGATATTTCCAGGTCAAACGCTACAAGATCAAAAACTGGGACCAGATAAAAAGATGAAATACACGTGGCGCTGTGCAGCTTTGGCATCAAACGGCATACGGTCACCGCCATTTCCCAGCTTTGTTGTTGTGGTAAATACTTCCTCCGAGAGAGATTGCACTCTACTATTCTTCAAGCTCATGCATTTGAAAGCACTTCACGACGAGGAAATCATCTTCGGTGCGCATGATTGTGTAGGCTTTTCCCTTCCGCAGCTCATAAATATGTTGAGGGATATGAACTTGTTTCAAGTAGATCCTTTCAGGTGAGAAAACATCATAAATCGAAAGCTCTATGCCTTCTTCCACATATTGTCGAAGCCAGAGATTTGCCTCGTCATCAAAAAAGAAATACCGGCTGCAAAAGGCAGTATAGTATTATAGTATTCAGGATGTTTTAACGGACCTTCCTCAAACTTCATTTTGTATTCCAATCCCTACAGCTACAACCTGAAAGTGCGAGTTGGATGAAACAAAGAGCTCCCATTCACTCCTCTTCCACAATCTGATATTGATAGTATTTCACGCCTCGCATTTTATCCAACAGAACGAGGCTGTCATTTTTAATGTAAATGTCGTCGACAAAATGGTTGAGAGGAATTGTACCCAGAAGAACACCATCTGTATCGAATATTTCCAGAATGTACATGTCAGTTTCCTGAAGATCCGTATCACCGACAACCTGTGTGGTTGCTCCTGTCCGTGTTCCTCTTGTTACGGTATAAACGATCTCTTCCTCTTTGAATTGCCGGTTCAGTGTCACCACCCAGACTCTTCCTTTATCGTCGACGGCAATCCCCTCTGAACATTTATTCATGCGAGGCGAGTAAAAGGATTGGCTGGTCGCGGTTCTCTCGATCTTTCCTTTATCCAGAGGCTTGGTGCTGTAGTTTATGACTCTATCCGCTTTCCACAGCAGCTTTCCCTTTGGAGAATATTTTTCTATGCGGTTCTGATGGACAAAACTCAGATAGATATAATCATTCTGATCAGTGACAAAATGAAAGACATTGCCCCGATGGTTTAAAAGCCGGTGTTTGTAATCGAACATCTCTCCAAATTCCCTTTGGATGTTGCCTTCCGAATCGAGCAGGTGTATCAGTTTTGGAAGCGGTTCATCATCTTTTCCCTCGAAAGTGTATCCGAGAGTGCCTTTCATGGCCAGCAGGCCGGAATTCAGGGCATAGACTTCGCTGAGGGGATGCTTTGTCAGCGTGATGGTTTCGCGAAGGCTTCCCTCAGTCGAAAAAACCTGGATTTTTCTGCCTCTTGGGTCCGAAACGATAAGATTTCCTTCGGCATCGATAACCAGCGAGGCGGGGGAGTTGAATTCTCCCGGTCCTTGGCCTTCTCTTCCAAAGGTATCGATATAGTTCCCCTCTTTATCGAACTTTTGGATCCGGCAGTTTCCTGCATCCAGGATGTAGATGTTGCCCGCATCATCCAGGACAATATCGGAAGGTATGTTGAAAGCCAGATTCTCGTCCAGGGTATTGATATCCCCGATGGTCCGGATCAATTCGATTTTGATCGGAAGATTCTTGCCCCACTTCCCTCCTTTTTCGTTGTGAACCATCCGCACGCCGTCGATTGTTTTGATCTCCTGGACAGATGCCGACAGCCAGATGCAAAGCGAAATCAGCAGGAGATGAACCCTGGGGATCGATTTTTTCATCTGTCCCTCCTTTGGCTTAAAGAGACACTCTGTAATACTGTTATAGTAATTCAACATGACTCGAGAATCCAGTTTAATTTAGATTCGATCTATCGTCACGAATGCATTTTGTGGAATACAATTGGCAATATGTTGAGATGGCCGCGCTTCGCTCGCCATGACATTTTCTGTCGGTCGTTCAGGGGAATCTCATAGGCGGCATTATGATGAAAATTGGGGTAGGTCGGATGTGGCTTGACAAGAGAAGGGCGGGGGGATAAAAATAAATAAGAAGGGGTAAAAAACGAAAAAACACAATAGAGCGCATTCTTCAACCTGGATCATTGCAACCCTTAGTCTATTTTTATGCACAGGGCTCTGGGCTGAAGAGGAATTCCAGGCAAGGATGTTCCCAGATGTGGGCCCGGGAGGAGCACAAAAGCCCACGAAACTCATCATTTCCGTCGACAGTTACACCAGTTCCGAGGAAGTCTTTCAGCTCATGAATACCTTTAACAACAGCGGTTACGAACAGTTCAGAGCTGCTTTGCGTGCAATGAATAAAGGGACTGTCCGTCCCACAGGTGGTCGTGGAACACGGATCATCCTTCATGCAGCTCAGAGCACGCCTACAGAGAAAGGAAGAAATATCATACTGGTTGCCGAAAGCGAGAACTGGAATCTGGGTTCCACCATGAGATTGGACAGCCGATTTCCCTATGTGGTCATCGAGTTCAGCCTCAATGAAAAGGGGAAAGGAACCGGGAATATCTACGTATCAGCCGAGATTAAGTTTACTAGCGAAGGGACCATCGAAAGGGGAGATTACCGAATCCCTCCCAAGCAGCTTCTTGGGGTAGCTGTAATGAAATAACATTCTGCTTTTTTTGTGTTCTTTTCCTAATCATTTCTTTTTTTGAGTTGGCCGATTATTTTTTATCTGTTCCTGGTCAGGATTTATTTTCAGTCATTTTTCCCAACGAAGCGAAGGGGATTCTGGGTCTAGGGCAAAATTCCGCTGGATGTAATATCAGACTACAGAAAGGCTAAGATCAATGTGAAAAGCACAGCTTAATTGCGATTGATGAAGAGGAATAGAGAAGGCATAAACCTAAGATCTTTCCGATCCAAAGATATCTTTGTCTTTTTGCTATTCTTTCCTGATGGTGATTCTGCTGCTTTTGATGCTGATGTTCCCGTTCGTTTCGATATATACGGTTGCGCCTCCTTTTGCCAGCTCGGCTTCGAGCTTCTGTGCTTGTGATTTTACATGATAGACCGGGAATGCCGAGGAGATCTTTCCTCCCGAAAGTACAGAGATTACCACATCCGCCCCTCCTGGAAGCGTGAGGATGACAGGATCATAGGTTGTCACGAGCTCGATCCGGCTGTTCTTCGGCAGGTTCTCGATCTGTTCGACCTCTATTCGGCTGCTGCTTCCGTGGACCTCGATCGATCCCGAGGTGCGGCGCAGTACCACACCACCATAGGAGTTTTTGACGCTCACATCCCCGATGATGTCAACGGCCTGGATGCTGGAGGAACTGGCATCTACTTTTAAGTTTCCTCCGACTCCGGAGACTTCGACACGGTCGTAAGATGTGACGATGGAAGCGTCTTTTTTGATGTCCGAAGCTTTGATCCCGGCAGACTGGGAGCGCACATCCAGCCACCCGCCGATACTGGCTACCACCACGTTGTTGTAAGAAGACACGATAGTGACGTTTCCCTCTATCTTGCGCACCGAAACCGATGACGAGGGTGCCTCGATTTCAGCCGAGCCGCGAACGTTCGAGAGAACAATTGCATCGTAGGAACTGCGTATGGAAGCGTCCCCGCCAATATCGTCTGCTGTTACAGCACTCGAGCCGCTCTTTACATCAAGGATTCCTCCCACATGGGCTACGGACACCGGGCTGTAGCTGTTTTCGATATGGGCATCCAGGGATATATCCTGTGCTGTGACTTTACTGCTTGGGCCTTTAATGGTGAGGCGCCCCTCGACTGCCCTCACATCGATTTCATCGTACGAGGAGGTGATATTGCAGTCGTCTTTGACGTTGCTTCCTGTCACTTTGGCGCTTTTTGAGCTGACCGTTAGGCTTCCGCCTATGTTGTCGAAGCGCACCGGTGCATAGCTGTTCTCGACATGTACATCGCCCACTGCGTCTTTCACTTCAACCGCACCGCTCGGATTCTTGATATTTACGGGGCCTTTGAAGCCGGGGACTTCTACGAGACCATAGCTGTTGCGGAGTTCGAGTTCACCTCCGCAGTTATCCAGCCTGACTTTCCCTGATCGGTTGGCCAAGTGGAGATCTCCCTCCACTCCTCCGATGAGGATATTTCCGTAGGCATTTTCCACATCGAGGTTATGCCGGGCTGGGATGCGAATCGTCAAACGGGCCGAATAGGACAGTTGGAATACGAACTTATTCCCTTTGTAGAAGCGGCGAAAGATCCCCTCCTTAGGGGGTTTTCCAGGCTTACGGAGCTCGTCCATCGGAGAACTCAGCCTTAGCCTGAGACCGTCGGCATAGGATTCGAGAAAAAGCTGGGTCTCGGCCAGAAAGTACTTTACGATCTCCTCGTCTTCGTCGCTCACTTCGACTACCGCCTCGACCTTCACGGCATTTTCGTCTGAGGCTGTAATGGTGAGATCCGCAGAGTAGGTATCGATGTAGAGAGTTTTTCCGGGTGCCGTGGCTGCTGATTCCCTGAATTCCCGGGATTGTTTGTGTTTGAATAATGGGCTTGCCTCGGATGAGGATGTAGCTATAGAAACCAGAAAAACGCACATCCAGATAATTGGGAGTAATGGTCTATATTTTTTCATGTTGTCCTCCTTGATTTCATGCGTTCACCCTCCAGACTCAATACCTCTGCCAGAGTTTCTTTTTTGTCCCGGAGGGCAGCCATCAGGTACTGACGGATATGGGCATTGGCAGGATTCAGAGCCAGAGCTTCCCGGCACTGCTCGATCTGGGCATCGATGGTCTCGAGACGCGTTCGATAGAGGAACACAAGGTCCAGATTGAGATCGGCCATGTGAGGGAGAACCTGCTTTTCTAAGTCCTCGATGGCCTTCATGTATTCATGTTCTTTTTGTTCCACCCGAGCCAGAGCTTTCCGGGCCAGAAGACCGGAAGGTGGAGCGGAGCTTTTGAGGCCTAAGTAGAGTCCGATGCCAACGACAGCGAGAAGTACGGCCGCCGCAGGAGCAAGCCGTAGGAGTCTCCATCGAAGGGATGGGCGTTCGACTCTTGTTTTCTTTTTTATCTGTGGTTCTGGTGCGGGCGGCTGTTTTTCTGCCATCTCTTTCCGGAGGTCCTCCTCGATGCGGCCCCAGAGGCGAGGAGCTTCCACAGGCTGCCGGAAGGATTTAGCCAGAGACATGACTTGCTCATCCAGCTCCAGAGCCTGCTGGCAAATCGAACAGGCTGCTGCATGCCGTGCAAATTCGGCCTCATTTGTCTCGCCACGGTCGTATCGTTCGAGTTGCTTACAGCTCATATTTTTCCTCCTTGCGAGATGCAGAGAGCCAGCTGCGGAGCTTGGCCTTGGCCCGGTGAATGGTGGCTTTGACAGTGCCGACGTTTATTCCCAGGACCTGGGCGATCTCCTCCTGTTTGAATCCTTCTACCGCAGATAAAACAAAACAGGCACGCATCTGGTCAGGAAGGGCAGCGACTGCCTCTTCTATAGAGTGGCGGAGTTCGCTGGATGACTGATGGGTAAAACCTGCCTGGTCGAGGTCTGCGGATATCTCTGGGCTTCTTTTCCTCAGCAGGTCATAACAGGAGTTGATGAGGATCCGGAAGATGTAGGTGCTGAACCTCGAACCGGACTTGTAGTGATGGATTCCCCGGTAGAGCTTGAGGAATGTGTCCTGGACAGCATCCTCGGCTTCCTGCTGCCGGCCCAGCATGCGCAATGCCGTGCGCAGAAATGGCTGTTCATAACGCTGGTAGATCATGCGGTAAGCCATCAGATCGCTTCGCTGGCATCTCCGGACAACGGCCTCTTCATCCATATGAATCTTTTATCCTTCTCCGGTATAAAACTGCATCTGCCATTTTACTCTCTTGTCCGTCATTTCGTTAGACGGAAAATTGTGCAGAAACGTTTAGTCAAGGAAAATAGATGTTTTGAAGATCAAAGCAGGTGTGAGAAATGAGTGTTTATTCTGTGCCTTCAAAGGCTCATGAATTGAAGGTCAAGCTTGACTTCTTTTTCGATGAGTTTGAAATGGGGATCTGCTGTTACGACGGCTAATCCAAAGTGTGTTGCATGAGCAGCGATGTCTTCGCGCAGCATGGGTATTCATTAACAGGAAGATCCTCTAATCTTAAGAATCGGCCGGTATCCAGTCAATAACAGAGCCACCGCTCTCGAAATAGAACGGACTGACCAGCATATTCATTCCACCTTCTCTCGTTACCATGAATTCCTTCACTCTGAATTTTTTATCTGCATATATATCGAGCATCTCTTGGTTGAGAGAAGGAACGGGTATAAACGGGAAAAGAGCGTCAAGCACACGCGCCTTTTTCTTGTCTGGAATGATGTAGACTTCGATAGGCCCGGTCGGGATCTCGAAAATTCGAGTTGGGAACGGGAGCCTCGGTTCAAAATAATCTTTAAAATCTTTCATCGTCTCTCCTCCTTAATCACTTCGAATCCATTTTGTTCTGTTTACATCTTAGAACCTTGAGATGACAAAATTTCACGTTTGTTCTAGCCCCTAGATAGGGTTCATTGAAGGAGACGTTAGAGAATTGCCGCTTTTCTCAGAATGACGGAATATATGGATTAGAATTTGCTATTTCTTCAGAGTTATTTCCTTTGTCGTGAATGCTTCAGGAATGATCACGGTCGTTTCAGGCATCGCCTCCTTGACTTTGCCCTCAAGCTCCCTACTTTGACTCGCTGAGCCGTGTATGGCCACTATCACGCTTGGATTAAGGTCTTCGGCCATTTGGAATGCCTTCTGAGGAGACGCTGAGGGGGAAGGCATTCCTGTGGGGAGAAAAGCCAGATCCGCCGAGAAGTCCTCGAGAGAGACATCGCCTGAGTCGCCTCCATGAAAGAGGCTTATGTCACCCATTTGGATGTGGTAAAGATTGATGGGGCCAACGTGAATTCCTTTGATGGCACTGACAGTTATTCCCCCAATTGTATAGGTTTTCCCTGGTTCCGCTGAAGTCAGTTTATCCGAAGGAACCGCCTCTTTTAAGCTGTTAGCGACAGAAGGTTCAGCCAGGACCGGTGCGTCAGTGGCCTCTAATAGATCGAGAGTGCTGTCAGGGTTGTAGTGGTCTCCATGGCCGTGGGTGAAGAGCACCAGATCGATTTTGTTCTCTTTCAAGACATCGAGCTCTTTATCCTTCAGAAGATCAGCCGGATCGATGATTACGGTGCCCTTGGATGTTTTGACGATAACACCGGAATAGCTCAAAAACATGAACGCAACATCCTTTTCTCCAAGAGACGAAGCGAATAAATCACTGATGTCGTCGGCTTTTACTGTGAAGGAGCCCGATATAAAGAGAAACGCAAGAAGAATCATGATTGTCTTCAGCATTTTTTCCTCCTTGAAATTATTTTAGCTGGATGATTCAGGTTATTCAGAAATTCGGTACTTGACAACTTCTATTAAACCTTCCTCGTCAGCTTTTTGCAACCAGAATGATCTGTTTTGAATGATTGCTGCTACAGGGAATGAAGCATCACCCATAATTTGAACACGTCCGATGAAATCACCATCAGAGGTAAAGGCATCAATATATTTCGATTCTTCCTCTCTGTTTTTCCTGTGGGGCCAGATGAATGTGTTTCCCTTTTGGTTCCCATTACAAGAATTTTTTGTCGTCAGATTCCTTCTTTTATCTGTCCCCAATTTTTTATTCTATAGCGCTTGACATAAACCTCGCCTGTCTCTTCGTCTTCCTCTATGTCGTATAGATAACCGTTTTTCAGTAGATCGGGCACAATGCCCATCTTGATCCGATAAATAAAGTATCCATCTTCACTGTACACGTCGAAGGTATGTTCTTCGCTCTCCTCTAAGACCGACTTTGCCCTCCACAGATAGAGTCTGTGGCTATCATCGGCTACCATTCCCCAGAAAAAAGGTCGAGATGATGGAAAGTCGCATGCCTCTTCTAACACTCCTTTGGGCCATTTTTGCCCTCTCCTCGAGATGCTTTTCTCAAGCTGCTTTATGGTGTAGTCTTTCTCGCCTTGTGTTATTGAATGTGATAGTGCATCTGTTTGGATTTTTAGCGTCTGCTCGCCGTTTTTATCAATGACAAAGATTTCATATCTTAAAGTGTGTGCATAGCAGAATGTCTGTCTGTCCATAGCGGTCAACAAAAGCTCAGGCATGTAGGCATGAGTAGCTGTGAAGGTGACCACAGTCTCTCCGCTCTTTCTTTGTACGCTTTTCTGATCTGAAAATTCTGCACATTCCTTTATCAGCTTTCCCTCTGAATCGAGTTTCACGACTTTAGCCTTTCTTCCTTCTTCATCATGCACACTATAGACTGTAAAGATAAACCCATCGCTGTCCAGGAAAAAATCATAAATAGAATTTTCTAACGGAAATCCATCCAAATACTCCCCTGAGCTGCTAAATGTTTGAATTCTTCTCCTTCCCAACACATACAAAATGTCTTGATCATCGATGAGAATATCATAAATTCTGGTGAATTCCCCGGGTCCCTGGCCTTCCCTTCCGATGGTCAAAATATAGTTCCCGTTGTGATCAAACTTTTGAATACGGTGATTGCCACCATCCGCGACATAGATATTGCCTCTGCTGTCAATAGCTAAATCGTTGACTCGATAAAATTGATAGTTCTCATCATCCTCCCGTCCTATGGATAGATCTTCCTCTAAATCCAGAACCAGCTCCCCGTAATAAGGTTCTTCTGGATTTTTCATCACTCGCACTCCATTTTCTTCCTCGACCGTACCTTTCCATTCGGCCTTTTTCCTGACACAGGAGGGAATCAATAGAGAAATGGAAAAAAATAAGACGGTTATCACAAGATGGGTCTTTATTCTCATTTTCACTTTCCCTTCTTGAACGCCCTGTAGAACAGAAAATAATCCAGGAACGCCACTAAAAGTATAACAACAATCTCTGGGATGGGTAAATCCTTAGCAATATAATATGAAACATTGTTATTTTCCACACTTGAGTTCCTGGTTGATTTTGGTCTCATATAGTTGAAAACGAGCCTATATCCGCATTTCCCGTTTTTATGTTAATCTATAAAACCCAAGCTCAGAGTGAAATGCGATATCTCCATAACCCACGAAAAAGATGTCTTTGGGCAATGTGCTGTCATCTATAGTGATTTCTGGAACAAACCGGACTTTTCCAGTTTTATAGATGTCCGCCAGGGATTTCTGCTGCCCAAAGGAAGAATTAATGAACAAGAGACACAGAAAAAGGATAAAAATAATAAAACGTCTAAGGTCTCTCATGTTACCCTCCCATTTTTTATACAATATTCAAACCAAAATATTCCCTTCTTAAGCTTCAGTGTTTTGGATGCAGGTCGCTAACCTTGAGAAACACAAATTTCGTTCTTAAGGGACCAGATTCATAACCCCGTCCTTATCTGGTCCCAGTTTTTGATTTTGTAGCGTTTGATTTTGATGTAGCCAGTTTCTAGGTCTATTTCTCTGGTATAGTCATAGCCATTTTTTATTACTGGAGGATAAAAAGGATAGCGAGCTGGTATTTTTGCTTTGTATAGGTAATATCCGTCTTTACTGAATATGTCAAAGTCCACACTGTCGCCTCGGTCAAATGGGAATTTAAACTTTTCAACATAAATGCGGTCTTTGTCATCTTTTATGATTTCTCTGTAGAATGGTTTATATTTTGGGAATCTTATGGTGCCTGCAATTTTCCGCCTGGAGAGTTTCATCGGTATTCCCATTATCCTATCAATCACTTTATCCTTCTCAGCCTCTGTGACTGGCTGTGGGAGTTCATCTTTTTTTATAATATATTCAAGCTCACCAGATGAATTTATTACAAATAATTCATATTCAGAGGAGAATCCATAAACTGCCATTTCTTTATTTATTGGGCAAAACCATAGAAAGGGTTTGCAAAGGTTATTGAGATATAGGTAGCCACCTCTGTCGTTTTTTATTCTTTCAGACCTTTCCAAGCGATAACTTGCTACTGTTTTTATTGTCGCCCCGTCTTGACTTATAAGGTCTATATTAAGGAATGAGTCATAGTCTCCAGGCATATCACTGTTTCGCTCTCTCCTTGAACTTGTACGAGCGATGAAATTTCCACCGCTCATAAATCCTAAACTTCTCATCAGAGCAGAATCAGTCTTGAGTTTAATGCGCTTTTTAAACACTCCGTTTTTGTCGAATGTTTCTATCCTTTTGAAGGAATCTTCAATGTAGAAGTTATCTTTTGCATCTATATATAGACTTCTGGGACTTTCAAATTCTCCTGGACCTTGCCCCTGCCTTCCTATTGTCTGAAGATAGTTTCCATTTTTATTGTATTTTTGAAGTCGGAAATTTCCCGAATCAAGAATTAGAATATTCCCTTCTGAATCAACTGATATCCCTGTTGCTCTATAAAACACATAATTCTCATCTTCTTCATTTCCTATGCTTAAATCTTCTTCCAGATCGAACTCAATCTCTCCATAAAGAGGCTCGTTGGGATTTATAATGACTTTGACTCCATCCTCATATTCAATTTTTCCCTTCCATTGAGATTCTTCATGCGCGGAAGAAAATGCAAAGATAGATAGAGCGATAATCACCCAAACAAACTTAATCGGTTGTTTCATGGTTCCCTCCCTCTATCCAGAAAAATTATACCACAAATTACCACATATGTCCGCCCGAGGGAACGAAAAGAATAGCATAAGACCCCCACTTACAGAAGATAATCTCACTCCTTTTCGGTCCTACGTGGATACGACGTTCAGGGTTAAAGAATAAGGAGTGAATGGAACATCGATTCGTTAAAGGATGGCCAAAAACAGGTGCACAGGGATGACCAGGACATTCCCCTCCTGGATCTTAAAATCAGACTTTGAGAGGAGAATTCCTCTTCCAGCCTTCTTAAAATGCTTGGAATCTTCGGGTCGGTTTTTTTCCTGATATTTGACTTCGATCAGTTGATGCAGTTTGCCTTCGATGAAAACCAGGAAATCCACTTCGTGGTCAGGCTTCCAATAGAAAACATCTCTTTCAAATCTCTGCTTCAGATGGGCGGCATCAATGGACTCCACTAGCGATGCCTTGAGTACTTAATTTGTTTGTCAAGCAAAAAGTTGCTTGAGGCTCTCTTTTTCTATAGAATAATCGGGTATATTCAAGCGTTCGCATTATTACAGTTTGAAAGATGCCAGAAGAAAAAGATTTTTATCAATTGGAAAAGGATATCGTTGAACTCAAAGATAAAATAGACGAAATCCAGGATTCGGACGATGCGGACAAAAAGCAGAAAATCACGAAACTGAGGGAGAAGATCGCAAAAGAATGGGCCAAGATCAGCCCCCAGCTCTCCCCGCTTCACATTGTCCAGATCGCCCGCCATCCCAAGCGACCTTACACCCTGGATTATTTGGAAGCTCTCACCGAGGATTTTATCGAGCTCCATGGGGATCGAAGAGCCAAGGACGACCCAGCCATCGTAGCCGGATTAGGATTCTACAAGGGACGGACCGCAGCGTTCATCGGTCACCAGAAAGGGCGGACCACCAGGCAGAGACTGGCACGAAACTTCGGCCAGCCCAATCCTGAGGGATATCGAAAGGCCCTGCGGGTGATGAAGCTCGCAGAAAAATTCGGATTCCCGGTCATCACCCTCATCGATACTCCGGGGGCTTATCCGGGAATCGAAGCCGAAGAAAGGGGGCAAGCCGAAGCCATCGCTTGCAACCTCAAAGAGATTGCCAAACTTAAGGTCCCTGTCATCAACATCGTAATCGGCGAAGGCGGAAGCGGCGGTGCCCTGGCCATCGGAGTTGGCGATTCACTGTTGATGCTGGAAAATTCGTTCTACTCAGTGATTTCTCCGGAAGGCTGTGCAGCGATTCTCTGGAAGGACCAGAGAGCAGTGGCCCAGGCTGCCGAAAATTTGAAGTTTTTGGCCCAGGATTTGCTGGAATTTGGGGTCGTCGACAAGATCATCCCAGAACCTCCTGGAGGAGTTCATATCGATCCCGAACAGACGTTTAAAAATGTGGACAAGCAGCTCAACGAGGTCCTCAAGAAATTGGAGGAGAAGACTCCTGAAGAGAGGATCGAAAAACGCTATCAGAAGTTTCGAAAAATCGGTGTGTTCAAAGAAAAATGAGTAAAAAAAACAAACAGATCGCTGCCATCAAGGGCACCAAGGACATCCTTCCTCAGGAGGCCAGGAAATGGCAGCGGGTAGAGGCTGCGGCCAAAGGGATTTTTGAGCTGTACGGGTACCGTGAGATCAGAACACCGGTTTTCGAGGCCACAGTGCTTTTCGAGAAGGGAACCGGGCAGACCACGGATATCGTGACCAAGGAGATGTACACCTTTATCGATAAAGGGGGACGGTCTCTGACCCTGCGTCCGGAGTACACTCCCTCCATCGTGCGCTCCATCATCGAACACAACCTTCACCTCAGGCCGCAGCCGCTGCGGTTCTATTTCATCGGACCGATGTTCCGGTTTGATAAGCCTCAGAAAGGCCGGTACAGGCAGTTCCACCAGATGGATATCGAGGTCTTTGGAGAGAAGGATCCGGCAGTGGATGCCGAAATCGTGGAAATGGCCGATTTTCTCCTCCAGAGGCTCAAAGTCAAGGACAGACAGATCCTGGTGAATTCTGTGGGCTGCAGAAAATGCCGGCTGGGATATCAAAAGGACTTGAGGGCCTCGGCTGAGAAAGTCAGAGAACGGCTCTGTGAAGACTGCCAGAGAAAGATCGAGACCAATCCCCTGAGGATATTCGATTGTAAGGTGGATACATGCCGGGAAATTTCTTTGGGCTTTCCGGTCATCACAGACTATTTGTGCCCGGAATGTCGGGAACATTTTGACAAATTCTGTTCCTATCTGGACGGATACGGGATCGAATACTGGATAGAGCCCCGCCTGGTCAGGGGACTTGATTATTACACCAAGACCACCTTCGAAATCGTGTCTTCGAAGCTGGGAGCTCAGGATGCTGTCCTGGGTGGAGGACGGTACGATGACATGATGAAGGACTTCGGGGGTCCGGATATGAGTGCCATCGGGTTTGCCGTGGGCATGGAGAGACTGCTTTCCCTCGTTCCCTACGAGGAGGAAAGAGAAATCTTCGTGTATTTCGTCTGGCTGGGAGATGAAGCCAAAAGAGCCGGAATGAAGCTGGCCCGGCTTCTCAGGCGGGAAGGCATCGAATGCCTCATCGAATACAGGGACAGAAGCCTCCGGAACCAGATGAGCCGGGCGGATAAATTGGGCGCGCCCCGGGTGCTGATCATCGGAGAGGAAGAAGTGAAAAAAGGAACCTTCCAGATAAAGAGGATGGACACCGGCGAACAGAAGGAATACAGGCAGGAAGAAATTTTAGATATCCTAAAGGAGTCTGCTCAAAAATAAAGTGAAGGAAGGGAAATCTTTGCGCTTTGTTTTTGCCTCAAAACATGAATTGAAGAGAGGATAGCGAGGATGGAAATCGACAACCTGTCCGATTGGGAACGAACTGCCTACTGTGGGGATCTCCGTTTGGACCATGTGGGACAGGAGGTGACCCTTTTCGGGTGGGTCCATAAACACAGAGACATGGGGAACCTGGTGTTTATCGATCACAGGGACAGGCAGGGAGTCGCTCAAGTGGTCGTAGATTCCAGCGATCAGGGCCTTCTCCAGCGGGCAAAAAAGATAAAAATGGAATATGTGCTGGGAGTGAGAGGTGTTGTGAGAGCCCGGGAGGAAAAGCTGCGCAATCCTCAGCTTCCTACCGGGGATATCGAGGTGCAGGCCAAAGAGATCAAAGTCCTGAATGCCTCGGCTGTAACGCCCTTTGTGGTGGCCGATCCGCCAAATGCATCAGAAGAACTCAGGTTCAAACACCGGTACCTGGATCTGAGGCGTCCTTCCATGCATCGCAATTTCATGCTCAGGCATGAGGCGGCCCTTGCCATCCGCAATTTCATGAGCCAGAACGGCTTCTATGAGATAGAAACGCCCTTTTTGACCAAATCCACGCCTGAGGGAGCCAGGGACTATCTTGTGCCAAGCCGGGTGTACAAAGGCAGGTTTTTTGCCCTGCCCCAGTCTCCCCAGCTTTTCAAGCAGCTGCTGATGATAGCGGGATTCGACCGGTACTTTCAGATCGTCCGCTGCTTCAGGGATGAAGATTTGCGGGCGGACCGGCAGCCTGAGTTCACCCAGATCGACATCGAGATGAGTTTTATCCGGGAGGAGCATGTTTTTACTCTTGTAGAGGACATGATGGCTGCGGTGTTCGCACTTATCGATGTGGAAGTCGAGCGGCCCTTTTTCCGCTTCACCTATGAGGAGAGCATGGAAGCTTACGGGACAGACAAGCCCGATCTGAGGTTCGGGATGGAAATTCAGGATTTGACAGATCTCGGTTCTGGGATCGATTCCCAGATCATTCAAGGAGCCCTATCTGCCGGAGGCGCTTTGAAGGGATTGCTGGTGGAGGGAGGAGCGGGCTTGTCCCGCAGCCAGCTCGACGGCCTTGGCCAGAAAGCGAGAGATTTGGGTGGCAAAGGGATTATCTGGATGAAAAGGCAGGATGGATTCAAATCCAGCTTGAAGCTGAAGGAGGAGGATTTCCAGCGTATTTGGGATAAACTCGGCGGATCAGAACAGGATCTTGCCCTTTTGGTGGCGGATGAGAAGCCGACGGCGCTCAAGATTCTGGGAGAGCTGCGGTTGACGTTTCTGCCTGAGAAGATAAAGGAATCGAAGGTGTTCAAATTTGCCTGGGTTACGGACTTCCCTCTTTTCGAGTTGAGCCAGGAAGAAGGGCGCCTGGTATCCATGCATCACCCTTTTACCTCTCCTCATGAGGAGGACCTGGACCTTTTAGAGAAGGAGCCTCTTCGAGTCAAGGCCAGAGCCTATGATGTGGTCCTGAACGGAGTGGAAATCGGCGGTGGGTCGATCCGAATACACAACCAGGATGTACAGCGGAGGATCTTCCAGGTGCTGGGGCTGAGCCAGGAAGAAGTCAAATCGAAATTCGGATTTTTTCTCGAAGCACTCAGGTACGGCGTTCCTCCACACGGAGGCATCGCCCTGGGCTATGACCGCATGGTGATGCTTTTAGCCGGGGAGGAATCCATACGGGATGTCATCCCCTTCCCCAAGACCACGAGTTCCTTATGTCTGCTCACAGGATCTCCTTCCGAGGTCGGAGAGAGACAGCTCGAAGAGCTCGGTTTGCAGAAAAAGTCAGGCGATTAGATAATATTCTCAGTCAGCTGAAGGGGAGTCGGTTACACCTTGCAGCCGCATCTTTTTTTCCGCAGCATTTTTATCTGAGCTTCGGGCAGATCTACATAATCCCCTTGGGATTCTTGTCCTGTAGCCAAGCTGGCATCCAGAGGGCTCAGGTGCCTGTAGCCCCGCCTGGACATTTCTTGGACCAAATCCTCATGCCTGAGATAAAGGGCTTTGAGTTTGCCTATCCACCTTTGTGTTTCCGGGTGTTTGGAAAATCCCTTCTTTCCTTTGGTCAGTATGGACCAGAGGGCATGAATCTCGCTGTGCTCACCGAGAAGGTGATTCCGGCACAATTTTTCTGGCACAATGTCCCAGATCCTCATTTTTAGAGATATTCCATTTTCCCTCTTTTCTTTAGGGTTTCGACAATATCTTTGACTTTTTGGTCCATATCTTTACGGCAGATAAGGAGCGCATCCTCGGTTTCCACCACGATCAAATCCCTCAGCCCCACCAGGGCGGTGAATTTCTCCGGGCTGTACAGGAGACAGTTTTCAGAGTCCAGCACTATATTCTCGCCTCGAAGTGAATTCCCTTGGCTGTCCTTGGTCCATATATCGGTCAATGAAGACCATGCTCCGACGTCCGACCATCCAAAATCGCCCACAGACATCCATACAGGATGGGCCTTCTCCATCAGAGCATAGTCGATCGAAATGGAAGGAATTTCTTCGAATATGGATGAAAGCATGGAATCATCGCCTGATTTCAAGGCCCTGATGGTTTTTTCCCAGTAGGGATAAAGGTCTGGAGCATACTGTTCCAGTTTTTCAGGAAAAACCTGGGCCCGCCAGATGAACATTCCGGAATTCCAGAAGTTGTCTCCTTTATCAATAAAATCCTTAGCCTGTTCGAGGTCGGGCTTTTCTTTGAACTTCTCTACCGGATAGAAAGTCTCTTGGGAGATTTCCAAACTGTCTGAGCGTGAAAACTGGATATAGCCGTATCCTGTTGCGGGATAGGATGGAGGAATCCCGAACGTGACCAGATGGTCTCCATCTAGGACTGCTTGAGCCCCGGCTGCCAGTTTCTTCTGGAAAAGCTCTATGTCTGTTATCAGATGATCGGCCGGCAGGGCAATCACTGCCGCCTCGGAATTTTCGAGATAAATGGCCGCTGTGGCCAGAAGGAGGGAAGGAGCTGTGTTTTTTCCCATCGGTTCCACCAGGAGATTATCCTTTGGAATGGAGGGCAGGAGCTTTTGGATCGTCTGAGTCTGGTCGGAATTGGCGATCGTATAGATGTGCGAGGGAGAAATGAAGGGAAGGAGACGGTTGACGGTTTCTTCGATCATTGTCTGATCGCTGATAATCGGGAGGAACTGCTTGGGTTTTGTCCTGCGGCTCAGGGGCCAGAACCGGGTTCCAATTCCTCCTGCCATGATAACGGCGCGAACATCCATTTGATCCTCTCTATTCTCAAAATTATATAAAAAAAGACACGGTTAGGGCAGTGAGGCCAGCAAATAAACAGTAAAAAGAAAAAGAATAAAATCTGCCTCTTTGTATGACCGATACCAGAAGAGTCAGTGCCAGATAGCCAAAAACGGCTGAAACCGCAGCCCCGGCAAGCAGTATCGACCAGGGTTGAGTTCCTGAGTCGATCTTTTGGAATTGGAAAAGAGCTGCTCCAAGAATGGCAGGAATAGAGAGAAGAAAGGAAAAGCGTGCCGCTTCTTCCCTTTTCCAACCCAGGAAAAGGGCTCCGCCAATAGTCAAACCAGAACGGGAAAATCCCGGAACGATCGCTGCTCCCTGGAGCAAACCGATAATCAGGGGATGGGAGAAGAAATTTCTTTTCCTCTCCCGGGCGAGTTTCGTCAGGTACAGATAAAGCCCTGTAATGATCAAGGCCAGGCCCACCGCTTTGAGGCTGGCAAAAAGGGATTCGAAAAAATCGCTGAAAAAGTATCCGATGAGCGCTGTAGGAATGGAGGCCAGAATAAGAGCGAAGATCATTTTCACCCTGGGATCCGATGAGGCCTTTTGGGGATTCTGGCAGAAAAGGAAAAAACCTCGGGCGAGTTCGAGAATATCCCGGCGAAGGAACACAGCCAGGGAAATGAGTGTTCCTACATGGAGCATCACATCGGCAAATATTTGGGGCTCCTTCAAGCCGAAAAGATTTTGGAAGAGCACGAGATGTCCTGAGCTGCTTACAGGAAAAAATTCCGTCAGGCCTTGGAGGACACCTAAGATGACGATTTCTATGAAACTCAATCGCTCTCCAGGCTCTGGATGGCCCTTTCCACGGTTTTCTCGACTTCTTCGCGGATATCCGCCAGGTCCTGTTCGGTTTCGGCCTCGAACCGCAGGACCAAGACTTCCTGGGTGTTGGATGCCCGGACCAGTCCCCAGCCTTTAGGGAATTGAGCCCTGACTCCGTCGATATCGACGATGGGATATTTCTTGGAGAGTTCTTTTTTGACTTCCTCGACGATCTTAAATTTGACCGCATCCGAAGCATAAATCCTGATTTCCGGTGTGTGGTAGGTAACGGGAAGATCATCCAGCATTTCGGAAAGCCTCTTTTCAGAACGGGAAAGGATTTCTAAGAGGCGGGCCGATGAGTAGATGGCGTCATCGAATCCGAAAAACCGGTCGGCGAAAAAAATGTGTCCGCTCATCTCACCTGCCACCAACGCCTTTTCTTCTTTTATTTTTTTCTTGATCAGGGAGTGGCCTGTCTTCCACATGATCGGACGGCCGCCGAGTTTTTCCACTTCTTCGTACAGAAGCTTGGAGGCTTTGACTTCACTGATAACCGCAGCGCCTGGATTGGAGGGAAGGATATCCCGGGCAAAGATGATCATGAGCTGATCGCCCCAGATGATGTTTCCTTTGTCGTCAATCACACCGATTCTGTCGGCGTCCCCATCATAGGCGATCCCCAGGTCTGCATGGGATTCTTTGACTGTTTTTATGAGCGTTTCCAGGGCTTCGGGTAAGGTGGGGTCTGGATGATGGTTGGGGAAGCTGCCGTCCATCTCGCAGAACAGTTCGGCGACATCGCAGCCGAGTTTCCTGAAAATGGGAACGGCTACGGCCCCTCCGGTTCCATTGCCGGCATCCACGACGACTTTGAGCTTTTTTCGGAGTTCGATATTTTCGACTACATAATCTTCGTATTCCGGTATGATGTCGTAGACTTCTTTTTTCCCGTCCTCATCCTGTATGAATTCTTGGTTTTGTATGATCTGAAGGATATCCTGAATATCCGGTCCATAAAGCGTGTCTTCTCCGAGCATCATTTTGAAACCATTGTATTCGGGAGGATTGTGAGAGCCTGTAATCATCACTCCGGATTCCATTTTTTTATAATAGATGGCGAAATACAGAAGAGGAGTCGGAATGGTTCCCACGTCCACGACGTCACAGCCTGTGGACATCAACCCATTGCCCAAGACCTCCGAGAATTGAGGAGAGCTCAACCGGCAGTCTCTTCCCACAGCCACCTGCTTTCTGTTGTGCTGACGGAAGTAAGTTCCGATGGCTCGTCCCAATATTTCGACTGATTCGGCGGTAAGATCCTTGTCCACAAGGCCTCGTATGTCATATTGTCTGAAAATTTCGGGCTTTAATTTTCCATTCATATCCTCCCCCTTTTTTGAAAAAGTTCGTTCCCACCGCTTTCATTATAGGAACCGATGTAAAGAAGCCATTTTTTAAGACAAGCTTCTTTTTTTTGGCAAATTTTTCACGTTTTCTTGAATTTTTTCCCATCTGTCCTGGGATGAGAGGATGAATTCGATAAATTCGCGGACTGCTCCCTTACCTCCAGGATTCTGACAGACAAAATGGCTGTGTTTTTTGACCTCTGAGTGGGCATCCCCTACGGCTCCTGCAAAGCCCACAGATTTGATGACATCGAGGTCTCCAAGGTCATCTCCGATGTAGGCCACTTCTTGTGCGTTTACACCGTTTCTTTCCAAAATTTCGAGCAGGACGGATTTTTTGTCCAGGATCCCCTGATGAAGTTCCTGGATTCTCAGATTCTCCGCGCGTTTCTCTAAAGATTTCGAGCTCTTCCCTGTTATAATCCCGGTTTTCAGTCCGGCGAGGTGGGCAAGAAATATCCCCAGGCCGTCCCTCACATTGTAGGTTTTGAGTTCTTCTCCGTCTGGGAGAATGAGCAGATTCCCGTCCGTGAGGGTTCCGTCCACATCCATCAGGATCCATTTGATTTTTTTTGCGCGCCTTTTATCTGTCATCAGAACATCTCGGTCCGCCAGAGATCATGGAGATGGATGATCCCCTCGATTTTTCCTTTTTTGCTTTTCACGATGAGAGAAGTGATTTTATTCTCCTCCATAATGTGGAGGGCCTTGGTGGCGAGGTCGTTTTTCTCGATGGTAAGGGGATTTTCGGTCATGCAATTTTTGGCTCTTTTGTTCAGGAAATCCCTGCCGAATTTTTGGAGGGCTCTTCTCAGATCGCCGTCTGTTATGATGCCTTTCAAATTTTCGTCTTTATCTATCACGCAGGTCATTCCCAGCCTCTTGGAGGAGATTTCCTCGATGACTTTTCGCATGGACAGGTTCATGCCGACGCAGGGAACCTTGCCTCCTCTATGCATAAGGTTTCGTATCTTGACCAGCTTTTTACCGGCTTCTCCCTTGGGATGGAAAAAGGCAAAATCTTTGACGCCAAAGGCCTTTTTCTTCATAAGAGCGATGGCCAGTGCATCGCCCATGGCCAGGGCCGCTGTCGAACTCGCGGTGGGCACAACGTCAGCAGGACCGGCCTCCTTTTCAACCTTTGTTTCCAGGACGATATCGCTGTACTTAGCCAGTTTAGAATATTTGTTTCCTGTAACGCCGATCAGTTTGATGCCTATTCTTTTCACGAATTCAAGCAGGTAAGAAATTTCCTTGGTTTCTCCGCTGTAGGAAATGGCTATCATGATATCGTCTTTGACGATCATCCCCAGGTCCCCATGTCCGGCCTCTGCGGGATGAATATACAGAGCCGGAGTCCCGCAGCTGGACAATGTTGCGGCGATCTTTCGTCCCACCAACCCCGATTTTCCCATGCCCGTGACGATAACCCTTGAATGTCTCCGGGAAAGAAGATCTACCGCAGCCACGAATTCGTTATCCAGCCTGGATGCCAGAGATTGGACAGCCTTGGCTTCAATCTCCAGAACCTGTCTGCCTGTCTGGATGATATCCTTTTTTGTCATGGCCATTAATTATACACCAGGAGATACGTCTTTGCCATTTAGAGAGTTTCTTATACGGATGAGTAAAGCCAGTAAGTCATATAACTTATTTAAATTCAAGGAGTTAAGCGCATCAGATAGGGCGTTGGAGGGATTGTCATGAATCTCCAAGAAGATGCCGTCTGCGCCCACGGCAGCGCCAGCTCTGGCGATATGGGGGATAAACTCAGCATCCCCGCCCGAATAAGTGTCCCGGCCGCCGGGCCTCTGCACGCTGTGTGAAGCGTCGATGACTACCGGGAATCCCCACTCTTTCATGATGGGAACAGAACGGACATCGAAGACCAGGTTGTTGTACCCGAAAGACGTTCCCCTATCGGTGAGGATGATGTTTTGATTGTTTTGATTGAGGATTTTATCGACGACGTTTTTCATATCATACGGGGAAAGAAACTGACCTTTTTTTATATTGACTGGCTTCTGGGTGCGTGCCGCCTCTACGATCAGGTCTGTCTGCCGGCAGAGAAAAGCGGGAATCTGGATCACATCCAGGATTTGAGCGGCTCTTGCGACCTGATGGGTTTCGTGAACATCTGAAGTTATGGGGATATCGAGCGCATTTTTAATATTTTCAAGTATTTGCAGTCCTTTTGTAAGTCCGGGCCCTCTGTAAGAGTCCAGCGAGGAGCGGTTGGCTTTGTCGAAGGAGGCTTTGAAAATATAGGGCATGTCGAGATCGTCACAGGTTTTCTTGATCGCTTCTGCCAAGGAGAGGGCATGATCTTCGTTCTCGATGACGCAGGGCCCTCCGATCAAAAAAAGGGGATTGGCTCCGCCGAGTCTAATTTTTTTTCCTATGTTGATTTCTTTCCCTGCGGTATGCATAGCTTGCTCCGATAAAGGCCTTGAAAAGAGGATGAGGTTTTATGGGTTTGGATTTGAACTCAGGATGAAACTGACAGCCCAAAAACCAAGGATGATCTCTGATCTCGATGATTTCAACCAGGTCGTGTTTGGGATTTTTCCCAGAAATGATCAGGCCTGCCTGGCTCAGGATGTCCTCATATTCCGGATTGAATTCATATCTGTGCCGGTGACGCTCGTATATGTTCGATCTTCCATAGGCTCTTTCTGCAAAGGTCCCCTTTTCCAGGCGGCATAAAAACCTTCCCAGACGCATCGTGCCCCCGAGATCCTGAATGCCTTTGAGCTCTCTCCACTTGAAAAAGATCTTATAGGGAGTTTGCCGGTTGAACTCCGTGCTGTTAGCGTCCTCGAGAGATGCCACGTTTCTGGCGTATTCGACAGTCGCACACTGCATGCCCAGGCATATCCCGAAGAAGGGAACTTTTTGGGTCCTTGCATAGGTGACGGCATTGATTTTCCCTTCGATCCCTCTGACTCCGAATCCTCCAGGCACCAGGATTCCATCGGCCTGCTTCAGGATCTTCTCCGCTTTTTTTTCTTCGAGTTCCTCCGCTTCGACCCAGGATATGTTGACCTTCAGATGATGGAATGTTCCTGCATGATGTAAGGCCTGATTCAAGCTCATGTAAGAATCCTGGAGTCCTGCATACTTTCCTATGAGCGAGATATTGACCTCGCCTCGGGGCGATTCCATTTTATCCAGCATTTTTTTCCACTGAGTCAGCCGCCGCCGTTTAAGAGGGAGCTCCAACTCCTTCAAAACGATGCTGTCCAGTTTCTCCCGAGCAAAAAGCAGAGGAATTTTGTAGATATTATCCACGTCTTTGGCCGTGATAACGGCCTCCAACGGGACATTGGTAAAAAGGGATATTTTGGCTTTTATGCTCTCGTCCAGAAACCTGTCTGTCCGGCAGAGAAGGATGTCAGGCTGGATTCCTATGGCCCGCAGCTCCTTAACGCTGTGCTGGGTGGGCTTTGTTTTGAGCTCGCCAGAGGTTTTGACGAACGGCACGAGGGTGAGGTGGACGAAGAGGGTGTTTTCTTTTCCCAGGGAGAGCCTCATCTGTCTTATGCTCTCGAGAAAAGGAAGGCTCTCGATATCTCCGACCGTGCCTCCGATTTCCGCTATGACGATGTCGTTATCGTCGGCTACGGCATAGAAAGCGCTCTTGATTTCATCCGTAACGTGAGGAATAACCTGGACTGTTTTGCCTAAATAAGCCCCCTGACGCTCCTTCCTCAATATAGATTCGTATATCTTGCCAGCCGTCCAGTTGTGCGCTTTGGTCGTTTCTGTCGAGGTGAAGCGCTCATAATGACCCAAATCCAGGTCGGTTTCAGCCCCATCATCTGTCACATAGACTTCGCCGTGCTGGAAGGGGCTCATCGTTCCAGGATCTACGTTCAAATAGGGATCGAATTTCTGCAGAGTGATTTTGTAGCCGTGGCTTTCCAGGAGCCTGCCGAGAGAGGATGCCGCAATTCCCTTCCCCAGGGCCGATAAGACTCCTCCTGTAACGAAAATAAACTTAGTCATCCGTTCTCGTCTTTAAAAAATTTTCAATCTTGATTATATCCTGCGGAGTGTCGACACTCAAGGTCGGTGAATCGGTTCGTACAACCTTTATCTTGAATCCATTTTCCAGGACCCTGAGCTGTTCCAGTTTTTCGCAGCGTTCCAATCGTAAGACAGGCATCTGCCTGAATTTCAGTAAAAAATCTCTTTGATAACCGTAAATGCCTATGTGCTGCCAGAAATGATCCGAGGCCTCCGAGGGAATCGGTGCCCGAGAGAAATAGAGCGCGAATCCGTTCTTGTCCGCCACCACTTTGACGATATCCTTATCATGCATGAGGTCGAGATCGAAGACCTTGGCTGAAAGCGTGGCCATCGGGATGGAGCCGTCCTGGAGAACTCTGACCAAATCATCGATCATCCGGCCTTCGAGCAGAGGCTCATCTCCTTGAATGTTTATAATGATCGAGGTTTCGATGCCATTTGCCACTTCGGCTACCCGTTCTGTCCCTGATCGATGGTGAGGAGAAGTCAACTGCACGTCGGCGCCAAAGTCTTGGCAGGCATCGAAAATCCTTTGGTCATCGGTTGCCACGATGATATTCCTCAGCAGCTCTGCCTTCAGAGCCTGCTCGTAGACTCTCTGTATCATGAATTTTCCACCGATCTTGGCCAGAGGTTTCCCGGGGAATCTTTCAGCTCCGTATCTTGCCGGAATAATTCCTGTAGCGTCTTTCAAGGTTTAGGTCCGAGATCTGCTTTTTCTTTTTTCTCTTCAGGTTTTTCTTCGGGTGAAGAAAGAGGCAGCGAGGACGGCTGAGGCATTTTATCTGTCGTTTGGCAGTTGGCCTCTAAGTAAGCACCTTCTTCGACCATCAATTTAGGCGAGACAATCGTCCCGATCACGCGGCCATTTCCGTTAATTTCTACCTTTTCTGTAGCCTGGATATTGCCTTTGATCTCCCCGTTGATGATCAGGTGCCCTATCTTGATATCTGCATCTACCTTGCCGCTGTCGCCTATGATCAATATGGATTTGGAGTCAATCTTTCCCTTGAATCGGCCGTCGATGCGAAAAGTCCCCTTGAAATTCAGGTCACCTTTAATCTCTGTGTCTTTATCAAAGAAACCTGTGATTTTGCTCTCCTCGATTTCTCTTTTCTTATCTTTCATATTCATTCTCCTTTGATTTTTTCATATATTCCGTTCAGTTCATCCAATGAAAAATAATAAAGTTTGATAATTCCTTTCTCGGAGTTTCCAGATATGGATACTTTTGTCCCCAAGATTTTTATAAGCTCCTCCTGGAAAGCCTGCAGATCGGGATCGAGTTCACGCCCTTGTTTGGCAGAAGCTGCCCATCTCTTTTTTGCCATCATTTTCTCTACGTCCCGGACAGAAAGATTCTTCTCTGCAATAATGCGAGAGAGGAATATTTGTTGGTCAGGATTTTCCAGGGTGACGAGCGCTCTAGCATGTCCCATGGACAGTTTTCCCTCTGCCACTTTTCTCTGGATTTCTGGGGGAAGCTTGAGCAGACGGATGTAATTGGCTATGGATGCCCTGTCCTTGCCCACTTTTTTTGCCACCTCTTCCTGGCTGTAGTCGAGTTTTTGGATGAGTTTCTGGTACGCCAAGGCGATCTCGATGGGATTGAGGTCTTTTCGCTGAAGGTTTTCCACGAGAGAAGCTTCGATCTGTTGTTTTTCTGACAGTTGGCGGACAATGGCGGGAATTTTCTGGAGGCCCGCTTTTCGCGCGGCTCTCCACCGCCTTTCCCCCACGACGATCTTGTAATGGTTATCCTCCGGAATCACAACGATGGGTTGGAGCACACCTGTTTCTTTGATGGAGCCGGCCAGCTCATCGATGTCGTCCTGGTCGAAGTCCTGTCTTGGCTGAAGAGGATTAGGTTTGAGATCCTCTACATCGACATCCACATATTTTTCATCCTTCAAGATACCGTAATCTTCAGGCAAAAAGGCCTTCAAGCCCTTTCCCAATGCTCTTTTTTTCATTTCTCTAATATCTCCCTGGCTAGATTTAAATAGGACTCTGCTCCTTTAGATTTTATATCATAAACAATGACGGGCTGGCCATAGCTGGGTGCTTCCGCGATACGGACCGTGCGAGGAATGATCACTTCGAATACGATATCTCCCAGAGAGTGCCGGACCTCTTCTGCTACCTGCTTGGAAAGATTGGTGCGCTCATCGAACATGGTAAGGACGATTCCCTCGATAGAAAGCGATGGATTCAGAGTCGACCGTATCTCATCCAGGGTCCGGAGAAGGTCGGGGAGCCCCTCCATACAAAAAAATTCCGTCTGGATCGGGATCAAAATCGAATCTGCCGCAGCAAGTGCATTGATAGTGAGAAAGCTGAGAGATGGGGGACAGTCGATGAAGATGAAATGGAAGAGATTCCTGATATTTGCAAGGGCAGCCTTAAGCCTTGTCTCCCTTTTGTCTTCGGAGAAAATTTCAGCTTCGAATCCGGCTAATTCGGGTGAACAGGGACAGACATAAAGATTGTCAAGGCTTGTCGGCTGGACGAGGTCCATAATATACACCCCGTTCATTAAGGCTTGATAGATTCCCTTTTTCTCTTCTTTGGATTTTCCCAACCCAACTGTAGCCATTCCTTGAGGATCAAAATCCACGACCAGAATTCTCTTATTTTTCAATGCCAGGGAAGCAGCCAGGTTGACAGCAGTGGTGGTCTTTCCCACACCCCCTTTTTGGTTGGCTACAGCAATGATTTTTCCCATATCAATGAGGTGTTCCACGTGGAACATTTCTTTTTTTCGCTTTATTTTGGAGATTTATATAGATATGCAGGTTGACCAGAGATGCCGGGGTCATTCCGGGTATTTTTTTGGCATCCCCGATGGTTTGAGGCGCGAATTTTTTAAGTTTCTCTGCCACCTCGCTGGTTAAACCCGGAATTTTATGGAATTCCACAGATTGAGGGATTTTTTCTTTATCGATTTTTTCGATTCTGGCGACCTCCTTTTCCTGCTTTTTAAGGTATCCCTCGTATTTTGTCTCTGATTCGATGAAGCGTCTCTCCTCGTCCGATAGATTCATGTCAAATTTTGTATATTCTAACACATTTTCGAAGCTGACTTCAGGCTTTTTTAAAAAATCCTTCAGCAGGATTTTATGGTTGGTCTGTGTCTGGATTTTTTCTGTCTCGAGGAAGGCCATCACCGTGTTCAACTTTTCATGTTTTTTTAAATAACGGTCGTAATCATCCTCTTTTATCAGTCCGAGTGCATAGCCATAGGGGATCAGCCGTTTGTCTGCGTTGTCGATCCTGAGGTTCAGTCGGTATTCGGCACGGGATGTGAACAGGCGGTAGGGTTCTTCCACGCCTCTAGAGACCAGGTCATCGATGAGGACGGCTATATAAGCCTCGTTTCTGCTGAGGATAAAGGGAGAGCTCCCTTTTATTTTGAGGACTGCGTTGATTCCTGCCATCAGTCCCTGGGCCGCAGCTTCCTCGTAACCTGAAGTGCCGTTGATTTGACCTGCCAGATACAGATTCTGAATCTCTTTGGTTTCCAAGGTCGGATAGAGCTGAGTGGGAGCCGCAGCATCGTATTCGATACCATAGGCGGGTCTGAGAATTTTTGCCTGATCCAGACCGGGAATGGTTTTCAATATTTTTTGTTGGACGTCGAGAGGAAGGCTGGAGGATATGCCGTTGACATAGATTTCAGCCGTATCCAGGCCCTCTGGTTCAAGGAAGAATTGATGCCGCTGGTGATGGGAAAATTTGATCACCTTATCTTCTATAGAAGGGCAGTAACGTGGACCTATGCCTGTAATTTTTCCGCTGAAAAGGGGAGATTGATCCAGACTGTTGTTGATGACGTCATGGGTTTTTGCGTTTGTGTATCCGATGTAGCAGAGGATTTTGTTTTCGAGAGGCTTCTGTGTCCGGAAGGAGAAAGGCACCGGACGTTCGTCGCCAGGCTGAGGCTTGAATCGGTCCCAATCTATGGTGTCTCTGTGAAGCCGCATAGGCGTGCCTGTTTTCAAACGGAAAAGTTTGATGTTCAGCTTCTTAAGGCTTTTGCTCAATTCTAAAGATGGGGGTTCGTTTGCCCGGCCGGCCGCATAGCTGTGAAGACCGATATGGATGAGTCCGTTCAGGAATGTTCCTGGGGTCAAGATAACGGCCTTTGCCAGAATTTTCGTTCCGTCCAGGGTTTTGACGCCGACAGCCTTATTGTTTTGGATGAGGATATCGCTCGCCACGGCCTGGAAGAGAGTCAAATTCGGGACATTTTCCAGCCATTTTTTCATGGTGAATCTGTAGAGAGCCTTATCCGATTGGGCACGAGGGGCCTGGACGGCGCCGCCGCGGCTTCGGTTCAACAGTCTGAATTGAATTCCTGTTTCGTCGGCGAGGAGTCCCATAAGCCCCCCGAGTGCATCGATCTCTCTCACCAGTTGGCCCTTGGCCAGTCCTCCGATTGCAGGATTACAGGACATCTGGGCGATAGTCTCAAGATGAATGGTCACCAGACAAGCGCTCATCCCCATTTTGCAGGCGGCAGAGGCTGCTTCACAGCCTGCGTGCCCGGCACCGACCACAACGACGTCAAAGTCTGGCATATTATTTCCCCACACAAAAACGGCTGAAGATTTCTTCGATAATCTCGTCTTTCTGGATTTCGCCTGTAAGCTGTCCGATAAGAGGAATCGCCTTCCGGATCTCCTCCACATAAACTTCTTCGGAATGCCCGTCTTTGAGGAGACGCCGAGCTTGAGTCAAACAGGAGAGGATCTCTTCGAAGAGAAGTTTTTGCCTCAGATGAAGGATGACTTCTCCGGATTCCTGAGGTGGAGGGACGAAGTGTTTGTGCATCAGCCTCTTAAGCTCGCCCAAATGGGTTTTTTTCAGGGCGGAAATTTCCAGAGCGGGCCTGTCAGATGCTCTTTTTTTAATTTTTTCGAGATCCATTTTAACTGGGAGGTCGATTTTGTTGAAGAGGAGAAGGCCTTTCTTGGCTTTATATTTTTTGAGCAGTTTGAGATCTTCACTGGATTCTTCATGTGAAGCGTCGAAAACGAGCAGGATTCCATCGCTGGATTCAGCCAGTTTTCTTCCTCTTTTAATTCCCTCTTTCTCCACCGGATGCGAGGGAACATCGATACCAGCCATGTCGGTCAGAGTGAACACAGAATCGTTGATCCTGATTCGTTCTTGTAGATAGTCTCTGGTCGTTCCGGGATGTGGGGTCACGATTGCCCTGTCTCTTTCCAGGAGGGCATTGAACAGAGTGGATTTTCCCACATTTGTTCTGCCCGCAATGACGATGGAAAATCCTTCGGTGAGCGTTTTTCCCAAATCATAGCTGGAGATGAGTTTTTTAAGGGTATCTTGGGTGCGGATGAGTGTTCGAGAGGTCGTCCTGCGAGAAATTCTGAGCCCTTCATCGGGAAATTCTATACTGGCTTCGATGTTGGAGAGGAGCTGGATGATTTGACTGCGCAGCAAGGCCACTGTCCTCGACAGGCGTCCCTCGAGCTGACGGAAGGATATTTTCGCTTGTTTTAAAGAAGAAGCAGTGATGATATCGTTGATGGCTTCTGCCTGGAGGATGTCGATTCTTCCGTTGAGATAAGCACGAAGAGTGAATTCTCCCGGATTGGCGTGTCTGGCTCCTGCCTGTACTCCCAGACGAACAATCTCCTCGAGTACGACCGGACTGCCGTGACAGCTGATCTCGACCACATCCTCCCGGGTATATGTGTGCGGTTCAGAGAAAAAGGTAAGATAAGCCTCTTCGAAAAATTTCTTATTTTCGAAGTCGAAGAGATTTCCGAGCACAGGGCGCCGTGAGGAGATTTTGTGTGACCGGTTTTTGGGCGTGAATATTTTCTTTGCTATGGGGAGAGACCGGCTTCCGCTGAGGCGAACAACGCCCAGTCCTCCATAGCCTAATGGAGTGGAAATTGCAATGATAGTGTCATCCAGCATGACCTGTATAGTTTAAACGGAATGGGAAAAACAGTAAAGAGCGAGAGCCTATACTACTTAATCTATAAATTATATAGGTAAAGAAGAATTAATCGTTTTAAAAGGCGTCTATTTGGTATGATCTCTGTCAGGATATATTTTCACCTTTTTCAGAAATCCCTCTCCGATGCTTTCTGTGGTGATACCTGGCACTTGATTGGCAGCGATATGGACAATCCGCCTCTCATATGGATTCATGAAATCGAGGATTTCCTTCTGTCCGGTCTCATGCACCTTCTGGGCAATCTCCTGCGTTCTTTCTTTGAGCTCTCTCTCCTTTCTTTTGCGGAAAAAATCACAATCGGTTTGTACCTTTTTGTCAGAAAGCTTGTTGAGCAAATGCTGGAGGGCCAGGAGAAGGGATCCATCCTTGCGCAACAGCAGATACTTATCAGGGCCATCGAAGATAAAATACAGCAGCTCGTTTCTTTCTTTTATCTGGTAGCGAATCTCAAGCGGATAGGCACCGAGGAATTTGTCCATGAATTTGACTGCTGGGTATTCATGGGTGGGCGTTTTGGCCCAAGTTCTGATGACGACCTCTTTGCTGCCGATACCGAAGAGCTTCGTCTTCTCGGCCACGACTTCGTAGTTGAATTGAGAGCGAGAAAGCTTGAGGGTGTGCTCTGCCAGGCTTATGGCATCCTCAAGGTTTCTCCCCTTGAATTCTTGTTCGATACCGTTACTTTTTTCTTCTTTTTCCATGGGATTCTCTCTTTTGTTTTTGTCTCAGCCTATTCATGATGTACTGCTGGACGATCTGGAGCACATTGTTGGTGAGCCAGTAAAGAACCAAACCACTCGAAAAGTTCATGAAGAAGATGGTCATCACGACGGGCATGATGAGCATCATTTTCTGTTGAGTGGGATCGGCAGATGTCGGGGTCATTTTCTGGTTTATGAATTGGGTGATTCCCATGAGTATGGGCGTCACATAATATGGGTCTTTAACTGATAGGTCTTTGATCCAAAAAATGAAGGGGCTTTGCCTGAATTCGAGCGAAACCACCAGCATGCGGAAGAATCCCCAGAAGATGGGGAGCTGGATCAGAATGGGCAGACAGCCTCCGGCCGGATTCACCCCATGTTCTTTGTAGAGTTTCATGATTTCTTCGTTCATTTTGCGGCGCTGGGCGATGTCCTGCTTGGCTTTTTTATATTTGGCCCTGATGGCCTTCATTTTCGGCTGAAGCTCCTGCATTTTGGCCATGGATTTTGTGCTGCTGTAGGTGAGGGGAAAGAAGAGGATTTTGATGATGAGGGTCATGATGATGATGCAGACTCCCCAGTTTGGGATTGATTTGTGGATGTATTTGATGGCCCTGAGCAGGATTTCAGCAATCCATCCGAAAAAGCCGAATCGGATTATTTTTTTGGTGTCGTGTCCCAATTCGGTAAAATGATCGATATCTTTGGGTCCGATATAGGCTTTCTCTGGCAACCCCATTGCTAGGAAGAAGTATGGCGCCTGGTTGATTTCTTCTTTTATAAAAGCTGCCGTTATCATCTGAGGGGGTGCAATGAAGATAGCTGCAAAATAGTTGATATCATAGGCAGCCCAATCGACAAAATTGTAATAGCTTTCTTCTGGCTTATATTTTCTCTCCTCGTGGTGGTCGATTTTGTTGCCGGCATAGATGGTCACTCCTGGACTTCCGCCCCCTATCCGCTGCTTCAGCTCCTGTTCGGTGAGATTGCCGAAACTCGGCCCCCAGATGAGCCGAGGCTCGATTTTCTGTCCGTTTTTCCAAACGTCGATTTGGATATCGAAAGTATAGGTGTCACCGTGAAAGATAAAGCTCTTTTCGACCCTTGTCCCTGACTCATCGGCATATTCAAATCGCAGCTCTCCATCTTCCCCATCTGTCAACTCAAGTCCGTAACGGGGAGATTTGTAGAATGTGTTGTTGATGGTGTTGTCGAAATCGGGATCGTCCGTGCTCAATAGGAAGGGATACCTTTCCAATTCCAAAGACCGGACTGAAACCAGCTCCAGGTTTTCATTGTTTTCGTCTTTGTATTTTTTCAATCTCCAGCTTTTTAGCTGCGCTCCTCTGTTGATCCACACCGCCCGATACAATGGCGTGTCGACGGTTATTTCCTCTTCTCTTTCTCCTGAGACCGGTTGGAAGTCTTTTTTCTCTTCTGTTTCTTCAGCAGCCAAAGGCTCTTTCTGGATTGGCTCTGGTTTGGGAGGCTTTTCTATTTCGGATACAGCCTCAGGAGCGGATTCTTGTGGAGGAGGTTTCTTGACGAAAACGAGTTGATAGAGCACCAGCACTGCGAAAGAAAGGACAATGGCTAATATTAATCTCTTTTCCATGGGAAGGTCCTTCAAGGAACGTGATCCACCCCTCCCGGGTGAAAAGGATGACAGCGGAGGAGTCTCTTTGTTCCTAAAAACATGCCTTTGAGCAAGCCGTATTTTTCTATTGCTTCATAAATGTAGAGGGAGCAGGTGGGATAAAATCGGCAGTGATGGCCGAGAAGAGGAGAGATGAGTTTCCGGTATGCACGAATCAATATCAATACCATCTGCTTCATCAGGCTTGATTTCTGAAATTTAAGGATTTCAGGGCAGTCACAAAGTCCTTCTCGAGGCTTCGCCATCTGGTTTCATCGATGTCTCTGTGGGGAATAATGATGAGGTCTACAGGCACTTTTAGCAATGTTTTGTTCCTTCGATAGAGAGTTCGAAACCGCCTCTTGATCTTATTTCTTTGAACAGCATTTCCAAGCTTTTTACTGGCTACAACAGCCATTCTGGAATGGCCGAGCTCGTTGGAGAGGTAAATAAGAATGAAAGATTTTCCTCTGAAACGCTTGCCCTTTTTATATAGATGTAAAAAATCCTTTTTCTTTCTTATTCTCTCTTGAGGCCTAAAGGCTTCATGCATCAAACAGCGAGTCGAGTTCTACCTTTGCGTCTTCTGTTCTTGACAATCCGGCGGCCCGCTTTGGTTCTCATGCGGACGAGGAAACCATGATTCTTCTTTCGCTTTCTTTTGTTCGGCTGGAATGTTCTTTTCATTTTCTGCGCTTCTTTTCTCTTTGGAAACAGTATGTTAATAAACCCTGCCTTTTCTGTCAAGAGAAAAGGAGAGCGAGGATGCTGACGCAAAGACATATTCATTGATTTGACTCTGAGGAGTAATTTGGATATAATACCTTCGCACAATGGACTCACTAAAGATTGGCGATAAGGTGATTTATCCCAATCAGGGGATCGGAATCGTAGAGGACATCCAAGAAGAAAACTACTTCGGGGAAGACTTCAAGATTTATCACGTAAGAATCCTGGCTAATGATACGCTGGTCCTCGTTCCCTCATCCAATGCCAAGGAAATAGGGATTCGGAAGCCGATTACCGAAAACACAATCCAGGACGTTTTTGACCTAATCAGCAATGGCGGTGTAGACGTAACCATGAACTGGAAAGGCAGATACAAGGAACATGTGAACCTCATGAAATCGGGAACCATGCACGATATGATTCTTGTCTTGAAAGGCCTGTATTATCTCCAGCTTATTAAACCTCTCTCTTTTCGTGAAAAGAAGATGATGGAGAAAGCCAAGCAGCTGATCGTTTCAGAGATCTCAGAAGTTTCCTCCAGTCCGTGTGAAGAGATCGAGAGAAGGGTTCTCAATATGCTCTCTGTCTGCTTCAAAGACAAAGGCTCTCATGTAGATTCTTAGATTCTTGCATCTTTTCTTTCTACCTCTTCATGGGAATTGTCGCTGATGGGGTGCCCCTCTCGTTTTCGAGGAAGTCCCTGTCAGAGGAAAATCGTTCTCGAATGAAAATCATATCCACCAATAAGAAGGCCTATTTTAACTATGAAATACTCGAGACATACGAAGCCGGGATTTCTCTGATGGGGAGCGAGGTGAAGTCCATAAGAGAGGGGAGGATCAGCCTGAAGGAAAGCTATGCTGAGATCAAGGACGGGGAGGTTTTTCTGGTCAACTGCCACATCAGCCCTTATGAGCCGGCCAACCGGTTCAATCACGAACCGAAAAGGGAACGTAAACTCCTTCTTCACCGGCGGGAGATCAAACGTCTAATAGGAAAGATTCTGGAGAAAGGGCTGACCCTGGTGCCGACAAAGGTTTTAATCAACGATAAAGGGAAGGTCAAGATAGAGGTTTCTCTCGCCAAAGGAAAGAGGGCTTACCAAAAGAGAGAGGTCATAAAAGAGAGGGACCGCGAACGGGAGATGAGGGCCGAAATGAAAAAATGGCGTTAGCTCCGAGACCCAATGAAATCGAGTGTCACAATAACCGGAGCATGGTCGGAAGGCCTTGGAGACCGCCGGCGGCGGGGCCAGAGGTCCACTTCCACATCCTTCATGCCAGTTATGAGCCGCTTTGAACAAAGGACATAATCGATTCTCATCCCCTTGTTTTTCCAGATAGCTCCTCCGATGTAATCCCACCATGTGTATTGGATACGGTCGGGAAAAAGATGCCGATAGATATCGGTAAATCCCCAATTCAGAAGTCTTTGGAAAGCCTCTCTTTCTTCCGGCATGGTTCCTATGGTATCTTTTAGCAATTCAGAGTCGTATACATCCTTGTCCTCTTTGGCAATGTTGAAATCTCCTGCCATGAGTATCGGATCCTCAGGGTCGTAGGAAGAGTCGATAAAAGAGAGGAGCTTCTCGTACCAGCTCATTTTGTAGTCAAATTTCTCTTCTCCCCGAAGCCCTCCGTGTGGAGCATATATGTTGATCAAAATGATATCATTGGTCTCTGCTGTTATGATTCTGCTCTGTTCATCCCATGATGGATCGCCGAATCCTTTCTGGATACCTTCGACCTCTGATTTTGAACAGATGGCCACTCCATTATAGGTTTTTTGACCGAAGACTTCACATGTATAGCCCAGACGTTCGAAGTCTTCAAAAGGAAAATTCTCTTCGGCCGATTTCAGTTCCTGGAGGCAAAGAATATCTATATCCTGACCTCTGTGGTCGAGCCAGTCAGCGATTAAATCCTTCCGGGCGCGTATGGAGTTGACATTGAACGTGCATGCCTTCATGGATCCTTGCTCATAAAGCCGAAGTGAATCGGTGAGCCAGCCTAATGGCCTCGATCATACTCTCGGCATTGGCTACACCCTTCCCAACGATATCATAAGCTGTGCCGTGACAGGGTGAAGTACGGACAAAGGGGAGACCGAGCGTCACATTGGTGCCCTGCTCGAACGCAAGGATTTTGAACGGAATCAAGCCCTGGTCGTGATAAAGGGCGATGACGATTTTGTCAGGCTGGGCCCGCGCTATCCGAAACACGGCGTCGGGGGGATAAGGTCCGCTTAGGGGAATGCCTTTCTTCCGGGCGTTTTCGATAGCTGGAAGGAGTATATCGCTTTCTTCTGAGCCCATAAGACCCTCTTCTCCAGCATGAGGATTCAATCCGGCTACGAGAATTTCATGGTTGAAGAGCGGCGTTTTTTTAAGTCCTTTCCGAAGTCTCAGAAAAAAGTCGAGCAGGGTTCCTTCCTCGACCTTATCGAGGGCTTCCCTTAATGGGAGGTGGTGTGTGAAGAGGGCTATTTTCAGCTCACCGGACCAGAAAAACATGATGGCTTGGGGATAGAGATGGCTCAGATAGTCTGTATGGCCAGCCCAGCGGATTCCGGCCATATTCCATGAATGTTTGGAAACCGGTGCGGTGACTACGGCCTGAAGGTTCCCTGCTTGAGCCTCTTTTACAGCGATGTCGAAATAGCGAAAAGAAGCCTCTCCGTTTTCTCTAGAAGGTCTTCCCTTTTCCACTGTGGTTAGGGGGTAGTCCACTTCATGCAGGGAAGGTCTTTGCCTGGACTGATTTTCAAGGCCAGTGTTTGAGGGAAGTTCGACGTCGATGCCTAAGGCCTCCTGTTCTCTTTCCAATACATATCTAGAGCCAAAAAGGACATAACGAGCCTTGGGCAGGGATTCGATCGATGCGAACGCTTTGAGGATAAGTTCCGGTCCGATGCCCCCAGGATCCCCAAGCGTAATGCCGATCTTGGGCAGGGTCATCTTTTATTTTTTGAGGATTTGTTGTCGGACTGTTCGTCCTCTAACTTATACATATATTTGATACATCTTTTGAAGATCAAGAGGTTGGGTTTGCTGTCTCTGTTGAGTTTGATACAGTTTCGATCATACCATTCGATGTATCCCTCGACTGTTTCTCCTTCTCTGAGCACGATAGCCATCGGGGTTTTTTTATTCATCTGTTTGAGGTAGTAGTAATTCTCAGCGTGAGTATCCGAAGGGGGATGCTGTTTCTTTTTGGAGGAGTTTTTACTCATTTTTTCCTTATATTCGGTAAGGTTTGGTCGGATAAGTTTTCTGTTCATAAATGTACTCCAAGCGCCAAGCTTAGGAAAGATTTGGAACCTTTTCTTTGTATTTCATACTAACATCTTTGAGCGAAAATAGCAAGAAAATTCCTCTCGTCAGCGCAATCGTCCATCTTTTCTTAACAGTCTCATCTTACTGCTCACGTTCTCGAAAATATTTTTCTTATCGGCTTATCTAGCTACCCTTCAGGTCCAGAGATTTGTGGCCGATTTTGTTACATCCCCTCTTTCTTCAAAGCCCTGAACCAGTTTTGGGCAAGAGCCTTATATCCTTGTTTGGAAGGATGAACATCTGGAAGCAGATGAGGAGATTGGAGGAAAAAGGAATGATTGTCCACGAGAGGAACCTTTTCTTCGCGGGCAATTTTCTGGATAAGAGGATTGATTTCCTCCTCAACCCTTCTCCTTGATTCCGGGGTGAAGGGAAATGAGACTCCCTCAGGGACAGGAGGAATGGTTGCCAGAAGAATACGGGATGGTTTCCCGGTGCGTGTTTTGAAGCGTCGGAGAAGAGCGATGATTTGCTTCATGTTGTTGTAGAAATCGTCGGAAGAAGTCCGGTCATGATCGATACGGACATCGTTGGTCCCCAGTTGGAGGAGAACAAAATCTGGAAGGTTCTCGCTAAGAGCTTCTCGATTTTTTTCGAGGAAGGCCAAATATTCTCTTGAGTTATGACCACTTTTTCCCAGATTCAAGATTCTTACCTGGATCCCTTCGTTTTTACAGATCATTCTCAGATATCTTGGGTAGCCAACTTCCGTGATACTGTCACCCGCACACAGGATGATTGTACCCCGGGGGGATGAGCTGCAAAGGGAAAAAAGAAAGGCAAACATCAGGATCATGCCGGATTGCTTTTTGAAACGGCTCATTTTTTTCTGGCAGCTTTTTTGAGCGTTTGGAAAGCGAGAGGGAGGACGATGAGCGTAACGAGGGTGGATGTAAACAATCCTCCAACCACGACGGTCGCCAGCGGCCTCTGGATCTCGGCTCCTGGGCCTTGTGCCAAAAGGAGCGGTAAGATGCCGAAGATGGTGGTGAATGTTGTCATCAGCACAGGTCTGAGTTTGATCCCAACGCCCTCCTGGACAGCTTCTTCAAGCGTCATTCCTTGTTTGATATTGCGGTGAAAGGCAGAAAGAAGAACCAGCCCGTCTTCCAGAGCGATTCCGAAGATGGCAATGAATCCGATAGAAGCCGGGACGCTTAGGTAGAGACCGGATATCTTCAGAGCTAATATTCCGCCCATGAGAGCCAGAGGAATATTTATCAGTATGATCAAGACTTCTTGGAATGAGTAAAAAATGGTAAAGAGAAGCAGAGCGACCAAGGCCAGTGTGATGGGGGTGATGATGGCAAATCTTTTGTTAGCCCGCTGTTGGAGCTCGAATTGTCCTCCCCATTTGATCATATACTCGGGGGGAAATTCGATGGTCCGTTCTATCTTTTCCTGAGCCTCATCCACGAATCGTCCGATATCTCTTCCTCGAATGTTGCATTGGATGGTGATAAACCGCTTGTTATTCTCTCTGTTGATGACTCTGGGCCCGACAACCTCTTCGATGAGAGCCAGTTGTTCCAGAGGAACCTGTCCTCCATCAGGAAGGGGTGTCAGTAAATTTCCGATCTGGTCAATATCCTCTCTGAACCTCGGCTCAAATCTGAGGAAAATATCGAATCTTTTCTGTTCTTCGTAGATTTGACCAAGGATCATTCCACCTACTGCGGTTTCGATCGTTTCTTGTATACTGCTGATGTTTACTCCATAGCGTGCGATTTTGTCCCGTTGAAGAACGATCTGGATGTGATTTTGGCCGGTGAACTGCTCTACCTGAACGTCGGCGGCTCCCCTTACCGATGCGATGAGATCTTTGACCTGGACGGATTTCTCCTTTAATATTTCGAAGTTTTCCCCGTAGATTTTTATGGCCAGCTGCGCTTTTACTCCTGTGATGAGTTCGTCAAGATTGTGGGCTATAGGCTGGGTCATGTTGAGATTCAGGCCGGGGAACCTTTCCAGGCGGTGTTCGATCTCCCGGATGAGTTCGTCTTTATGGCTGAAATGCCTCCACTTCTGAACCGGGTTGAGTTTGATGAGTATCTCCGCGTCATTCACAAAGTGGGCGTGGCTCCCGACCTCTCCCCTGCCGATCCTGGTCAATACGCCTTGAACTTCCGGGACATCCTTGATCGTCTTCTCGATCGAATGGACCATGGCAATGGTCTCTCGAAGACTGATGTTCGGATCAAGGGTGACACGCAGGTGGAGTGTTCCCTCTTCCAGGTAGGGAATGTATTCTCTCCCCAAAAAAGGAATCAGGATGAGGCCGCACAGGAAAACAACGAAGGTGGTCAGGAATACTTTTTTCCGGTGTTTCCCGCACAGGAGAAAGAAGGGGATGTAAAGTCTTCTTATGTGTCTGATCAAAAAGGGCTCTCGAGAAGGCGTGCCCTTTCGCTTGAGAAAGAAATAACAGAGCGCAGGGGCTGAAACCAGAGCGAAAAGAAGAGAGCCCGCAAGGGCGAAAGATATGGTGTATCCCATCGGTCGGAACATGATTCCTTCCACACCTGTAAGCGTGAATATGGGGAGAAAAACCAGGACGATGATGGCAATAGCAAAAAAGAGGGGTCGTCCGACTTCTTCGCCGGCCGAGACGATGGCGTGGGACTTCGATTCAGGGGATAGTTGGAGATGCCGGTGGGTGTTCTCGACCAGGATGATTGAGGCATCTGCTATCAAACCTATACCGATGGCCAATCCACCGAAAGAAATCAGATCTGCGGCAAGATTCATGCGCTCCATCAGGATAAACGAGAACAGGATTGAAAAGGGGAGCGAAAACACAGCGATCAGGGCAGAAGGAAAGTCCCCCATGAACAAAAAGAGCACTAAAATGACCAGAATGATACCGATGACCAGGTTTGTGGACACGGTGGAAAAACATTTTTTTACCAGTGAAGCCTGGTTGTAGAAAGGAACGATTTTGACGCCAGGAGGAAGTGATGTGTTTATTTCGGCAATTCTTTCTTCTAAGTTTTGTATGACTCTTGCCGTGTTGGACCCGAAGAGCTTGAGGACCATCCCGACCACTTTCTCTCCTTCGCCATTTGCAAGAGCCGTTCCTCTTTTTATGGCGGGGAGCACCTCTACCTCTGCAATGTTTCTGAGATAGACAGGGGTTCCTTGATAATTGGCCACCACGATGTTTTCCAGATCCACGATTGTCTGAGCCAATCCCACGCTTCGAACGATATATTCTTCCTTGCCTTTTGTGATAAAACTGGCACCGACGTTCTGGTTGTTTTCCCTGATCCTTTCTGCGAGCTCTGAAATAGAGAGGCCGTACTTGAGAAGCGAGTGAGGACTGACCAGGATCTGGAACTGCTTGACATCTCCCCCGATGCTCAGAACTTGAGAAATTTCTGGAACAGATTTGAGTTCATATTTGACCAGCCAGTCTTGGATGGTTCTGAGTTCGAGGGTCGAGTAGTCCTCACCTTCCAGATAGTACAGATAAACCAGCCCCAGGCCCGTGGCGATCGGTCCCAAGACAGGATTGTGGGCTTGTTCAGGAATGTTCTCCCTCGCTTCGTGAAGGCGCTGCGAGACGAGCTGACGTGCCCAGTAGATATCGGTTCCATCCTCGAAATAAACATTGACGATGGAGAGTGCGAAAATCGAGGTGGAACGGATGTTGTTTACATGAGGCAGTCCGAACATCGACGACTCGATGGGATAAGAGATCAATCTTTCGACTTCTTCTGGAGCCATGCCGTGGGCTTCGGTGTAGACCTGGACAAGAGGCGGAGAGGGATCGGGAAAAACATCTATGGAAAGTCTTTGGTAGGCAGCAAATCCCAAAAAACACAGGATAATGGTTGCAAGCACCACGAAAAGCCTCTGCTTGAGCGAGAGTTGTAGGATTTTCTGTATCATGTATCGATTTTCTTCTCTACGGTACTAATGCACATGAGTATGCCCAAAAGTTGTCTTGCCGAGCTCTGCTTTAAGGTGAAAGGCACCCTTGACGACAACGCTGTCTCCAGGTTCCAATCCTTGTTCAATGATTCTGTTTTCCCCCACTCTGGTTCCCAATTTGACATGACGGACTGCGAAAATGTCCCCTTCCTCCAGAACGAACACAATTTTTTCCCCTTCCAAATTCTGTATGGCTTCTTCGGGAACGGCCAGGATTTCCCTCTGTTCTTGAAGATTTTCAACGGTCCCCTGGATGTACATATTGGGCTTGAGCAATCCCTCGGCATTGTCGACTTCCGCGCGGGTTTTAACGGTCCGGAGCTTCTCATCTATGAGATCGCTGATATAGGTTATTTTCCCATGAAATTTTTTTTCCGGATATATGGAAGAAGAAACGATGACCTTGCTGTTTTGTTCGATATGAGGGAGGTCTTTTTCATAGACATCCAGGACAGCCCATAGATTTTTAAGGTCTGACACAGTGTAGAGGATTTTGGTCGGGTCCACGTGTTCTCCCACTACGACATCCCTGAAGATCACGGTCCCCGATATCGGAGAAAGGAGGGGGAGATTCGGATCGGCTATTTCGCATTTATACTGTTTGTCTTGGATGGATTTGCATTTTTCTATGAGCTCATCGATTTGGTCGTGGGTGACCCCAAAGGAATGGAGAGCTGATCCCAGGGCTCCATAATCTGTGGCCAGCTTTTCGTACTCGGCCTCCCTTCTTAAATATTCCTTTTCTTCGATGGCCTTTTCAGACAGTAGCATCTTGGCTCTTTCATATTCCTTCTGACTCAGGAGGTATTTTGCCCTGGCACGGAGAAAGTCTGCCTGGGTCTGGGCGAATTCGGGTGAATTGATGGTGACCAGCGCCTGACCTTTAAGGATATAATCTCCCAGGTCCGCCGTGTGTGAGACAATCTTTCCTTGGACAAATGAGGAGATGTGGGCGGTGCGGTTCTGGTTGACCGTTAGAACGCCCGGTAATGTGAGCCTGGAGGATATGTTCTGTTTTGAGACAGAGTCCAAAACGATTCCCCACTCTTTCTGTTTTTCAAGAGAGAGTTGCAGCTCTGGGTGGTCAAGTTGTTCTCCCTCCTGGTGATCGGGTTCCTGAATTTGAGAATCGGCGGGGGGTGTTTTGTTTCCGCCTCCACAGAAAGCAAAAAAAAGGATTATAAGGAAGACAACATGTTTTTTCATTTCAATTCTTCTCCGATGGCTTTCTCCAAGGCTGCTTTATCAGCATTCCATTGGAACAGAGAATCATGGTAGTCGTTCAAAATGCTAAAGTAGGTTCTTTGCGAATCGAGGTAATCGATCAGAGAGATTTCTCCCTGGGTGTAGCTTATCTCTGATATTTTCAAGCTCTCTTCGGCTTGCTTGAGAAGACCTTGATGATAGATTTTCAGATTCTGCTCTGACAGCTTCAGCTGGCTGAACATGGATCTGATCTCCGTGGACAGCTCCATCCGAAGGGCCCTCAATTCATGGTCTTGTTTGGCGTAGAGATTTTCCGCTTCCTGAATTTCCTTTGACCTGAAGTTCCAGAGAGGAATATCCAAGGAGATTCCGATTCCCGTGTTCCGGCCATCCAGCTCCTTATGGTGAAATCCTGAAAGCGTGAAATCTGGAAATCTCAGCCATTTGACATAGTTCAAGTTGCTTTTGGCCTGTTCAAGTCTGGTTTCCTTTTCTTTGATCCTGGGATGAGAAAGGAGGGCATTTTCCATAAGATCGGCCTCCTCGAACCCGGGTTCGGAGTAAGCCAAGGTTCCCCGTATGGAAAAATCGGAAGGGAGAACATTCCCCAGAAATTTATTCAGGTTCTCTTTAGCCAAAAGAAGATCGGTTTGAATACGGTTCAGCTCGTTTTGCGCCCTGAGGGTTTCCACATACAGCTTGATGGCCTCCAATTCCTTCACCTCTCCAAGCTTTGCTCTTTTTTCGATCAAATCGAGGATTTTTTGTATAGAATCGAGATTTTTCCGAGCCAGATCCTGTTTGGTCTTGAAGAGAAGAATTCTATAAAAAAGATGTTTGATGTTAAAAATGACATCCAGAGTCAGCATCTCATAGCTGAATTCAGCAGCCATCCAATCTTTTTCATAAACCTGAATACGGTAATGGCGTTTGAATGGATTCTCCAGGTGCTGACTGAGAGAGATGCCTTCGGTGTCCCTCTCGAAAGTGTTGTCCCAGGATTCTGCCTTTCCCCTGTGGTATTCCAATTCCGGATTGAACAGACGCTTTGAGGCCTGATAGGAAGCTTTAATGGCTTCCACTTCATTCCCTTTGGCCGAGATGATTGGATTGTGCTCGAGACCTAATTCGATGATCTCGGTCAGTGTGAATTCCTTCTTTTCAGAGGAATGAAGCAGCGCAGAAAGCAGGATGAAAAGAGTCAAAAGGATAAAGATTCGGTTTCTCATTTTGACTTCCTATTCTATCCTATTTGGGGCAGAATTGAAATCTTCCGGATGAGCAGGAAAATATTTAGCAGGGTTATAATCGTTTCAATAGTAGTCAGTCAAGCTGACAATGAAGAAGTTTACATTCTCCACCAGTAGGAGAATTTGACGAAAAAAAACCTTCCTTCTACTTTGTAAATTCCCAAATCGTCTTGCTCTTGATTGTCATCGAAACCCACATAAAAGACGGTGCCGGGTCTGAGTTCATAGCTCAAAAGAAGGCTGGTGTAGATTGACTTATAGTAATCGTTATAATCCGTGATCAAGCGTAAAGAAATGTGCCGGCTTAAAAGGTAGGTGATCCTTTGGCTGATGATATTGACAGAGTAGACTCTCTCTCCGCCCTTGCTTTCGAAGAAAGTATCGTTACTGATGTTGTAGAAAGCTCGAAAATTGGTGAGGGGCCTTAGGGTCAAATCGAGTCCCCATGATGTTTTGTATCCCAAATAGGGATTTTCATCGTAGTAAATAGAATCTCCGAAAGAGAAATTGAATCCACCGCTTACCCAGGAAAGAGGCTCCGAGCTGATTCTTGCCCGGAAAGACTTTTTATAGAAGTCTATTCCTTCGTATCTTTCCATCTCGGTTGTGATTCCTCCGAAGAGAAATGTTCCTCTCCAGCCGCTTACGAAGAATCTCAAACCGAGTTCTTCATCTGTCAGCGTGTTGCTGAAATCATAAATCCTTCTGTATTCGATCGATGGTCGGATGTCAACGATCATGTCATTCATCGGGAGAAAAGCATAACCTATACGGGTGTTGAAAGACTTGATATCCTTTCTGCGAAAAAATCCCAGGGAAGCTTCGAAGTCCTCTGGGATTTGATTGTAATCTATCGAAAAAGTCAGATGACGGGCCCTTCTGCTGAAACTGAAGTTCATTGCGGGCACAACACCTGTCTTCTCGCTTCCCCATTTGGTCTGAGAGCCGACGAGTTGGAAGGAAAATCGGTAGTAATTCATAAATTTGAAATAGCCATCGAATCCAGCCACACGGTTGTAATTCTCGGTTATATTCTCCCAGGAGCATCCCATTTCCTTGTCTGTCAGGATAAAGCCGACATGAGATTCAGAATACAGATCCCGTTTGAGACGGAAAACGTTCACAAGTGCCCTTGATTCTGTAAGCTCTGGTTCGGATTCACAGGGGAGGTCGATTTCAGGGGGATTTTCATCGTAGGCGCTTATGAAGCCTATAGTCATTTTCCCTACTTTTCCGGTGAGCTTGGTTCCCCAGAGAGGATTGACGATGTTTCGTGTATAGGCAAGCTCGAAGGGGGTTTGGAAGAAGTCCTGGCCTTCTAGAAAGAAGGGTCTCTTTTCAGGGTAATAAAGGGCATATCTCTGGTTGACGTCAATCTGGGGCATATCCGCTTCGACCTGACTGAAATCAGGATTGACAGTAAAGTCGGCTGTAAGGTGGGATGTGATGCCGTATTTGATGTTCAGTCCAGGTTCTGGATCGAATTTTTCTCTTAACGCTTTCATGCCGGTCAGGACAGGCATGATTTCGAAATTTTTTCCCTTCTCAATGTGTCCCTCCAGCTCCAGAGTTCCTGCTTGTATAAGAAAACCGTTCACATCTCGAGATCGAGGACGCCAATAAATCTCTTCATTTTTTCTTTGGATGCTCCTCATGATCTGAAATCCCCAGACTTGGGATGGGGTATGTGGGAACCTCAGGCTCTTAAACGGGATGGCCATTTCCACTGTATAACCCGCTTCATCGATTTGAGCATTAGTGTAAAAGAAAGTATCGAAATTTCTGTCAAAACCGAAGAATCCTCCTCTGCCTCTCCCCCTTCTCCTTTCTTCTGTATAGATGCCGTCGACTTGGACGCCACAGGGATTAACCTGGAAAGCAAAAGCTCTCTTTTTATCATTAAATGTGTCCAGATATACGGTGATGCCATCATCGCCCATGACCTTATCTCTTTGAGTGAGGCAGGCCCGGACAGCCTTGGGATTGGAATCATAGCATCTCACGGCGATGTAGAGGTTTTTACTGTCATAACCGATAAAGGCTACGGTTTTTTCTGTGGGTTGTGCTCCTTCTTGTGGTTCATACTGGGTGAATGTGTCCAGCACAGCTCCTTTTTCCCAGAGTGGATTTTCTAGCTCGCCATCGATTTTTGGAGGCGTATTGAGTCTAGGGACTCTAACATGGTAATTCCTCCCGTTATCCTTTGGGAATGAGAGAGTAACAAGCAGAAGCAGAAAAAGAACAGTTACAGTCAGCTGTAGATGGATTGTCTTCTTCATATCTGGACTCTGCTAAAGGCTATACAGTTATTTTGATGATTGAAACCTTATTATAAACTTTTCGTTCTCGTTATAGAAGCTTATCTGTTGTAAACGTCAACCATGGAGATGTTTTTTTCTTTGAGGCTGATTCCCAGAGCTCGTTCTAGACTGGCCAACGAGAGATTGTAATCCACAATGGATTGGAGCTCCTGATTCTGTGAGTTTGCAAGGTCTCTCTGGTATTGAAGAACTAGATAGGGTGTGGTCAGCCCGACTTTAAATTTTTCCTCTTCTGCTTCCAATTTTTGTTCCTGAAGCTCACGGGCGACTTTATAAGCTTCCACACGCCGATAATTGGTCTCGACAGCTCTTACAGCCTGTTTGATTTCGAGATAGATATCCTGTTTCTGTTTTTCCAGTTGAAGGGTGGCTTGTTCCAGGTCGACCTTTGCCTGAGCAAGGTTCGCCCTGGAGATGACAGTGTTCAAGGGCACGTCCAGGCTGAGGCTGATCGACCAGTTTTGATATTCGAATCCGAAGACATCTTTAAAAGCATCTGAGATGCCCCCGGGAATTTCACCCACCTTGACTCCGAAGGGATTCTGCGGAGTGCGATTTCCATATATAATTTGAGTTCCGGATACGCCGGGACTCCAGTAAGAAGCATTCAGGTTTAGAGTCGGAAGCTGCTGGTTTTTGGCATAGTCGAGATTCAGCTCGCTGTTTTTGATCCCGATCCGGGTCGATTCCAGGTCTGGTCGGTTTTGCAGAGCTGTGACGATGGCTTCATCCAGGTTGATTTCCTTTTTTTCGAATTCAGGCAGCTCCTCAGGGAGAATGGTAAGAATCTCAGCATCGGGGATTTCTGCGGCAAGGTTGATGATTAATTTCAAGCGATCCTCATTATTTTTGACCAGGGCTTCGGCTGCGAGAATATCCGCTTCCCGGCTTGCCACCTCGGATTGAGCGGTAAGGATTTCGATGGGAGCCTCGGTTCCGACTTCCACAGCTCTTTTTTGCCTTTCCAAGAAATCCCGGGCCAATTGCAGAGACTGCTGGCTGACCTTGAGCGCCTCGATGCTGGCCAGGAGGTTCCAGTAGGCCTCTTCTACGCTGTAAATCGTATCCTGGAGGGTCCTCTGGAGGTCTTTTTCTGAAATATTGAGATTGTTTTGTGCGACGATGATCTCTCTTCTAGATATTTTGTATCCGAAGTTTTTAAGCAGGGGTTGAGTGAAATCAAACCGTAAAGTGCTTCTATAACTGGGGTTGATGGTTGTCCCGGTTCTATTTGTATCGTATTTATTGTTGCTCAGGGATAAATTGAAATTTCCGCCGAAAGGAACTTGCTGGGTGATGTCAACGGAATACAGTTGGATTTCGGCTGTGAGGACATCTGCTGCTTCGAGGAAAGAGTAAGAGGCTTGCTGTTGGTCAGTGGTATAGTAGTTCAAGGATAGGGATGGCAGAAATTTTTCATTGGCCGCTTGTACTGAGAGGTCTCTGATTTGGGGTGTTAGAACCTCGATAGCCACTCCGAGGTTGTTTTTCATGGCTTTTACGATACAATCCTCGAGCGAGAGTTGCAGAGTTTTTTCCAGTTCTTGAGCTTGGGAAAACGCTGCCAAGCCGGCAATCAATAAAATTCCGAGTGTTTTTTTCCACATTTGGAACCTCCTTACTTTTAACTACGGAAAATAATACGGAAAAGATTAGCAGAGAGTTTCAATATCTAATCTTTCTATCCTCTTGTCAAAATGAGTTCTTATCTTTATTTACCCGGTTGATAACTCATCCAGGAGCATTACTCGTACCTGAGTGCCTCGATGGGATCCAGCTTCGAGGCCTTCCGGGCCGGATAGAAACCGAAAAAGATTCCGACCGACCCTGAAAACATAAAAGCCAAGGCTATGGCTCCCAGGGAAACGAGCGTCTTCATATTCGCAAAATGAGAGATCAGTCGTGAACTGCCGATCCCAAGGACAATCCCCAGGATGCCTCCCAGTACACTCAGCACAATGGCCTCAGTCAAAAATTGGAGGAGGATATCCCTTTCCTTGGCACCCACCGACATCCGTATGCCGATCTCCCGGATGCGCTCGGTCACAGAAACCAGCATGATGTTCATGATTCCGATTCCTCCCACCAGGAGAGAAATGGAAGCGATTCCACCCAACAGGATGGTCAGGATCTGGGTGGCTTCAGATGCGCTTTCTGCGATGTCGGACATATCACGGACGTTAAAATCATCTTCAGCGCCCGGGGCTATCTTGTGCCGGATCCTCAGGAGCTCTTCTATCTGGGCCATGGCTTCATCGGTTCGTGTGGAGGAAACGGCGGAGATATCGATGGATTGGACATAGTCGATCCCGAGGAGCCTTTTCTGGGCCGTGGTATAAGGGATGGCGATCATATCATCCCGGTTGAACCATCCTCCGCTCTCACCCTTGGATTCCAGCACTCCCAGCACGCGGTATGGATTTCTGTTGATCCGGATGACCTGTCCGATGGGATCCGCTCCCTCGAACAGATTTTCAGCGACCTCGCTTCCCAAAACGGCCACTTTTTGGGCGGTTCTCACTTGACTCTCATTGAAAAAAACTCCGTTCTCCACAGCCCAGTTTCGGATCTCTGGATAGCTGGCGCCGACTCCGTAGATGGAAGTGTTCCAGTTATTATTCTGGTAGACAACCTGGGCACGGCCGTTAACATTCGGAGATACATATTTTACAGCATCGCAATATTCCAGGATGGCTTTGGCATCGGCTTCCTTCAGATTGGTATAACTCCCGCCTCCTCCGTGCCTCCCCATATATGAGCGGCTGCCGGGTCGGACAAAGAGCAGGTTGGTCCCCATGGATTCGAACCGTTCTTCGACTTCTACCCTGGCCCCTTGCCCGATGCTGACCATGGCAATCACAGCGCCGACACCTATGATGATACCCAAAGCTGTGAGGAATGACCTCATTTTGTTCCTGTTGAGAGCTTTTAAAGCGACTTTCGATGTCTTGATGATATTCATGGTCTTATGCTCCGTTGACTTCCACTTTTTCGATCATACCGTCTCTGAGGAAAATCGTTTTTCTGGCTATTTCTGCGACTTCAGGATCGTGGGTTACCAAAACGATGGTGATGTTGTTTTCCTTGTTGAGCTTTGTGAAAATCTCCATGATTTCATTTCCGGTCTTGGTATCCAAATTGCCGGTGGGTTCATCAGCGAGGACCAGTGAAGGATTGTTGACCAGCGCCCTGGCAATGGCCACCCGCTGCATTTCTCCCCCAGATAGTTGGTTGGTCTTGTGCTGCTCGCGGCCATCCAATCCCACCTGGGCAAGGGCTTTCAGTGCCATCTCTCTTGTTTTCTTGGCGGTGACGTCCGAGTAAAGGAGGGGAAGTTCGGTGTTTTCCAGGGCAGTAGTCCGTGCAAGGAGATTGAAGTTCTGGAAGACGAACCCGATTCTTTTGTTCCTGATCTGAGCCAGTTGGTTTTTGTTCATCTTTGAAACTTCCTGTCCTTCCAGCAAATATTTTCCTGACGAGGGTTTGTCCAGACAGCCCATGATGTTCATCAGAGTGGATTTTCCAGAACCAGAGGGTCCCATGATCGCCATCAGATCCCCCCTTTTGATGTTGTAAGAGACTCCTTTGAGTGCATGAACCTGGTTTTCCCCGACTTTATAAATTCTGGCGATATCTTCCATTTGGATGAGTGTGTTGTTTTCCATTGTTAAACCTATCGGTGCTGCTCAGAGAGTTTCAGATTAACGTCTTATGAACATCATGCCGCGCCTCAGGTCGGACGAGCTTCGGCTTGACGAATTTCCTCCTCCGTTTTCTCCGATAATGACTTCCTGTCCTTCCTCGATGTTGCCACCGGTGATTTCTGTATAGATATTATCTGTGACACCGGTCCGGATAAAGACCATACGGAGCTTTCCATTTTCGTCCTCTATCCAGACTCGGGCTCTATCCTTCATCCTTTCCCTCATGGCTCCAGAACCTATTTGAAATCCGGATGGGCGGTTAGGTCGGGCATTCTGTGCAGGCCTCTTTGCTTCGGACGGCCCCGCTGTCGGTGAACTGCCACCGGCCGCTTGCCTTTCTCTGCGCATCTCTTCGAACAGAGCCTGCAACACTTCAGGAGGAGGCTGGAAACGAAGGGCCGCGTTGGGTACACGGAGGGCATTCTGCGCTTCCCCCACCACGATGGACACAGTGGCTGTCATCCCGGGTCTGAGTTTCATCTCCGGATTCTCCACATCCACGATTGTGGTGTAAGTGACAACATTCTGGATGACTTCCGGGGAATACCGGACCTGCCGGACAGTTCCGCTGAAGTTTTCGTCGGGGAAAGCATCTACAGTGAAATTCACCTTTTGACCCTCCTCCACTTTTCCGATATCCGCCTCGTCTACACTGCACTCCACCTGCATCTTTGTCAGGTCGTTTGCGATCTGGAACAGAACAGGCGCCTGGAAACTGGCGGCGACGGTCTGTCCGGCGTTGATATTCCTGTTTATCACCACCCCGTCTATCGGGGATTTGATAATGGTGTATTCCAGGTCCACTCTGCTTGCGTCCAGTTGGGCCTTCGCCTGCTCCAGACGTGCTTCGGCCGACAGAAGGTCGGCTTTAGCAGCGAAGTATTGGGTTTCTGTGGTTTCGAATTCTTCGAAGGATATCAGCTTTTTATCGAAAAGGCTTTTCGCCCGTTCATACTGTTTTTCTGTGTTTTCTAGGGTGACTTTGGCCTTTTCAACTGCAGCCTCGGAGCTGAGAAAATTCGCTTCATTCTGCTGGACTCGGGTCAAGAATGGGGATTGGTCGATTTCAGCCAGAAGCTGTCCTTGTTTGACCTGCGAGTTGAAGTCCACATAAATTTTATCGATCTTTCCTGAAACTTGGCTTCCCACATCCACTATGGTGACAGGGTTCAATGTGCCCGTCGTGTCCACCAGAGCTGTTATGGTCCTTTTATCGATGACAGCCTTTTCGTATTTAGGAACTGAATTGCCATTCCGGTTGAAATAGGTAAATCCAAAAATGATCCCTGCGATAACGGCAATGACGACTGCTCCGATGATTACTTTCTTTTTCACCGACGTTCTCCTTTGTCTCGTTTATCTCGATCACGATTTTTCGAGCGTCTGTCTCTCTCTTCCATCTGTTTTTTCCTCTCAGAGAGGTATTTTTCGATCATTGCCTGGAATTTGACCCTTTGTTCCTCTGTGAGGATGCTGTCAATCTCCTCTTTGAGCTGTGCTCTCAGGGAAGCATATTGTTCATGGATCTGAGCTCTGTAATTTTTCAGCCTTTCCTCATTGTTCCTGAAAGTTTGTCTGAATTTCTCCTGCTGCTCTTCAGTCAGGTTGAGTTCCTCGGTGATCATTTCGAGGGTAGGGAACCGGACAGAGCTTCGCTGCCTTTCCCCCCTTCGTGTCTTTTTATCGAGGATTTGATCTTCGAACAGAACTCCTGCGATGACTCCTGCGGCAAAAACGACGATCAGGGAAAGGATTATCCAGAGTTTATTGCTGTTTTTCATGGGAAATATCTCCTTGCATCCTGCTTCTCTTCCATGGCTGTGAAGATGATCTGCATGCTTTTATTTTCCGCGCCTTCTTCCTCTAAAAAAGTCAGGGATTCAGGATAGGGAAGCTGGTCGCGGAGAAGAAGTGCCTCTGTCTGACTAAGCTCGTCTGTCGGCTGGGGAAGGAAAAGCAGGAGGCCAAGTGCAAGAATAATGACGGCTACGATGGAAAAGGGGACAGCCCTGAGGCTCCAACGTCTCCACAAAGACCACACGTCATATTTTTGCTGCTCTTTGAGCCGAGAGTGCAGGCGTTCCCAGAAGTACGGTTTGACTTGAGGAAACTCTCGATCTCTCAGTGTATCGATTATATAGCTGTAGGCTTCTTGCTTCTTCCGGCAGGCAGAACATACCTTGAGGTGTCTTTGGAGAGCCTCTTCCTCCCTGTCCGTCAGAAGGCCGTCCAATGCCCTGGACATAAAGGTTTCTGCCTTTTTACATTTCATAGGTGCCTCCTCTTAGAGATAAGAAAGGCGCGATCTTTTCTCGGAGCATTTTTCGAGCCCTGTGTAAGCGGGAATCCACCGTCCCAGGCGAGAGTTTCAATATGCTGGCGATTTCTTCATAAGAATGTCCTTGAATGTCCCGTAAAGTCAGTATGAGCTGATGCTTTTCTGGAAGCGTCTGAAGGGCTCGATGAAGGAGCTGAATCCTCCGCTCTTTTTCCTGTGAGCTTTCTCTCCGCCCGCTCTCTTCTTCTGACAGCTTTGATTCCTTGTGTATGTCTTCGAAGGAGATATGCTTCACTTTTTTTACTTTGCGCAGATAATCCCTGATGTGATTCACAGCTATCCGGTACAGCCACGTTCCAAACGCTGATTTGAATTTGAATTTCTCAAGGGCATAATAGACTTTTATAAAGACCTCTTGAGCTAAATCGTCAGCGATATCCCGATCTCTCGTTAATCCGAATGCCAAGTTAAACACCTTTGTTTTGTATTTGTTTACCAGTACACCGAAGGCGTGTTCGTCGCCTTGTATGCTCCGCTGGACCAGTTCGTTCTCTTCCATAGAACTTCAATTCTTCGTGTCCTCCGTACGTCATTTAGACGGAGGAAACGGGGAAATCTTCCTTTATTCCATAAACTCGAGAGAGAGCTCTCTGGTTTCTTATTTTACGTGATGAGCTCCCTTTTTGGAATGAATATTGTCCGGTGAGAGGAGCAGAAGAAAAATCAGGCAGATAGACGACTGCTCTGGAATGGACTGCTGCCATGAAAAAATAGTTGGATGAAGAGTTATTTTTTCTTTGCTGTCCACTCCATGGTTCCGAAATCGCCCATTTGGGCTTCGCCCGCCATGGAATCGCCTTCTACAGTTCCGGTGTAAGTGATTGTAAAATCCCCTCTAGGGGTGCTCATGGTCACGGTCCATTCGATTTTATTGCCTGAGATAGTTCCCTCTCCAGTGACCTCATCGCCTCTCATGGTTTGTATGGTCACGGTCAGCTTTTCGCCTTCCTGCTCAAAATGAACAGGCGAAGTTCTCTCTCCACGGGGGGATTGTGTCGTTATTTCCCAGTCTCCTGTCACATTGACCTCCTGGGCAGTCAATAAGAGCGGCAACAGTACTAAAGCAAGAATAGAAAGCAGGGAATACATCTTTTTCATTTTTTCCTCCTTTGTTGATGAATGCATTTTCCTTACCCTTTAGACGCACTATCCAATTTCCTCTTCCCAAAATAATCACAAAAAATCCTCTCCATATTCATAAGACCATCGATGGTCTCCAAATATTCCCGATTTTACGGTGCTCTGGAATTTCTTGACATTGGCGGCGGACTTTAATTAAATATATCCTCCAGAAAAGGAGCTTGTTCCATGTTTGTTTGGGTTTTTCATCGGATCTCGGGACTGCTGCTCATCCTCCTCTTAGGGGTGAAATTTTTCACATCTTTTTTCTTGATGACCAAAGAACAAAAGCCCGATTGGGCCCTTGTTCTCCACACCAATCCTTTTATCGACACCATCCTCATCGTGTCGATTGTTTTTCATGCTTTTTATGGATTGCGTATGGTCATCATCGATTTAGGGGTGAGAAAAGAGAAGCTGCTCTTTTGGATTTTCACCCTACTCAGCGGTGCAGTGAGCGCTGCGCTGCTTCTTGTCTACTTCACCAGGAATTATTGAATGATAAGTCATGACATCCTTGTCGTCGGGGGTGGCCTGGCCGGGCTGGCGGCCGCCTTAAACAGCGACCCCTGCCTTTCTGTGGCTGTAATATCGAAAGTCCATCCTCTGCGTTCTCATTCTGTGGCTGCCCAAGGAGGCATCAACGCTGCATTGGGAAACAATCCAGATGGCAAGGATGATACGTGGGAAAGACATGCTTTTGATACCATAAAAGGCAGCGATTATCTCGCTGACCAGAATTCTGCTGAGCTGATGTGCGAGAAGGCCATACCTGCCATCTACGAACTGGATGCTTTGGGTGTTCCCTTTAGCCGGTTTCCCGGAGGTGTCATTGCACAGAGACCCTTTGGCGGAGCAGGATTTCCCCGGACATGCTATGCGGCGGACCGGACCGGCCTGGTCATCTTGCACACCCTTTACGAGCACTCGATCAGAAAAAAAGTCAAGTTCTACAATGAATGGTTTGTCACGAGGCTTGTAGTCCACGATGGTCAGTGTTTGGGCGTTGTCGTTTTCGACCTGGCTACAGGAGAAATCTTTCCCGTTCAGGCAAGAGCCGTCATTTTTGCCACGGGAGGCTACGGGAGAGTCTATCTGAAGACGACCAACGCCTTCATCAATCACGGAAGCGGAGTTGGAATGGCTTACCAGGCCGGTGTTCCGATCAAGGATCTGGAATTTGTTCAATTTCATCCCACATCGCTCCTCGGAAAGAACATCCTGATTACCGAAGGAGCCCGTGGGGAAGGGGGATATCTGGTCAACAACGAGGGCAAAAGATTCATGGAGGATTATGCCCCGTCGGCCATGGAGCTTGCGCCCCGTGATATTGTGGCCAGGGCCATTCAGACAGAGATCGATAAAGGCAAAGGATTCGAAAATGAGTACGTGCATTTGGACCTGAGACACCTGGGCGCTGAAAAGATCAAAAAAAGACTGCCCGGTATCCGAGAAATTTGCATCAATTTTGCGTCACTCGATCCTATCGACACGCCCATTCCCATTCAACCGGCACAGCACTATTCTATGGGAGGGATAGATGTGGATGAGGATTGTGCTTCCCAGGTGAAAGGATTTTTTGCAGCCGGAGAATGTGCCTGTGTGAGTGTGCATGGCGCAAACCGTCTCGGTGGAAATTCGCTTTTGGAGACCGTTGTGTTCGGCAAGATCGCCGGCGAGGAGGCGTCGAAGCGTGTGAGGCAGATCGGGCTGGAGGCAAAAGCTGAGAAAATTCTGTCGAAAGAAGCCCTGGTGCAGGAAAGTCGGATCCAGGGATGGATGAGAAAGGAATCAGGAATCAAAGTCCACCGCCTGCTGGATCGGGTAAAGAATATTATGAGCGACAGAGTGGGGATTTTTCGAAACAGAAAAGATCTAGCCGACGCGTTGGAAGAAATTTCGATAGCCAGAGAAGATTATAAAAATGTTTACATTTCAGGAGATTGTCTCCGCTACAGTCAGGCATTGGTCAACATTGTCGAGTTTGAGTCCATGCTGGATCTGGCTGAGGTGATTGCGCGGGGAGCCTTGAATAGAGAGGAGACGAGGGGATCTCATTTCCGTAACGATTTTTCCAAGCGGGATGATAAAAAGTGGCTGAAACACACCTTGATCACATTTGAAGACGGGAAGCCTCGAATTTCTTACAAAGATGTCCAGGTCGACAAATATGAGCCCAAGGAACGCAAATACTGAAATGGACACTGCCTTTCGTATCTTGAGATTCGATCCAAAGAAGGATAAACATCCGTATTTCCAGGATTTTTCCTATACGGTCGAGGGGAAAAGGTCTGTTCTCGAAGCCCTGATGGATATCCGTAACGAGCAGGACTGTACACTGTCCTTCAGGTACAGCTGCCGGGAAGCCATATGCGGATCCTGTGCCATGGTGATCAACGGAAATTTCGATCTGGCCTGCCGGACCGATCTGGAGGCCCTGGAGTCCTCCACGGTAGTTATCGAACCGCTTCCGAATTTGGAGATCCAGAAGGATTTGGTGGTGGATATGGATCCTTTTTGGGAGGCACTCTTCAAGATCGAACCTTATCTTCATGGAGAAGATGTTGCTCCAGAGAAGGGTCACAGAGTTGATGACAAGGAGATAGAGAGGATTTTCCAGTACGTCAACTGCATTCTGTGTGGATGCTGCTATGCAGCTTGTCCGGTGACCGCTCGTGATGAAAGGTATCTCGGGCCTGCTGCCTTGGCTAAACTTTATCGTTTCGTCAGGGATCCCAGAGACCAAAGGCCCTTCTCAAATTGGTCCAGAGTGAATACAGAAGGAGGAGTCTGGGGCTGTGATACGGTCTTTAAATGCAATGAGGTCTGTCCAAAGGATGTGCGTCCAGCGGATGGGATTGAAGCTTTGAGAAGGAGATTGGTGGTGGAGAAAATCAAACGTCTTTTTAAGCGGGGATCATGAAACTCAGACATTCGCTTTTCACCAGACGCCAGTTTTTAGACGGCCTGATCGGAGGCTGGCTGGCAGCATTGCTTGCCTCCTTTTTATACCCCATCCTCAAATTCATCTTTCCTCCTTACCGGGAGCCTGATGAAGTGATCCTGGCTTTTTCAGAGTTCAAAGATATGCCCGCAAATTCGGTAAAGAACTTCGCCTGGGGAAGCAAACTGGGTTTAGTGAAAAAAAATGACGATGGGTCCTATTGGGCGTTCGTTGGAGTCTGCACCCATCTGGACTGCAACGTTTCTTATCTTCCAGACCAAAGGAAATTCTTTTGTGCCTGTCATGATGGATGGTATGACGAGAGGGGTCGGAATATAGGAGGACCGCCTCCCAGGCCGCTCCGCCGTCTGACCCTTGTTCTGGAGGGAGAAAATCTGATCGTCAGAAAGGAAAGTCCAGAAGGAGTGTCATGAAAAACGGAATGTGGTCCTGGCTGGATGAACGGTTCGGAATCTCGGGAATCACCCGGTTTTTAACCTATAAGAAAGTTCCTCTGCATAAGCACACCGTTTGGTACTACACAGGCAGTGCCATTTTATTGTTTTTCGCCATCCAGGTCATCACTGGATTCATGCTCGTCCTTTACTACAAACCGACACTGGAGCTAGCGAATCAAAGCGTGAGCCGCATCATGACCGAAGTTCCGCTGGGGTGGATCATACGGTCTGTCCACAGTTGGTCTGCGTCCTTCATGATCGCTTTTGTGTTCGTTCACCTGATGAGCATATGGATCACCAAATCCTACCGAAAACCGAGGGAGCTGACCTGGATGAGCGGAGTTATTCTCCTGCTGATTTCACTCTTTTTCGGATTTACGGGATATCTTCTTCCCTGGGATGCGCTGTCCTTTTCTGCCACCAAAGTGGGCACAGATATCCCGCGCGCTATCCCAGTGGTCGGTGCCTGGATAACGAAACTGCTGCGGGGCGGAGAGGACGTGACCGGAGATACCTTGACCCGGTTTTACGGCATCCATATATGCATACTCCCTGTGTTCCTGTTCATCTTTCTTGGCATCCATATCTATCTGGTTCAAAAGCTGGGAATGAGTCCTCCTCTCGAGAAAGAAGAAAAAGGGGAAAAGGTAAGGGAGATTCCCTTCTGGCCCAATTTTGTCTACAGAGAAATGATTGTATGGCTGTTATTGGTCGGCATTCTTTTCAGCGTATCCATCTTTCTGCCTCCATCTCTGGATAGGGCTGCCGACCTGATGGCGCCTGCACCGGAAGGGATCAAACCAGAGTGGTATTTTCTCTTTCTGTTTCAAACCTTGAAGATTTTTCCGGCCAATATGCTCTTCATCAGCGGGGAGGCCGCAGCAGTCCTCTTGATGATTCTTGCTGGCATCTTGTTCTTCTTTCTTCCCATAATCGACAACAAGCCTCTCCAGAGAAAGGGAAAAATCATAACTCTGGCAGCTTACATCCTGATCGTTTATGCTCTTGTGATGAGCGTCTGGAGCCTTCTGTGATGTTGGAGAAAAAAATTCTTGTCCTGACTGTCACCCTGCTTCTCCTTTTGGTCTCCCTTGGTCCACCTTCAGGCCTGGCCCAGGAGGTGGTTGAAAAATCCCAGGCAGACACTTCCCAGACTGAGCCGGAATCCGAAAAGGTCATCGCTTCCCCCCAAAGCATCAAGGAAGAAACAGGCATATTCGTGTTTATAGCCTGGATGTGGCTGTCTATTTTTGTGCTGCTCTTTTTTCTGCGCCTTAAAATTAAAGAAGCGGACCGGCTTTATCGGATCGAATTTTTCTCCAGAGAAAAAGAATAGCCCTCTGCCTCGTCGGCAGAAGCGTTCATATTTCTCCCTTACTTCCTTCGGTGAAATTCCCGTGTGAAATTTTTGCCTGTTTTATCGTCTTGTGTATAGGCTGCATGGAGACGTATGATGAAGGAGAGTCGCTGCTCTGATGAAAAGACGTTGGGACACCGCCAGAGGCTTAAAGAAAGATTTCTGAGAGGCGGGCTGAAGGGATTTCTCGATTATGAAATTGTCGAGCTTCTTCTGGCATTGGGAACTCCCCGAAGGGACTGCAAAAAACCAGCAAAGGAAGCCGTGCGGAGGTTTAAAATGCTCAGGAGGATCCTGGAAGCGAGCGAGACGGAACTCCAGGAGATAGAGGGGATCGGCCCCCGAAACATCTTTGGTATCAAGTTCGTTCAGGAAGTCTCTAGGCGTTTTCTCAAAGAGAAGATGATGAGCAGGCCTATCTGTCATTCTTCCAGGGAAGTCTTTGATTACCTGTATCACACTCTTCGCGACGCGAAGAAAGAGAAATTCAAAGCGATCTTTCTGGACGCTAAAAACAAAATCCTGGAAGAGGGGACTTTTTTCGAAGGTACGGTGGATACCAGCGCCGTTTATCCCAGAGAGATCCTGATAGAAGCTCTTCGTCACAATGCCTCAGCCTTGATTTTCGTCCATAATCATCCTTCCGGAGATCCCGAGCCCTCGGAAAGCGATAAGGAGATTACTAAAGAACTCGTCTTTGCATCGAGCATGATGCAGTTGAAGGTTTTGGATCACATCATCATCGGAAACAACTGTTATTTCAGTTTTGCAGATCGGGGCCTCATCGAAGACTATGAGTTTCTCTTCCAGGATTTAAAGAGAAGGATCAGAGACTAGATGGCTTCCCGACCAGCTTGCCTGACTGTTGTTGAATTTGTCACGGTTTTGAAAATGCCTCAGTTGTTGAGAAATCATTTGTAAAATGTTGGGTCGGAAGGTAAACTTTTAGCGAGGAGGTCGAGATGTTGAGTGATAAAGAAATTGCTGGAAAAGTCGTCATGAAACCGATAGAGGAGATTGCTCAGAAATTGCGAATTGGAGAAGATGCTTTGGACAGTTACGGAAAGTATAAAGCGAAGATCATAGAAGAGAAAATCGGGCATAAAGGAGAAAAAAGAGGAAAATTGATCATGGTCACAGCCATGAGTCCGACGCCTGCCGGGGAGGGCAAAACAACGACCTCCATCGGGCTGGCAGATGCTTTGAACCGTTTGGGAAAAAATGCGACCGTGGCCTTGAGAGAACCTTCTCTTGGCCCCGTTTTTGGGATGAAGGGAGGAGCTACGGGAGGTGGGTATGCACAGGTGATGCCCAGAGAAGAGATCAATCTTCATTTCACAGGGGATATTCATGCCATCACTGCGGCTCACAATCTGTTGGCTGCAATGGTTGACAACAGGCTCCATTTCGATGGATCCTGCGGGCTTTTGGATTGCCGCCGTGTGGAGTGGAAAAGAGTCATGGACATGGACGACCGTGTGCTCAGGGAAGTGGTTATCGGCATAGGAGGTCCGCTCAGAGGAATTGCCCGAGAGACAGGCTTCGATATAACCGCAGCCTCAGAGGTGATGGCCATTTTGTGCCTTGCTGACGGATTGAGCGATCTCAAGGAGAGGCTGGGAAATATCTTGGTCGGCTATTCCCCCGATAGACAACCGGTGTTTTCCCGCTCGATCAAGGCCGAAGGAGCTATGACTGCTCTTCTGAAAGAAGCCCTTAAACCCAACTTGGTGCAGTCACTGGAAGGAACTCCCGCGCTTGTCCATGGAGGACCCTTCGCCAATATAGCCCATGGGACAAACTCGGTCATCGCCACCCGAATGGCCCTCGGTCTGTCTGATTACGTGGTGACAGAGACAGGATTTGGGTCAGACCTTGGAGCCGAGAAATTTTTTGATATCGTGGTCAGAACCGGACATGTTCCTCCTCCCGATGTCTGTGTTCTCGTCGCTACCATCCGGGCTTTGAAGTTCCACGGAGGAGTCAGGCTGGAGGATATAAGCAGCGAGAATATCGAAGCCCTGGAAGAGGGTTTCGATAACCTGGCGAAACATATCGAGAACATGAGGATATTCGGCATCCCCTTCGTGGTGGCAGTGAATAGATTCCCCTCTGATACGGAAGCAGAAATAGAGAAAGTCAAGGAATTGTGCCAGAGAGAAAAAGCCAGAGTTGCGCTTTCAGAGGTCTACGGTAAAGGGGGAGAGGGCGGTGAAGAACTGGCGCAGGAAGTTCTCGAAGCTGCAGAAGAGAATGGGAGCCATTTTCAGTTTCTCTACGATCTGGGTCGATCTCTTCAAGATAAGATTGATGCCGTTGCCACAAAGATTTATGGAGCGGCTTCCGTTGCTATGGAGGGAAAAACGAGGAGAAAAATTCGGCGGTTAGAAAAGCTGGGATTCGGCAATCTCCCTGTATGCATAGCCAAGACCCAGTATTCGCTCTCGGATGATGACGAGGCCCTGGGAAGGCCAAGGGATTTCACCTTGATAGTCACCGATGTCTCGATCTGCTCAGGGGCCGGATTTGTAGTGGTCTACTGCGGGGACATCATGACCATGCCGGGTCTGCCAAAGGCGCCTTCCGCTGAAAAAATCGATGTCACAGAGGAAGGAGAAATAACGGGGCTCTCTTGACCGTTTCACTGCTTGGTCTTCAAGCCTGTTTGACTTTCTTCTTCAGATGGCATCCGGCCTCAAGCTCATCTTCTGATCCTCCAACTGCGTTTATCGGATGATAAAAAGGAAATACCCCTTGTCGAAGGAAGAGAGTTTACAGTGCCCATCAATTGTGATAAAAAAAGAAAGTCTTCATATAATCCGATAAGAAAGGAATCATACATGTGCGAATTGAGAGATGTTTTCATCGTCAGCGCTGCCCGCACTCCCATCGGCAGCTTTCTAGGCACTCTAAAGGATATCAAAGCACCTGAACTCGGGGGGATAGCCATCAGGGAAGCTTTGACCCGCGCTGGTATTCAAGGCGGAGACGTTGGTGAAGCTATAATAGGGAACGTAGTCTCTGCCGGGATAGGCCAGGCACCCGCAAAGCAGGCTGCTGTAAAGGGCGGCATCCCTTACACAGTGAACAGCTTCGCTGTGAACAAAGTCTGCGGTTCGAGCCTCAAAGCCGTCCACTTGGCTGCTCAATCTATTTGGCTTGAGGAGAAGGAGATCGTATTGGCTGGTGGCATGGAGAGCATGAGCCAGGCACCCCATATGGTCTGGGGAGTCCGGGGAGGAGTCAAATTCGGAGACGTCCAGATGAAAGATGCCATGATCCATGACGGGCTCTGGTGCGCTTTCGACAACCAGCATATGGGAATGACCGGAGAAGTGGTGGCCGAAAAATTTGGAGCGAGCAGGGAAGAACAGGATGCGTATGCTGCGAGCAGCCACCAGAAAGCCATTCATGCGATAGAAAAAGGCTATCTCAAAGAGGAAATCGTTCCGGTAGAGATTCCTCAAAGAAAGGGGGAACCGGTTGTTTTTGCCGTTGACGAGGGGCCCCGGAAGGATGCCACCATCGAAAAATTGGCCAATCTTCGGCCTGTTTTCAAGAAAGATGGGACAGTCACAGCCGGAAACGCGTCTAGTCTTAATGATGGAGCTGCCGCTGTGGTGGTGGCTTCGGATCGAGCCGTCAAGGAGAAAGGCCTGACACCGATGGTTCGGATTCTCGCCGCAGAATCCAATGCGCTCGAGCCTGAGATGGTCATGTATGCTCCCAAAGGTGCCATCGAGAAGCTGCTGGCCAATGTAGGCTGGACGATCCAGGAGGTAGATCTTTTCGAGATCAACGAGGCCTTTTCGTCTCAACTCGTTGTCCTGATCAAAGAGCTCGGCCTGGAAAGGGAAAAGATCAACGTACACGGCGGCGCAGTGGCTTTGGGCCACCCGATCGGAGCAACGGGTGCAAGGATCCTGACTACCTTGATCTATGCCATGAAGCACCGGGGATCGAAAAAAGGCGTAGCTGCCCTTTGTCTGGGTGGAGGGGATGCCATCGCCATGGCCGTAGAAGCGGTATAAGGATGGAGGGATGATGGATATAAAAAAAATCGGAGTTGTCGGCGCAGGGACTATGGGAACCGGCATCGCCCAGGTGGCTGCTGCTTCGGGATTCGATGTGATCCTTCACGATGTGGAAGAAGAACTTTTGGAAAAATCGACGGCCAGGATAGACAAAAGCCTGACCAAGCTGATAGAGAAGGGAAAGATCGAAGAGGATAAAGAATCCATAATGGATCGAGTGGAAACCACCACGGAGCTGTCTGACTTCAAAAAGGCGGACTTTGCTGTCGAGGCGGTATTCGAGGACTTCGAGGTGAAAAAGAATGTCCTGAAAGAGATCGATGAAGTGTTATCTCCTGATATCATCTTGACGACCAATACTTCCTCCATTTCGATCACGCGCCTGGCAGCCTTGACCAGCCGGCCTTCCCAGTTCATGGGCATGCATTTCATGAATCCCGTGCCGTTGATGGCTCTTGTCGAGCTGATCAAAGGTATCGCCACCAGCCAGGAGACCTTCGACAAGGTGAAATCATTGACAGAAGCCCTGGGGAAAGTGCCGGTCGAGGCGAACGATTTTCCCGGTTTTATCTCTAACCGTATTCTCTTGCCTATGATCAACGAAGCCGTTTATGCCCTCATGGAAGGAGTTGGAACCGCGGAAGCGATAGACACTGTGATGAAGCTGGGAATGAACCACCCCATGGGGCCTTTAGCCCTGGGAGATCTCATAGGACTGGATGTTTGCCTGCACATCATGGAGGTGCTCTATGAGGGATTCAAGGATCCCAAATACAGACCTTGTCCTCTGTTGAGAAAGATGGTGGACGCCGGTTATTTGGGTCGAAAATCCGGCAAAGGATTTTATGACTACAGTACTTAGTTAGTATATAATTAAGTCTTGATTGATAAAGAGCTTCGTTTCCCGAAGCTCAGGAGGGTCAGATGAAAGAAGAAAATTCCGGGCAAAGACAGGATTCGAGAAATAGAGCGATAGAGGCTGCGGTCCTGCAGATCGAGAAGCAGTTTGGAAAAGGATCGGTAATGAAGCTCGGTCAGAAGGATGCAGCCATGGATGTTCCGGCTATTCCCACCGGCTCCATTGCTTTTGATTTGAGCTTGGGGATTGGCGGTTTTCCAAGGGGCCGGGTGATAGAGGTTTTTGGACCCGAGGCAACGGGAAAATCGACTCTTGCGCTCCACGTCATTGCCGAAGCCCAAAAAAAGGGGGGCCAGGCAGCCTTTATCGATGCCGAACACGCTCTTGATCCGAAGTATGCCGCCAGTGTCGGTGTGGATGTAGACAATCTCCTGATCTCCCAGCCCGATTACGGAGAGCAGGCTTTGGAGATAGCAGAAGTCCTGGTCCGGAGCGGAGCCGTCGACGTGGTGGTTATCGATTCTGTGGCAGCTCTGGTGCCCAAGGCTGAGCTTGAAGGAGAGATGGGGGACGCTCATATGGGTTTACAGGCCCGCTTGATGTCACAGGCTCTGAGAAAGCTCACCGCGATTGTCAGCCGCTCGAAGACCTGCTTTATCTTTGTCAACCAGATAAGAGAAAAGATAGGATTTTTTCTGGGAAGTCCAGAGACAACCACGGGTGGAAGAGCTCTGAAATTTTATTCCTCTCTGAGAGTGGATGTCAGGAGGATTGCGTCCCTCAAAGACGGAGACCAGGTGATCGGAAACAGGGTCAAGGTGAAAATCGTAAAAAACAAGATGGCCCCGCCTTTCCGTGAAGCCCAATTCGACATCATCTATGGGGTAGGAATATCCAGAGAGGGGGATCTGTTAGACTGCGGAGTCGAAGAAGGGCTGATCGAGAAGACCGGAACCTGGTATTCCTACAAAGGAGAAAGATTGGGCCAAGGCAGAGAGAATGTCAAAAAACTTCTCCAGGAGAATGAAAAGCTGGCTTCTCAGCTGGACAAGGAGATCCGCCAGAAAGTCGGTCTTTTACCTGAAGAGAAAGCTGCTGAGAAGAAGTCCGAAGAGAAGAAACCCGAAGAGAGAAAGTCCCCTTAAAGTCCTTGAGGATGTCCGACCACGCTCATGTAGAGCACACTCTCTTCCTTTCCATCTATTTCCAGAAGCAAGTTGACTTCGTCGTCATACAGAGCGCCGATCTGGCAGGTGCCTAAATCCAAACTGACCGCTGCCAGAGCCAGGTTCTGAGCGATGTGACCGGCGTCCAGGTAAACATACCGGTAAGCCCGTTGTTCGTATTTCCACTTCGATCTCTGGAAGACGGCCGTCCATACAAAGACCGCATTCGCTGAATACGCCATATCCTGGTCGAGGGCGGCTTGTGCGATGTGAAGACGGAAATCCCCTTTTTTGATCTGATCCAGTTCGTGGTTTTTGACATTGTAGTGGTAGATTCCAGGTTCGATATCCTCCACATTATTGATGGCGAGGTAGGTCTCGACAGGATAGAGAGCGCCAGCCGAGGGGCAGGCTCTGAATTCAAAACCCATCTCTCGTTTCGTGATTCCCTGAGTGGCCCAGAGAAGCTGAGCGAGATGGCCCTTTCTCAGAGGCCGGTCCTTGAAGTTTCTGATGCTCCGGCGCTTCCGAATGATTTTAAAGAGAGGCTGCCCTTCCTCGGAGGACGGCTGGCCCAGTTTGATTCTTTGAGCGCTCGGGTAATGCTTGTGTGTCTTGGGTTTGGCCTGCCAGAGCAGAGGACGGCCGGGGAGTTTACCCCTGTAATATTTTGTCTCTTGTTGAAAACGATCGCCTGTGTCATCCTTCAATTTTTCCCCCTCTCGAATTCTATTTTTTGAGTTCCTTTTCCAGGATTTTTATTTTCTGATGGCCTTCCTCGAATTTCGGATGGAGTTTGAGTGCCCTCTTGTAATAACGGAGAGCCGATTCCTTCTTCCCGATTCGAAGGAATGTGTCCCCCAAATCGCGGAAAAGTTCCCAGGAACTGGGGTGGAATTCTGTCGCGATTTCAGCAAGTACCTGAAGCTGGTCGATCTTTTGGGCGTTTAAAAGATTGCGTGCCAGCTCTCTGAACCGGTAGCTGCTTACTCCCGGATGGGCAGGATTTTTAGCGAAGGCCTTCATGAAGCAGCGTCTCGCTTCCTTGCCATTTCCGGTCCAGAGCTGGAGCGCGGCCAAGCTGGCCCAAGGATCAGCCCTATTGGGGTAGAGCTCTACAGCCAGCTTGAGGAAGAGCAGAGCCTTTTGAGGATTCTCATCCTGCAGATGGTATTGTGCGACCCGAGTCATGACCTGATGGAAATCAGGGTACAAAGATGAGCCGGCAAAGGATTGTTTCAGATGGGAACGGATTTCTTCGAAATCGGCATTGAAAGAGGCGGAAAAGGAAAACATGTCTTTCGTATAGACTTTTTCCCAGTCTTTTTTCCATTGAAAAAGCAGTTCCGTAAACCGCTTAGAGAGCTTGTAGGGCTGGTTGGAAGAAGGCAAGGTCTGAGTGAGAAGGGCATAGTCGCTGAAAAAGGCTAGAGGGCCGGTTTTGTGATAACCGAGCAGTTTTTCTCTACCTGATGCTTTGTCCAAAACGGATGCCATGAAAGAGCCGACCTTGATGAAAGCCCGATTTTCAATCGGATGGATGCCGAGGGAAATTTTGTTTCTTGCAGCCTCAGGATTTCGACGCACCGCTGCTAGATTGACATTTTGATTGAAGCAGGAAAAGGCTCTTTTTATCTCATCTGTATTCCGTGTCAGTGGACCATTATGCCAGTAATACTGACTCAGGCCGTAGGAGAAGGCCTGTTCGCAGGCAGTGTAAAGAGACTCCTGCTGCTGGTCGGAGACATAGGTTGGGGTGTCGAGGTCTTCTTCCAGGATATACCCGGCAATTTTTTGAGCATACAGATTTCGATCGAAATTTTCCATGTTGGAGGCCAAAGCTAACGCAAATTTTTCCAGAGGAAAAACCACCAGAAAGGTCCTTGTTTCCTGCTGGCTGCCTCCGTGGGAAATCTGGAAATGACCATTCCAGGGGCTGATGTTCCAGCACAGTCCTTTTCCGGTAAGGATTCCTTCTTTGGTGGACATGGGTTCGAGCATCAGTCTCCACGTCTCTTTACGCAGCAGCTTTCCGTCGATGATCCCTCTGGCATATTTCAGGAGGTCGACCACAGTGGAGCGCGTGCCTCCTGCAGCAAACCGGCTGGACATGTCGACATATTCGGAATTGACCACTATGCCGTTCATCAGGCGATACCCCTCGACACGATTAGAAATAAGAGCCGTTGGATCATCCATCCGGGAGTCTGTCATCCCCAAAGGTTCGAAGATGTGATCCTGGATGTATTGGCCGTAGGATTGGCCGGATGCCTGTTCTATGGCTGCACCGAGAAGGTTGTAGCCATAGCTGGAATAAAGGTATTTGGTGCCCGGCTCAGCGATCAGGTCATAATCTTGAAAGATGGCTATGGCCTCCTTGGTGCTCTTGTGCTCTCTGATGTGAAGTTCTCTCTCACGGTCGACATAGTGGGGGATTCCTCCCAGATGCCCCAGGAGTTGACGGATGGTTATGGGCCATTTTTTGCGAGGGAAATAAGGAACATAGGTGTGGATTTCGGCATCCAGCTTCATTTTGCCTGCTTCCACCAGTTGGAGCACGGCGGTAGCAGTGAAGGTCTTAGTGATGGAGGCCATGCGGTAAGAGCTCTGGGGCTTGGCTGGAACTCTGTTTTCCAAGTCCGCATAACCGAAGCCTTGGCTCCAAATGAAATCGTCTTTCAAAAATCCCACTGAAAGGCCCGGAGTTTTATCGAAGGCCATTTGTTCGTTGACAAAACGATGGATGGCTTCTATGGGTCTGGCATAAGGAGATTGCTCGATGGCCTCTTCCTGGATTGCCCATAGACTTGAAAAGGCCCACAAAAATAAAAATATCAGAGAAAAGACAGAGATCGATTTCATTCGATGAATCATGGATATCTCGCTCCTGTTAAAAGAAAATGTTGGACGATCATGCGTTGGTTTTGATGGATTTATATGACTAAGTTGCATATCCGAAGATGATAAAAAACAGAAGGGAGATGGCGGCAGCGGTCATGGCGTAGGGAAGCTGTGTACGGACGTGGTCGATGTGGTCGGCTGCCGAGGCCATGGAAGAGATGATGGTGGTGTCAGAGATGGGAGAGCAGTGGTCTCCGAACACGCCTCCTCCCAAAACCGCAGCGATTATCAGGCCCGGATGAAGGCCGATGATGCGGATCATGGGAACGGCGATGGGGATCATGATGGCAAAGGTTCCCCAGGATGTTCCGGTGGAGAAGGCGATGAAGCAGGAGACGAGGAACAATACCGCGGGGACGATGCCCGGGTTCAGAGTGGATTTGGCTGCCTGTGCGACAAAAGGACCTGTGCCCAGCGCATCGCAGGTGTCTCCGATGGCAAAGGCCAGGACCATCAGGCTGGCCAGAGGCACAAGACCGCCCACACCCTTCATGAAGATCTCCGTGATTTCTTTAGTTCTCATGATTCCCTGTGCTCTGTAGGCGACGGCGCCTGCCAGAAGACCGAGGATGACGGCCCACAGGACCGAGACCGAGCCCGATCCCTCCATCAGATTTCCCTTCCCGGTTATGAAGAGAACAACGGGCATTGCAGCAACCATGGTGGCCACTGGGATGATCATGTTCACGGCGCGAGGCCGAATTCCAGGCTTTTCTTCCATCGTCACGACATCGTCGGAAATGAGGGGCTCTGCCCCGTCACGGAGGAGCTTGTTCTCTTCCCTCACCCGCTTCTCTGCCTTCCTCATCGGGCCGATATCTTTTCCTGAGATAACGACGAACAAGACCAGAAGAAGGGCGATAATGGCATAGAAATTGAACGGCATGGAAGAGACCAGGATGCGAACAGGATTTTCCATCCCTTGGGTAGCCAGGAGTCCGATCACGAAGGCCCCCCAGGCGTTCAGAGGCACCAGAATGCACTTAGGCGCAGAAGTGGAGTCAAGAATGTAGCTCAGTTTTTCTCTGGAAATCTTCAGTTTATCGAATATCGGTCTGCAGACAGCTCCGGAGACGAGCACGCAAATGCTGGATTCGATGAAGATGACAAATCCCAAAAACCAGGCGAGAAGCCCTGCAGATTTCCGCGTCCTGACCAGGCCCTTTCCGACCACCCAGTTGACGAATCCCTTCATTCCCCCGGAATACTGGGTGAAGGTGATGATTGCTCCGATCATCGCGCTGAACAGAACCACCCGGGTATTGTCCGCATCTTTGAACACATCCACAAGCGCATTGATGGTATGAATCAGTCCTGTTATCGGATTCCAGCCGTGGATGATGGTCCAGCCGAGCCAGATTCCCAGGATCAGAGAGATGTAGACATGTTTTGTTTTGATGGCCAGGAAGATGGCAAGCAGAGGAGGAAGAATGGAAATCCAGCCGTAGGTGTCCATGGCAATTTTTTACTCAGAGAGATATACCACCGCCTCTTTCTTATGTCAATGTAGCACCAAAAAATTTGAAGTGTTCCACAAAGAATCTGTCGAGTCAGCAGTTATTAATAATCAGATGGCCAGCTTTTCTCTTTTACCATCAAATGAGAACCACCTGGCAAAAGTTGAGGCAGGATGTGAAATTTGCATCTGTATTTAGAAGATTTGCTTTTTTACAGTAATTTTCTCTTTAAAGAAAGAATAGACTCTATCCTTTCCAGCACAGTTTTGAGCCCGTGCTTTGTGGATTCAGACTAGCCTGCCAGAAAAAAATAAGCCGGGATTAGGGAATCACAACTGCTTTCTTCCCAATTTTGGGGAGCATGAAAATCACGACATAAAGCGCTGCCACACCAACCAGGATATAGATAATCCTGGAAATGACAGACAATGTTCCAAATAGAGCGGCTACTAAATTGAATTCAAATATTCCCCACAGCAGCCAGTTTAACCCGCCGATGACAATAAGGATCATGCAGATCCAGTCCAAGACATTGAGTTTAGCCATTTTCCCTTCCTTCATAAGTTCTTAAATAGATTTAAATGTGCTTTTTTCTTCCCTATTCAGTCTATTTATCAATTATGACAGTACAAGTCAATAGAAATTTTTACTGGAGTTCCCCCAAAAAAATATGGATCAAATAACTCCAGTCGAGGACTCTCCGGTTTTATTAGATGCAAAAGTTTTCAAAGCCTTTCTGATGACCAAAAAATAGTGTTAGAATCTCCTTTCCCAACATTGATGCCAGAAGCCGCTATTTAGGTTCAAAGCAAGATGTTACGAATTTCAAGCAGAGGGTCTGAAGAGTCTTATGAGGTATTGGGGAGGTGCTGGCGGAGGAAGCGGGCGGTGTGGGATTTTTTAGAGCGGGCGATCTGTTCGGGAGTCCCTTTGACCACCAACCATCCCCCCATCTCACCTCCTTCTGGGCCCAGGTCGAGGATGTAATCGGCGCATTTGATCACATCCAGGTTGTGTTCGATGACCACCACTGTGTGGCCGTGGTCGACCAGCTTCTGGAATGTCTTCAGAAGGGCGGAGATGTCACCGGGGTGAAGACCTATGGTGGGCTCATCGAAAAAATACAGGATCCTCTTCTCCCTTTGATGGACCAGGTTGTATGCGAGTTTGATTCTCTGGAGCTCTCCTCCGGACAGGGTGGTGGTGGGCTGTCCTAGCCGAAGGTACCCGAGTCCGACCTCTATCAGAGGAGACAGTTTTTTACGAACCTTCGGGCGGTCGGAGAAAAACTTGCAGGCATCGACGATGCTCATCCGCAGAACATCGTCGATGGTCTTCCCCTTGTATTTGATCTCCAGGATTTCGCTCTTGAACCTTTTTCCCTTGCAGGCTTCGCAGGTCAGCACGATGTCCGAAAGAAACTGCATTTCCACGATCTGCTGTCCGGCACCCTTGCATTCTTCACATCGTCCTCCGGAAGTGTTGAAGGAAAAATGACCGGGCTTGTAACCCATGGCCTTCGCCTCTCTGGTCTGGCTGAAAAGGCCTCGTATGTCATCCATGGCTTTGGTGTAGGTGGCTGGGATGGAGCGGGGAGATGTGCTCAACGGCGACTGGTCCACCATGATGATCTTATCCAATCGGGATGTGCCTGCGATCGCTTTGAAGCCATCGCTCGATTTGCCCTGCCAGCCAAGATACAGGACATCATACAGCAGGGTGCTCTTTCCGGATCCAGAGACTCCGGTAACGCAGGTGAAGGCATTCAGGGGGATTTGGATATCGAGGTTTTTGAGGTTGTGCTTGTTTGCTTCCCGGACGGTTATAAAACCTTTCGGAGTGCGCCTTTTTTCCGGAACCGGGATCTCTTTTTCTCCTCTCAAGTATTCAGCGGTGAGGGAATGGGGGAATGTGTAAAAGTTCTTCAGCGTGCCCGTATACACGATCTCCCCTCCTGCCTCTCCGGCAGAAGGACCCAGGTCGATACAGTAATCGGCGGCTTTGATGATCTCTGGATCGTGCTCCACCACCATGACCGTATTGCCGATATCTTTCAAGGATCTCAAGATATCGATCAACCGCTGGTTGTCCCTTGCGTGAAGGCCGATACTCGGCTCATCCAGGATAAACAAGGTTCCTACCAGGGCAGCGCTCAAGGCAGCGGCGAGATTGATCCGCTGGGCCTCACCGCCGCTCAGGGTGAAGGTCATCCGGTCCAGTGTGATATAGTCCAGGCCGACCTCCAGGAGGAATTTTAACCTGTTCCGGATTTCATCGATCAATCTTTCCGCCACCTGCTTCTGGAAGGGAGAAAGCGTCAGCTTCTGGACGAAATCGAAGCCCTGCTGGACGGTCATCTGGACGACCTGGCCGATGGAGAGGCCGTTGATTTTAACGCTCAGGGCCTGAGGATTGAGGCGCATTTGACGGCAGGCCGGACAGGGGATGTATTTTCGGTAGCGGCTGAGGAGTACTCTGACCTGGACCTTGTATTTTTTGGTCTGGAGCCAGTCAAAAAAGCCTTTGATTCCATAAAAACCGGCATCGCCTTCCATGATAAACCGCTGCCATTCCTTTTTCAGGTCCTTGAAGGGAACATCGATGGGGATGCCGCGTTTGCGGGCCTCTGCGAGCAGTTCCTTCATCATCCCTCTTGAGACCGGCTTTGTCCAGGGCTCGACTGCTCCCTCTTGGAGAGACTTAGTCCTGTCAGGAATGATCTTGTCCTCATCTATCGCGGCCAGGTCACCGAAACCGTGGCATTCAGGGCAGGCGCCTTGAGGGCTGTTGAACGAGAAAAGATTGGGAAAAGGATCTTCATACACGATCTGGCACCTTTTACACTCCAGCTTATCCGAAAAAAGAAAGATGTTTTCTTTTTCTCCGGCTTCTGTCTGTACCTTGACTTTTCCCTTGCCCCTTTTCAAACCCATTTCGAGAGAATCGACCAGCCGGTCTCTCTCTTCCTCATCCAGGCTCAAGCGGTCCACGAGCACATCGATGTGTTTGGTCTTTTTGCCTCGGGCCTTATCCAGAGAGACAATTTCATCTTTCTGGATGATGCGGTGGAATCCATCCTTCCGAAGTGAAGAGAGCCCCTTTTCGCGCGGCCAGGAAAAGGATATCCAGATCTTTGTCTGGGGAGGGAGTTCGTAAAGTTTCTCGACGATGGCGTCGATGGTGTCTCTGCGGACAGGCTGGCCGCATTTTTGACAGTGAACCACCCCTATACGTGCATACAACACCCTCAGGAAGTCGTAGATTTCGGTCACCGTGGCTACAGTGGAACGGGGATTTTTCGTAACGGCTTTCTGCTGGATCGCGATGGCCGGCGGAATGCCTTCTATGAGTTCAGCATCCGGCTTTTCCATCCTTTCCAGGAATTGGCGGGCATAGGCAGAGAGGGATTCGATGTAGCGCCGCTGGCCCTCGGCGTAGAGAGTATCAAAGGCGAGGGAGGATTTTCCCGAGCCAGACACACCGGTGACGATGATGAACCTGTCCAGAGGGATATCCAGATCGATGTTTTTCAGGTTGTGCACCCGGACGCCTCTGAGAGCGATGACCTGTTTCATAACAGCATTTCCTCTGATTTTTGAAGTCGGATTTTCTATTATACACCGGTTTGTCTAAAGAGAAAATTCTGATACAGCCAAGGTAAGCGTCCTTATGTCCATGACATTCTCTTTTAGTGTCCAACCCATAACGGAAATAAAGAGGGACTTACGGGGCTTAAGATTATTGTATTGGATGAAGAAAAACAGACGCATGGGGCTTATTTTGGTATAATGGCAAGCCTTAAGGAGGTCGGGATGCAGAAAGGAACACGAATTGCCCTGATCCTGGGTGCGATTCCATTTATCACCATGGTTTTCGCGCTTCCCCTGGTCAACAGGATCGAGCCGGTGGTCCTGGGTCTTCCTTTTTTACTGTTCTGGCTTCTGGCCTGGGTGGTGCTGACTCCCTTTATTCTGATGACTGCTTATGTCCTCGAGAAGAAGTACAACCCGCCTGAGGAAGGGGAAGACGAGTGAACGCAGCTCTGATCATCATCTTCGCTACTATCATCTTTTCTTCTCTTCTCGGCGTCTATGCAGGAAGGCGCGTCAAGATGAACCTGGAGAACTGGACCGTGGGAGGGCGCCGATTCGGCATCATCATCATCTGGCTTCTGATGGCAGGAGAGATCTACACCACCTTCACCTTTCTCGGAGCCAGCGGATGGGCCTATTCCAAAGGAGCTCCCACTTTTTATATCCTGGTCTACGGAGCCCTGGCCTACACGCTCTCGTTTTTTATCCTACCAGCTCTGTGGAAGGTGGGGAAACGCCACGGTCTCCACACCCAGCCGGATTTTTTTATCAAGCGCTATGACAGCCGGTCCCTGGGGATTCTGGTGGCTCTGATAGGAGTCTTTTCGATTATTCCCTATCTCCAGCTTCAGCTCACGGGTCTGGGACTGATCGTGGAGGTGGCCAGCAACCAGGCGGTCTCTTCGCAGTGGGCCATCGGGATTTCGTTTGTTTTGACCTGTGTCTTTGTCTACACCTCAGGAATCCGGGGGACTGCGTGGGTGTCTATCATCAAAGACATCATGATGATCGTGGCCGTTTTAGTGGTAGGGATAGGGGTGCCAGTGATTTATTTTGGCGGATTCGGCAACATGTTCCGTACCCTGATCGAGCAAAAACCCCATTACCTGGTGCTTCCCGGAGCGACGTCACATATGGGTGTGCTCTGGGTCATGTCGACGCTTCTCCTGACCGGTCTGGGCTTTTACATGTGGCCGCATGTGTTCGGCTCTGTTTTTTCCGCCAAGAGTGCAAACATCATCAAGAGGAATGCGGTGATCATGCCCTTCTATCAGATCCCGATTCTGCTCGTTTTTATGGTGGGATTTACGGCTCTCCTGGTCATTCCCAGCTTGGAGAACGGAGACATGGCCTTCCTGGAGCTGGTCAACAGGACCTATCCCTCCTGGTTCATGGGATTTGTGGGCGCAGCAGGGGCTGTGACAGCCATGGTTCCTTCATCCATCCTGGTGCTGTTCGCTTCGACCCTTTTAGCCAAGAACGTCTACAAGGCGGGTTTCAATCCCCGGGCAAGTGAAGAGACGGTGATGCGGCTTTCGAGGTCCCTGGTGCTGGTCATCACCACTCTAGCGCTTGTCATGGCCATCCGTTTTCCGGACGAGCTGGTCAACCTCCTGATCATCGGCTATGATGGTGTCACCCAATTTTTTCCCGGTGTCGTTCTGGGCTTGTTCTGGAAGAGAGCCTCCAAGGGTGGCGTTTTGAGCGGCCTCATCGTAGGGATTGGCGTGGTTGTGGCCCTCATCTATACAGGTCATGACCCGTTATTGGGAATGAATGCGGGATTTGTAGGCCTTGCGGTTAACAGCATGGTCACTCTTGCGGTCTGCCTATTGGTCAAGCCTAAAAGCCATCCTTCCTTTGGCCGCTCGCCATGACAAAGTGGCATTCCTAAGTAGGTTCCTATGAGTTCGAAGAGATGCCGAAAAATTTTCTTTGGTTCGGAGGAGAGGGATGATCGATGAATTGAAAAAAGATGTAGGGGCGTTAACCAGCCAGATCATTGATTGGCGGAGGGATTTTCACCGCCATCCCGAGATCGCCTACCGGGAGCACAGGACTTCGGCAGTGCTCAAGGAGTTCATGGAAGAGTTGGATATGCCCGTCCAAATCGTAGCCAAGACAGGACTCTGTGGACGGCTCGAAGGCCAACTTGGAGGACGAACCATTGCCCTGCGGGCAGATATCGATGCCCTCCCCCTGAAAGAGGAAGGAGATAAGGAATACATTTCGGAGAATCCCGAGGCAGCCCATGCCTGTGGCCATGACGGGCACATGGCGGTTTTGATGGGGGTGATCGAGCTTCTTTCCCGGAGAAAAAAAGATTTGAAAGGAAATGCGGTATTCCTGTTTCAGCCTTCAGAGGAAAGGATTCCGGGCGGAGCCAAGCAGATGATCGAAGAGGGAGCCCTGGAAGGGGTGGAGGCTGTGTTCGGGCTCCATCTCTGGCAGCAGCTCCCGACAGGTGTGGTCGGGCTGGTCAAGGGAGCCATGATGGCTCAGCCCGACAAGTTCACCATTCGGATCATCGGAAAAGGAGGACACGGCTCCATGCCCCATCAGACAGTGGATCCCATCCTGGTAGCGTCACAGCTGGTGATGAACATCCAGAGTATCGTCAGCCGCAATGTGGATCCTTTAAAACCGTTGGTGGTTTCCTTCGGCACCATCAATGGCGGGACCATCTATAACATAATCCCTGGAGAGGTGACCTTGACAGGAACGGTGAGAAGCTTCGAGCCAGCGGTGCAGTCTCTGGCTGAGAAGCGTCTGAAGGAAATTTCGGACGCAACATGCAGGGCTTTCGGGGCGGCGGCAGAGCTTCATTACGAGAAAGGATATCCGGCCGTTGTCAACGATGCGGCCATGGTGGATTTTGTGGCAGAGGTGACCGAGGAAGTCCTGGGACAGGAAAGAGTGAAATTTATCGATCCGGTCATGGGAGGCGAAGATTTTGCCTATTTCCTCCAGAAAGTCCCAGGTGCCTTTTTGTTTTTCGGGATGGGAGATGGCATGGAATACCCCCATCACCATCCGGCTTTTGACATCGACGAAAACGCTCTGCCTCAGGCCACCTTGTTGATGGCCAGCCTGGCTCTGAGGTATTTAGAGGACAATCCTTAAATGAACTTTTTTCTGGTTCTTCCCGTAGCCTTCGCATTAGCCATGGACGCGTTTGCGGTATCCGTGGGCATAAGCGTGGCTCAAAAAGAGCAGAGATGGGACCAGCGTTTTCGTTTGGCCTTTTCATTCGGATTCTTCCAGTTCATGATGCCCATCATAGGCTGGCTCGCAGGACAGAGCTTTCTGGATTATATCCGTGATGTCGACCATTGGGTGGCCTTCAGCCTGCTTTTTCTCATCGGCGGAAAAATGGTGATCGACTCCTTCAGAGATCAGAGGAGGACGAAAAAAATGCCGGATGATCCTTCGAATGGCTTCAGATTGATCCTGCTTTCCGTGGCCACCAGCATCGATGCCTTTGCTGTCGGCTTGAGCTTTGCAGCCCTTAAAATTCCCATCCTTTCCCCCTCGGTGGTCATCGGGATCGTCGCCTTTTTAATGACCCTTTTGGGGACGAGAATAGGTCCTGTTATCGGTCAGATTGCAGGAAAAAGAGCAGAGTTGTTGGGAGGATTGATTCTTATTCTGATTGGAATCAAAATTATTGTCGAGCACACTTAATCCTTTGGTCTCAGTATTGGAGAACGAAGCAGTCGCTATCAAAATAGCTCACGAAACAATCTTAAGTGCATTCTTTTTCGTATAATTTCATAGAAACATGAGAAAAGAATGGAAAGGCAGTCTTCCCTATTCCGACAAGGTGGGAAAACTCCAACTGGATATTGAGAGGTACAAAAGAGAATACATCCGCATGTGGTGGGAGACGCCCGCAGTGGTGCCCCAATTGGGCCGGAGATATGAGAAGAGCACTCAGAAGACGACGGCCAAGAAACTTCTCCGGTTTATCGACCATGCCTCCGGAAGACTCGACGAATGTCCCTCCGACGAAGACGAAAAAAAGGAGTGGATGGAGGATTTTCTTTCGGAAATCAAAAAATTTGCCCAGAGTTTTCTTGAGATGTCCGACCTTTATCTGGATGCGGTTTTTCAGGAAGACTATGTCCGGTCGACCCAGATGTTTATCGACAAAGCCAAAGAATTCGATTCGCAGATTGCCATTGAAGACTTGTATCAGGCATTGAGAAATGCCTGGATCATGAATTCTCTTCAAATGTATCTAGGCATAGAAGTGAGGTACCGCGATTCCATTTTTGCCTACAGCATGATCTACCCGTATATGGATAATTATTTGGATGATGCCTCGCTGTCTTTGGAAAGAAAGCTCCTGATGGTTGAAAAACTGAAACAATGGCTGGAAGGACAGGAAACACACTATGAAAGTTCCTGTGAAGAAAAGATTTTCAAGTTGATCAAGCTGATAGAAGCGGAATATGACAGGGATAAATTTCCCGGTGTATACCAGAGTCTGCTTTCCATTTTCAATGCCCAGCTCAGGAGCCTCATCCAGCAAAGGGGGCACATCCTTCCCTTCGAGGTCGATATCCTGGATCTCAGCTTCGAAAAAGGCGGAACCTCGGTCCTTGCAGATGGTTATCTGGTTGCCGGGAATTTGAAGGAGAAAGAGGCGGATTTCTGTTTTGGATTCGGAGCTTTTCTCCAGTTCGCAGATGATATACAGGATATCGTCGTGGATAAAAAGAACAACCATGCCACGATTTTTTCCCTTCCTGCAGGGAGATACCCGTTGGATAACCTGGCCAGCAAGCTTTTCAATTTTATTGCGAAGGTCGTGGATGTGAAACTGGATGTGCAGAATGCGAATGAAAAAACGCTCAAAGAGCTTATTCTGAGGAACTGCTCTCTTCTCATTTTAGAGGCTGTAGGGAAAAACAGATCGTATTACAGCCAAGAATATGGGCAGGCAATACAGAGATATTTTCCTATTCCATATGGGAAACTAAAAAAATTAAGGAAGAAGCTCAAAGACAAGCTTCTTGGCCCAAGGAAACATGTCGTGGATTTAGACCTTGTCTCTGCTTTTCTATTAACCGCGACATCCCGGATAATCTATGGAAAATGACAAGCCTTTTCTGATTATTTAACCGGAGCTCTTTCCTCTTTATTTTCAGCTCTGCGGTAATTCAAGTTTTTGCTTTTTTCCCAGCCTGCCGAGAGTCTCGTAAAGGACCGGTACGATGATCAATCGGAGCAGAATGGCGAAGAAAAACCCGCCTATGTAGACCACGGCTAAGGGACGGTGAAGTTCTGCTCCGGTGGAGACGATCAGGGCCAGAGGCAGGACCCCCACGATCATCACCATATCCGTCATCAGGATGGGGCGAAATTTTGTCAAGGCTCCCTCCACCACAGCCTCGTGGAGCGAGAACCTCTGCTTTCTGTAGTCGTTGATCTTGGCCACCAGAATGACATCGTTCTGGACACAGATACCGAAGAGGGCGATCAGACCGATGGTGGACGAGACATTCAAGGTCTGCCCCGCAATGAGAAGCCCCAAAATTCCTCCGATCAGGGTTGTGGGTATGTTCATGATGATGAGCAGCGCCTGCCATATGGACCCGAAAGAGGTGAAAAGAATCACGAATATGATCAGAATCACGATGAACATCAGGGTCGTCAGGTGGTGGAGTGCTCTCTGCTGGCTTTCGAACTGTCCGCCAAAAGTGACAAAATAGCCTGGAGGAAATGTCACCTCATCTGCGATTTTCTGTTGGGCTTCCTTGACGAACCCCCCGATATCGCGGTCGACCACGTTGCACAGGATGATCTTGCGGCGCATCAGGTTTTCTCTGAATATGGTCTGTGGGCCTTCGCTTCTTCTTATATCTGCGAGTGCTGAGAGAGGAATCCTTTCCCCGCTCGGTGCGTTCACCAAGAGTTTTTTTACGGCTTCTTCGTCGTTTCTGTACTCCTTTGGCAGCCGTATGAGCACGGAGGTGATCCTGTCCTCTTCGTATACGTCGGTGGCTTCTATGCCGTTGAGGGCTGTCTCGATGATGTCTGCCACATCTCCTACTGCAATGCCGAACCGGGCAAGCCGTGTTCTGTCGAGTCTCACCACCAGTTGAGGAATTCCTGTTGTCTGTTCGATCTGGAGATCAGCCACCCCCTCGATCTCAGCCATCGCGTTTCGGACCTCTTCGATCTTGTCGTTGAGGATGCCCAAATCCTGACCGAAAAGCTTTACGGAGAGCTCTCCTTCTGTTCCTGTGAGCATCTCGGCGAGCTTGTTGGCTATGGGCTGTTCAAAGATATAGGCGACTCCGGGCAGTTTGCCCAGCTCTTCTCGCATGACTTGGGTGATCTCTTCGAATCCTCGCTTTCGCTTCTCACGAGGAAGAAGCTCGATACAGTAGTGGCTGTGATTGACGGGGTGCAGGTGCTCGGAAGCCTCGGCCGTGCCCGTTGTTCTGGATACAGATATGACTTCCGGGAAGGAGAGGAATATCTTTTCTATGCGCATACCCATCTTAACCGACTCCTCGAGCGATGTCTCTGGAAGCATCACCGTCGAAGCCATGATGGCGCCTTCATCCAGGGGCGGCACAAATTCCTTGCCCAAAAAACTGTAGGAAATCCCGGCTCCTATGATCAGGATGACAAAGATTATGAGGATAGCCTTTTTGCGCTTGAGAGCACCTTCTAAGAGTGAGCGGTATTTTTTATTCAAAAATTCCGTGACTGGATTCTTGCGCTTTTGCAGGTGCTTATCTTTCAGGAAGATGGAGGCCAATACAGGTTTGAGAGTGATATTCAGAAGAAGCGAGCCAAAGAGGGCGGCTGCTACGGCAAAAGCCGTGGGTTTGAACATGGCCCCTTCGATCTCTCTCAGAGTCAAGAGAGGGAGGAAGACCAGGATGATGATGAGGTTGGCAGAAAAGAGGAATTTTCCTACGTCCTTGGCTGCCTCCGAGGTCAGAGCAAGGGTGGACGCCTGACCTTTTTTCTCCTGAAGAACCCTGTAAATATTCTCGACCATGATGATGGATCCGTTGGCGATCTTCCCGATACCGATGGCCAGTCCACCTATGGACATGACAGTGAGGTCGATGCCAAAGATGGCCATGAACACCAGAGCGATGAGAATGGAGAAGGGAATGGTCAAAGAGGCGATGAGCGAACTGCGCAAATTCCACATGAAAAAGATCATGACCAGGACAATAAGGATGGCCCCTTCCAAGATAGACGTCTCGACGTGTTCGATCGATTTCAGTATCAATTTGGATTGGTCATAGAACGGCTTGATCTTGATCTTTTCTGGAAGGTGCTTGGCGATCTGAGCCAGCGCATTTTTGATATTTTTGATAGCTGTCAGGGTATCGCCTCCATACTGTTTTTCGACGGTTACATAGACAGATTCCTGAGCGTTGTGACTACCTGCTTCCCTTCTGAATTTTGGCCCGATTTTCACCTCCGCCACATCCTTGACATAAACAGGTACGTTGTTACGGGAAGTGATCACCGTGTTTTTGATGTGGTCGATCGTTTCGATCCGGCCCATCCCTTTGATCAACATTTCTTGGGATCCCTTGATGATAATCCCGCCCGAGAAATTTCTGTTGCTGTTTTCGATCGCTTCTTTGACTTCGTTGATGGTGATGTCGTAGTGCTTAGGCATTTCGGGCTTGAGATAGACCTGGAACTGCTTGATAAAGCCTCCTAGATTGATCACAAAGGATACTCCTGATACGCCCTGGAGTCGGTACCGGATCGTCCAGTCCTCGACAGATCGCAGTTCCATAGGATCTGTTCCTTCCCCGACCACCGCAAACTCGAAAATCTCTCCCATCCTCGATGAAACAGGTCCCAGGATGGGACGGCTCGTACCTATAGGAAGGCGTCCCGCAATGAGTTCCAGTTTGCTGGAAACGATCTGCCGGGCGGGGTAGATATTTGTGCCCCAGTCGAATTCTACAGTCACCACAGAGTCGCCTGTGGTCGATTCTGATCTGACCCGGGTCACATGAGGAGCACCATTCAGAAGACTCTCTAACGGAAAGGAGATCAGTCTTTCCACATCCTCGGCTGCCATGCCGGGATTCTCGGTGATGATCTTGACCAGAGGAGCATTGAGATCAGGATAAATGTCCTTTGGCATCCTTATGTAGGCGATGACTCCCCAGATTGAGAGGATCAGAACCAGCAGGATAGTAAGCAGTCTGTGTTTAAGAGCGTAATCTATGATTTTATCGATCATTCCTTTTACTCCATTCTGTGGTTAAAACCAGGATACCAAATACTTCATGTTCGGTTCTGCATGCATCAGTGGATGCCGGCCTTTTTGAGAATTTCGTCATACAGCTTGGATTTGAGTTGGTAATTGCCTTTGGTGACCACCTCATCTCCTTCCTGTATGCCAGCGAGGATCTCCACGTAGCCTGCATCGTGAGTGCCCACTTCTACAATTTGGGGCAGGTATTTTCCTTGGATTTTCAGGAATACGATCTTGTCATCCCTCTCGTCCAGTATGGCCTCTACAGGCAGGACCAGCGCTTGAGTTTGATGATTGAGGAAGATTTTTATGTCGGCAAACATACCGGGCTTGAGCTTATATTCTTTGTTTTCGACTTCGGAGCGAACGGTTATGGTCCGGGTTTCCTCGTTGAGAACATCGCTGATGTAGGAGATTTTTCCTCCGAAGGTTTCTCCAGGATAGGCAGGAACAGAAACATCCACTTGCTGTCCGATGCGGATTTTGGCGATATCCCTTTCATAGATTTCCGCATGGACACAAAGGAGAGAAGGATCCAGTATGGAAAGAATTTCTGTCTCCTGGTCGACCATGGCTCCCAATACCGCTTTGTGTTCGATGATTTTTCCGCCAATTGGTGCGTACAGGGTGATGATCGGATTGATCTGATGGGTTTCTGCGATGGATGTGACCTGTTTCTCGGTGAATCCCAGGACATGAAGTTTTTTCTCGGCAGCGTTCAGGTTGGCCTCGGCGACTTTAAACTCCGTTTCGCTGGCCAGAAAATCTTTCTGTGCTCCGCCTCCTCGATCGAAGAGTCTTTTTTATCTTTCGTAGTTCACTTTAGCTAACTCATAGTCAGCCCTGGCTTTGTAAAAATCGGATTTTGCCGTTCCGACTTCCTCACTCTGGAGAGTAATGAGTTTTTGTCCGGATTTGACCCAGTCGCCGATGAGGACATGAATTTCTGCAACCCGGGCAGAAAACGGGTAACTGACTATGGCCTTTCGCAAGGGATGGGCAAATACTTTTCCCAGGGCCTGGAGGTGGGACCGCATAGGTCTGAAGGAGGCCTTAATGGTTTCGATATCGACAACCTGCTCCTCTTCCGCGGACAGTTCCACAACATCTCCCGGACTCCATGCTCTTCTGGCGTTTCTGCCCAAACCTTGCCTGGCGAATTTTCTTCCGACGGCCTGCCTTTTTGGCTGACCCCTTTGTTTTCCATTGGGTTTTTGGAATACCTGGGGACTCTCTTCTTGGGCTTGGGCGGTCTGTTCGCTGGACTTGTCGCCGGGTTGGCTTGTTCCCCTGCAGGATGGGCCGAGGGCGATCATGCCTATGGCAAGGAAGAAACATATGATCGATTTTTTCATTGTCCTTCTCCTTCTATTCTCTGTCCGATGGATTTTTCGAGTGCAGCCAATGCCACATCATAATTAAAGAGCGCATCGGCATAAGATGTTCTGGCTTCGATCAGGGTGCGTCGAGCATCGATCAGCTCTATGCCTCCGATTTCGCCTTCCTGGTAGCTGAAGAGAAACATATTGTAGACTTCCTCAGCCTGAGTCAAAATTTCCTCTTCGAACAGGCGAATCTGGTTACTGGCTGTAACTGCGGTCATGTAGGCTTCTTCCACCTCAAGAGTGATGGCATTTCCCAGATGTTCGCTCTCTTTTTCCAAAGATTTGATGTTGGCTTCGGCTTCTGCGATTTCTCCTTTTTTTGGTTGCCAGAAAAACAGGGGTATCGGAAAGGAGAGCGTAACATCCCACCACTCTCTCTCGCCGGATACACGATGTTTATTGACACCCAGTTCAAAATCGGGCAGATAATTCATATATGCCTGTTTTTTGGAAAGCCTTTCCCTCTCGACAGCGATGTTGATTCCCTTCATTTCCGGGCGAAAGGTCAGAGCTCTTTCAACAAGATGATCCACATCCAAGTCGATGGGAGCTTTCTTGAGGTCTCCCTTTATTTCCAAGGGGGCATACTTTTTTCTCGCTAAGAGAAAATTCAGCATAGCCCTTGCCAGTCTGACATCGTTCTGGGTAATCCTTACCTCGTTGGCTGCTTTCGAGGCCTCGACTTTGGCTCTTAAGACTTCAACTCTGGCCACGTCACCTGCGTCGAACTTAAACTCTGCTTTTTTCAGATAATCCTGGGCAAGTTCCAAGTTCAGTTCAGCATATTTGAGTTTTTCTTGAGAAAGGAGAAGCCCGTAAAAGACCTGCTTCACCTGGAAGACAATGTCGAGCTTGAGAAGCTCGATCTCTTGAAGGAACACATTGGCTTCTTTGGATGCGATCTTTCCTCTTAGGTACCTTTTTCCGGGGAACTCCACTGACTGGCTTATACCGAAGTACCATTCTCCAGTCCCTCTGAAGTCGAAAATTTTAGGCTGTAAATCCGAGTCCCAGTTGATGGACGGCTGAGGGATGGCCTTCGCCATATTGACACGCGCCAGAGAAGCGTTGTACTGCTGCATTGAGGAAAGAATGAGCGGATTTTGTTGAATGGCTATGGCTATGCATTCATCGAGGGTGAGAGCTTCCTTTTCCGCTGTTTGACCCATGAGGAATACAGGAAGGTACAGGATTAAAAAAATGATGGATGATCTTCTTCTTGTCATTCGACCTCCTCGTTAGAGATTTCAATCGCCAGAGAAGTGAAAACTTCTCCTCTGGTACAAAGAGGGGGTCAGATTTGAGGAGGTGACCTCGAAGAAGGGGAGATAAATACGAGAAGCTGGATATGAAAGGACTCGAAAACCTTGAGAGTTTCCAGTACCAAAAGCTGTGGAAGATGGAAAAAATCGATCTGGGCAGTAGCGAGAGTGGAATTTTGAAGCTGACAGGCAGGGCAGGAATGACTTCTCTGCAAGGTGTCTTCGGTGTGGATGTAGTTGATGGAGAGGATAAGTCCAAGAAATAAAGAGAGGAAGGCAATGTTGAAATATTTTCTTTATTTCCTGGTCATCGAATCCCTTGGGAATTAATATACGAGAAAGGAGGCGGAAATGTCAAATTCACAACCGAACCTCGAATCCTCCAAAGGCAGAAAAACCAGGCGTTCCGTAGCCTTTGATGGTTTCGTATGTTGTATCAAGAATATTGTCCAGCCGCAAAAAAACCTGGACATTTGGAAGGATATCATAGGATAAAGCTGCGTTGAGGAGTGTAAAAGGGGACATTTGGACTCGAGTGGAGGTAAATCCTTGCCAGGCCATATCTTCACGATTTCCGGTGTAGATCAAGGAAAAAACAAGGGTTGCCTTATCGAGATGGCTGTAGCTGAATTTGGCAGTGAATTTATCCTTCGGCCGTCTCAGCAGAGCCCTGTTTCTTTCTTTGTCTTTGGCCTCTGTTCTCGTGTAGGAGGCTGAAAAGGCAAGGTTATCGAGGGGCGATGCTTGAATGGAAATCTCTGCCCCCTTGGATGTAGCCCTGGCGATATTCACGAATCCGAGCGTGTAATCGAAATCGATAAGATTCTCGAACTGACTGGAAAAATAAGTCGCTCCGATGAGCAGTCTTCCTCCCAAGAATGTCTGTTCGACCCCAGCATCCCAGCTCACTGCCTCTTCGGGTTTGAGATTTTCGTTTCCGATAGGCCCCCAAAAGGTTCCCGGGGCATAGAGCTGATAAAGGGAAGGAGATTTGAATCCTGTGCCAAAGGTCGCCTTTAACTTGGTGCCCGTTTTTTGGATGAAGTAGGCAGGCGCAAGACGGTAAGTGGTTGACCTGCCGGATTGACTGTGCATATCGAACCGAAGCCCTGTAGTAAGGAAAAACTGTGCAGCCAGCCGAAGCTGATCCTGAATATAGATTCCTGTGTTGGAAGCTTTTTTGAGCGGAAATGTGCTGGAATAAGATCCCTCTATACTCTCTGAGTGGAACTCGGATTCGCCCTGTTCTTCCTGATATCCCGCCCCGAAAGTCAGGGTGTTAGCCTGGTGCAGGAAAACATTGTGCTGCCAATCCACTTTCCAAAGCTTGCTCCGGTACTTGGAGCGGTCCGAGTCAAATGGATGCAGACCGTCTGGGGGGTTCTCATTTTCTCTATCGTAACTTACAGAGGAGAAGCATAGCTTTTGCTCCCACCGGTTTTGGAGAAAAAGTCCCCGAATCTGCCCTTTGAGGAAGAAAGAATCGTATTGTTGGGTGTTGTTTGGGTCATCGCCGAAAGCGCCTCCGAAGTTGTCGATGTCAGTCTTGGTTTGGAGGGCCCTTGCAGAGAAGTCAAGACCGAGGTTTTCTGAAATCTGATATCCTATCCTTCCTGACAATGAAAGATTGTTATAGCCGTCTGCTTCAGAATTTCCTTCGAGCAGGGTATTTGCAGCCGATATTCCCTGGGACTGCAGGGCTGAAATCCAAAAAGAATAGTGAGCTCGCTTCGAACTTCCACTCATTCCGCCAGTTCCTGAAAAAGTGCTCTGAGATCCTCCGAAGGAAGAAAAATGGATCTCGGGTTTCCCCTCGCCTTTGTCGGTGATGATGTTGATCACTCCTGCCATGGCATCTGATCCATAGAGAGTGCTCTGTGGTCCACGAAGGATCTCGATCCGTTCTATGCTATCTACGGAAAGATGTGCGAGATCGTAAGTTCTGGAGGGGGTGATCGGGTCGTTGAGTGCGACACCGTCTATCATCACCAGAGTGTGTTCCGAATTGGCTCCCCGAAGTAACGCGGTTGCCGATCCGCCCATAGGTCCAGACTGGATGATGGACAGCCCCATGACTTCTTGGAGGGCTTCGATAACGGTTGTTTTTTTCGACCGCTCCAGTTCCTGTTTGGTGATGACCGTTATAGAGCTGGCGATTTCCTGTATGGGAGTTTCGATTCGGGTAGCTGTGACGACGATTTTATGCTGGAGAGGAAATGTCTGTGTTTTTTGGTCTTCAGCCGCAAACACGGCTGAAAAAAAAGTCGAAGCGAGGATGAGAACAAGAAATCTTTTTAGCACTGGTCGCCTCCTTATCTTTGGAATCCCCGCCCTCTTCTTTTTCCAAGGAAAGTGTAGGTAAAAAAAATCGACCCAACCTTCCTCCCGAAGATGGGCTCTTCAAGTTAAAGGGAGGTCTCCTGACTTTCGGATCATCCTTCTTCCAGGCCTTCCCATTCTCAAAAGGAGAACAGTGGCGTGATCTGGAGTCCGTTCCCGATTACAGTAGCGGGGGCTGTGTCCGCTTCTCACGGACTTCCCTGCCCTTTAAACTTTTGAGTTTAAATTTTCAAAGAGATAAGAAGTTTATCACAGTAAGTCTTGGGACACAATGATTAATCTGTTTTCTTTTTTCTTTTTTCAAATTTCGAGTTCTGTTTTTGATGCTATGCGGAGGAGAGGCTATCCGTGAGCTGAATGTTTTTTTGAATAGAGAGAGGCTGCCTTCAACCTTTTTGGTGCTTAAGGCAGCCTTTGAGGGGATGGATTAAGAGGTTAAGGGATCTATGTAAAATCCTTCGCTAAAAGGAGGGTAAAAAAGGAGGGAGTTCCTTGTGGTGTATCCTTTTTTTTCTCTCATTTTCGTCATTCCATTTATATATACGCGTTTTCTGGTGAAAAAGTTGCTGAATTTTGAAAAAATTTGAGGCTTTTTTTGATTTTTTATGGGAAGATCAGAAAAACGGAAAAAATATGGATATTCTGGATTCGATATTCGCAGGCTTCACGTACGCTCGAAAAGACAGAGCAGAAACTCTTTGAATATAAACTGTTGATTCAGCTTAAGATAGGGAAGTATGAAACTCTTTCTGGGCTTTTTATCTTTCCCCTTTGCCAACTACCCAAATATTATATCATAGAAATAATTCAGAATTCAACAAATTTTTTTTAATTTCTCATAAATGCTGGTTTCCTCTGGTAAAGGACAGTTTTCTTGCCGAAAAATGGACATTTTTCACTGATTTTTGGGAGGAATGAAAAAAGATCCTGGAAGGTCACGAAAGTCCGATCATATTTTTGACTAGACAGGGCATATTTTTTAGAATGAAGCGAGAAAAACGCAAAGGAGTTGAGAAATGGATAGAGACGCTTTTCGTCAGTTCGGCTATAGATTTGTGGATTGGGTAGTGGATTATTTTGATAGGCTCGATGAATTCCCCGTTAAGTCTCTTGTGAGTCCTGGAGATATCCGCAGGAGGCTTCCTGAAAGTCCTCCGCTTCGTGCAGAGCCTATGGAGAGGATTTTTCGGGACTTCGAGGAAATCGTCCTTCCTGGAATGACCCACTGGCAGCATCCCCTCTGGTTCGCTTATTTTCCTGCCAACAACAGTCCTCCTTCCATTTTGGCGGAGCTGCTCACAGCAGGAATGGGTGCCCAATGTATGGTATGGCAGACCTCCCCTGCAGCGGCCGAATTGGAGGAGGTTGTGATGGAGTGGCTGCAGAAGATGCTGAGGCTGCCGGAAGGGATGGTTGGAGTCATTCAAGATACTGCTTCTACGGCCACTTTGGTAGCCCTCCTTTCGGCCAGAGAAAAAACCACAGGTTTCCAAACGAATATAAAGGGAATGAAAGGCCGCCTCACAGCCTACGCCTCCGAAGAAACACATTCAAGCATCGAAAAGGGAGTCAAAATTGCCGGATATGGCATCGAAAATCTTCGCCATATTCTTACAGATGAGAATTTTGCGATGATTCCGGAAAAACTCGAGGAAGCAATTGTGGAAGATAAAAGCAAGGGGCTCCGTCCAGCCTGTGTCGTAGCTACGGTCGGGACTACCTCTTCCACAGCCGTGGATCCGCTGGACCCTATCGGAAAGATCTGCGAGCGTCATGGGGTGTGGCTGCATGTGGATGCGGCTTTTTCCGGGACGGCTGCCATTCTGCCTGAAAAGAGATGGATGATAGATGGGATAGAGCGGGTGGATTCTTTTGTTTTCAATCCTCACAAGTGGATGCTGACCAATTTCGACTGCTCGGCCTATTTTGTCAAGGATCCAGAAACCTTGGTCCGGACATTTGAGATTCATCCTGAATATCTCAAGACAGGAGTAGATGCCGAAGTGAAGAATTTTCGCGACTGGGGAATCCAATTAGGAAGACGGTTCAGAGCGTTGAAGTTGTGGTTTGTGCTCCGCTCTTATGGGGTTGAGGGGTTACAAAAAATGGTAAGGGAACATATCCGAATGGCCGAGATGTTTAAAGGCTGGGTCGAGAATCACGGCCAATTTGAGATCATGGCCCCCGTAACCGTGAGCTTGGTCTGCTTCCGGCTGAATGATGGAAGAAGCGAAGAAGAACTCAACGAATTGAACAAAATTTTCCTGGGAAAGCTCAACCAAACAGGAAAGCTGCTGCTAACTCATACCACTCTGCGGGGGAAATATGTATTGAGGCTGGCCGTCGCTGCGCGGCTGACCGAGGAGCGTCATGTTCAGGAAGCCTGGGGTATGATCAAATCCACAGCTGAGGATTTATTGAAAAAAGAATAAAAAATACAGGGATTGTCGTTTTCTAGGAGCCATTCAGTGGATTGGCTCTGAGAAATGATTTCCATTGGGTCATTTTTTTGTTTTGGGTTCGACGTTTTGAGGAGGAACGGTCCATTGTTCCAGCCAGCCGAATCTGGCATCTGGCTTTTGTTCTTTGGGCGTATAAGGTTTGATATCCAGGATGGGAGTTCCCTCTATCATATCCACTCCCGATACCCTCAGAACTCTTCCCTTTCTTTCCATCAAATTGAGTACAGTGAAGCCTATGGAGTTGGGCCTATTGGGGCTTCGAGTAGAAAAAACTCCCCTCTCACTGCCATCGAAAGGGGGATGGGCATGGAGAGAATGGCTCTCGGATTTGTGGAACGCAAAGATAAGAATGATATGAGAGAATCCATCGATGTCTTTCAGGCCTTCTGAAAATTCCGGGAAGATCTCGAGTTCGCCTTGAACAGAATCAAAACCCTTGGGATCGATACACCGGGCTTTCTTGATCTCATCTTTGTTTTTAAAAGGAGAATGAACGACTCCAATTGGTTTAAATACGATTTCCATCTTGCTTCACAATTTTAAACAAAATGCTCTGTCTTAACGATTCTAGCTCGTTCAGACTGTCTGGCAAAGAGAGAAGGTGGCCAGGGCAGCGGCAGTCCGAGGAGCCGAATCCCCTTTGTGCCGGCTGAGCAGAAGGAAAAAGGCCTTTGATTGTTCTTGCTGTCTGACATTCATCGAAAAAATTTTCCTTTATCCAGATTTCTTTAATCCGGGCTCTATGTAGCAAGAAATCTATGTGCCAATGGATCTTTTTTTGGCTGCTCAGATGCCGTTTGAGCCTGGCCTGGAGCGCTTTCCTGGCCCTTCCGATGTACAGATACATTCCCTTCCGGAATTCGGTTTTCGGAAGTTTTCCTGGCTTGATTCTGTATGTCTTGGCCAGCTTTATGACTAAGATATAGGTGCCCTTGTCATCCCTTAGAAGCGGAACATCGGCAGTGCAAAATCTCAGCAGTTCTGGATGTTCCTTATGTCTCATTTCCTTAGATACTCGTGCTTACGGCCGGAGATATAAAGACCAGGAATTGTGTTCTGGGTCAATCGTTTACATAGGAAAGCCAGGACTCATATTCTTTGTTCTCTCCGGTGACGATCTCCATGTAGGCCTTCATGAGCCTCTTGGTAATGGCACCTGTTTGCCCTGCGGCGATGGTGTATTCCTCGGCGGGTTCATCGGGGTCAGAAGCGTCTGTGGCCCGGACAATCGGGGCAAGTTCCACGGCAGTGCCTGAAAAAAAGACCTCATCGGCCTGAAGAAACTCCTGCCTGGTTATGGGACCGATTGTGGTCGTGATCCCCAAGTCTTCCGCGATTTTAAGGATGCTCGTTCGGGTTATGCCCTCCAGGATTGACTCCGTAACGTCGTTTGTCTTCAGGACTCCATCTTTGACGATGAGAATGTTCTCTCCAGGGCCTTCGGCCACGTTGCCTTCAAGGTTCAGAAACACTGCCTCGTCATAGCCCTTCTCTCGGGCCAGAGCGCCGTATATGGTGGATAGAATATACAATCCTCCGAGTTTAGCCTTCATATCGAACTGGCTGTGGTGGATTCTTCTCCAGGGAAGGAGATAGACATGCACACCCTTTTCTGTTCTATCTCCGAGATAAGCCCCCCATTCCCAGGCCGCAATCATTAGCTCTACTGGGGAAAATCTAGGCACGAGCCCTAAATTTCCGTAAGCATAGAAGAGAAGAGGGCGGATATATGCGGATTCCAGTTGATTTTCTTTAATGACGAGTTTTATCGCTTCCGCGATTTCATCTTCGGTGTAGGGAACACGCATTTTTAAAAGAGAAGCGGAATAAAAAAATCGCTCGAGGTGATCAGAAAGGCGGAAAACTGCGGGTCCTTTAGGCGTTTTGTAGGCACGGATTCCTTCGAATACAGACGTTCCATAATGGAGAGCATGGCTCATGGCATGAACATTCGGTTCTACCCAGTCGTAGAATCTTCCCATGTGCCAGAATTTTTTTGCTCGAGGGAAATGAGAATTATCAAACATAATGACTCCTTTTAGGAACGATTCAAGTCTTTTGGCGCCTGGACGTGACTTGAAGAGGGGGAGGAAGTTCTTTCACCTTTTTCTGAGTCCTTATACCAGGAAATGGTGTTAGAAATATTCGGAGAAACATTAAATTACCACAAATTTCGTAAAATGGAAAGAATCTTTTAACTGAATTTTTCGTGAACGCGAACCGTCTGAAACAAGGCATGAAGACTGTGGTGGTGACATCAGGGACACGAAACATCCCGGTCAAGTCTTCCTGGGTTGGAGCGTAAATTCCCATGCACACCAGATATCTGGAGGATGAGGATCTGGAGGACAAACGAGACATCGGGTTTGGATCCTGTGGTCAATGGTCCTGGCAAAGCCGCTGTATTCTACAATTCCTACGGATTTACAAGGGAAATCGGGCAATCCCTGTCTTTTTCGGGCCTCCTGAACACGACAGCGGTTCATGCGGAATACACATCGCGTTTCACTCGCTTCGCTAACCTCTTGGACATTGATGTGGGCATAGAGCCTGAATTTGAGAGCTTGAATAAGGGCGGGAATACCTCCCCCAGGAGAAAACTCCAGTCTCTTCATGATTCTTTTCGCTTCGATAACTGTGAATTGTTCCCATGCCTGTTTATCGAGATCCATGGCAGCCTCGATGCCGAATCTGTCCTCCACGGCCCGGAACCAGAGACCGTCGTGAGCCAGCCAATTCTTGGATGCATCGATCAGAAGTTCATGGAGTTCTCTTTTCGTTAAATCCTTGATATCTTTCATTACAATCCTTCGTGATTTTTTTGGGTGTGATTTCCGGAGGAAGAGGATTCATAGTATTTACGGCCCTTATGTGTGACGAGCTTGATCTTTTTCTCTTTGAGAAGAATGTCGATGTATTTCAGAATTTCATTCTCATGCTTTCCCAGAGACGCAGCCATATCCGAAAGGGTCACGGGCCTCCTTCGAACCATTGAGAGCACCACATCCTTGAGATCGATCGACGATGGCGTATGCTGGATTTTGTCGAATTCAGCGATAATCTCGGCTTTTTTCCCGAAGATTTTCTTGATGGACTTCAGCTCTGGAAGACTTAGAGGGCGAGCGAAGTTTTCTGCTGGCGGTCTGACCACTGTGTTGAGATGAATTCTTTCGGGATGGATCTCGTTGATCACCTCTTTGAGTTTTTGGATGTGCGAAGGAGAGTCGTTTATTCCTTTAACCAGGAGAATCTCGAGCCAGATCAATCCTTTGAATTCTCGCCGGAATTTTTTCAGCCCGTCGATGATTTCCTGGATTTTTAGGGAAGGATAGGGCCTGTTGATTCGATCGAAAACCTCTTGAGTCGCTGCGTCCAGGGAAGGGACAACCAAATCTGCATGGAGCAGGGCTTCTCTCACGCTTTTTTTTGTGAGAAGAGTGCTGTTGGTAAGGACAGCCACCGGAATGGGAGTGGTTTTTTTGATTTTTTTTATGAGGCTGCCAAGAGAGGAGGTAAGCGTCGGTTCTCCGGAGCCAGAAAACGTGATGTAGTCGATTCTCTGCCCTGAATCAAGGACCTTTCTTATTTGCTGCAGGATAACATCTTCGGAAAAGTATTTTTTTCTTTGAACGGTTTTTCGTTTCGTTGTCCCGAGTTGACAATAGATACAATCGAGGGAACATATTTTGTAAGGAAGAAGGTCTATCCCGAGAGAAAAACCCAGGCGTCTCGAGGGGACAGGACCATAAATGTGGGACCTGTGTTTTTCCCCCACTTTCATTTTCCTTTATGTCTAGGCTTTGTCTTTGTAGGTTTCCATGAATCGCCGAAGAGATCTGTCGTATGTTTTTTCCACATCGTCAGGAAAGAGACAGGCTGGAAGTTCTCTCATTCTCCAGTGGTAAGGAAGGCACTCGCAGCAGATTCCCTTACGGCTGCAGGGGTCCCAGGTGCAGTTGCATTTCTGGAGATTTTGTTTTTCTTGGCATTCTTTCATGATTGATCTCCAAATGGATTGGACTTATTTAATCAGGCTAAAGTTTTCTGTAGTGTTTTTTCCAGGGCGAGCGCTTCCGGTAGAGATAATCAGCGAGAGCACGGCGAAGAGTTTCTGAAGCTAATTGGGCACAATGAACATCGGATTCCGGCAGTCCCCCGAGTTTTTTTAAAATTTCTTTTGCAGAGATGGATCCGAGTGCTTGGGTGAAGGTCGGATTCTTGGCCAGCTCGGTGGTTACGCTGCCACAGGCGATAGTCGTTCCGCATCCATCGGTCTGGAATGTGCACTCCTTGATGGTGTGGTCGTTCATTTCTAAATACATCTCCATGGTATCCCCGCAGGATCCCTTCACCTGAGCATAGCCATCAGGATGATCTATCTTGCTAAAGTTTCTGGGATTTTGCCAGTGTTCGATCACGGTTGCTGAATATCGCTTCTTGATTTGCTCCAGAATCTGTTCTTGGAGCTCTTTAGCAAATTTTTAGAGATCATCGCCCTCGCTCATCCTGAGCCTCACTATCTATATAATTTACTTTTGACATCGGCTGTCCTGCTATTATACCAAAAACGCCGGTTATTTTTTCAATTTATTCCTCTGATTTGGCTGCCGTTCTTCTCCTGATAATTTCTTTGGAAGCGGAAAATCTGATTCCAGCATCAGTTCCGGATGTGGTCCAAAACCGTCTGAAGATTATGAGATAACCTCCTGATCGTTTCTCGGGTCATACCTGCATAGCCTATTCTGATACACCGGGGTGCACCGAACACAGATGCCGGGACAGCGCTGAACTGTTCGAGATCCTTCAGTTCTTTTTCATCAAGGAAGCCACGATATCCCTCACGTTTTGAAGAGTGAAACCGTATCTTCTTCTCAATCTTCCGATATTTTCCTGTCTGGATACATTTTGAGGGAGACCCAGCCTTTCGATGATCTTTTGAGAGGAGACACCGGTTTGTCTCTCGATATCATAGAGACTCATTTGGCCTGTGATCAAGATACCTGTCTGATCCTCCTCCATCCGACCGTGAATTTGCTGAGCAGCGGATTCCTCTTGAAATTGAATGCCGTCTTCTGTTTCCTTCTGATAGGATCCCTGCTCCTCGTCCATACTCCTGGTAAGCGCCAGGATCTTTGGGGTAAAAAAGCCAGAAGAGAAAAACCACGAAAATGGAAACCAGGGCTGTGCAAATAAGGGCCGCTTTCCATCCTTTTTTGAAAATCTTTGCTGCTCTGGTTTTTATCCACTTCCAATCCAGTATAAGATGTACGACGCTCAGAAAGATAAAAGTCAAAGAAAGATAAAGATGGATGTTTCCCCACTGGTGGCGGTGAAGATTGAGGAAATATTTGGAACTTTCCGGGGCTGAAGGCCCCTTAGGAATGAAAAAGGCAAGGAGGATTCCGATCAAAGCGATTCCGACGACACTAATAAAAAGTAAGGTATTCACCAAATACTGCCAATCGGCTTTTTTCATGCTTCTCTCCTTTCTTTCTGGTAAGTTTATTGTCTCGAATCACTCATAAATGACCGAGGTCAGTTGTTCAGGCAATTTTTTTATAGCCTTTGCCGTAGAATTATCTGCATATTCCACAAAAGGGATTCCCTGTAAAAGAGAGGCGGAAACAGATTCGTCATAAGGAATCTTCCCCAAAAAGGGGATGGATTCTTTCTCACACCATTCCTGGATTTGACCGGAGTTGGATATGTTCAGGTCGTACTTATTGGTACAGCAGGCCGTTCTGACCCCGAAGTGATGAGCGACCTGAACGGCGCGTTTCATGTCATGTATGCCAGAGGGAGTCGGTTCTGTGACGACCAGGGCTAAGTCTGCACCGGTAAGTGATGCGATAACAGGGCACCCTGTGCCAGGCGGGCCGTCCAAGATGACCAGGTCTCTGCCGTTTTTTTCGGCCGTATCCTTAGCGTTTTTTCTGACTTCTGTCACCAGCTTGCCTGAATTTTCCTCCCCGATTCCGAGCCTGGCGTGGACGAACGATCCATAAGAGGTTCGTGACACGTACCATTCCCCTGCTTTGGCTTTTTCCATCCGGATCGCTCCGGGGGGACATCTCAATGAGCAAACCCTGCATCCTTCACAGGAAACTCGATCGACCAGAAACTCTCCCTCTAGAATCTTGCTGACGGCGTCGAACCGGCAAATCTGCACACACTCCCCACATCCTGTGCATTTTTCAGGATCGATTTTAGCCTTGTCCAACCCGAAAAAGGAATGTGGCTCCTGGATTTCCGGAGGGAGGAGAAGATGAAGATTGGCAGCGTCCACGTCGCAGTCAGCCAGGACTTTGTTATCCATAAGCGCGGCAAAGCAGGCTGTCAGGAGGGTTTTCCCTGTTCCGCCCTTTCCGCTGATAATGGCGACCTGCTTCATTTGATCAAGCTTTGAATCTGTTTAAAAAGACTGAGGAATTTCTCATGGTAGATGGGTTGAGTGTCGAAAATTGTTTCCCCTTCCGAATAAGCCACCGCGATCCTACGGTCCTGAGGTATGGTCATCAATACGGGTATCTTTTCCTTTTGACAGTAATCCCGAATGAGTTTGTCTTTTCCGTCAGAGCGATTGATGATGACGCCCAAGGGGATATCCAATTCTTTCAATGTTTCGACCGAAATTTGAAGGTCATTGAGGCCAAAGGGCGTGGGCTCTGTCACCAAGAGCGAGAACGTGCTTCCCTTGACGGATTCCACAGCAGGTCAAGCCCTTTACAGAAGGATTTTTCCCTGACACAAAAGAAGGGATTGAAAAGATCTTGTTGAGTTTCTTGCTTTGGCAGGAAGGGCAGGAGAGATCAATCTTTGGAGTCTGCGACCGGAAAAACGTTTCGAACACCGTCCCGCAGTTCTGGCATTTGTATTCATAGATAGGCATGATGAATTTTATGCTCTGGTCATCTGTGTTCCGCATTTTGGACAGGGTCGCCTGTTGCAGGGAATCCCCCTCTTGTGAGGGACACGGTGTCCGCAGGATGGACAGACACAATAGCCTCCTGGGCCGGCAGCTCTGCCCCCCTTGCGTCCTTGGCCCTGACCTTGTCCTCTTCCTCCACCTTGCATGTCAGCCTCCTCTTCTAATTATAAGATTTCATGATTTCTCTGTCTTCGGCCATCAGGCCTCCAGCGATTTCCTCCATTTTCATCTTCTCCCAAAAAGATAATTTATTGTGAGTCTTAAGGTATTCGATAGGAATATCCCACAATTTCCACTTTTTTTTCTTCAGTATAGGAGGAAAAACCGCCCACTCTCTCCCTGAGGGCTCTGAAACACTTCCCGCCACCGCATTCTTGATAGCGTTTGCAAATGATTATTCCGATTTTTTTCATAAAGGCTCCTTATGAAGACTGAGTGGTATTTTTTACGATGTTATCGACAATGCTCATGAAAGCCTTGCTTGCATCTGATTTAGGGTGGATGTCGATGAAAGCCTTTCCTTCATCTCCTAGGGTAACAACCTCGGGATCGAGCGGAATTTTGCCCAAAAAAGGAATTCCGAGTTCGAGGGCGGCCCTTTGTCCCCCTCCTTCTTTGAAAAGGTCTATTCTTTTCCCGCAGTGGGGACAGACCATGCCGCTCATGTTTTCGATGATTCCGAGGACTTTTAAATTGAGCTTTCGAGCAAAAGCCACAGCTTTCCTGGAATCCATCAGCGAGACCTCTTGTGGAGTGGTGACCACGATGGCTCCTGTTGCAGGGATAAGTTGAGCCACGGAGAGAGGTTCGTCTCCTGTTCCTGGCGGGGAATCGATCACCAGCCAATCCAGCTCACCCCATTTGACATCACCCAAGAACTGCTGAATAGCCTTCATCTTCATCGGGCCCCGCCAGATAACGGGAAGGTTGGCATCTTGGAGAAGAAAGGACATGGATACAAGTTTCAAATTTTCCTTTACTTCTACAGGCTTTATTACCCCTGACGAGATGTCTAATCTTTTGTCCTCGACACCGAGCATTTTGGGCAGATTGGGACCATGAATATCCACATCCAGAAGTCCAACTTTATTGCCCCTTTGGGCAAGTGCCAAGGCGAGATTTGCGGCGACGGTACTCTTTCCAACTCCTCCTTTGCCGCTGAACACCAGGAGCCGGTTTTTCATCCGGGAAAGTGCCAGAGAAACTTTGATCTCGTCTTCTCCGCCGGCCTTGTCTTGTTTCGCTGTCATCCTATCACCTCGTTTTTAAGCTTTTCGAACAGGTCATCGATTTGTCCAGAAGCTCCTTCCACCACCCGGATGCCCGAAGATTCCAGGACTTTCTTTGCGTTCGGTCCACACCGACCGGTAACCACAATGCCTACCTCTTTTTCAGAGATAAACTGTGCCGTCTGGATTCCTGCTCCCTGGACGGCTTCTCTGTTTGGGTTTTCGACCGCTTCGATTTGTGAGGTATGGGGGTCGATGATGAGAATATAGCTCGCCCGTCCGAATTTTGGGTCCAATTCCGAACTGAAGTCTTTCCCTTGGGAGGTAAAACAAATTTTCTCCTTGGTTCTGCGGCTTATTTCTTCCTCGTTGTGAAGGTGTCCGCCGTGAAAGGGATGCTCTGCATGTTTTCCCATTCTGTGTCTGTGGTCACAAAGATCTTCGCCAGATTCCAGTTCCTGGTTAATGAACTTTCCAATGACTTCATCTATGGGACCTTGGACGCCAATGATAGTTTCGATGTTTTTTGGGCAAACAGGGATTGGGCTCTGTGTCCCATGCCTCCAGCGATGATGCAGTCAACGTCCATTTCGGACAGATATTGAGGCAAAAAACCAGGTTGATGGCCGGGGTTTTGAATCTCTTCCTTTTTCAGTACCTGACCTTCCTTGATTTCAACTAATGTATAGGATGGACATCGGCCAAAGTGCGCGGAAACGAATCCTCGATCTGAAGAGATCGCAATTTTCATGTTCAGCTCCTTGCTAAAATGGAATTTTTAGATCTGTAGCTAAGATTTCTTGTTCTCTAATTCTTCGATTTTTTTTGCAATGTTCTCCAGTTGCTGTCTGAGGAAATCGGACTGCTGCTTGAGGTTATCAAGTTCCTGTTCTGGAGATTGTGAAGTCCATCCTGATCCTGGCGGAGGCACCCCGAACCCTGCTCCAGATCTCATTTCCCTTCCCATGCCCATGCACCTTCCCATGCCGCCAGGAAACCCAGCGTTAGAACCGGGCTTTGGGGAGGGAGTGCTCTTCATCCCCATGCCGAAATGGGCAGAAACATTGGGTTCTGAAGCAGATTGAAGATTTCCTTCTTTATACTTTTGTGCCGCCTCTTTCACCGTTCCGGAAACTCCGGTGAAGACTTCAACTCCTGCAGCTTCCAATGTTTGGTAAGCATTCGGCCCACAGCTTCCTGTAAGGAGAACCTTGGCACCTTTGTTTGCTATGAGCTGAGCAGATTGGATACCAGCGCCGCCTGGAGAGGAGATATTGGGGTTTTCGATGGCCTCAAATTCCATGGTCTCGGTTTCGAGCAGTATAAAATAAGGGCTGCGTCCAAACCTTGGATCTATTGGGCTGTTGAGATTTGGCTCAGACGCCGTTATGATAATTTTCATTTTCCTTCTCCTTCGAGTTCTTGGATTCTCTGTTCCGTGCAGGAAAACTCATACGCAAGCATTTCAGCTTCAGCTTTGAGAATGTCAATTTCTTCTTCTAAAGTCAATTCAGAAACTCCCCAGGGATCATAGGGAGAAAGAAAGCCTGGACGAGGAAATCCCGGCAGGGATTCGATAGGAGAGGATCCATGTTGCCACCAATCGGCCATTTGATGCGGGGGCCATTGTCCATACATCAAGTAATGAGTACATGGTCCCAATCCCCCGGGGCTCCTTACCATCCTGTCTGGAGAAAAACCAAGCCGAATCCATCCTGGCAAGCCGGTTAAATGGCACATCCACCGGTGTCTGTTTCTCATTTCTTTTCGTTTTCTTGCTTTTTCAATTCTTCTAAACGTTTGGTGATTTGATCGAGTTGATTTTCTAAGATGCTGGCCTGTTCCTTCAAAAACTGTTCTTCGTCTTCTCGAGATGGAAAAGGTGAATACGGCCAGCATGGAGCATAAAGCCAGGGAGGTCCGTACATCCTCAAGTAAGACATCTGGGGCCACATGTACCAACCAGCACGTCCCATTCCAAATGGCATCTCCTTCACCTCCTTTCTTGGTGGTCAAGAGTCGTCATTTTTTCCCTTGAGAGGGTTTCTTTGAAGGCTCCGTATCAGGGTAATCCATTCCATAGCCTGGGCCATAAAAGGGGCCATAAGCGGGTGGATAGCCATATGGCATTCCATAGGGATGTCCGAAAGGCATCGTCGGCGGATAATCCCAATAGGGACCAAAGCCGCCCAATCGCCATCCTCGACCTCTCCCGTAACTCATGCCGCGGCCAAATCCTCTGCCGAAGCCCATGCCTCTTCCGAATCCTCTTCCAAGACCACGTCTCAAGCCGAGACCTGGACCAGGATACATAAATCCCGGACTTTGATATCCAGCACAGAAGCCTCTGCCTCTTCCTGTCATGGGTCCTGCACTCCAGGGTCCTGTCCTATCTCCTCCTGGCATCTCAGTCACCTCCTTTCTTGTCCTGATTGATTCATAAGAACAGCCGAGACCGATATATATATATATTTCTTTCATCGGCATTTCTCGCAAAGTCCATAAAACTCAATATTGTGTCCGGCAACCTTGAAGTTGTATTTTTCAGAGAGGCGTTTTTCGGTTTTTCTTACCAGTTCAAGCTCATCCTCCATAAAATCGCTGTAATCGATGATTTTGCCGCATCCAGAACAGATGACGTGATGGTGATGCCCCCTTTTGTCTTCTGACCTGAATTCATACCGATTTTGGCCGTCCCCAAAAGAGAACTTGTTGATAAGTCCCATGCGGACAAGTAAGTCCAGTGTTCGGTATACAGTGGTTAGACCGATCCCTGGATACATCCTGTATAGAGCTGCATAGATATCCTTGGCGCTCAAGTGTTTGGATGTGTGCCTCATAAGGTCAAGAATAGCCTCACGAGGGGCAGTCCAACGTTCGAAGTGCTGGCGCTGCCTGTGTCTCCACTTACGCGGTCCTGGCATTCTGTCCTCTCTTTTTGATAATGAAAATCATTTCCAATAATAATTTTGAACAGATTGATCCATTTGTCAAGAAAAATATTTTTTATCGGGAAATTTTTTGAGAAGATCATGGACGCTGATTGCCAGCGCCATCGAGATCTTTTATACTAGGAGACAATGAAAAAAGAGATGGATACTAAGAAGGGAGAATCCCGTATTGCCGGCAAGGAAGCCATGGCTGGATTGAAGGAGGAGTTGCCCGCCATAGAAACATTTCCCAATCAATTTTCTGATTACGAGATTCGAATCGAAGTTCCCGAATTCACATCCGTCTGTCCAAAGACAAGGCTTCCGGATTTTGGTATTCTCGACATCCGTTATATCCCTGACAAATTGTGCTTAGAATTGAAGTCCCTGAAGATGTATTTACTCGGCTACAGGAACCTGGGAATTTTCTATGAGAACGCCGTAAATCGCATTTTAGAAGATGTCGTGGATGCCTGCCAGCCTATTCAAGCCACCGTTACGGGTGCATTCAATCCCAGAGGCGGGATAAGGTCCGTTGTAGAAGCCCGTTTTCCGAGAGGAAGAGGAAGAAAAAAATCCAAGAGCCCGACGAGATAAACGCCTCTCTCATTCGTCCTGATCCTTTCCCGTTTTAACTTTTTTTCTGATCGAGTATACTGTCTGCTTACAATCCCATGCAAGATCAAGATAAATTTGGCCTCACTGATCTTTATATGCTGATGACGGTTTCATTCTGGGCCATAAACTTCCCCTTTATCAAGATCGCTCTTGATGAGTTCTCGCCATTGGCCTTCAATGGTATCCGCCTACCTTTCGCTTCAGTGGTTTTGATCTGTTTTCTCCTTCTCAGAAAGCAGGGACTCGGGATTCCGAAAAAAGACATAAAGAAGCTCATTTTTCTGGGCATCACAGGTAACACGATCTATCAAATGTTCTTTATCCATGGAATTCATCTGACGACTGCCTCGAGCACGGCCATTATCATGGCCATGACACCAGCTTCGGTTGCCTTGTTGAGTTCCTTGCTCAAGCACGAAAAGCTTCGCTGGATCGCTTGGGTGGGAATTTTCCTTTCTTTTATGGGTTTTTATCTAGTGATTGTCGAAAAGCCGGGGACCTTTTACTTTTCTTGGGAAAGTCTGAAGGGAGATATGTTGATCTTTTTCGGTAACATAGTATGGGCTGTCTATACGGTTTTTTCCAAGCCTCTTTTGGGACGCATATCCCCCTTAAAATTGTCATCGCTCACTCTTGCTCTGGGAGCGCTGTTTTATCTCCCCTTTTGTATCCCGGCTTTCGCCAGGCAGGACTTTGGTCGAGTTCCCTTAAAGGCCTGGTCCATACTCATTTACTCAGGACTTTTTGCCTTGGCTTTCAGCTATGTCGCCTGGTATGCCTCTGTCAAAAGAATAGGAAACAGCAAAACGGCTATTTACGGAAATATAACCCCTATCATGACCGTGGCGTTCGCTTATCTTTTCATCGGCGAAAAAATCAGCCTTTCCCAGGCCATCGGTGCTTTAATTCTTTTGACGGGAGTCTATCTGACACGCGCAGGGAACCGTTGGTTTCCGTACGGGAGTAAGTAAAGCTTTCAATCACTTCAGCGCCAGCCGAAGATTCTATGGATCTGGACCGAAAGTTTTATGTTATTTAAATTTTTTTCGAGGGATTTTTTTAGGAGTTTTTTGGCTTGGTTCAGACTCCATTTCCGGTTGGACTGGGGCTGGAGAAGGAGAGGGGTTTTTTCCGGGAACTCCAATCTGATTTTTTCCAGCACAGGGAGTTCCAATCCTCTGGTCACAACAATTTTGACTTCCTTCGCTCTTGTCCTGTACTCAGGTCGATAGAGATATTTGGGGGGTTTGGGAGATATGGTGTACCAGCTCACTTCCAACGGGCGGTAAATCGTGGCATTCGTTTCCATCTGAATTTTGAAACCTTCGCATGTAAGGCGTCTGACCAGTTCCTCGACGTTTTGTAGAAGAGGCTCGCCTCCTGTTAGGCACACCCATTTTGTCGGCAGTATACGATGAATCTTTCTTACTTCTTCTATGATTCGGGATACGGTCATTCCTTTGCCGGATTCCCACGCATATTTTGTGTCGCAGAAATCACATTTCAGATTACAGCCTGTCAGCCGGATAAAAAGCGTGGGTTCTCCCTGCCTCAGCCCCTCTCCTTGGATGGAAGGAAAGATTTCAGATATCTTCAGAGTATGTGGCTGAGGCATCTTCGGATTCCCAAACCGTAACGGATTTTATTGGATAACTCTTTTTCAGTTGTTGGAAAAAATGCCGGGACAGGTTTTCGGCTGATGGATTGAACTCGTATATATCGTTCAGGAGGGTGTGGTCGGGCAAGATCTCTGTCAGCCTTTTCTTGATTTCTGAAAAGTCGAAACCGATCCCTGTGTTGTCCAATTCTGTCACTTTTATCTGTACCTCTACTTGGAATGTGTGGCCATGAACCTTTTCACACTTGCCTTTGTATTCTTTCAAAAAGTGAGCAGCCTGGAATTTATCCCTGACCCTTAATATCCAACTCATAGTCTGCCTTCCTTTTCAAGTCTTGAAATAAGCGGATCCTTTTTCCCGACTTCTTTCCATGCTTTTTGGCGGAGAAGACAGGAAGAACACTTCAGACAGGGTGTCTCCGATCCAAGGTAGCAGGAGATTGAAAAGGAATAATCGGCACCCCAAGACAGGCCGGTTTTTATGATCTCGGATTTTTTCATATTCAAGAAAGGGGCACGGATACGGATTTTTTTTCCTCCAAATGCCGCAAGAGTTCCCGCATTTACTGCCTTCTCCATAGTTTCTACGAAAGATTTGCTTGTGTCCGGGTAATTCGGCGAGTCGATCACATTGAATCCACAGACTATCTCCCGGATCCCATTAACCTCTGCCCAAGCGGCAGAGAGAGCAAGAAAAATTCCGTTTCTAAAGGGAACATAGGTGGAAGGAACCCCTTCCTCGATCTCCTCGAGTTGTCGAAACAAGGGAAGAGGGAGGGAAGAATCGGTGAGGGAAGATCCTCCGATCTGATCGAGATTGACCTTGAGAATCTTATGGGGGATACCCAGCTCATCTGTGATTTTTTCAGATAGGATGATTTCCAGCTTATGCCTCTGGCCATAGTCGAACGATAGAGCAGATACGGATTTTTTCTCTTTAAGCGCCCAGTACAGGGCTGTTGTAGAATCGATGCCGCCTGAGAAGAGGACGAGGCTCTGTGCCATATCCATGGATCCTGTGGTGATGATAAAAGAAGGGGCTTTTTTTTGCAAGGGAGCTTTACTTGGGTTGCTTTTTTTGCCATACTATTTACCCTGAATTATTGAATTATTCAAAAAGAGAATTTTCAACAAATTTCATTGCTGAATGCGTTGAAATCAGGGATGTTCGGATCATTTCTGGATTATCCAGGCTAATTCTTATCAAGCCCATAATTAAACTCAATTATCAGGCGGCGGATGGATAACGAAGAACAGGAACTGAAAAAGAGTGCACGGCCAGAGGATGCTTTTGATTTGCTCTCTATGGTTGAGAAAGGCGAAGATATAACCGTGCGGGATGACCAGTTTGAATTTTCTGCTTTTCTGGATGCGGTCCGTCTTTTCCGATACAGAAGACATCGATTTCGATTGATCGATACAGGCCGGTTCAGCACCTCTGAGCTTGAATGGCTCTCCGAAGGCGGTGCAGATCTCTACACTTCAGATGATACACGATCAAACGCCCAGGAGTTGGATTTAATCATCGATTCTTCTAAGAGGGGATCTGCTTTGGTCGCCCTTTTTTATGAAGGAGATTTAGGGGCGGAGGAACGGGAGGAATCCCTCTCATTGAGCGAACTGATGAACTTAGGAAGAAGCGGTCTGTATATTCATGTTTCCAACAAGAAAGCCGAGAAAGATCTCTCGGCCCTTGCCCAGGTGGCTTATAACTGCAGAAAGGGAGGGAGCTGGCTTGTGTACTATCACCATGGATCCTTGGAAGCACGGATTTTAGATCTAGCTCGAAACGGCGCCTGGATTCACATGTCGGATCTTAGCCTTGCCGATACAGAGGCCCAGTCGATCGTCAAAGACCTTATCCAGTCGACCTCTTCCTCAGATGGAAATCTCGTCCTCCATTGGGAAAAAGGGATTCCCTATTTTCTTCTGGATGATGTATTGAAGGCAGGCGCTGCTGTGCTTTTCAGATCTTCCCTCTTCGATTTTAAATCTCCTTTCAGGGTTTTAGAGGAAAAAGCTAGAGGAAGAACAATCGATTATAGAGCCTATTATCTTTATCCGGATGTTTTGCCCTAGGATAGGGAAGGATTTTCGATATGGAAAAGGAAACCCACGATAAAGAAGCCTTTCATGCTATCCAGAGGATCAAGGAGGCCGAAAAAAAGGCAAGGGAAATCATACAGGAGGCTAGGGAGAAGACGTCTTCGGAAATGGTTAATAAAGCTCATAAGGAAGCGTCGGAGATTAAAGAAAAGTTCATCAAGGAAGCAAGGGAGAGAGCAGAGAAGAGGAAAAAGGAGCTCATTGAGAAAGCAAGAGAAGAGATGGAAACGATCAGGAAAAAATCCGAAGAAGAAGAATCTTTGCTTCGCGAGAAAGCCAGATCTGTAATGTCTGAAGCGGTGGAAAAGGCAAGAAAAAAACTGAGAGAGTTCTTGGAAAAGGAGACGCTCTGAGCCATGGCAATTGCTGAAGTTCAGAAAGTCCGAATCCTTGCTCATTCAGGACTGAAACACAACGTCCTTTCTTCTCTTCAAGAGGAAGGAATCCTTCAAATAGAAAAAGTCGATTACACAAATCTGGAATTGAACAATCCTTCAGAAGAAATTTCCCATTTGGACCATCTTCTTCATCGTTTGTCCCATGCTCTGGATTACCTTTCCCGGTGGGAAGAGAAGGGATTCACGAAGAAACTGATTACCCAGAAACCCCAGATCTTGAGTCAGGAAAGAGGAGAGGCTTTGAAGTGGGATTATACCAGACTTCTGGAGAAGATAGAAAATCTCGAAAAGACAGAGAATGATACCCTTTCTCACATAAGGTTTTTAGAAAAAGAGGAAGAATTTTTATCTCCTCTAATGGGCCTGGATTTGCCCGTCAAACTGGTGTCTGCCACCGAATCGACTGAAGTGATCCTGGGTTCTATGCCCATATCTTCGTACAAAGAGTTATCGTCGAGAAAGGAAGAGGACCTGTGGATTCATGTGTTGTCTCAAGGAAAGCGCACGGTGCATCTCCTTATGGTCTATCTTAAAGGTGAGAGAGAGCGTTTCGAGCGCCTTTTCAAGGAGCTCAGTTTCTATCCTCTTTTTTTTACCGAGCCCATGTTAGAAAGAGCTGATTCACAAGACACTGTCAAAGATCTTGCGGAAAAACTGGGGAAGGAAAAAGCCGTATACAAGGCGAAACTGGAGACTCTGGAGAAAGAGGGAAAAGATGCGGCCGCTTACAGAGAACCACTGATGCGCATTTACGATGTCCTGTTCAATGAGAGAGGGAAATTTCTCTCCTTGCGTCACCTCGGAGAGACAGACCGGGCATTTTTCCTGGAGGGGTGGATAAAAACTCAGGACATCCCCAAACTTGAGGCCAAGCTTCAGCCTCATTCCGAACTCATCCAGTGCTACTTCCGGCCTCCTCTGAAAGATGAAGATCCCCCCATCGTACTGGAGAATCCGAGGGTGGGAAAACCTTTTGAGTTGGTAACTAAACTCTATGGACTTCCTCAGCGCGGCACCCTGGATCCGACGCTTCCTCTGGCTCCCTTCTTTTTTTTATTCGTCGGTCTGACCGTAAGCGAAGCTGGGTATGGGCTGCTGGTTGCGCTGTTGAGTTTTTTATATATTCGATTTGCCAAGCCCAAAGGAGGATTGAAACAGTTCTTGACTCTTCTGTCCATTCTGGGTGTGGCTACCGTTATTCTGGGGACTTTGGTAGGAGGATGGTTTGGATTTCCGGTAAGGCAGCTGATGGTATTGGATCCTCTCGAGGACCCGGTCTCTTTTCTTATTCTGGCTCTTGGCCTCGGATTCATTCAAGTCTGGTTCGGGACCTTTCTGAACATGATTTCAGCAATCAAGAACAAAAATTATCTCCAGGCCATCTTTGTCCAAGGAGGATGGCTCGTCCTTCTCCCCTCTTTGGTTATGTATGCATTGATCAAGCATTCCGTTTGGGGCATTCTCACTCTCGTCGGCGCATCTGGCATCGTGTTCTTCGCTTCCCCGAGCCGGAATCCCTTTGCCCGTTTCTTCGGCGGATTATACAGCTTATATGACATATCCCGATATTTGGCCGACGTGCTGTCCTATTCCCGCCTCCTGGCGCTGGGATTGGCAACCAGTGTCATCGCTATGGTCGTGAATACGCTTTGCCAGACAGCCCTCGGCATTCCCTGGTTGGGATGGCTCTTTGCGGCATTGATTTTTGTGGGTGGACATCTGTTTAACCTGGGGATAAGCTTTCTCGGCGGTTTTGTCCATTCTATGCGTCTTCAGTTCGTGGAGTTCTTCAGCAAGTTTTTCCAATCCGGAGGCAAACCGTTTAAACCTTTTGAATTAGAAAGCAAGTATGTGGAGTTTATATAAAGGAGGTGGATGATATGGCTCTTGGTTTAACATTGGCAATACTGGGAGGAGCTCTTGCCGTGATACTGGGTGGAATAGGTTCGGCCATCGGGGTGGGGCTGGCGGGTCAAGCGTCGAGTGGCGTGATGAGCGAGGATCCGGAAAAATTCGGCAGCCTTCTCCTGCTCGTCGCTCTTCCAGGAACACAAGGCATCTACGGATTCTTGAGCTCCTTTTTGGTCATCCTCAAGTTGGGATTAACCGGAGGAACATTGGCTGCTCCCACGGTTTTTCAAGGATGGCAAATCATGATCGCCTGTTTGCCTGTGGCCTTCACAGGTCTTGTTTCAGGGATTCACCAGGGTAAAGTGTGCGCGTCTGGCGTGTATATGGTGGCCAAACAACCCAAGGACTTGATGAAGCCTGTGATCATGGCCGCCCTGGTGGAGACATATGCGGTATTAGGGCTGCTCATAACCATACTTCTTCTCAACGGCATATCTTTGTAAGGAGCGCAAGAAACGAGGGCAAAGATCATGAGCTTAGAAAAAATTATCGAGAGAATTCTGGAGGAAGCCCGGATAGAAGCGGATCGTATTATCCAGGAAGGCCGCGACAAGGCTGCCGATATAAGAGAGAAAGCGCGGATGGAAGGCCGAAAACATGCAGAGGCACTTCTTGATGAGGTCGACCGGCAGGGAAAAATGGAAGCCAGCCGTCTGGTCACACAGGCTCGTCTTGAAAAAAGAATCAAAATACTCTCCTGCAAAAAAGAGCTGATCGGCGAGGTGCTGGATAGGGCTTTCCAAAAGGAAAACCTTGCCGATAAGGGAGTTATGCAGAAAATCGTCATGAAGGATGGAGAGAAGGAGGTCTCTTTTGATCAAGAAAAATTGAAACAGGAGCTTCGCCCACATCTGGAGAAGGATATAGCAGAGGTGCTAAAATTATGAAAAAACCTTCCCGTCTCGATTATGCCTATGCGGTGGGCCGTGTGCGTGCGTTGGAGAATAAACTCGTTTCCAAACCCGCTTTTCGAGAAGCGGCAGAGGAGAAGGATTTGCCCTCCACCCTGAAAGTCATTTTCGATGCCGGGCAATTCTTTGATGAGTCAATCGAGCTTCATGGCTCTGAACAACTGGACGGGTTTTTGGAGAGGGAAGAGCAGGAGCTGTCCAAGCTGTTATCAGAACTGGTGCTCGAAGAGGACATTTTACAGATCCTGAATGAAGCGGATGACCTCGAGAAGATGCTTTTTTTATCCCAGAGGCTGAATTATTCTCTAATAACAGACTATATACGGCACAAGATCGACCTGGGCAATATAAAGATGTTTTGTCGAATCAAATACCTCGGTTCTCCTGCGCAAAGGCTCTCCTCTCTCCTGCTGAAGGGAGGGTTTTTGGATCGGGACGTCCTGATCAGGGGGTTCGACCTATCCTTCTCCGAATTGGAAGAGAACCTGTATGCCTCGCCTTACCAGCAGGTTTGGGCAAATGCAACAGACGCCCTGGAAGAGAAAGAGACGTTCGTAGATATGGAAAGAGAGTTCGAAGATTTCCTCATGATCTACCTGAGAAAAGCCAAGCATGTCGTTTTCGGTCCTGAACCCATCTTTGCCTATGCTCTGGGCAAAACCAGAGAGCTGCAGCTGGTGAGACTTCTGGGCATAGGTAAGATCAACCAGGTTCCCCCTGAGATTCTGAAAGAGAGGATAAGCGAGACATATGTTTGAGAGGACTGGACAAGTGGCTGTGATCGGGGATCGGGATTTGGTCTATCCTTTGAAAACCCTGGGCATCAAAATCTATGCTCCTCGAAATTTGGAGGAGGCAAGGAAACTCTTGGAAAAATTGGAGGAGGAAGATATCGTCCTTTGTTTTTTGCATCAAACCTACTTTGAGCCTTTACAAGAAGAGAGAGAGGCTTTGGGTAAGAAATTCACTCCGGTGGTGGTGGGATTTTCCGATTACAGAAAAATCACCGATCACCTGGATAAGATGATGAGAGATATGGCTGTGAAAGCCACAGGATCAGCATCGTTGGTAAAGAGAAGAGGAAACCATGGAACAAGGTAAAATCATACGCGTCGCCGGACCTCTGGTGGTTGCATCCGGCTGTACCGGTGCAAAAATGTACGACATGGTTAAAATAGGAGAGCTCGGTTTGATCGGTGAAATCATCGAACTCAGGGAAGACCGGGCCTTTATCCAGGTTTACGAGGATACCACTGGCATCGGACCTGATGAACCCGTCTATTTGACCGGGAAACCGCTCAGCGTGGAACTGGGTCCAGGATTGGTCAGTTCTATTTACGATGGCATCCAGCGGCCGTTAGACATCATAAGAGGCAGCGAGGGAGATTTTGTCACCCGGGGTGTGGAGGTACCGGCTCTGGACCGGATGAAAAAATGGGAGTTTTCGCCTCTAGTCAAGGAGGGACAGGCTGTCCAGGTTGGAGATTTTCTTGGGGAGATCGAGGAAACGCCTTTGATCAAACACAGAATCATGGTTCCTCCCGGGGCAGCGGGAAAGGTCGTGGAAATCAGGAAGGGAAAGTTCGCTGTGGAAGATAATGTAGCGAATATTCGAACAGAAAACGGGACCCGAGAAATCAAAATGCTCCAAACCTGGTCCATCCGGAAAAACAGAGAGGTCTATGAACGGTTGATGCCCGATGAACCCTTATCCACCGGACAGCGAGTTCTCGATACGCTCTTTCCCCTTACAAAGGGCGGAACGGCCTGTGTGCCCGGCCCTTTTGGCAGCGGAAAGACGGTGGTCCAGCACCAACTCTCCAAATGGTCAGATGCTCAGATCATCGTGTTTGTGGCCTGTGGAGAGAGGGGGAACGAGGTGGCAGACCTGCTGCTGAGCTTTCCGGATTTGATAGATCCCCATACCGGGCGTCCTCTTCTGGAAAGGACCATCATTATCGCCAACACCTCAAATATGCCCGTGGCGGCGCGGGAAGCATCCATCTATACAGGAATGACTCTTGCCGAGTACTTCAGAGATATGGGGTATTCCGTGGCTTTGATGGCCGATTCCTCCAGCCGTTGGGCGGAGGCACTGAGGGAGATTTCTGGTCGCATGGAAGAGATGCCCGGGGAGGAGGGATATCCGGCATATCTGGCCAGCAGGATTGCAGAATTCTATGAGAGAGCAGGCAAAGTTGTTTGTCAGGGTTCTGACAAGAGACAGGGAGCCTTGAGCGTGATCGGGGCGGTATCCCCTCCTGGCGGAGATTTGTCGGATCCGGTGGTCCAATCCACTCTCAAAGTGGTCAAGGTCTTTTGGGCTTTGGATGATCGTCTGGCAAATATGCGCCACTTTCCAGCCATCAACTGGCTCCTCAGCTATTCTCTCTACACAGAGAACATCAAGGACTACTGGAAGGATCAAGTCGCAGAGGATTTCGCAGATCTCAGACAGGTTTCTATGCAGCTTTTGGAAGAGGAGTCAGAGCTTCAAGAGATCGCCAGATTGGTGGGAGTGGAATCGCTCTCCTCCAGAGAGAGGCTTGTGCTGGAATCTGCTCGTTCCATTCGAGAGGACTTTCTGCATCAGAATGCCTTCCATCCCCAGGACACATATACATCCTTGAGAAAACAGTATTTGATGCTGCGAACCATTGTTCACTTTCATAACCTTGGAGTCAAGGCCCTGGAAGAGGGAGTGGATCTGGAGGAAATTCTTGCCTTGAAAGTGAGAGAGAGAATTTCAAAAATGAAATTTTTGCCCGAGGACGAGGCTGAACTTCTCGAGGTCTATATAGAAATCGACAAGATTTTCAAAGAGTCGCTTAAAGCTAAAGAATGAGGACACCAAATGTATAAAGAATATTTGACTGTCTCCAACATCGTCGGACCATTGGTCATTGTAGAGCAAATTCGGGAGGTCAAATATGGAGAGCTGGTGGAGATAGAAACAGGAGAAGGCCTGCTGCGCCGCGGAACAGTGTTGGATATCTCGACTGAGAAAGCCATCGTCCAGGTTTTTGAGGGAACTGTTGGCCTGGATGTGGACAAATCCCGGGTCAGATTTTTGGGGCGTTCCCAACAACTCGGTGTTTCAGAAGAAATCATCGGCCGCATTTTTGACGGGTCGGGAAGCCCCAAAGACCGAGGACCCCAGATCATCGCCGAGAAGATGCTCGATATCACCGGGAACCCGATCAATCCTCAAGCACGAGACTATCCCTCTGAGTTCATCCAAACAGGAATATCCTCCATCGATGGCATGAATCCCCTGGTCCGCGGTCAGAAGCTTCCTCTTTTCTCTGGAAGCGGGCTTCCTCATCCTCGGATTGCGGCACAGATAGCCCGTCAGGCTACGGTCTTGGGAAAGGAAGAAAAATTCGCCGTTGTCTTTGCAGCCATGGGAATTACATTTGAAGAAGCGAATTTTTTCATCGAAGATTTTCGAAACACGGGAGCGCTGGAGCGGGCGGTTCTTTTTCTGAATCTCGCTAATGAGCCCCCTATCGAAAGAATCGCCACACCACGACTGGCATTGACCTGCGCCGAGTATCTGGCTTTTGATCTGGACATGCATGTGCTTGTTATCCTTGTGGATATGACCTTTTATGCCGAAGCACTGCGAGAAATCTCCGCAGCTAGGAAAGAGATCCCAGGAAGAAGGGGTTACCCTGGCTATCTCTACACAGATTTGGCATCTATGTACGAGCGGGCTGGACGCATTAAAGACAAAATAGGATCGATCACCATGATTCCGATTCTCACCATGCCCGAAGATGACAAAACCCATCCCATTGCGGATTTAACAGGATACATCACAGAGGGACAGATCATGCTCAGCCGGGAAATCCACCGCAAGGGGATCTATCCTCCCATCGATGTGCTCCCAAGCCTTTCCAGGCTCAAAGATAAGGGAATTGGAGAAGGAAAAACGAGAGAGGACCATGCCGATGTTCTCAATCAGCTTTTTGCCTGTTATGCAAGGGGAAAAGAGGCCCGGGAATTGGCTCTCATTTTAGGAGAGGCGGCCCTGACAGATATGGACAAGCTTTACCTGAAATTTGCTGACCTTTTCGAGGAAGAGTTTGTCCAACAGGGTGAATTCAGAGCCCGTACCATCAGAGAGACTCTCGATCTCGGTTGGAATCTGCTCAGAACCATACCACGAGCCGAACTCAAACGTATCAGGCCTGAGTTTCAAAAAAAATATTATCCCGAGGATCGATGAGATTAAACGTCAATCCCAACCGGATGGAGCTCCTCAGGCTGCGACGGAGGCTTGTCCTTGCCGAAAGAGGACATAAGCTCCTCAAAGACAAACTCGAGGAGATCATGCGGCGGTTTTTGGAGATTATGCGCAGGCTGTACGATATTCACGAAGATATCTCCACGAAGTGGAACAAGGTGTTTCTCTCTTTTGCGCTGGTAAGATGCCGCAGCTCCCAAAAAGACCTGGAACGCATCCTTCCTGAAGGGCTGCTTTCTCTGGATGTAACCGAGGAAAAAGTATTCAATCTTGCCATCCCCCGATTCAGAATCAAGGAGTCGGTCATTTCCGACTACGACTTCCTGAACACAGAAAGCGAATTGGACATCGGGATTAAAAAGACTCAAGAGCTTCTCGAAGATCTGATGGAGATGGCTCGTCTTTGGAAAGCCGTGGAACTCCTTTCTCGGGAGATCGAAGTGACCCGCCGCCGGGTCAATGCATTGGAGCACATTCTCATTCCCAGTATTAAGGAGACCATTCGATATATATCCAGCCGCCTCGAGGAAATGGAACGGTCTTATCAGGTACAGCTCATGCGGGTTAAAGAAATTGTCCGCAGCCACTAGCATATATAGCCCAGGATGGCTTAGGGAGTTATGGTTTTGAGATAATGATGGAGTCCCTTTTCTCGGGCTAACTTAGATGCCTCGCTGAGGGAGAGAGGCCTGTCCAGGCGGAGAGATTCCAGTATGCGGATTATGGCGAGAGCCACCACGCCTTCTCCATGGCTCTTTCCTTCTTTGTTTTCTAAGAAGGAAAGAGCTTCGAACAAAACAGCATTGGCTTCTCCGAAAGAAACGGGCTTATGAACCCTGTGAAGTCTGACCCACTGGGGACGGCCAAGGACATCGTTCACATGGGACAGGACCAAATAGGTCGCGCGGCCGATGTTTCTAAGATCGTGAAGCACGATATCGGCTGCGGTGTTTCCGACAACCTTCCCCATTCGAGACATCACAGCAGCAGATCGCGCATTCAGGATAATTTTCAGAGCAATGAGTTGATTCAAACCGAGGGGATCATTTCGGGTGTGGATGGGAATGGTGACCTGGACATCTTTTCCCTCAGGATCGAACCCGGGAATTTTTCGGATGATCTTCGCAATTTTTTTCTCGGGTTCTTCGGTGGCAGCCACAATGCCGATACGGGCTTCTTTTTCCTGGAAATGAACAAGGAATTTAAAAAAATCCGATTCCTCATCTTTCATCCGAAGGACTTCAGCACCCGTTCCTATGAAAACCCCCAGGTCTCCCCCCCTAGGTCCCCGGCTATGCAGGTTGAATTCCGAAAAAGAGATGTCATACAGAGATTGGATTTTGTCTCCAGATTTAATAATTCGCTTTATCGCATCCTGTTCATAATGAGGACCATCGATTTCGTTTGCAGGCGGATTCTGGATAACCGGTGATGCGAGCCCGCGAAACGGTCTTCCCAATAAGAATTTCCATGCATCCTCGAGGCTGTCCTCTGGTGTCCAGACTTGCGCCCAGCTTCTCCTCTCTTGATCCTTGACTGTATCCAGATAACTGGTATGAAAAGACTTGCTCCGTTCTCTGATATCGGTGAGCACTGTCAACAATGCCTTCTGAGCCAAATAAGTGGAGTAATGGCCGTTTCTGTATGTATCTGCCTCTAACTCAATCCATTTGGAAAGCGCAGGGGTCTCTTTTTTGGCTTGTATCAAAATGCTGGCAAAACCTTTCAGCGCCCCCTCCACAGTGAGCGGGTCATCGAAACCCAGCTTCGCCATTTCCTTTTCAGTAAGAGTCCGGCGCAGAGAGCGGTCGATAGCTATCTGGATGGTATGGCCCAGCACGAAGCTGTTGATAGTCGCTGCCTGCATTCCCGTCGCTCCGGCGATGGCCTGAGGACCGGTAGCGAGATTTATTTTAGAGATGCCCGGTTCATCTAGGACCTTCCGGATGTGATCAAAATTTAGGAGCGTTCCTTCAGGATTGTTGGTGATAAAATATAATTTTTTTCTTGCCTGTCGGGCATCGTACGAGTCTTCGTCCTTCCATTGGTCCAAAGCTGAGAGGATGGTATGGATGACGGATCGGCTCTCTCCGCTCTCTGTGATACAGAGGACCGTATCTCCGCGTTCGATTCTGTGGTCGTGGAGGTGCATGTGCCCCAGGATCGAGAGGTCTGCGAATTCTTCGGAGGAATTCATCAGGCTTTGATCTCCCCCAGGCATTTCTCCTATCAAACGCTCCTCGATCGAATCTCCCACTGAAAGGCTGACCTTGGACCAGATCTTTTTCCTTTGCTTTACGGCCGTCCAGAAAGGCCGCCAGATGACGCTTTCTATCTGCTTGGCGAAGCATCCCGATGATCCGCTCCCGAATATATAGATTTTTCGTTTTGAGAGAATGGCCTCTTCGATAGACCGGATGAGCTGGTCGAGGATGCCTGCCTCTTGCCCAAGCGATTTCAACCTGGCGGTGATGTCTTCATCGACGGAAAAGAGCATCTGGAGGCCCGCCTCTACATCCTGATCGATCCGATCACGCAGATTCCAAGTTTTGGGATGCCGCTGTTCGGTCAGGAGTGCATGCATATGAAATTGAGTTTTGTTTTGCACATAATCAATAGATTCAGAAGAAGGGATAAGGCCAAGAAATTTCAACAGAGAGGTTTTTTCTTCAGAGACAGACAGGCTTTTCTGTCGAGGGGCCCAGCCATCCCAGGTAGAGGAAGCATGCACCGAAAGCAAGAGGAAAAGAATGAGCAGGGTCACAAGAAAGAAGTGCTTCTTATCCATATTGCTGCTTATCATCCAATATATCGTTTTCCTGCCAATCTCTGATCCAATCGCTTACCAGGAAAATTTTCATCTTCCCTTTTTCGGTAGAACAAATCACGCGCTTGAGGCCAGCGTTGATGATCATCTTTTTGCATATGAAGCAGGGGAAGGCGTTGATGGATTGATTTTTTCCTGGAATGCTTCCGTACAGATACATGTCTCCTCCGAGAAGACTCACACCGGCACGGGCTGCGTTAATGATGGCGTTCTGCTCGGCATGGACGCTCCTGCAGAGCTCATAACGCTGTCCGTGTGGTATGTTCAGCTTATCCCGCAGGCAGTATCCGTGTTCGAGACTGTCCTTGGTTTTTCTCGGCGCGCCGGCATAACCGGTGCTGATGATCTGGTCATCACGGATGATAATCGCACCGATGGCCCGGCGGAAACAGGTGCTTTTAAGAGAGACTTCTCTGGCAATATTGAGGTAGTATTCATCTTTGGTGGGCCTGTTTGAAGTCATAGGAATTTCTCCAGTTTTTCGTGGAGCTCATGGAGTGTGCCATTGTTCTGGATCATAAAATCTGCCATCTTCATACAGACCTCAAGCTGCTGGCTTGTTTCCTTTGTGGACATCTCTTCAGCCTCCTTGGCCATGAATTCCTGAAAGGTCAGCACGGATTCCTCTCTTCCTCTTTTTTTGATTCTTTCATATCTGATCTCCGGAGGGGCATCTATGGACAAAAGAAGGAAACCATCCTGTTTCCTCAGGTATTCGACCTCTTTTGGATTGCGGATGCTGTCGATGACCGCTTTCCCTTTGACTTTTTTCATAATCTTTTGTGCAAGGATGTCCGCGGAAAATCTTTTCCTCATCGTGTTTCCCATTTTGATCAGATTGTCCCTTGTGATATCCTGTGCCTGGTTTCTGAGCTCGTCACGAATAATATCAGAGAGGGAAAAATAAGCATATCCCTCTTTCACAAAGAATGAAGCTACCTCCCCTTTTCCTGATCCGTTGGTGCCTGTTAATCCGATGAGACGAGCCTTTTTTTTCATTTTTCTCGGCAGTGAGGACTCCATCGGGCTGTGTGACGTTGGCTTCGATGGCCCTTCCGGAGTCACCATGATGAATTCTGTGCTGAGCATCCGGAAATGGTCTTCAAATTTACACCTTTTTATTTTTCCAGTCAATATATGACCGAGCCAAACAGGATGAGTCTCTTCGTTAGTTCCGGAAAAAGCGGGGGAGACTCTTCACGTAATTCTTTAGGGAGCTTCCTTCGAAGATCCGCTTAAAAAAAGGAGATAGGGAGAAAAAAGTCTTCCATTTTTCCAGGATCCGGCTGTGGTGGAAAAGAGCTGCGGATTTCCTTAAGAGAGGGTAGAGTCTCTTCTCATAAGGAAACCACCAGAGCTGGGTCTTTTTTTTGAGGAAGTCGAAGCTAACGAACTTGACGTTCACAAGTTCCTGAAGTCCAAAAGATCCATGAGAACGGCCTTTTCCCGTCTGCTTGATCCCTCCCCATATAGCAGCCGGCTCCACGAAAGAAAACATGTGATCGTTCACGGTGACCGTTCCAGCTTCGACTCTGTCCGTCATCCAAGCGGCCGTTTTTTTACTCCGGGTCCAGACAGAAGCTGTGAGCCCGAGAGAACTGTCATTTGCCAGAGAGACCGCTTCTTCGGGACCGGTGAAGGCCATCACAGGAAGAGTCGGCCCAAAGGTTTCCTCTCTCATGATTTTCATGGAATGATCAACTCCTGTGAGCACGGTGGGCTGGAAAAAATAACCTGGGAGATCATTGATTCTCTTTCCGCCGCAGATTATGTTGGCACCTTTTTCTCTAGCCTCTCGGATGTGATTTTCCACGACCTCCAGTTGAGAGGGGGTAGCCATCGGACCAAGGTCTATATCCATCTCGAGAGGATTGCCGACATTCAATTTATTGGTCAGATCTGCCACTCTTTCGGTGAATTCATCGGCTATTTCCCGAGCCACATAAATTCGTTCTACGGCCCCACAACTCTGGCCGCAGTTCATGAATCCTGCCCAAACAGCTCCTCTTGCAGCCCTCTCTAAATCAGCATCTTTGCACACAATCATAGGATCTTTACCTCCGAGCTCAAGGGTGATGTTGGTTAGGTTTCGGCTGGCCAGCTCCGCGATCCTCCTGCCTGTTCGAACACTTCCGGTGAACATGATCGTTTGTACATCGGGATTGGTGATCATCTCTTCGGCTTGGGGAATCCTGCAATTCAAGACATTCAACACACCCGCAGGGAGCCCGGCTTCGTTGAAAATTTCTCCGAGAAGGAGTCCCGTGAACGGTGTAGAAGATGAGGGTCTGAGGATGACGGTATTGCCTGCGGTTAAGGCACTCATGACATCGTAAAGGGCGATCAAAAAAGGGAAATTCCAGGGCGAAATGATGAGAGTTGGACCAAGCGGCTCATAGCTGAAAGAGCTCTTTTTATGAAAGAAGAGAGAAACCGAGTGTTTCGCAGGCTGAGGCCTTAGAAGTTTCTCGATATTTCTGGCGTAGTAGTCGAGGACTCCCAGGCTGCTGAAAACTTCTACAGAAAAGGATTCCAGAAGAGGAGAACCTTTTTCCATAGTGATGAGCCGGGCAACCTCTTCACCGCGTGTGAGGAGGATTTTTTTTGCTTCGAGAAAAATCGCTCGTTTCCTGCTGAAAGAAAGGGCTTTCCAGGAGGGAAAAACCTCCCTGGCAGCCGTTACGGCTTCCCGGCACTCTCGTGAGGATGCCAGGCAGGCCTCTCCAACTGCTTCCAGAGTGGCTGGATTCAAGGATGCTTTTTTCTCAGAGGTCTCGATTCTTTCGTTTCCGATGATCAATTTTCCGTCCATGGTTCCACTTACCTTCCCTTTAGAGCTCTTCTCTACCCATCCTATCCTGCGAGATTGTCATCGGAGTCCTCGCTCCTCTTCTCCCGTCTTTTGCCGAAGATCAGTGCGATCAGTATGCTCAAGCCGTAGAGAGCAAGCATCGGGAAAGCGATGATGCTTTGCGTGACCATGTCCGGAGTCGGCGTAATAATGGCTGCAATGATAAATATGGCGAGAACAGCGTATTTGAATTTTTTTATCATCCACTGAGCGGTGACGAGCCCCATTCTGGAGAGAAAAAAGATCAAGGTGGGAAGTTCAAACACGAGAGCGATGCCCAAAAGCACGCGAAGGGCCAAACTGAAGTAGTCGTCCACTGTGATAACCGGCTGGAAATCCGATCCCATGTTCAGAAAGAATCGGCAGGCAAAGGGAAAGACAACGAAATATCCGAAGACAGCTCCTCCCATAAAAAATATGGTGGTGAACAGTACGAAGGGAACCACATATTTTTTTTCTTTTTGGTACAGACCAGGAGCCACAAACATCCAGAGCTGAATAAAGATAAATGGAGATGTGAAGAAGATCGCTGCCAGAAAGGAGACCTTGATGTAAAGCATGAAGGGAGCGGTAAGCTTGGTGAAAGCGAGTTTCGTTCCCTCAGGGAGGTATCTGGTCACAGGAATGGCCAGAATGTTGTACAGGTCTTTGTGGAAGAACCAAGCGGGGATGATACCTGCGAAAAGGGCAACAAAAGAATAAAAGAGCCTTTTTCTGAGATCTTCCAGATGTTCGAGGAAGGTCATCTCATCAGGGGCCTTTTTTCCCTTCCTCATCCTCTCCAACTTTTTTGTTGAGCTCTTCTTTTATGTCTTTAAATTCTTCGGCCTGGATTTCCTCCTCGATTTTCTCCTTGATTTCGTCCGAAGTCTTGCGGAATTCTCTGAGGGCCTTTCCTATGGACCTACCCACCTCAGGAAGTTTTTTAGGGCCAAAGATAAGGAGTGCAATGGCCAATATGACGATTAGTTCCGGGACACCTATGCTTCCGAACATTGTCTCACATTATGTTTTGAGAATGATAGAAAACTATAGCCCTTCGGTGACCAGAAGTCAATACTTAAGGGTCAGACACCGGTGTTTGCGCCGGTTCCAGAGATTTACGAGGATCCTTGCCGGATATGAAATTTCACAAGGTCTGAGCTCGATAAATCTTTACAATTTTTAAGGGGTCTGGTAAGATTGTAATTTGGATAGGGAAATGAAGAGAAAGAGTTTTTTGTTTGTCATTTTGTTCTTTGCTCTCGTGTCCTTCCCTTCGTGGGAGGAAGACGTTTGGACTCTTTCGATGAACAAGATCTCATCTATTATGTCATTGATCGATCAAAATTATTTTGAAGAAGTCGATCAAGAGAAACTTGCCTTTTCCTCGATTAAGGGAATGCTTCAGACTTTGGATCCCCATTCATATTTTCTGGATCCCAGCCATTTTGACCGGGTGAGAGAGGAATATAAAGGAAAGTATTATGGATTGGGGATCATGATCACAAAGCACGGCAAGAAGTTGGTGGTGGTCTCTCCGATAGAAGGAGGGCCTGCGTACAGACTCGGTATCAGATCGGGAGATGTCATATCTCATATCAATGGGGAAACCACAGAACCCATAACATCCACTGACGCAATGATGAAGCTTCGAGGGAAGGAGGGAACAGAAGTCACAGTCACGATCGTTCGCGAGGGCCGGGATGAGTCCTTTGACATGACCATCGTTCGCGAGGAAATCGCTCTTCACAGTGTTCCCTATGCGTTTATTCTTGAAGACGATATCGGTTACATATTTATCCGCAATTTTGCTGAGACCACAACAAACGAATTCCAAGAGAAAATGGAGATGTTGATCGAGCAGGGAATGAAAAAGCTTGTCCTGGATCTCAGGGGAAATACAGGAGGCAATTTTTTTCAGTCCATCCAGCTTTCGGATGCTTTCTTACCTGAGGACACTCTGGTTGTTTCCACGCGAGGGCGGAATAAAGTCGTCGATAGAAAATATTTTGCCGAAAAGAACAATCAGTACGAAAAAATTCCTTTGGTCGTCTTGATCAACCGGGGAAGTGCCAGTGCCCCTGAAATCCTGGGCGGAGCGATCAAGGACAACGACCGGGGATTGATCGTCGGCGAGGATTCTTGGGGCAAAGGACTGGTTCAGACCATTGTTCCATTGGCTCCCAATGCAGCGGTCGCCCTCACTACGGCGAAATACTACACGCCCAGCGGACGCTCCATCCAGAGGGATTACTCGAACTATGAGGATTATTACATCTATCGAAAAGAGACACCCGAAGATGAAAGAGAAGTCTCTTACACAGCTAAAGGGAGGAAGGTCCTCGGTCAAGGAGGTATCTCTCCCGATTATGAAGTCAAGTTCTCCTTTGAAGAATTTGTCTATAATATGGCCATCAAGGGAACTTTTTTTGATTACGCAAAAGAATTCAAGGAAAAGATGAGAACTGTTTCTAAAAATTATATCTTTCCTGATGAGAAAACAGCAGCAGGCAGAGATCCAAAGAGGAAAAAGATCGATCAGAATTTTACTGTGGGCCAGGATATTGTCGATGATTTTAAAAACTTTCTGAGAAACGAGAAGATGGAATTTGATGAAAACACATTTGAAGAGTCCAGAGAAGAAATAAAGAGAGAATTGGAGAGAGAGATCCACTCTGCCTTTTGGGGAATAGAAAGCGGGATCAAAGCATACCGAAAGACCGATCGGGTTGTTCTGAAAGCCATGGATGTGATGCCTGAAGCCGTGGCGCTCGTTCAGGAAGACTTTCCCTGAACGTATACCTTTAGAGTAACCTCCATAACAGCCGAATAATCTTTCCTAAGGGCGCAGCCTATCTCAGCGCAAACGAAGACGGAGCGCAGCATCGCCCTCAGAAATGCGGCAAGTGGATTAGGAAGCATCCTTATTTCCGTGACAAAGAAAAAGTCAGGCAAGATGATTCGTCAGCCCGTGGATTTTCCCTAGCGAGGAAAATCCACTTGTTCCTCGGCTCGCTCTCCCTACCTGCCAGTAAAGCTTGCTTTCCGTGCCTGCTCGCCTCCGGATGGCTTCCGAACCAGCTTGCCTGACTTACTAAGATATTATCACGGAAATAAGGATGCTTACGTGGATTATCAAATTTTAAAGTCCTGACTCCAATTGTGTTATAATGACGTGAACTTTCATTTGCGTGTGTCGTCGTTTTGAGGAGGAAAAAGGGATGAGAATTGCGATAGCATCTGACCATGCTGGCTTCGACCTCAAAAAGGGAATCCTGGATTATCTGACTGAAAAAGAAATCCAGGTCGTAGACTTTGGATGCGGTCCTGGCGAAAGAGTGGACTATGTGGATTATGGTGAAAAAGCCATCCAATCCGTTCTTTCAGGTGAGTGTGACCGGGCCATCCTTTTCTGTGGGACAGGACTGGGAATGGCCATTGTAGCGAACAAGCACAAAGGAATTCGAGCCACACCTTGCTGGGATGAATATGTAGCAGATGTAGGCCGAAGCCATAACGATTCTAATTGTTTGACTCTGGGTGGAAGGATTATTCCTTTGGACGAGGCGGTTCTTTTTGTCGATATATGGCTGAATACAGAATATGAAGGAGGCCGGCATCAGCGCAGGCTGGATAAAATATCAAAAATTGAAGAGAGAAATTTTGTAACATGAGAGAAGGAGAAAATGACCATGTCTTCATTCAAAGAAAAAATTGAGTCCCTTTCGCAAAGAATTATCAGGAACAACACATGGCGGCAGAGTGAATCCTTCAATCTCATACCTTCTGAATCCACGCCTTCTCTTCTGGTGAAAATGTGCGAAATATCTGATCCGGCAGGGAGATACGCTGAACACCGGACCATGAAGGGACAGGAGATTTATTTTTATCAAGGAACGGATTTTATTAGGGACGTCGAGAAAGAGACCCAACAACAGCTGGGGCAATTTTTTGGGTGTTCAGAGATAGAACTACGTCCAGTCAGTGGCCAGATGGCAAACGAAGTCGTTTTCAAGGCCATGGTCCGTTTTATCAATCGCGACCGGCCCGAAGGGCAGGCCATGAGAAAAATGAGGTTGGTGATGAACAATGCTCTGAATAAAGGAGGGCATCTCAGTTCTCAGCCCATGGGAGCTCTTTTCAACTTTGTGGACGAGGATCCCACCACTGGAAAAGAAAGGGTGGTCAATTTTCCTGTTCAGGAAGAGAATCCTTATAAGCCTGATCTGGTAAAACTTGCGGAACTTCTGGAACACCATAGACCAGAGCTCGTCATCTTCGGGAAGAGCATGTTCATCTATCAGGAGCCTATCAAGTTTGTCGCAGATTTGATCAAGGACTGGGAAGACCGTCCTATCCTTATGTATGACATGGCCCATGTGCTTGGCCTGTACGGTGCATTCCAAGAGCCTTTACAGGAGGGAGCGGATGTGGTTACAGGAAGCACCCATAAAACATTTTTCGGCCCGCAGAGAGGGCTTGTAGCAGGAAACTTTCCGAAGGGATCTGACTTCCGCAAACTATGGCTGGATATCAAGAGTCGGGCGTTTCCAGGCTCCACCAGCAATCATCATCTGGGCACATTGCTCGCCCTATTGATGGCCTCTTATGAGATGAGTGAGTTCAAACAGGAATATCAGGAGCACGTACGGGCGAATTCTAAAGCATTTGCCAGGGCCCTTAGAGATAAAGGTGTGCCCGTGGAAGGGGATGAAAACGACGGTTTCACAGAAACGCATCAGGTGCTCATCCGCATTAAAGAATTTGGAAACGGGATGGATATTGCACAGCGTCTGGAAGAGAATAACATTCTGACCAATTATCAAGCTCTTCCTGATGATGAAACCTTCCTGGAACCGAGCGGGATACGGATGGGAGTTCAGGAAATGACCCGTTTCGGTATGGGCGGCGAAGACTTCGATGTGTTAGCCGGGCTGATTGCCGAGATTGTCCTGAAGAATAGAAACGCCAGGGAGGAAGTCAAAAAATTCAGGAGTAATTTCCTGGAGATGAAATACTGCCTTTCTGCCCAGGAAGCCGTCCCACTGGCAAGTTCCATATTTGGGAGCATTTTTCCTCATCCCGCGTTTGCCGAGGTATTCAGCGAGAGTCTCGAGAAGACCCTGATGAAGTCCGGCGAGGTGAACTGAAATGAAAATATTAGTTGCAGGATCAGGAGGAAGAGAGCATGCCTTGGCATGGAAGCTATCCCAAAGCCCGCTGTGCAAAAAATTGTTTTGTGCCCCTGGCAATGCAGGAACGATGAGCATAGCCGAAAATGTCCTCTTGAAGGCCGAGGACATTCAGGGGCTTGTGGATTTTGCGTCCAGGGAAGGGATCGACTTGACTGTCGTCGGACCGGAAGCTCCGCTCACGCTGGGAATAGTGGATGAGTTCGAGGTGAGAGGATTGAAGATATTCGGACCCAAAAAAAATGCGGCAGAACTGGAAGGCAGCAAAATTTTTGCCAAGCAATTCATGGAACGGCACAAAATACCTACGGCCAAGTTTGAAATTGCAGATTCGGTGGAGCAGGCAAAAAAAATCGTGAATTCGGGAAGATTTTCCTATCCATTAGTTGTGAAGGCCGATGGTTTAGCTGCTGGCAAGGGAGTCATAGTATGCAGGAACGCCAAGAGAGCAGAGGAAGCCCTTCATGTTATCATGGAAGAGAAAAAATTTGGGGATGCGGGAGATCGGGTTATTGTGGAGGAGTTTCTTGAAGGTAAAGAGGCGTCTTTCATCGTGATTTCGGATGGTGTCAAAATTCTCCCTCTGGCGACAACCATGGATCACAAGCCTGTCTTCGATGGGGACAAGGGACCTAATACAGGAGGGATGGGAGCCATCTCTCCTTCTCCTTATATCGACCAGGAAATGTTTGAGGGCATCATGAACACCATCGTTTTTCCCTCTGTAACACGCATGCTGGAGGAAGGGAGGAGGTTCAAAGGAGTTCTTTATGTAGGCCTGATGCTGACCGATGAGGGACCCAAAGTTTTAGAATACAACTGCCGGTTCGGCGACCCTGAGACTCAACCCCAGGTTCTTCGAATGGAAGGAGATTTAGTCGAGGTTCTGCTAGCCGCGGTGGAGGGAAATGTCCTGGAAAGAGAAATCAACTGGAGCCCCAAAACTTCAGGGTGTGTGGTTGCGGCATCAGGGGGATACCCTCTTAAGTACGAGAAGGGGAAGCTGATAGAGGGATTGGATAACGCTGCCTCCATTGAAGGCGTCGTGATTTTCCATGCAGGAACGATATTCAAAGATGGGAAGTATTACACGAACGGAGGAAGAGTGCTCAATGTTTGCGGATCGGAATACACATTGGAAGAGACGATGAATAAAATTTATAAGGCGCTTTCCAGAGTCTTTTTTGAGGCCATGCACTGGAGGCGTGACATCGGCATTATAGGAGAAGGAGAATGAAAGTCGGAATCTTTATTGGGAGTGAATCTGATTCTGAAGTCGTACAGGATGCGGTCCGGATATTTCGAGAATTTGAAATTCCATTCCGTCTCGAGGTAACCTCCGCTCATAGGTCTCCAGATCGGACCAAGAATCTTATCAAAGAATTCGAGAATCAGGGAGTCGAGATTTTTATCGCCGTCGCAGGAAAAGCTGCTCACCTTGCGGGGGTTGTCGCTGCACATACTGTCCTGCCAGTGATAGGAGTTCCGGTCAAGAGTTCAAGCCTTGGCGGATTGGATGCTCTTTTGTCCACCTCTCAGATGCCAAAAGGAGTTCCGGTGGCCTGCATGGGAATAGGGAAATCCGGAGCTTCGAATGCGGCCCTTCTGTCCATCCAGATCCTTGCCCTGAGGGAGCCATCCTTGAAGGAGAAGATGATGACATACCGGCGTCAGATGGCTTCCAAAGTCGAGGAAGCCTCAAAGAGAATCCGGGAAAATCGATGATTTCATTTTCTATCCAGAGCTTCGGCTGTCGCGTAAACCAAGCCGAAGCCTTCTCGTGGGCTCATGAACTCCAGAATCATGGGCTGGGGTACCTTGAGGATTCTTTTCAGAGCGATATCGTCCTCATCAACACCTGCACACTCACCAGACGTGCGGATAGGGATGTGCGGCAATTCGTGAATCGTGTTTCCAGGCTAAATCCAGAAGCCCGCCTCGTCGTCACAGGCTGTTTTGCAGAGCGAAACAGGGAAGAATTGAAAAAACACCCCCATGTCTGGCAGGTTTTTCTCAACGAAGAGAAAAAGTCCTTAACAGAAAGAATTCTCTCATCCTTAAAATCCCAGAGAAACAAGAACTATCGTTCCTACCGTTCTCGTGCCCTGGTCAAAATACAAGACGGGTGCGACTTTCGCTGCAGCTTTTGTATCATACCGAGTGTGAGAGGCGGGAGCGTAAGCTTTCCGAAGGCCAAGATCCTTTCTCAGATCAGAGAATTCAGCCGCCAAGGGTTCAAGGAGATTGTCCTGACCGGCATCCATATTTGTTCCTATGGAATGAATCGAACGCCAGGTTACAGGCTGTTGGATCTTCTTCAGGATATCGAGAGCGTGGAGGAGGTCGGCCGGTTGAGGCTGAGCTCACTCGATCCGAGATTTTTAAATCGGGCTTTGCTCGACCACATAACCTCGAGCCCGAAGATCTGCCCTCATTTTCATATCTCCCTTCAGCATGGTTCGGAGAAAATTCTCCATCTCATGGGAAGGCAGATAAGTCCGGAAGACTTTCGAAGCACACTTGGCTTGTTGAAACAGAAAAGCCCATTCGCTGCCCTGGGAGCAGATGTTATCGTCGGGTTTCCAGGGGAAACAGAAGCGGATTTCGAGACCTTGTTCCGCTTTGTCAAGCGGTCTCCGCTCAATTATATTCATGTCTTTTCCTACTCACCGAGACCGGGCACGGAGGCAGCCAGATGGGAGCAAGTGGATGGACGGGTAAAGAAAAAAAGGGCCTCGAGACTCAGGGAATTGTCCATGAATAAAAACCTGAGCTTTCGCCAGCGGCTGAAGGGGCGAGTCTGTGAAGGAATCGTGATAAAAAGAGGAGATGAAGGGGCGCGAGTCCTTACTTCGAACTATATAAAAGTTCATGTCCCTTCCTGTTCAGTGGATGAAAAAAGCGAGGTGAAGGTCAGGATTACGGAAGCAGGAGCAGATTTCACCGGGGGAGAACTTTGTTTTGAATGAGTTTGAAGAATTGAGATGAAAAGAGTCGTTCGCCTTCCGCCTGAAGTCTTCCAGAAAATCGCAGCAGGCGAGGTCATCGAAAGACCTTTCTCGGTAGTGAAAGAGCTGGTGGAGAATGCCTTGGATGCCTTATCCACGGATATAAGAGTGGACGTCGTTGAAGGCGGAAAGAAGCTGATCAAGGTGTTGGATAACGGCTGCGGGATGGATCATGAAGATGCACTCGTTTGCTTCGAACGACATTCAACGAGCAAGATTTCCGGAGAACAGGATCTGGAACAGATCGCGACCTTGGGTTTCCGCGGTGAAGCGCTCCCCAGTATCTCAGCGGTATCCCGAGTCACCATGAAGACTTCGGACGTGAGTTCCGAAAAAGGAATCCAGGTCGAAAGAGAAGGAGAAAAAGTCCTTCGAACACATGAAATCGCTTTTCCGAAAGGAACGTGTGTCGAAGTCAGAGATCTGTTCTATAATCTTCCAGCCAGGAGGAAGTTTCTTCGCTCGGATCGAGCGGAACTCTCGCAGATAGTCAAGTTACTGACGCATTTCACTCTAGCCTTCTCTGATGTAAAATTTTCCCTTTATCATGGTGACCGCAAGATTTTCGATTACCCTGCTGTCTCCAGTTTAAAAGAAAGGATCTATCAAGTCTATGGAAGAGCTGTTCTGGAAAATCTCATTCCAGTCGATTATGAGGATGAGGAAAGACGGGTTCAAGGTTATGTTTCCCGTCCTCCTTCAGGACGGAAAGATCGCAGCCATCAGCTTTTCTATGTGAACAGGCGGATGGTTAAGGATAGGATGTTACAGGCTGCGCTGAATCAGGGGTTCGGGGGCTATATAGAAAAGGACCTGTCTGCTGAGTCTTTTCTGTTTGTCAGTCTTCCCTTATCTGAGGTCGACGTGAATGTCCATCCCACAAAAGCCGAAGTTCGGTTTCGGGATTCTTCATCCATTTTTCGTCTTGTCCAAAGAGGAATAGCCCGGTCCATCTCCAGGGAGATCGGGATAAAAGAGGTCTATCCGGATCAGTCCGAAACGAGAGAGAGCCCGAGGATAGAAGAAACGCTTCAGCCTCCTCTGGTGAGGAGAGAGGGGGAGGCCGAGATTCAGACATTGAAAATGCACACTGCAGAATCAGAAGAAAAGACGGGCCGCAGGGTTCTAGGACAATATCTGGATACTTATATTGTTATGGCAGATGAGGAAGGCCTTTTGATCGTCGATCAGCATAATGCACATGAACGGGTTCTTTTTGAAAAATACGAGGAGATCGATCGGGAGAGAGAGTGGCCGCGAAAACTGACCTTGCTGCCTGCAGTCTTCGATCTTTCTCCCTCACAAGTGCTGAATTTTGAAAAGAACCAAGATTTATTGGAAGAGACAGGATTTCGAGTGGACAACATGGGAGGACGCAGCTTCGCTCTCAAGGAATATCCCGATATATTCGAGGAAGAAGAGGCTGGGAAGATTTTTCTTTCCCTTCTGGAAGAAATGGGCGAGGAAAAAATACAGGACAAGAAGAGGGCGCTCTTGGCGACCCTAGCCTGCAAGACCGCCGTGAAATCAGGTCAGCCACTTCCCTATGAAAAGATGAGTTATCTTGTGGAAGAGCTGTTTGCGACATCGAACCCGTCTCTTTGTCCTCACGGACGTCCTGTTCTTCTCAAGCTGGACCGGAAAAAAATCGAGAAAGAGATCGGCAGATAACAGCACCGTCTCTACTGTAAACAATACCCGATGGATGGATTTTCAGAGGACGGTCTCTTTTAGATATTTTCAATTTGCCAAAAAAAATGTAATATATATGTTTCTCAATCGAAAGGTCTCCTTCATCAGACCTCCTTTTATACGGTTCTTTCGTCGGGGAGTGGCGCAGCCTGGTTAGCGCGCCTGCCTTGGGAGCAGGAGGTCGGCGGTTCGAATCCGCTCTCCCCGATCGGCTCGCATCGAAGCATAAGGCCGCTGAGATTGAAAGAAGCATCGATATCTTTAACATTTCCTTTGGGAATCAGGCATGTCGGTTAGGAAGCCATCCGGAGGCGGGCGAGCCAAGGGGGCTGATTTTCTCGTTGGGTAAATTTACGGGCTGAAAAATCGACTCGCCTGAATTTCTCTCTTCCACAGAAAAAGGTGTGTTTACGGATCAGATTGAAAAATGCGCAGCTTTGCGTTATAGTGAGAGGACTCAAACCATGTTACGCGCCAGTAGCTCAGTAGGATAGAGCAGCTGCCTTCTAAGCAGCGGGTCGGGGGTTCGAGTCCTCCCTGGCGCGCCAGCCAAGCGCCTTATTTTAAACGTTTTCCTCAGGATTTGTTTTCAGTCAGCTTATGCCATTTTGAGTTATTTTCAATGTCAAATGTCAAATCTGTGTCAAATAACCCTAACAAGGAAATCTCAAAACATGGTGGTGATCCGACTAAAAAAGAACGAGTAACAAAAAATGTCACTTGAAAGGGCGTCATTGGCGGATTCAAGGAGGAATATAGCCTTTAGAGGTGAGACAATTTTTGTAAAAATCACCTCGTTATTCCTCCCATACGGTGATTGACGCTCCCAGGGATGTCTGAGAACATAAATGGCGATTTTGATCGCGATGAAAAATTGTGACTGGATGACATATAAATTGAGAGAAAAATATTGCTGTCCGAACGTCACTTTTAAACGAATGGTCCGATATGACAAAAAATGTCAATAGTTCTGGTTCTGAAAGGCCCCGCGTATTCATCCTGCTGAGGAGTATCCATGGCGTCGAATCTAGGTGAACTTCTTATCCAAGAGAAACTGCTGGACAATAGTCAGCTCAAAAATGCTGTGGATTACCATAGGAAAAATGATGTCGGCATAGGAACGGCCATCATCAGTTTGGGATACCTTTCCGAAGAGGAAATGGCTCAAGCGCTCAGCCGTCAATTGGGCTATCCATATATCAACCTTGACCAGTTCGAGGTCTATCCCGATGTGATCAGCCTCATTCCGGTCGAGATCGCAAAAAAATATTTAATTATGCCTATCCATCGGATCCGGTCTTTTCTGACCCTGGCGATGGTCGATCCGACGGACTTGGATATCATCGAGGACGTCAGATTCCGGACGGGTTTGAGCATTCAGCCTGTCATCGCTTCCGAATCGGGGATTATGAATGCCATATCCAAATATTATGGATCATCCGACGCTCTGCGCGTGAAACAGATTGTCGATGAAATCGAGCAGGCCGAGGACACCAGCGTCAACATCATCGAGGAGGAAGAGGAAGATTATGATATCGAGGAGCTTGTCCACTCCACTGAAGAAGCCCCGATCATCACTCTCGTGAACACCATTTTTATAGATGCCATAAAGAAGGGAGCCAGCGATGTCCATTTTGAGCCTTATGAGAAAAATTTCCGGGTGAGATACAGGCTGGATGGGACTCTGCATGAAATGATGAATCTAGTCCTCAAGTTCAAGAATCCGGTCACTTCCCGCGTGAAGATACTCTCCAACATGGATATTGCCGAGAAGAGATTGCCTCAGGACGGACGGATCAAGATGAGAGTGAAGCTGGAAAATGGCGACAAAAAAGATGTCGACATGCGTGTTTCCAGCGTTCCTACCATTTTCGGAGAGAAGGTTGTGGTTCGAATCCTGGATAGGTCTATGCTCAAGCTGGATATGACCCAGTTGGGCTTCGAACAGGAATCTCTTGAGGTCTTCAAGCGGAACATTATCAGGCCCTGGGGGATCATACTTGTCACAGGTCCTACCGGAAGTGGGAAAACAAACACGCTGTATTCAGCTATCTCCAACCTGAATTCCATGGAAAAGAATATCATGACGGCTGAGGATCCTGTCGAATTTTATATGCCGGGAATCAATCAGGTCAACATCAAAGATGAAATCGGATTGAGCTTTGCCAATTCCTTGAGAAGCTTCCTCCGGCAAGACCCGGATATTATGCTGGTCGGAGAGATGAGGGATTTCGATACTGTGGATATCGCTATTAAAGCGGCCCTGACAGGGCATCTGGTATTCTCAACTGTCCACACCAACGATGCTGCGAGCACCATCCTTCGATTGGTCAACATGAACATCGAACCCTTTTTGATCGCCGATTCAGTGGTTCTGGTGGTGGCCCAAAGACTGGTCAGGCGCTTGTGTCAAAAATGCTGTTCGAAGCACAATCTGACTCCCGAGGCGCTCGTTGACATCGGGTTCACCGAGGAGGAAGCATCAAAAGTCAAAGTCTACAAGCCAGCCGGCTGCAATGCCTGCCACAGCACCGGATATAAAGGACGGACCGGCCTGTTCGAAGTCTTAGAGGTAACGGATGAAATCAGGGATTTGGTTCTGAACCGTACCCAGTCCAAGGATGTCAAAAAGAAAGCTCTAGAGAACGGAATGGTCACTTTGAGAAGAAGCGGTCTTCTTAAAATAATGGAAGGCATAACGTCGGTCGAAGAAGTTTTGAGAGAAACCGTAAAGGATATGGAGGTTTAATATGGCAATAACAATTCAAGAATTACTTCAGATTGCGGTTGAGAAAGATGCAAGTGACTTACACATCACGACTCACATTCCACCACGCATAAGAATACACGGGACTCTGGTTTCGCTGGACTATCCGCCGCTTTCACCTTCTGAGACAAAAAATCTCGTTTACAGTCTTTTGACAGACAGGCAGAAAAAGCAATTCGAGGAAAAGTTCGAATTGGACTTCTCATTCGGCATCAAAGAGATGGGTCGGTTCCGCGGAAATATCTTTATGCAGAAAGGAGCTGTGGCAGCGGCTTTTCGAAGATTTCTGCCAATCATGTGGAGTTTTTCTCAACTTGGTATTCCTCAGAGGCTTGGCAAATTGTGCTACCTGCCTCGAGGACTGGTTCTGGTAACAGGTCCCACAGGATGCGGAAAGTCCACCACACTGGCGTGTTTGATCGATCATATCAATACAGAAAGAAGCGTGCACATCGTGACCATCGAGGACCCCATTGAATATTTTTTCACACCCAAAAAATCGATCGTCAACCAGAGAGAGCTGTTCGTGGATACCCTCTCTTATGCCAATGCTCTTCGTTCGGTTCTCCGGGAGGATCCGGATGTCGTCCTGGTCGGAGAGATGAGGGATTTGGAGACAGTCGAAGCGACTCTCCGGGTTGCCGAGACAGGACATTTGACCTTCTCCACCCTCCACACCAATTCTGCATCAGAGACGATTTCGAGAATTATCGACATCTTTCCATCCCAGTATCAAGCTCAAGTTCGGATCATGCTGTCTATGAGTCTGGAAGCTGTGATCACCCAGTCTCTTCTGCCTCGGGCAGACGGGAGAGGACGGGTGCTGGCCATGGAAATTCTCATCCCAAATCCGGCCATCAGGAACCTCATCCGGGAGAACAAGATCCACCAGATCTATTCTTCCATGCAGATGGGGCAGGAGAAGTTCGGGATGCAGACCTTCAATCAGTCTTTGGCCAATCTGTATTTTAAAAAGGCTATCACCTTCGAAACGGCAATGAATGTAACATCCAAGCCGGAGGAGTTAACCGATATCCTTCAGAGGAGAGAAGGGCTCAAAGTGACCGCCGAGAATTTCTCTCCAGGACAAATGAGAAAATAGAAAGGGGAAAAAATGCCAACATTTCAATGGAAAGGAAAAAATCGCTACGGTGATGTGGTAGGGGGAGTCCGGGTGGCCCGCAGTGTGGATGAATTATCCAAAGCACTGCAGCGGGAGCAAATCCAGGTCATGGACATCTCCTCCAAGAGGAAAACAATCGAGATCCCTTTTCTCCAGAGACAGAAAGTGAAGCTGAAAGATTTGGCGATCTACAGTCGACAGCTCTCTGTGCTGATAGATGCAGAGCTTCCGTTGATTCAGAGTCTCAACATCTTGGCCGAGCAGACAAAGAATAAATACTTCAGACGTGTGATCAAAGACATCAGAGCAGATGTGGAAGCGGGATCCACCCTGAACCAGGCCAAACGAAAGTTCCCTAAAGTTTTCGATGACCTGTACTGTAACCTGGTGGCATCGGGAGAACAAAGTGGTTCTTTGGATGTCATGCTGAGACGGTTAGCCGAGTATTTAGAGAAAGTCGTGAAATTGAGAGCGCAAGTCAGGCAGGCCATGATCTATCCGACCGCTGTTCTAACCTTCGCTGTCGTGGTGGTGATATTCATGCTGTGGAAGGTCATCCCTGTGTTTGCGGCGATCTTCCTCGAGCTGGGCGCGCAACTTCCCTTTCTCACGCAAATCGTGATAAACCTCAGCAACTTCATCCAGAATTACATCCTTTTTCTTGCTATAGGGATTGTCGTTCTCATTTTCGGCTTCAGGTATTGGAGAAAAACACCTTCTGGACGCCGGATAGTGGACCAATTCTTGCTCAAGGTGCCTCTTTTTGGAAAGCTGCTCGAAAAGGTGGGGCTGTCACGGGTAACCCGGACTTTGAGCACTCTGCTTTCAGGTGGGGTTCCGATGTTGGAGAGCCTCAAGATCACATCGTCTACTTCAGGGAATGTCATCATCGAAGAACACATCATGAAGGCAAGATCCATGGTAGCTGAAGGGACGAGCCTGAGAGAAGCTTTGAGTGAGAAAGGAAGATTTCCGTTCATGATGATTCAGATGGTAGGAGTAGGAGAAGCAACCGGAACTTTGGATGAGATGCTGACAAAGCTGGCCAATTTTTATGATGAGGAAGTCGAAACATCGGTGGCATCGCTTCTGTCTATTATGGAACCTATCCTGCTCATTTTTGTCGGTTGCCTCGTAGGAGGCATCGTGGTCTCGATGTATCTTCCAATTTTTGATCTCATGAACAAATTTTGAAGGAAAGCGAGGATTCGGGGAGAGACAGGAAAGGAAAAACATCGCGGGATGAGACGATTCCAGAACCATACATGAGAGGAATAAAAAGGTGGTAAAAAGAAAAGACGTTTTATGGCTGATACTCCTGCGGTTGATCATTGTCACTGCTCTGGTGGTCTCTGCGGTGGTCATCCAGTACAGCACGTCCACATTTCTGCCGGTTCTCTTCTACTACCTGATTATTTTCGCCTACCTTCTGTCTCTCATCTACATTCTGGTGTATTATTGGGGAAAGCATCAGACCGTTCTTGTCTATGTCCAGATCTTCTTCGACCTCCTTTTGATCACGGCCTTTGTTTACTTTTCCGGAGGATTGAGGGGCTCTTTCTATTTTCTCTATATTTTTGAAATCATCGCCGCGAGCATTGTCCTTTCCAAGCGGGCTGCCTACCTGACAGCAGCTTTGTCTGGAGTCTTTTTCGGTGTCCTCGTGAACGGGATGCATTTAGGCTTCATTCCCTACTATGGGTATGATCAGCCCCCGGAGCTTTCTCCAGGATCGGTGGTTAACAATATCGTTATTTCCTGGAGCGTGTTTTTTCTCGTTGCGTTCTTGATGAATTACATGACAGAAGGATTACGCCGGACAGCGGAAAAACTCCGGCTGGCAGAAAGAGAACTCGATATCAAAAAGCGAATGGCTATCGCCGGCGAATTCTCTGCCCACTTGGCTCATGAAATCCGGAATCCTCTGGCCGTTATTTCTGGCTCGGTTCAAGTCCTCGGGACAGAGGCCGCACTGGACAAAAGATATAAAGACCTCATGGATAATATCGTTGAACAATCCGAGAAAGTCTCCCATTCCATCGAACAGTTTCTCAACCTGGTTTCTCCTGGCAAACACACTTTTTCGGACGTAGATCTGGGCTCTGTGGTGGATGAAACGCTGGTGCTGCTGGAGGCAAGCGGTGAACTGACTGAGAAATTTCGGGTGGAAGGAAATTTCAAGAATTCGAGAGCGTCTTATTTCGGAAATTCCAATCAGTTCAAGCAAATGTTCTGGAACCTCATCCGGAACTCGATAAAAACGATGCCAGAAGGAGGAACGATTACCATCGATTTTGAACAGCATCCGAAGAACGGCATCAAGTTGAGAATTTCTGATACGGGAAATGGAATGGGTGTCGAAGAGAGAAGATGCCTTATGGAATCCTTTCAAGGAGGATTCGAATCTGGAAAAGCCATCGGGATGGTCGTCGTACACAGGATCATCGACGACTATAACGGAAAAATAAGCGTGCTCTTTGAGTACGATAAAGGTACTGAGGTCATTATCACCCTGCCTCCGCAGCAAATGAAAACGAACTCTAGAGTAAGTTTATAGAAGGAAAATGGAGAAAATACTCATTATAGATGACGAAAAAAGCATTCTCGATCTTTTAAGCGTTGTCTTTGAAAAAGAAGGATATCATGTAGAGACATCCCTTGCGGCAACCAGGGCTGTCGATCTTATGGGCCATAAAGATTTTGACTTGATCATTTCCGACATCAAAATGCCCAAGATGAACGGTATGGAACTCTTAAAATATGTGAAGGAGAACAGGCCAGACATTCCTGTCATTATGATTACGGCCTATGGCACGATCAAGCAAGCTGTAGAAGCCCTGAAAGCGGGCGCTATGGACTATGTGGTTAAGCCGTTCGATGTGGAAGAACTGAAAATCATCGTGGCTCAAGGGTTAGAGAAAAAGAGGCTGAAAGAGGAAAATATTTTTCTGAAAAAGGAGCTCAAGAAGAAATACGATTTCGAAAACATGGTCGGAAAGAGTAAGACCATGAAGGAAATCTACAACCTTATCGAGAAAGTTTCCGTTACGGATTCCACTGTCCTGATTTCAGGAGAAAGCGGGACAGGAAAAGAGATGGCAGCGCGGGCGGTTCACTTTCTCAGCCATCGCCGTGACCGGGCCTTCGTTTCTTTAAACTGTGGGGCTCTGCCTGAGAACCTCCTTGAGAGCGAACTATTCGGTCACGTGAAGGGATCGTTTACAGGAGCTGTGGCCACCAAGAAAGGGATGTTTGAGATTGCGGAGAAAGGCACGCTGTTTTTGGATGAGGTAAGTGAGATGTCTCCCTGGACACAGGTCAAGCTGCTCAGAGCTCTACAAGATAAAAATATAAGAAGAGTAGGAGGGACAGAAGAGATTCCTGTGGACGTGCGAATCATCGCAGCGACAAACCAGAATTTACAGGAGAAAATAGACGAAGGGAAGTTTCGAGAGGACCTTTTCTACAGGCTGCATGTGATTTCTTTTGAAATGCCGCCTTTAAGAAAAAGGAGGGAAGACATCCCCCTTCTTGTTTCGCATTTTCTCGAAAAATATTGTAAGGGAATGGGACGGCCGGTTAAACGTATAGCTCCCGAAGTGTTTAACGTGTTTGAATCCTATCCGTGGCCAGGAAATGTGAGAGAGCTTGAAAACACGATTGAGAGAGTCGTGGCGATCGAAGAGAGGGAGACGATTACGAAAGAGAGCCTTCCTAAGGAAATGCTGCTTCCCACCAAAAGACAGGATGTTTCCCTCTCTCTTCAGCCCGGATTTGACCTCAACGCGAAGATGGACGAAATCTCTAATCATTATGTCCAAAAGGCCCTCCTAGAATCGAGAGGGAACCTGAAAGAGGCCGCAAGTCTTTTGGGAATCAATTACAGATCGCTGAGATATCTTATCGAAAAACATGGATTGAAAGATGCGAACAGGTCGCACAGAAACAATATCTAGGGAAAATATGCGGTTCATTCGAAGTGTCAATATTTGGTGCAGGTTGACAAAAAATGTCAATAACCATGAATATTCAGATAATGGGCATATTTAATTTACTTAATTACAGTAAGTTAGGCTTATGTTGGCTTGGCACAAAAGTTGCTATGAATATTGATCCCCGTAATTAACTGGTGGATGAACAAAAACGCCAGAAATAAAAAAGGAGGTTTTAAATGTTAAAAAAGGTGAGAGGTTTCACACTGATCGAGCTTCTGATTGTTGTGGCTATCATCGGAATTCTTGCTGCTCTTCTGATTCCAAATGCGATTACGGCCATCCAGAAATCCAAACAGAAAGGCACCATGAAGGATATCACCACCATTTGTACCGGAGCTGCTGACTTCATCACAGACCAAGGTGCATGGAGCAACGCCAATCCACCTGTTGTCCATGCAGGACCGCTCGCGCAGGGGGATGCATTCCTTACAGCACTTGCGCCATTCTACATCAAGATCGTTCCTGTCAATGACAACTGGGGTAGTCCGTTTCAAGTCTGGCTTGGCGCTGCCGCTGCAATAAGATCAATCGATCCTCTTGATGTCGGCGAAGATGACTTCATCGTTGAGTCTTATGCTCGTGACGGAGTTGCCGATGGATGGACCTATGATGCTGCTGATCCCACCAATGGAATGTACATCATAGACTCCATGGATGATTTTAGGAACGACTTGGTCAGCTGGTCTGGATCATGGATTCGTGCTCCAAGAACCGCTGTGCAATAAGCAAGCTTGATCTAATTTCATCCTTATTAGGAAAAGGGCGACACGCAAAGCAAGCGTGTCGCCCTTTTCTTTTCTTCCGCTCTTTTTTTCCTTCTTGCGAATCAGGTTTATCGTTCATTCCTTCTTCTCTTATAGAAAAAGAGGCGGGAAATGCTTCCAGCTGCGAGAAAATAATAGAATCCCGTCCATTCAATTTGTTATAATGATGGCACTCGCTCATGCGGACGATAATCCTGCTAGCCTTGAGTGTCCTCATCACTCTTCTCCTCATCCCTCTCCTCATTTTCTGCTCGATTTTCAGATGTTCCCGGGTTCTTATTTGGGCAGGGAAACAGGCACTAAGAATGGCTCCGAAAATACTCGGGGTCCGTATTGAAGTCACTGAGGCCGATAAAATAGAGAAGAGCAAGCCTTACATCTTTATGTCAAATCATTTGAGTTTTCTCGATGGGCCCCTGCTTTTTTTAATCATTCCCCAACCTGTCCGGGTGATTTTGAAAAAAGAAATATTCAAGATTCCTGTCATTGGGTGGGGCATGCGCCAGGTCAATTTCGTTCCGGTAGACCGGAAAGGGATAAAAGGAGGAAAAAAAAGCATTGACCGAGCCGTTCAGTTGATAAAAGAAAAGGAATATTCTTTCTTGATTTTTCCAGAAGGCACGCGAAGCTTGGACGGCCGACTTCAGCCTTTTCGGCGCGGAGGTTTCTTTCTGGCCTTAAACAGCGGAGCACCCATAGTCCCGATTTCCATTAAGGGGACATTCGAACTCATGCCAAAAGCTAGTTTCTTCGTGAAAAAAGGGAGCATCAGGGTGGTGTTCCACCCTCCGGTCTCAGTCGAGGAATACGACAAGAAAAATCTTCCTGACCTCATAAGCAGAGTCCAGAATATCATTCGAGAAGGCGTTACTGAATAGCTGCATTCTTTTGACTCTCTCAATAACAGTCAGGCAGGCTGGTTCGTCACGCTTTTTGATGAGCTAATCTTTATTAACGTCCCCTCCAGATCCTTTCCCTGCGGGGTCTGGTTTTGCTTTCTGTGTGGAAGACCGGTTTTTCGTGGACTTCCTGCTCTCTTTCCGGAGTTTCGGGGACAGAGATCCGGGCTTTTTTTTCACTTCTGTCGATCTGGAAGGAGCGTTCCGCTGCATACAGAACTTCTTGACGGAGACCTTCTTCAGCGATTTCTTCCGTAAATTTTCTCCGGCCCTCTACCAAATCCTTGATGTATCCTTGAATCTGTTCTTCAGAGTAGAAGCGACGAATATCCCATTCATCCAGAGATTTTCCTTCACACCGTGTGATTTCCTTTGTCCCCAGTATTCCCCGCTCGTAACTGTTTGTCTCCCGCAGGTCGCCCCTTTGGATCTGAGCCATTAGATTGATAGGGACGCGCTTTACTTTGCGAACAAGCCTTTTTTTTATCTGACCGTCTTGCTCCGTGGATTCGATGATCTCGCCGATTCCTCCTGTGTTGTACTGCATAAATTTCAGTTTTCCTGGATAGTTGTCGACTAGAGTCATGATGATTTCATAGAAACGGTTGACCTTTTTTGCCCGGGAGCCGATGATGAAGGGATCTGTACCGACTATTCGAACAGATTCTCCGGCCTTTAGGGGCTGGCTGGCGTAACTATGGGTGCTTTCTCCCCACAGATAGGCCAAAACAGCCTGTTCGGGTGTGAGCTGTTGGGAAAAACTCATGATGGTGTTTCGACGGGTAATAAAAGCGAAGATGAGTCCATCCAGGTCATCGAGAGGAGGGAGGTCGATGGACCTGGAAAAAATATCCACTATTTTGCCCTCTAAATCGACACGCAGCTTTTTCCTCTGAACAACGGCTCTTCCGTTGGCGGTAAGACTTTCATCCATAAAATCGACCTCTCCGTTGGCTTTGATCATGACATTTTCCAGCAGGGCCGATTTGTCAGTTAGGGTGTTGTACATAGCTTCCTGGTAGTCCTTTTCCACGTCGGTCTTGACGAAGAAATTGTTTTCAGATCCCAAAGCAGATCCATCGTTCTTCAAAAAAACAATATCATCCTGGGTGACGAGCGTTTTTTCTCCTTTTTTGTGGTCCAGACCGAGCTGATGACAGGACCAGGTGGATTTTCCGGTAGCCGTCAATCCAAAAAGAAAGATGCCGTGTGTTTTGAGTGTGTTTTCGGGATTGCGAGCTGTGACGATCTTGGTCCCTGCATGAAGCCCCAGCATTCCTTTTTGATCGGCGGTCCACATAGCCTGGCGGAGAAAGCCTTTTTTGTCTTCTCCCATATAATCTGTTCCCAAGGCGATGTTGATGTTGTATTCTGGAAGAACGAGAACCTGTTGCCTCAAGGGGTGTTCTTCAGGAATATGGATCATGATAAATTCCGGCCCAGGACGTTTGGAAGGTTTGAACAAGGTGGTCCCCCACATGTATCCCAATCTATAATTGACGAGATCTGCTGACGAGACGTACAGATTACAGAGAGGATTGTAAAAATCATTCTGTCCCATCTGCCTTCGGATGTGATAGAAGGGTAGAGAACGCAGAAGATGGAGCACTCTATCCAGTTCTTCCGGCGCTTTGGCGGTCAAAGCCTGCTGTTCTGCGCTCGGTCGAGTGAGTCGAACATCCCGGCTCCCCAAATATATGGTTTTGGGAGCGATGCGGCTAGAGATGGCGGCCCTCCATCCGTAAGACCCGAATTTTGTTTTCACGCCGGTGGCTTTTGCTCTCGGTTCCAGCCAATTGAGGTCCACACTTTTGATATTCGATCCCTTCAAAGCTCGCAAAATCTCTTCTGCGGATTTTTTATAGGCTTCCTCGTTGTATAGGTCTGCACTGCTCATCGGTTTTTACCCTTTGATTTCGGGCGGAGACTCTCCTTTCACAATACGCTTGATGTCGTCGATTGTGGCGATCCCGCTGTTGAAGAGATAACATTTTGCGTGCTGGAAAAGCTGGCGGAAAAATCTTTTTTGGTATTCGAGCCTTTCTGGCGTGGTCACCAGGAGATGGGGATTGAAAAAGGGATGGCTTTTTGGCGGGCTAATGGCTGTCTTCAATCCCGGACTTTGCCCGGATTCGACAATTCGAAGAGCATCTTCGTCTTCCATCTTCACGGCTGGAGGAGAGGACGTATCATATCTCAAGATGAATATCCATTTTATGCCGATCCGCTTGGTGTGTTTGGCTGGTCCCTCGATCCAGTATGGATCGAGCAAAGAGACAGAATTCTGGGAGGCCTTGTAGCAAAAAGGTGAGCCCCTATCGAGTCGGCAATCATCGGTTCGGAGGCATTCTGTATCCTGGCAGTTCTCCTTGCGTATGATAACATTTTCGCATTTGCTGTTGTCGAATAGAGATGCCAGTTCCGGGTAGAATTGGACAGTGTTCGTCGGGATGAGCAGTTTTCTTTCCACCGAGTCAGCCAGAGCTCGCCCGCCGGAAAATCTGACAAACAGGATATCTGTCGAATGCAGGCGATTCTCTGAATCTTGAAGAAGGCCGTAGAAGATATCGGATTTTTTTGTCCCTTTAGGCCCCATGAGCACCAGCCCCTCACCGTTAACCTCACCGGACATCCCGCGAAGTGCATAGGTGCTGAAGAGCCGCTCGGAAACGTCGGTGACAAGCCCCAGCGCCAGACTTCGCAGAGGAGAATAATTGTCTGTGTTGACCAGGACTCCTGTTTTTGTCTCAGAATTGTAAAAACCGCGGGATTCTCTTCCTGGAACTCCATCTACAGCATAGATGATACCATGAGGTTCGATATCGGCCTCCAGTTGGGCCGGATACCAATTTTCTACCCAAAAGTCATTCAGGTGAGAGACATTGGTCCTCAATTGAACGATAACACCGTTGATATTTGCATTCCATTCGAAGTAGTTGTCATAGCTGAGCGAATCTTCCATCTCTGCTACGAGAGCATCTCTCATACTCAGAGAGACGGAAGAGTCCACAGGGACCGATTTTTTCACCCGCGTTATGGTGTTGTTCAAAGCGATATATTTGACCTTTTTTGCCGTTTTGAGCCGGGATACTGCTTCGATAATCCTGTCCAGAGCTTTCTCGAGATCTTCCATTGACGTAGCGTAGGAAAGACGTATACAGGCGTCGGCTCCGAACGCATCTCCTGGAACAACGGCAACTCTTGCTTCTTTCAGAAGATAGTAAGCGAGTCCGTAGGAGTTTCGAATAGGCATGCTGTTGAATTCTTTTTGATAGGTCGAGGAGAAATTGGGAAACAAGTAGAAAGCCCCCTGCGGTTTAAGGCAGGAGACTTCAGGAAGACTCTGGAGCCGCATCAACACATAATTTCTCCGCCTCTGGAATTCCGAAACCATTTTGGAAACGTCATACTGAGGTCCTCTCAATGCCTCCAGGCTCGCTTTCTGCGAGATAGAACAAGGGTTGGAAGTGGAATGGCTCTGAATCTTCGCCATACTGTCGATGATATCAGCAGGTCCAGCCGCATAGCCGATCCGCCATCCGGTCATGGAATAGGATTTGGAAACGCCGCTTATCACGATGGTCTTTTTTTTGATTTCTTCACCGAGCGAGGCAAAGCTGTAGAACCGAAAATCATCATAGACCAGCTTTTCATAGACTTCGTCTGCGATCACAAAAATATCCTCTTCCATAACCACGTCAGCCAGGGACTCCAAAGAGTGTCTGGGATAGGCTGCTCCGGTTGGATTGGATGGATTGTTCAGGATGAGTGCTTTGGTCGCCGGAGTGATGGCTGATTTCAGTTCATCGGGCGTCATCAGGAATCCGTTTTCTTCCTTGGTCGATACGATGACGCCTTTTCCGTTTGCTAGAGAGACAGCATGGGGATAAGTCACCCAATAGGGAGAGGGAATAATAACTTCATCCCCATCGTTGATCAATGCCTGTATAAGATGATAGAGAGAACTTTTGGCACCTGTGGATACCATGACTTCATTTTTGGTATAGATCAGACCTTGATCTTCTCTCAGCCTGGCGATGATGGCTTGTTTGAGGTCAGGGATGCCGTCGTTTTGGGTGTATTTTGTGAAATTTTCCTCGATTGCACGGATCCCCGCCTCTTTGACGTTATCTGGAGAGGGAAAATCCGGTTCTCCCACGCTCAGATCTATGATATCGATACCCTCGGCCTTCATGGCCTTAGCCTTGGCCGTGACTTTTAATGTGGGGGATTCCCCGATCTTGTTTGCTTTTTCTGAAACCATAGTTTCCCTTTTTCGTGATCTTTATTCCTCTTCCTCGTCTTTCTCTTTTTCTTCAGAGGCCAGCTTCTTTTTCAGATAGTCTTTGAAATCCACGCCTGTCAGCGATTTGACCACTTCTGGCATTTGCGCCAGGATTTCGGCAACCTGGGAGGTGATTTTGGTGGTGCCTAGACTTTTTTCTCCTCCGACCACAACGATCTTGTCGACTTTGGAGAGAGGCTCGGAGACGGATTTGGCCAGATCGGGCAGCATCTTGAGGTACATCTCAAGTATGGCAGCCTGATTGTACCTCTCCCATGCCTGGGCCTTTTTCAACATGGATTCCGCTTCGGCGAGTCCGAGTTGTTTGACTCGTTCCGCTTCAGCGATGCCTTCGAGCTTTGAAGCGTCCGATTTTCCCCTGGCTTCGGTTTGGATGCGGTATTCTTCCGCCTCGGCTTCGGCTTTCATCTGGTATTTCCGGGCATCCGAAGGCTTGATGACAGTGGCATCGAGTTCCTTTTCTTTCCTGGCGATTTCGAGCTCTTCGAGTTTTATCGATTCCTGTTTTTCGATCATTTTGACTTTGGCTTCCTCTTTTTTTATTTCCTGGGAGAGTTTGGATCGCTCGATTTCATAAGCAAAGTCAGATTTGGCTTTCTTTTCGTTCACCTGTATTTGAGATTCAGATTTTTTGGCCTCGTTTTCCCACTGGGCCTTGGCGATCAAGGCTTCTGCGGCAAGACGGGCGATTTCTCCTTCTTTTCTCGCATCGGAGGCTCTGATGATCGCTTCTTTCTCGGTTTCTGCCTCAGCTATGGTCGCATCTCTCTTGGCCGCTGCGATTTGCGGCTTTCCCAGTGCATTCAAATAACCCTGGGTATCACTGATATCCTTGAGTGCGAATGACATAAGGCTGAGTCCCATCCGGGAAAAGTCTCCCATGGCTGATTCTGCTACATTTGAGGAAAACGCATGTCTGCCTTTATAGATTTCTTCTACGGTCATAGTCCCCATGACATCTCTCATTTTGCCTTCGAGTACAGTGGTGGCCACATCTCGAATTCCATCCTTTCCCAAACCTAAAAATTGTTCTGCTGCCACGCGAATAGATGCCTCGGCGGAATCTATCTTTACTTGAGCCACTGCTTCCGCCATGAGAGGCACTCCTCCATTGGTGAGGACTTCAGGAGTTTTAATGTTTAGAGTGATCGCTTCCATAGGAAGGATATCGACTGTTTCTAAAAACGGCAAGACAAACGTCCCTCCTCCCAACCTGTAGCGGTAGCCGATTTTTGTTTTTGTTCCATCCGGTGCAATCGTAACCCGTTTTCTTCCTCCTGATATGATGAGGGCTTCATTCGGGCCCACCTTCCTGTACTGTTTCGCAAAAAGAAGGATCAAGAGCGCCAAGACAACAACTGTGATACCGATTATGATAAGCTGAGAAATAATATCCATCCTAACCTCCTTGGATAAAGATCTTTAGAGGAAAATTCGTATTGGTGAAATACTATTATATAGATTCATGTTCCGAAGTGAAAATAAATATTATCCTTAAGTCAGATTATTTTCAAGAGCAAAATAGAAGGGGGAATGTCCGAGAGAACGAAAGGGTATCAAAAGCGGGGGAACATTTTGTGCATAATTCAGGCTAGTCGAAAAATTTGAAACGGATGATATGAAAGACGGCTGCCAGGCCATCTTTCCATCCGATTTTTTTCCCTTCCGAGTAGTCTCTTCCCGAATAGGATATGGGAACTTCGTAGATTCTTGCCTTCAGTTTGGCAAGCTTGAGTGTGATTTCAGGTTCGAACCCGAATCTTTTAGATTTGAGGGTGATTCGGTCGAGAATATCTTTTTTAAATACCTTATAACACGTTTCCATGTCCGAGAGATTGAGGTTTGAGAGCATGTTGGAGAAGGCGGTCAGGAATCTGTTTCCGATGTAGTGCCAGAAATAGAGCACCCGGTGAGGTCCTCCGAGAAATCGAGAACCATACACGGCATCCGCTCGACCATCCAGAACGGGTTCCAAGAGTTTGGGGAATTCTTTGGGATCATACTCCAGGTCTGCATCCTGCACAAGGATGATATCACCTTCCGCTTCGGAAAATCCGGTGTGAAGGGCAGCTCCTTTTCCCTGGTTTCTGCTGTGACGGACGACTTTAATGTTGGGCTGTTTCATCCTATTGAGGATCTCTCCTGTTCCGTCAGTGGAGCCGTCGTCCACGATTATGATTTCCTTATTCAAGCCTGCATCCACTCCCTGGACGCGTCGGATCAACTCCTCGACGGTGTTTTTTTCGTTATAGACAGGTATGACGATTGAAAGCTTCATGGTTTCTCACGAGAGCTCACCCCCAGCACCTCTTGGAAGTAAGAGATGGTTTCATGAAGCCCGTCCTCAAGGGCCGTCTGAGGATGCCAGTCGAGTTTTTCCTTTGCCAGGGAAATGTCCGGACATCTCCGAACTGGATCGTCCTGAGGCAAGGATTCATGGGTGATTCCCGAGGAGCTTCCGGTCAGGCTGATGATCTTTTTCGCGAGTTCGATGATGCTGAATTCATCTGGATTTCCCAGGTTTACAGGACCGATAAAATCTTCTGTCTCCATCATCTTGACAAGTCCTGATATCAAGTCGGAAACATAGCAAAAGGAACGGGTTTGGGTTCCGTCACCGTAGAGAGTCAAAGGCTCACTTTTCAGAGCCTGGACGATGAAGTTGCTCACGACTCTTCCGTCTGACACAGCCATTCGAGGACCATAGGTGTTGAAGATGCGGACGATTTTGATATCGATGTTGTTTTGTCTGTGATAGTCCATCATCAGTGTTTCTGCCACACGTTTTCCCTCATCGTAGCAGCTCCGCGGACCGATAGGATTGACATAGCCCCAGTAGGATTCCGATTGAGGATGGACTTGCGCGTCCCCGTAAACTTCTGATGTAGAGGCAAGAAGGATTCGGGCTTTTATCCTTTTGGCCAATCCGAGCATGTTGATTGTGCCCATGACATTCGTTTTTACAGTTTTGATCGGATTGGTTTGATAGTAGATAGGAGAGGCTGGACATGCCAGGTGGTAGATCTGGTCGACCTCGACAAAAAGAGGATGAATGATATCATGTCTCATAAGCTCAAAATGAGGATGAGAAAGGAGGTGACGGATATTATCCTTGCTTCCGGAAAAGAAATTGTCGACACAGATGACATCCGATCCTCTTCCAACAAAATATTCGCAGAGATGACTTCCTAAGAATCCGGCCCCGCCTGTTATGAGGATGCGGTTCATTTTCTCTCCTTTTTTGTGTGCGCCATCGAGTCAATCCTCCAGAAACCTGGCTTTATGAAGGATTATCCATAAGCCATGAAGAGAAGACTCTTCTCTTTGAGTACATTTTTTTGAGCAGAGCAGAGATCTTGGATTCCTTTATCTGCCAAATTCAACAAGGATGTGAAATCCTTCTTACTGAAGGGTGATTTTTCCGCTGTTGCCTGTATTTCCACGATTTTCCCGGTATCTGTCTTGACGACATTCATATCGATCTCAGCCATAGAATCTTCCTGATAGTCAAGGTCGAGAAGGACAGTTCTGTCGACAATTCCCACACTCACTGCACTGACCAGATTTTTGAGGGGCATGTGGTCTATGATTTTCTCATCCATCATTTTTTTGAGGGCAAAAGCCAGAGCCACACATCCCACTGTGATGGAGGCCGTTCGCGTGCCTCCATCTGCTTGGATGACATCGCAATCTACAGTGATTGTTCTCTCTCCCAGGGTGCCGAGGTCTGTAACTGCCCTGAGGCACCGTCCGATCAAACGCTGGATTTCTTGGGTGCGGCCCGAGAGGCGGCCTGGCCCCCGTTCGCGGAGAGTTCTTTTTTCGGTTGAACAAGGGAGCATAGCATACTCTGCGGTTATCCACCCGGTTCCATTTCCTTTAAGAAAAGAGGGGACTTTTTCCTCTACCGAGGCAGCTGCCGCGACTTTGGTTTTTCCCATCTCGATGAGGGCGGATCCATCAGCAAATTCGAAAAAATCCGGAGTGATGCTTACCGGACGCAGAGAATCACAAGACCGCTTGTTTGCCCTCATTTCTCTATTTTAAACTTTCCTTTTCTTCCTCCGGCCTTGTTTTCCACCGGTCGTGAAACCAGAACCAGAATTCCGGGTATTTCTCTATCTGATTCTGTATAATATTAGTGCATAGCTGTGTGATTTTCAACACATCAGTTTTCTCTTCACCCGTGAGCTCTGGATTTAAAGGCTTATGTATTTGCAGAGAGTATTTTTTATGGGAGGTAGGAAAGCAAAAAACAGGAATGAGCGGAGCCTGAGTTTTGATGAAGAAGGCAGCCAGGCTGGGAGTAGTGGCTGCTGGTTTCCCGAAAAAATCCACAAAGACAGCATGGCTGCGAATGACGTTTTGATCGATCAAAACGGCAACCATCTCGTTAGCTTTGAGGGCCCGCAGGGTGGGCCTCGCTGCTCGATGCTTGTATATGACCGAGGCTCCGAATTCTTTTCTGATATCCGAGAGCTCTTCTTCAAGCGACTGATTATCCAAAAGCCGGGCGATAACGTTCAACTTTCCTCTCTGGGAAAGAAACACGGGAGCGATTTCCCAATTTCCGAAATGAGCGGAAAAGAGTAAAGCCCCTCTACCTTGATCGAGAGACTTCCTCAGGTGTTCTTCACCTTCGAGAATCATGAGTTTATCGCTTTCCTCGCGACTCATCCAACGAATTTTGAGAATATCCACAAAAGCCCTCCCGAAGTGTTCAAAACAGGATCGAGCGATTTTTTGAATCTCTCCAGGGGAAAGCCGATTGCTGAATGCTGTGTTCAGATTGGAGAAGGCAATCTGACGGTGTTTTCTATCGACGTGATAGAGCAATCGTCCCAACAGCGCACCTAATGATAGGCTGAGGTCTCTCGGAAGAAAAAAAAGAGGGAGCTTCAGGAGCCTGAAAAAGGTGTATTCTATCGAATCTTTCAATTCAGCCATATGATCTTTCAGCTGCGTGACAGCGAAAGGAGAATTTCCTGATAAAACTCGCTATCGACCTTTAATTCTATCCTGTTGTAGAGAAGAGGGATATTTTGCTCTTTTTGCAGGGCACTCAGCTTGAAATGATCTTTTTCAGTAGTAAGGACGGCCTCAATCCCCATTTCCTGGATTTCCCGGGATATTTTTTTTATCGATGATGGAGGATAGGCATGGTGGTCTGGAAATTGGAGGGCGGATACAGGAATCAAACCCTCTCTTTTAAGAATGGAAAAGAATCTTTGTGGACGGGCTATGCCTGAGACAAAAAGCAGTCGTTTGTGCTCAAGTAGTGCAGCCGGATAAAGGGAGCCATCCTTAGAGGAATAAAATCCCTGATTTTCCACAGAATATGTAAAGACTTTTGCCTTCGAGAAATTTTCTTTCATCTTTTTTTTTGCCGGGGCTTCTCCGTCTTGCCTGATCAGAATGATGTCCGCTCTCTTGAGAGATGAAAAGGGCTCTCTGAGAGTTGTTTTTTCGCTTGGGTTGCAGAGAACAATATCCAGATTTCTCTGCAGCTTTCTGTGTTGGAAACCGTCATCCAGGACAGCTACCTGAAAATGCTCTCGGAAAGCTTTCTGGCAGGATATCAGCCGGTTCCGTCCTATGTATATCCCGACTTGAGGAAACCGTAGGGAGACCATAAAGGGCTCATCCCCCGCCTGTTTCCAGGTAACAAATCTCTGTCTGCCGTCCGAAAGGATCCCTCCTGTCTTTTCCCACTGACCCTTATAGCCTCTTGTGACCAGAGCCGGTCTGATTCCGTTTTTCAAACAAAGGGAGAGGATGCTCATGACAAGAGGAGTTTTTTCCGAACCTCCGAAGGCAATGTTCCCCACACTGATGACGGGGAGGGGTGCTTTGTAGGCCCTGCGTATTCCCAGGTCATAGAGGATGTTGTTCATCCAGCATCCAACCTGATGAGCCAGAGAGAGAGGGGGCAATACCCGTCGCATTCTTTCAGGACTATACACCATCTCGCACTCTCTTTCAAGATACCCATTCTTTGACTTGCATCGGGAATGTGTGATAATTTACTTTCTTTTTATGAGCATAAATCCTGTCATTGAGCCGAAACATCCATAAAATGGAGGGGAAAGAATGATAAGAAAAACATGGCCGAAGACTTTTCTATTTTTGAGTGTCGGATTTATTCTCTGTTTTTTGGTGGGCGCAAAAAATGGAGAAACAGGAGCTGTCCTGGACGAAACTCTTCTCGAAGGATTGAAGCTCAGATGTATTGGACCGGCCAACATGGGAGGACGTATCGATGACTTCGCCGTTATTGAAAGCAATCCTCAAATCATCTATGCCGGGACAGCTTCAGGGGGCTTATGGAAAACCATCAACAACGGCATCACATGGGAACCGATTTTCGACGATCAAGAGACGAGCTCTATCGGGGATGTCACCGTCGCGCCGTCTAATCCAGATGTGGTGTGGGTAGGAACCGGAGAGCCAAACAACAGACAAAGCTCTTCTTGGGGAAATGGTGTATATAAATCTTCGGATGGAGGGAAAACCTGGAAGAACATGGGACTCCGCGACACACATCATATCGGGCGCATTGTCATCCATCCCAGAGATTCTGATACTGTCTATGTTGCGGCCTTAGGACATCTCTGGGGGCCGAACAAGGAAAGGGGGCTGTTCAAAACCACGGATGGAGGAAAAACCTGGACAAACACCAAATTCATCGATGAAAACACCGGATTCGTAGATGTTGCTCTAGATCCTCAGAGTCCTGACACCCTTTATGCGGCGGCCTATCAAAGGAGACGCCGAGGCTGGGGATTCAATGGCGGGGGCCCAGGAAGTGGACTTTACAAAACGACCGATGGCGGCGAGACCTGGATTCGGTTAGATAAAGGTCTGCCGGGTGGAAACACAGGCCGCATCGGGATCGACATTTACAGGAAGGATCCCCATATCGTTTATGCCATCGTGGAACACAAACAAGGGGGAGTTTTTCGCTCCGAAGACAAGGGAATTTCCTGGAAGAGAATGTCTTCCACCAACCCACGGCCGATGTATTACAGTCAGATCCGTATCGATCCGAACAATGATCAACGGATATGGGTTTTGGGTGCAAGGATGTATTTCTCCGATGATGGAGGAAAGCATTTCAACACCGGTATTGTGACGCGCATCCACGGCGACCATCACGCGATGTGGATCAACCCTGGAAATTGTGATCATATGATCGTTGGATCAGATGGAGGCATCTATTTTTCTTATGATAGAGGCAGGACATGGGATTTTATCAACTCCCTTCCTCTCGGACAGTTTTATGAAATAGGCTTTGATATGCAGCGTCCCTATTATATATATGGTGGGCTGCAGGATAATGGAAGCTGGGGAGGGCCGAGCGAAACGTATTATTCGCAAGGGATTTCCAATGACGAGTGGTTCCGGATCGGAGGGGGAGATGGGTTTTACACGCAAGTCGACCCAACGGATCATGACCTTATCTACGCAGAATCTCAAAACGGCAATCTTTTCCGTCTGAATCTCAAAACAGGAGAACGCAAATCCCTCAGGCCTGAGCCAGAGGATCCCAAAGAAACGTATCGATTCAACTGGAACAGCCCGATACTCCTTTCACCCCATGACCCGAAGACCATTTATTATGGAGGGAACAGGCTTTTTATATCCCAAGATAGAGGGGATACATGGGAGGCCACAGATGATTTAACCAAGCAGGAGGATAGAGAAAAAAAAGAGCTGATGGGTGTTCTTACAGATGAGAATACACTCTCTAGACATGACGGGATTGCCTATTTTGGGGACATCACGACTATATCTGAGTCTTCCATAAAGCCCGGTCTCCTGTATGTCGGAACGGACGATGGAAATCTTCAAGTTTCACAAGATGGGGGAAAGACTTGGAAAAATGTGACGGATAAGCTGCCCGGGGTACCGAAATACACTTATGTCACCCGTGTGATCGCGTCCGGGTTCGATGAATCCACAGCGTATGTTGCATTGGATGGTCATCGAAACGACGATTTCAGGCCCTATATATTCACGAGCACAGATTACGGAGAGAGCTGGAAAGACATTTCGGGCGATATTCCTGAAGGAAACGTTGTTAACGTAATCAGAGAGCATCCTCGGAATCCCGACCTTTTGTTTGTGGGAACCGAAAGAGGAGCCTATTTCTCGATTGACCGTGGAGAGAAATGGATAAAAATCAAGAGCAATCTCCCAGTCGTTCCGGTGGACGACATTGCCGTACATCCCCGAGAAAATGATCTAATTTTGGGCACTCACGGACGCAGCATCTGGATATTGGACGATATCACTCCCCTGGAGCAGATGACCGAAGATGTCGTGAGATCTTCCAGCTATCTGTTTGATATTCCTGACGCTGCACAGATCCGGCTCTTCTATCACAAGGGAAGTACGGGACACAAAATTTTCATCGCGCCCAATCCACATTACGGAGCATTGATCAGCTATTATCTGAAAGAGGCGGCAAAGAAGTCTCCCACTTTCACCATTGTTTCTGCTGACGGGCGAGAGGTGAAAGAATTCAAAGGACCGAAGGATCCCGGCCTCAACCGCATCAGCTGGGATCTGAGATATGGTGCGCCTGATATCCCTGAGATGGGAAGAAGAGGTGCCCGCGGACCTCTGGTGCTTCCTGGCGAGTACAGAGTCACATTCAGAACGGGTGAAGAAGAAATGACCAGGGCTTTGAAGGTCGAGGAAGATCCCAGGATCGAGATCCCTTTCCAGGACAGGAAAGCCCAACACGATGCTCTGCTCGAGCTTCATTACCTCTATCCTTATATATCCGCGGCGAGTCGCGCTGTGGAAAGTTTGAAAAGAGAGTTGGACAGTGTCCAAAAGACTCTGAAAAAAATCTCTTCTGTGCCTGAGGTGATCTCCGAACAAATAGAGACGACCGCACAAGAGCTGGAGGAGATAAAAATCAAACTGACAGGTGATCCTGAGCTGGGTTATCGGGGAAGGCGTTTCTCTGTTCAAGGAAGACTCCGCATGCTGGGTGAAGCGATAGAGAGCTACACGGTTGCTCCATCCGGCCGCCAGGTTCTTCAGATCAAGGAGAGGAAGGAGGAATTGGGCGGCTTGATCCAAAGGATCAACAAGATCATAGAAGAAGGTATCCCCCGTTTGAACAAACTGTTGAATGAGAACAATATTCCCCATATGCTTCCGGGCAAGGCCATAAAATTCGACATCCAGCCCGGTTCGCGATGATCCTCTCTTCTCAGGTCACGGATTTTCTCCATGGCAGTTCAGCATCTTTACTTCTATAGGTCGATTTTTTATAATACTTGCTGATTTTTCATGATAGGAGGACAGATATGAAGAGAAAAACAGCGGCTGCCGTTTTGATTCTGGTATTGGTCTTGATTTCTTCCTACTGCAAAAAGAAAAGCCAGGTTCAGGGAGTCTCCCTCGAGGTGACCTTTTCCGAGGAAAGGCTTTCAGATTACCTTATCACTGACATGACGTACAAATGGAAGACCGATAGCACATTCCAGACACTGGATCAAGATATGAATGTCTTTGTTCATTTCTGGCACAAGAACAATCTTCTTTTCCAAGATGATCATATTCCAGAGGTTCCTATCCCAGATTGGGAGCCTGACCAAGAGTACACGTATTCGAGAAGAATATTTATTCCTGAGTTTATTGATGAGTTTGACCCAGAATTCAAAGGGAAAGAGACACTGAGGTTATCCATCGGCTTTTTTTCCCCTTACGATAGAACGAATAAGTCAAAGCAGGAAGTCCTGGAAAAAAAGCTGGAGGTCTATCCTCCTCCCTTGGATACCCCTGAGATTATTTATGAGGAGGGATGGTACGATCTGGAAATCGATCCTGAGGCCTATTTGGAGCGCTGGCGCTGGACAGCCAAAGAAGCCCGCTGCATCGTTGATAATCCCAAACGAGATGCGCTTCTTGTGATAAAAGGAGGATTGAACCTCGAAGCACTCAAGGATCAAAAGGTCATTTTCATGATCAACGACAGGATACTGGATGAATTTATTCCTGAAAAAAGTCACTTCGAGAAGACCTATACCATTAAAAAGGAAATGTTGGGAGAAAGTGACGAGTTCTTTTTGACTGTTGCGACGGATAAAACATTCGTTCCGGCTGAGGAGATTCCCAATTCCAGCGACGAAAGAGAACTGGGGCTTCAGATTTCTTTCATCTATTTTCGTTGATCAATTCTTTCTGTTTTTTCTGCGGGCCTCGTCCAGTTCGTTTTTTAGCTGTTCGGCATCATTCTGCGCTTTCTGCAGTTTGAGGTATGTTTCACTGATTTGACGTTGGATATGGTCCCTGGGAGTCATATCATCCATGCTGTAGAATTCCTGCCATAGTGCATTCATTTTGAGGGTGAGGAGAGCCACATATTCATTGGCTTCCTTCCATTTATTTGCTAAGTTTTCGATATCAAAGAAGGACGCTTGATCCGTTTCGGACGGTGCTTGGATTGAAACGTTGTCCAGGGCGCGTTTGTCGGGAATCCTGGAAACAGACGGAATTTCTTGGACTGGTGATTTCAGAGTTTGGACGGATATAGCTGGCTCTATTTTGTTTTTCTCGAGGGTGCTGTTGGTGATAACGATGCTTTTTTTCCCTTTTAGCTTTGCGCGCCTCTCTTTTTCTTTCTTGGCCACGTCAACTAAACTTTGAGAGGAGAGCAGGATAGAGCAGGTGAGCGAAAGAAGGATTGAACCTGCGGTTCTTTTCATACCCATTTTTCACTATTAATCATAGGAATTGATCGAGGCCTTGTCAATCTCATGCCAGTCGTGTCAATGGAAATTCTTTCAAACATCAAATGAAATTGTGTGCTCCTCTGGTGAACATCCTCAATTATTTAGTCGTTCCGATTCGACAGGAAGCGCAAAATCAACGGGAATATGCCGCTGTTCGGACAAAGATTTCCTTTCCGTCTGAGGAAATCTCCACTGCCCCCACTTGGTCGGTCCGATAGATTTTTGCCTCATTTCGCTTATATCTTGCCAGGACGGCCTGATCTGGAAGATTGTAAATGTTTCCTCTCCCAACGGAGACGATCACGATTCGAGGCGTGACAGCCTTTAGAAAGGCCTCCGAACTCGAAGAATCGCTTGCATGATGAGGAGATTTCAGGACCTGGCTTTCAAGTGGTTGAGAGGTTCTCACCAGCTCATTCTCAACCGGTTTGCCGATGTCTCCGGTGAGAAGAAAGGATGTTTGACCGCACACGATCCTGATCACCAGAGAATGATCGTTGTCAACCCTGAAGACATGAGGATCTGTCTGCTCCGGATGGAGGACTTCAATTTTTACGCCGTCGATATTCTCTTCTTTGCCCCTGAACATTCTCCTGGAGATGGTTTTGCCGGATATCAATCTCTTGAGTTCGGCGTAAGAATCATTTTCCTGAGGGGTGAGGGCTTCCCAGAATTCCCCGAGCTTAAAATTTCTCGCCACTGCTTTCAAGCCATTCATATGGTCTGGGTGTGCATGTGTCAGGACAAGATAATCAATTTTTTTTATGCCTTTTCTCCAAAGAAAGAGGGAGACTACCCTTTCTCCTACGTCAAAAGTTTCGTCTGGGATCCCTCCGCCGTCCACCAGCATTTTTTTTCTGCCGGGGAATTCGACCAGGATGGAATCCCCTTGACCTACGTCAATGAAAGTCAGCTTGAGGGAGCTGGAGTGAGAGGGAAAGGGATAGGTTATGAGGAGCGCGAAGAAAGAGATGAAAACAAATAGAGTGATAAGCCTCTGTCTTCTTATTTTTTTCGGGAGAAGAAAGACGGCGAGAGAAAGAAAATATCCAAGGAGAACAAAAAGTGGAGGCGTTGGTATCCGATATGATAGGACCGAGAAAGGGGCGAAGAGATCGGAGACAGCCATCAAGAGATCGACAAGGAGGTGGATAACCCGGGAGAGAAGATCTGCCATAAACGACAGGGTTAGGGAAAAAACCAGAAAAATGTACCCGAAGGCCATGATCAAGCCCACGAGAGGAACGGCGGCGATGTTCAAAAGAAGAGAGGAAAATGTCACCCGGTTGAAGGCCACGGCGATCAGAGGAAGGACTCCGAGCTGGGCAGTGAGACTCAGGGCAAAGATCTCGCTTATTTTTAGAGGGAACCTGGGCAGGTATTTAATGATTTTTGGGAAAAAAAGTATGATGGATAAGGTTGCGCAGAATGTCAGCTGGAATCCAAGACTGAAAAGATTGAAGGGATTGATCAAAAGGAGAATGAACGCGCTGATGGAAAGAGTATTCAGGAGGTTCACGTTTCGCCAGATCAATTTTCCTACAAGAAAAGCTATGGCCATGATTGCGGCTCTTAACACCGAAGGCCTCCCTTCTACCAGTAAAGCGAAGAAGACCAGGAAGAGGATCAGGAAGGCGTAGTTCATCCGGTTTGGAAGCCTTAAGAGTCTGAAAAAGGAAAAAAGGAGAAAAGAAATGATGGCGATATGGGCTCCGGATATCGCAAAAAGATGGTAGATTCCCGCATGTTGAAAAGATCGAGAATCTGCGGGATTCATTCGTCCTCGCTCTCCCAAGAGCAGTGCCTCGGTGACCGCTCCTTGGGAGGAGAAATTTTGATTCCCTATGCTTGAAAAATGTTTTTCTATCCCCAACTGCAGTTTGCGTCTGATTATGGATACGGTCCGAAGGAGAGAGGGTGTGCTGCCGCTGGCCGCTTTCTCGACCAGAAGAGGGCTTTTTGTGAAAGCCGTTTTGTGGATGTTCTGGTATTTGAGATACCTATCCATGGGGGGCACGTTGAAATTTCTATACCTCTGAGGAGGAGAAAGCCGGGCAGATATCTTCACTTCATCAAGAGTGTACAGTTCAGGCAGGGGAAAAGATTCTCCCGAGTGAGAGACTGTGACTCTGAGGTTGCCCTGGATCCTTATTTCTTTGCCTTGGTCCCTGATTTTGTCTATTTTTAGATAGAGATAGTCTTTCTTCTGACCCCGTGAAGGAGATTTGAAGAGATGACCATAGAAGTCGATGTAATCTTCTGAAGAGAAGGTATGGAGAGAGTTTTTTTCATATGTGTCGTTGTGGTGGGTATACAGGGCTGAACCCAGAGAGAGAACCGTCAAAAGAATACAGACAAAGGAGACGGATGTTTTTCTCAGCACAGAAAAGGAAAACCACGAACAGGCCAGGAGGAAAAGCAGAGCCAAAATCCATACGTAGAGAGGCAAGGAGACAAGGGATGAAATGAAAATTCCAGCCGCTAAACCCGATGCCAGGAAGAAAAAGGGAAAAGTCATGACATAGATATTAACGAGGGGCTTCACCTATATGTCTCTGGTATTCAAAACAATCGGTGAGAAGGTGACACATGATTTTGATTCCGAGGGGAATGGTCCTTTCATCGGGATTGAAGAACGGACTGTGCAGGGGAGCTGCAGCAGGATTATCGGGAGCCTTTATTCCGAGCAGTAAATAAAATCCCGGGATTTTTTGGCAGAAATAAGAAAAATCTTCCGCGACCATTTGAGGCTTGAGCGGCATGACATTCCTTTCTCCCAGGACGCGGTTAAGAGTGGGGATAAGAATCGAGGCCAGATCAGGGTGATTGTAGAGGGCAGGAGCGCCTTTGTCGTATTCGAAGATATAATTCGCATCAAAGGAATCGGTGATGCCGCGCACCAAATCTTCGATCAGTCGAGGGATTTTTCGTCTGTTTGTTTCACTCAGGGTCCGGATCGTCCCTTCAATAACGACGTTTTCAGCTATGATGTTGGCTTTCGTCCCTCCTTCGATTTTCCCGATTGTCACGACCGCCGGATCGGTGGGATCGACTGCCCGACTCACGATAGATTGAAGACTGACTATGACCTGAGAGGCGAGAGCGATGGCATCGATTCCCTCATGAGGTCTCGCACCGTGAGAGCTTTTTCCTTGGATTGTTATCTGGAACCAGTCGGAACTCGCCATGATCGGGCCCGGGGCGAAAAGGACTTTCCCCAGGTCTTCGGGCCAAACGTGAAGACCAAAAATGGCTCCCACTGAAGGAGCTTCCAGGACTCCTTCCTGGATCATTTTTTTGGCCCCTCCTTCCTCTTCCGAAGGGGCACCCTCTTCTGCGGGTTGGAAAATGAACTTGATGTTTCCGCTGATCCTGTCTTTTAAAGCGCTCATGACCATGGCTGTGCCCAAGGCGATGGACATGTGGATATCGTGGCCGCAGGCATGCATGACCCCCGGATTCAAGGATTTATAGGGGACACCGGTCAATTCCTGGATAGGAAGGGCATCCATATCCGCTCTGAGGCCTATGGTCAGGCCCTGCATCTCTCCCCTCAGCAGACCAGTCACTCCTGTTTTTGCTATTCCTGTTTTCACCTCTAATCCAAGAGCAAGTAGCTTTGAGGCAATCAGGTTGGCCGTTTCGAATTCTTGATTGCTGAGCTCCGGATTCATATGGAGAAATCGTCTGATTTTTATGATTTCAGCTTCGTTTTTCCTGATTTCTTTATCTATCAGAAGGGCTGTCTTTTGATCCGAAGCCATACCAGCAACAAAGACAAAGAAAGTGACAAAGAAGGGGCAGAAGATGCGGATCCCTGACTTCCTGCTCATGATCTTTTTGGACTAGATGTTTATATTTTCTTGATATGTTCCGTATATATCCCCGAGAACCGAGGCAATTTCTTCGAGGGTCGCCAGGTCTTTCACTGCCCCTAAAACAGCGGGAAAGATGTTCTTCCCCTCCAAAGAAGCCTGCCTTAAAAGCTTGAGTCGGTGGTTGACTTTTTTCTCCGACCGTTCTTCTTTGACCTGCCTCAGCCTGGCCAACTGGTTTTTTTCGACCTCTTCTGGTGGATAGTAGAGGTTGAAATGAATTCTTTCTGTCTCGTTTATAAATTCGTTAAGCGAAACAATGATCTGTTCGTTATTTTCAATCTGTTTCTGGGTGCGGTAAGCACTCTCTTGGATTTCTCTTTGCACAAAGCCTGTTTGAATCGCCTGCTGCATGCCTCCCAAATCTTCGATTTTTCTCAGGTATTCCTGGACACTTTCTTCGATTTTGTTGGTCAACGTCTCCACGAAATAGGATCCGCCGAGCGGATCCACGCTGTCTGCCGCACCGGTTTCGAAGGCGATGATTTGCTGGGTGCGGAGGGCAATCTGAGCGGATTTCTCGCTGGGCAGAGTGAGTGCTTCATCCCTTGAATTGGTATGGAGGGATTGGGTGCCACCGAGTACAGCGGATAATGCCTGAAGCGCTACCCTGACCACATTGTTTTCAGGTTCTTGAGCCACAAGGGTTGCTCCGCTGGTTTGAGTATGGAATCTGAATCTCCAAGAATGAGGGTTTTTTCCGCCAAAACGGCTTTTGACGATGTTGGCCCAAATGCGGCGGGCGGCCCGAAACTTCGCGATTTCTTCGAAGAAGTTGTTATGAGAGGCGAGAAAAAAGGAAAGACGGGGAGCGATCGTATCGATATCGAGACCTGCCTTTTGTGCTGCCTTTATGTATTCGACAGCGTTGGCAAAGGTGAAAGCGAGCTCCTGGACAGCCGTGGCGCCTGCTTCGCGAATATGGTAGCCGCTTATGCTCATGGTGTTCCAGAGAGGGACGTTTTCATGACAAAAAGCCAGGATGTCCGTTATGATTTTCAAAGAAGGCTCAGGTGGATAGATATAGGTCCCCCTGGCTACATATTCCTTGAGTACGTCATTTTGGATGGTTCCTTTAAGTCTTTCCCAAGGAACCCCTCTGGTTTCGGCCAGGGCCAGATACATCGCGAGAATGATGACCGCCGTAGAATTTATGGTCATAGACACGCTGACTTTTTCGAGAGGAATGTCGGCAAAGAGAACATCCATATCTTTCAGCGTATCGATAGCCACTCCGACCTTGCCTACTTCTCCCTCTGCAAGAGGATTATCGGAGTCGAGCCCGATCTGAGTCGGGAGATCGAAAGCGACGCTCAATCCCGTCTGACCCTGTGATAGAAGGAAGCGGTACCGTTTGTTCGATTCTTCAGCGGTTGCGAAACCGGCATATTGGCGCATGGTCCAAAGCCTTCCCCTGTACATATTGGGATAGATACCCCTGGTAAAGGGGAATTCGCCTGGCAGGCTTTGATATTTTTCAGGAAAAATATCAAGGAGGTCCTTTTCTGTGTAGACGCTCTTGACCTCGAAACCAGAGGAAGTGAGGAATTTTTCTTTTCTCTCCTTATTCATGGTGTAGCTGAGGGTGTTATGAGTTATGCCTGGCTGATAAGCCTAGAGAACGGCTGTGCTCCTGAATAGTGCCCTCTTGTGCCCAATTCATGCTCTATTTCCATGAGCCTGTTGTATTTTGCGACTCTTTCACTTCGTGAAAGGGAACCCGTTTTGATCTGGCCAGCATCACAGGCAACACTCAAATCAGCGATAAAGGTATCTTCGGTTTCTCCTGAACGATGGGAGATAACGGCTGTATACCCTTTTTCCTGGGCATATTTTACTGTGTTCATGGTTTCGGTTAGCGTTCCAATTTGGTTCAGCTTGATCAGGATGGAATTTCCGATTCCGTTTTCCACGCCTTTCTTGAACCTGTCCAGGTTCGTTACAAAGATGTCGTCACCGACAATTTGGATCTTCTTGCCCAGCTCTTCGGTCAGGATTTTCCAGCCCTCCCAGTCATCTTCATCAAATCCATCTTCTATGCTGATGATGGGATATTTCTCGATGAGTTCTTTATAGAAGGCAATCATCTGATCAATGGTTTTTTGTGACCCATCCGATTTCTTGAACACATATTTTCCGTCTGCGTAAAATTCTGAAGCAGCGACATCCAGGGCTAAAAATACATCTTTTCCAGGAACATAACCTGCTTTCTGGATGCTTTCGACGATGAGATCCAGTGCTTCCTGGTTGGATTTGAGGTTTGGGGCAAATCCCCCTTCATCTCCGACAGCCGTATTGTATCCTCTGCTTTTGAGAGCCGACTTCAGATGATGAAATATCTCTGCACCGATTCGGATGGATTCGGTGCAATTCGATGCCCCTGAGGGGACGATCATGAACTCCTGGATATCCACATTGTTGTCTGCATGCGAACCGCCGTTGAGGATGTTGATAAGAGGTGCTGGCAGAGCGTATTCCTCCCTTTTTCTCAAATAGGCGTACAGGGGCATATCCATTTCACATGCGGCAGCCTGGGCGATGGACATAGAGACGGAAAGAATGGCATTAGCCCCCAGTTTGCTCTTGTTTGGTGTGCCGTCCAGAAGGATGAGCTTTCTGTCGATTTCTTCCTGCCCCAGCGCATCCAATCCGATTATTTCGGGAGCGATGATGTCCACGACATGGGAGACTGCCTTGAGAACGCCTTTTCCCAAATAACGGGACGCATCCCCATCTCTCAGCTCCAATGCTTCATGCTTGCCTGTGGAGGCTCCAGAGGGAACCGAGCTTTTTCCTTCCGCTCCCGAAGCGAGAGTTATCCACGTTCTAATTGTTGGGTTTCCCCTTGAATCCAATATTTCTTTAGCTTTGACTTCTGTGATTGTGGTTTTAGACATTTCGTTTGGCCGATTCTAAATTTATTGCAGAAAAGTCGGTTTACAAATAAATACACGCGTGTTTAGTCCAATAACTACTTGCCTTCTTCTGTTTCCCCTTTTTCCGTTTCTTGAGGTTTTTTGGCAAGCTCTTGCTTCTTTTTCTCGACGAAGTCTTTTATAGCATCTATACCCTCAGTGGTTTTGTCCCTGACAACTTTCATCCCTTTCTCCGCTTCTTTAGCTATTTTGTCATAGCCTTCCTTCGCCTTTTCTCCTGTCTGAGCCGCTCTCTCTTGGATTTTTTTCCTGGTCTCCTCTCCGCTTGCCGGAGCCAACAGGATTCCCAGGATAAAGCCAGTAGCTGTTCCCAACAGGAACGATAGCGTGACTTCTAAAGCACCAGATGGTTTATCTGACATTTTTTTCCTCCTTGCGTTTTTTCATTTTCCGCCAACCCAGCCGGATCAATGGAAAAAGAAAAGGCCAGTATTTCGACGAAGGCCTCAAGATTTTCGTGGTCAGGAACCAGGCGAATTCAGAAATACTGATTGCTGTTTTTTTCGAGGCTTCGAGCAATTCGCCCACATCATCGATCTTTGCTTGGGCACGCAGACTCGTTTCTTTCAAGTTCTCGACGAGAGCTTTTGTCTCGACGAGAGTTAACTCTGCCTCTCGGGCTGTCTTGCGGAGCTGGATCAGGAAGATGACCAGGAAAGTGACGGCGACGACGACAGCGATGGTGATGACAAGAAATAAGAATTGGTTGAGGGTTAACGGCATTGTAATACATAGATAAAATAAAAACCCGATTTTGTCAAATGATAGAAAGGAGACGCGTTCTTGCTTTACTTCCAGAGAATTTTTTGAACGTTTCTAAGATCATGCTCATTGGCAATTCTTTCAAGGAGTCGGGGAAAATCTTCCTCCCTTCTGGATTCGATAGCCTCCTCCCATTCCCTGAGTGACGGTGAAGATTTAAAGTCATAGTCTTTTTTCAACAGCCGGTTGACACCTCGAAATGCCTGCCAGTGGGTGACCATCATGAGAGCCAGGACTCCAAAAAAGACATTGGGACCGGGCAGCAAAGCCGCCAGTCCGCTTATGGGAAGGAGAAGGGCCTCTCCTATGAGGAAAAATATGTGTCTCGTTCGCTGACGCTGCAGGTAGAAGAAGAAACGGTGCGTTATTTTATGTTCGTCACAGCGGCCAGAATGTAAAATCTCGATACACTTGTCCTTCGAATGGAGGACCTTTTCAAATGCCTGCTCCTGTACCAGAGTCCTCTGAGGCAGGAGCATGAGTTTCTGTCGGGCTTCATCCCAGATTTTTTTCCAGCGGGAAAATTTAACCTGAATTTTATGAACAGGTTCGGTAGAGAAATATCTGTATTTTTTGCGGTAGTCTTTCACAAAGAAAAAGCGCATTTTTACCTATTTTATCAATTCGCCGAGCTGGTGGGAACATCCTATCAGTTATTAATGGCGGAAGAAAGCAAATCCTGTACCGAAGGGCTGAATTTATCTCTGCTGGTTGAGCAGGTAGATGAAGAAGGGAGCGCCTACGATGGCAGTGATGATGCCTATCGGCAGCTCAGAGCCGTAGAGGATGGTTCTGGCGAGAAGATCACAAAACATCAGGAAAACGCCACCCGTGAAAGAGGAATAAATGAACAAATATCTATGGTCGGGACCGATGAGAATTCTGACCCAATGAGGGACGATCAATCCGACAAATCCGATGATCCCGCTGACGGATACGGAGGATGCGGCCAGAAGTGTGGAGACAGCCAGAAAAATTTTCCTTACCCGGTTCACCGGACACCCGAGAGACTGCGCCGTTTCATCTCCCAGTATGAGAAGATTCATATCTTTGGCATACCATTGGGAAACGAAGAAACTGAAGATGAGGTAGAAGGAAACAACCCGTATTTGGCTCCAATCAGAGAGCTGGAAGCTTCCAAGGAGCCAATAGACTGCCTGTTCGAAGGACTCTGATTTAAAAAAGATGAGAAACGATGTCAGGGAAGAAGCCAGGGCTCCGGCCGCGATTCCTGTGAGAAGAAGGGTTTCCACCTTGAAAATTCCTTTCTTCTGCGAGAGGAGATAAACCAAAGAGACGATGGCGAATCCCGATCCGAAAGCAAAAACACTCTGTAGCGAGAAGCCGAAGAGGGTGAAGTTAAGCCCTAGGAACAGTGCCAGGACTGCACCAAAGGAAGCTCCCGAAGAAACCCCCACCACGAAGGGGCCCGCCATGGGGTTTTGGAAGTAACCCTGCAGAATCGCTCCAGAAAGGGAGAGGCTTGCTCCGACCAAGAAAGCCAGCAGGGCACGGGAGAGCCGGAGTTGAATGAAGATCTTGGCATGAGTTTGATCCGAGTGGAAAAGGAAATCCAGAAGATCTATAAAACCTGTTTCGACCGATCCTTTCGTCATCGAAAGACAGAATCCAGCCAGCAGCAGGAGAAGAAGAACGAAGAGCAGCTGCAGCCTTTTTTTCTGAGGCCTCATCGGAAATTCCTGAAAAAATTCGGATGAAGAATTCGGGAAAGCTGTTCGAAGGCCCTGAAAATTCGAGGCCCCGGCCGGGTGACCAGATCCTCGTCGAGGTAATGGATATTTTTTCTCCTAACCGCTAGAGTGCTCTCGAGATGTGCCTCCTGGATGAACCATTTTTTAATCTCGGAAAAATTTTTCTGCGACTTGGTGATGATGACGATATGCTCAGGATTCTGATGTAAGATCTCTTCCAAGTTATAAGCGAGCCATGCTCTCGGTGTATCACCGGCGATGTTCAATCCTTTGGCCTTATTGACAAGATCATTCAGAAAGCTGTCTCTGCCACAGGTCCAGAGGCCCTTCCCGTGTATATTCACATAGACTCTGGGAATATATTGAACACTCGCTAAGCGATCGAGTACTCTTCTGTATTTTTTATTCAGTTCATCGATAAGAGAAGCAGCGGCCTTTTCTCTAAAGGTGATGCCTCCAATCCTCTGAATGAGAGAGAAAACGGACTCCAGGGTCGATCCCTGTTCCAAGACAAAGACAGAAAGCTGGAGGTCCTCGAGGCGGTGGATAAGCCTCAAAGGGTTGCCTCTGAAGGCTATGACGAGATCTGGATGGAGAGAGACCACTTTTTCCAGATCAGGATCTACCATTCCTCCAATTTTTTCCTTTTTCTGAGCCTGCCGGGGGTAATCGCAATAGCGTGTGACTCCGACAATATTCTTCTCCAGCCCAAGGGCAAAAAGTATCTCGGTGATGTTGGGGGCCAAGGAGACGATTCGTTGTGGCGGGTCGGTCAAAACATGAGGATGACCGAGATCATCGGTTATGACTCTTTCTTGACCTCTGGTGATGACAGCGGAATGTATCAGCACCAGGAAGAAAACAAAGATATTGTATCGATTCATCTGAATTCTGGCTTCTGGAACGTGAGGGAGACTTCGGGGAGACCCGAATGCAAGTGTTCCCTGATATCCACATCGGCCTGGAAGACCTCTCTAATGTTTTTTTTGGTGACAAGTTCCCTAGGATGTCCAAGAGAATGAATTTTGCCGTCTTTGAGGAAGAGAAGTCTCTGGCTGAAAGGAACCGCGAGGTTTATGTTGTGTTCGGCCGCGAGAATAGTTTTTCCCTTTTCTTCTTGAAGCCTTTTGAGTATGTGATAGATATCCATCTGGTAGCTGATATCGAGATGGGAACTGGGCTCATCGAGGAAAAGGAGGGGAGTATCTTGAGCCAAAGCTCTGGCGATGAAGACTCGTTGTCTTTCCCCGCCGCTGAGATGAGCGATTTTTTTCTTTCTTAAATGGGAGATTTCAGTCAGATCCATGATCTCCTGTATGAGATCCATATCCCCGGATGAAGCCCCCATGATTTTTCCTTGATGGACGTAGCGTCCCATAAGAACAATTTCTATCACAGTGAATGCGAACGAAGGAGTGAATAACTGCGGAACGCAGGCAATAAGTCTGGCGGTTTCTCGCGGCTTCAATGAGAAAAGATTTTTTCCATTGACCTTGACTTCTCCTGACACTCCGCTCAAAAGACCTTGAACAGCCTTAATAAGGGTACTTTTTCCGGATCCATTCCGGCCCAGGATGGACAGAAACTCTCCTTTGTTCAGTGAAAAAGTGATGTCATGAATGACATTTCCATTTCCATAGCCTGCACAAAGGTCTGAGACTTCCAAAATTGCCATAGCTTTACCTGAATGAATACGCTATCTATTCTTTTTCATTTGGTTCTCGCCTGTCAAGGGGGAGAAGACCGAGAAGCATCTTTATCTCCATGATGTGAGCATCTCCAAAGCCCTGATCGAAGAAGATACAGAGACGCCATCCGCAGCTCCTTGACTTTTGGATAGGAGAAATCTAATATTTAGAATTGAGCGTCCGTTAATCCTCCGCTTCATTTTCTGACAGAATCCTAACATTCAAGAGGTTGGAATAGAGGAAAAAAGAGAGGAATGTAAGGGGAGAAGGCAGGAGCGTTAGAGGCAGTCATGACCGACGAATACAACTTTGATCGAATCGAAAAAAAGTGGCAAAAGATATGGGACGAGAGGGAAACATTTGCTTTTTGTGAGGATCCGCAGAAGACAAAATATTATTGCTTGGAAATGTATCCCTATCCCTCGGGCCGTATCCATATGGGCCAGGTGCGCAATTATACGATTGGGGATGTGATCGCCCGCTATTGGATGATGAAGGGATTCAATGTCCTGCATCCTATAGGCTGGGATGCCTTGGGTATGCCTGCGGAGAACGCTGCCATAACCCAAGGAATCCATCCTCAAAAATGGACCCTCGATAATATCTCTCGTATGAAGTTGCAGCTAAAAAGACTTGGATTCAGCTATGATTGGTCCAGGGAAGTGAACACTTGCCTTCCCGAGTATTATAGGTGGAACCAATGGATTTTTCTGAAGATGTTTGACCGGGGCTTGGCCTACAGGAAAAAGAGTTGGGTCAATTGGTGTTCCTCCTGCCAAACCGTTTTGGCCAACGAACAGGTCATAGGAGAGAAGTGCTGGCGTTGTGATTCGGAGGTGAAGCAGAAAGAGATGGAACAATGGTTTTTGAGGATAACGGATTATGCAGAAGAACTTCTTTCGGGACACGGATTGCTGCAAAAATGGCCCGAACATGTCCTCCTGATGCAGAAGAATTGGATCGGGAAGAGTACAGGCGGACGCATCATCTTCCCCATCAAAGGGTCTGATAGGAGTATCGAGGTTTTTACGACTCGAGTAGACACAATATTCGGGGCAACCTTTATAGCCCTGTCTCCTGAACATCCTCTTGCCAAAGAGTTGGTCGCCGATTCCGACCGATGCGGGGAATTGACAGATTGGATTGAAAAGAGCACAAAAGAGCAGAGGCTTCGAAAGGATCCGGAAGAGATCGAGAAGGAGGGAATAGACACGGGCAAAAAGGCGGTTAACCCCTTCACGAAAGAGGAAATTCCCATTTGGGTTTCCAACTATGTCTTAATGGAATACGGCACAGGCGCCATAATGGCCGTACCTGCTCATGACCAGCGAGATTTTGAATTTGCCAAAAAATATTCTTTGCCTGTCAAGGTCGTCATCGTTCCTGAAGGAGAATCTCCTTCCGAGAAGCTGGAGGAAGCCTTTGTAGGAAAAGGAATGGTCGTGAATTCCGATGTTTTTTCCGGATTACCTTCCGATGAAGCTTCAGAACGGATGATAAAATTTGCTGAGGAAAAAGGGTTTGGACAGAAGAGCACGCTCTATCGACTTCGGGATTGGGGTGTTTCCCGCCAGCGGTACTGGGGTACTCCGATTCCTGTCATCTACTGCAAGACCTGTGGAATCGTTGGAGTTCCCTATGAAGAATTGCCGGTTACTCTTCCCCAAAATGTGGAATTTACCGGGGGGGAGGGTTCTCCGTTAGAGACCGCAAAATATTTTGTGCAAACGAAATGTCCCGAATGCGGAGAAGAGGCCCGCCGGGAGACCGATACCATGGACACATTTTTCGATTCATCCTGGTATCATTTTCGCTATTGTTCTCCCAAGGAGGAGAAGATGCCCTTCGACCCACAACCCGTGGATTACTGGCTGCCTGTGGATCTCTACATAGGAGGAGTTGAACACGCTATTCTCCATCTTATATATGCGCGATTTTTCTGTAAGCTTTTCAGAGATTTTGGACTGACCACAATCGATGAGCCTTTTCCGCGGCTTCTTGCCCAGGGAATGGTGACCAAGGACGGGGCCAAGATGTCCAAGTCAAAAGGAAATGTCGTGGATCCGGATGAAATGGTCAAAGAGTTTGGAGCCGATACCTTGAGACTGTTCATCCTTTTCGCTTCTCCGCCCGAGAAGGAGTTTGCTTGGAATGAGAAGGGGATTGAGGGGTGTTTCCGGTTTCTGAATCGGCTTTGGACATTTTTTCAGGAAAACGTGGATCTTTTTGAGGAAGAGAGTCCCTCTCCGGCTGCTGAGGAAAGCGGGAGGATTCGCCGGGTGAGGATAAAGATGCATCAAACGATCAGAAAGGTCACGGAAGATATCGAGAAAAGGTGCCATCTGAACACAGCTATCAGCACAATCATGGAATTCTTCAACATGATCAAAGCAGAAAGGGAGAGACTCAGGCAGAGCGAAGAAGGAAAGGGTTTATTGAGAAAGGCACTTGAAACGATCGCGCTTCTGCTTTCTGCTTTTGCTCCTCATATATGTGAAGAAATGTGGGAAAGAATGGGTCACAGAACGATTCTCGCACGATTCCCATGGCCTTTGTTTGACCCTCAATTGGCCAGGGAAGAGAAAGTGACCATCGTAGTACAAATTAACGGGAAGCTGAGAGAGAGATTCGAAGCAGATCGAGACACAGAGGAGGAGCAGATCAAGGCAAAGGCCCTAAGTCTGGACAGAGTCAAAGATATCATCGGTGAACGAAAAGTGAAAACCGTGATCTATGTGAAGAATAAGCTGATCAATATCGTTCTTTAGTTTCATGGGGTGTGCATGAAAAAATTCATCCTTCTCTTTACCGTATGTCTGGCCATCTTGGATTGTGGTTATCATCTTCGGGGGACCGGAAGTTCTCTCCCACCTCACGTCAAGGTCATCAACGTCCCTATGTTTGCCAACCAAACCACACGTTTTGAGCTGGATTTGAAGCTCACTCAGGAGGTCATCGATGAGATGGTTGCAAGAGGGAAAGTCGAGATTACTGGAAATGCGGATGCAGCCGATGCTTTACTGATCGGGGAGATTGTTGCCTTCCGAGCCACCCCCATCGCTTTTGGAGAGGAGGCGACTGCTGACCGTTATAGCATCACTGTGATTGCCAAAATCGTATTGAGAGACGTGGTTCAAAAAAAGGTTCTTTATTCCAATCCTTCATTCGTTTATCAGGGTGAATATGAGGTGCCTGAAGGATCTGATTTTGAATCGGTTGAGACCGAGGCCATCGACGAAATCGCTGAGAAATTCGCCAGGAGCCTGGTGGTAGCCATATTGGAGGGATTTTAGTGGGCGTGGACAGCTATCTCCTGAGAAAAGAGATGGATGAAAAGACTCTTCGTCCCTGTTATTTTTTTTATGGAGAGGAGCCCTTTCTTGCTGAAGAATTCGTCGGTGAGCTCAGGCAGACGCTTTTTTCCTTTGGTGATCAAGAGCAGAATATGGAGAAATTCGATTTGAGTGAACAATCCTGGATGGAGGTCTTGGATCTTGCTCGAACCATACCGTTTCTGTTTTCCTCATGGCGGATCATCGTGGTGAACATTCCGACAGGGCGGGGAGATAAGCTTACATCTATAGAGGGAAAAATTATCAAAGACTACTTTTCCTCTCCATCTTCTCACACAGTGCTTGTCGTCATTTATCCTGGAAAATTGAAGAGAGGAGCTCCTCTCTTCAGGCTTTTTTCCTCCCTCCCTTCCTCTTTGGTGTGGGTAAAGGAACTCAAGATCCTCAAGGATAGAGCCCTCTTCGAATGGATGGAGAGGAAGCTTTTGCATTTAGAGAAGGTTGCCAATAAAGATGCCATGGCCAGGCTGGCCGAATTGACGGGGAACAATCTTGCCCGGATAAGCCATGAGTTCGAAAAGGTCGCGGCATATGTTGGAGATAAGAAAATCATTGAATTGGATGATGTCAATTCTGTTTCCGGTTGGGTTAAGTCCTTTTATGAATGGGAGATCGTAGATAATCTGGAAAAGGCGGATTATGAGAAAGGTTTATTGGTTTTGGATAATCTTTTCAAAGAGGGAGTGCGGCCTGAATATGTTCTGGGAATAACAGCCAAATTTTTCCGGGACATTTTTCTCGCCAAACTCTGGCTGAAAGAGAAAGAAAAGGACAGGAAGGACATTTTCAGGGAGCTGAGACCTCACATCCAGGAGAGGTTCGGAAATTTTTATTCGACAAAATTCAGGGAATTCTTTGCCTTGGTGGATAAGATTTCGATGAGAACGTTGACTTTACTCCTGGCGAAACTGGAGGAGATAGACCTGAAAATCAAGACATCTGATCTCTCTGCCCAGACATTGCTGGAAGGCTTCCTTTTCCATTATTGTCAGTTGAGAAAGAATCCTCGGACTATTTTGGAGGTGAAGGATTGATCATTTCCAGTTGTTGGCTGATCCGGGATTTATACCTTCGGCCTGTGTTGGGATGAATGGTGCCCTTTTTTACTGATTTGTCGATTATGGAGAAAGTTAATGGGAGAAGCCTCTCTGCTTCTTCCTTATCTTTATTCTCGATAGCCGTCCGAATTTTTTTGATCTGTGTCTTCAGGATGGATTTGTTTCTCTTATTGACCGCCTTCCGGTAGAGGGATCTTCTCTCTTGGCGGATTGCTGACTTGTGCTGAGCCATTTTTTTCTCCTCGAATGAAGAAGTATGATAAGATATCTTCTGATTTAAGTCAACCATGACGGAGCAAAGGGAGCAGAACCGCAGACTCGTTCGATCCACTCTGGCCGTATCGGTGCCCACTTTTCTCAGCCGGATTTTTGGATTTATCCGGGATCTGATCCAGGCTTTTTATATGGGCACGGGAAGGGGTATGGATGCTTTCACTATTGCCTATATCATCCCCAATCTCTTGAGACGGCTGACTGGAGAAGGATCTATGACCGCGGCTTTTGTCCCGGTCTTCACACAGCAGAAGAAGGATAAGTCACGGGAGGAGCTCTGGAGATTTGCCCATATTTTCTTTTTCGATCTCACTCTAATCATGGCCGTGATCACCGTTCTTGGCATTATCTTTTGCCCTGTTCTTGTAAGAATCCTGTCCATCGGATTTAAAGATATAGCAGGGAAATGGGATTTAACCGTGGCTTTGACCCGCATCATGTTTCCGTATATTTTTCTTATCAGCCTGGCCGCTTTGGCCATGGCTATCCTGAATTCTTTCCATAAATTTTTCGTACCTGCCTTCACTCCGGTCCTTTTCAATCTTTCGATCATCACAGTGGCGGTGGTTTTTGCGGCCCGGGCGGAGGAACCTTCATTCGTGTTTGCAGCTGGAGTCGTGGTGGGAGGCGTCTTTCAACTGGCTTTCCAGGTACCCTTTTTGTGGCGTCAGGGAATGCGCTTCAAACCCATGCTTTCTTTCTCCCATCCAGCCGTTCGCAAGGTGGGGAAACTGATGATCCCAGGGATATTCGGGGCGGGTCTCTATCAGATCAACTTTGCCATAAGCCGCATGATCGCTTCGCTTCTCGAGGAAGGAAGCGTATCGGCACTCTATTACTCAGCCAGAGTCCAAGAGCTTACCCTCGGCTTGTTTTCCATTGCGCTCTCCATAGCCCTGCTTCCGACATTTTCTGATTTGGCAGCCAGCCAAGATGTTGACGGCATGAAAAGAACTCTCATTTACTCCTTTAGGCTGATCTTTTTTGTGACATTTCCTGCCACGGTCGGTCTGCTCATCCTGAGTCGCCCCATCATCCAAGTCCTTTTTGAAAGAGGTGAATTCGACGAAAGATCGACAGCTATGAGTGCTGCCTGTCTGTTTTTCTTTGCCATTAGCCTTCCTTTTATCTCCGGTGTGAGAATCATGGCCCCTGCTTTCTATTCCCTCAAGGACATCAAGACCCCTGTTTTGGTTGCCTCCTTTATCATGGTGGTGTATATTTCGCTTTCTCTCCTGCTGATGAATCCGCTTCGGGTAGGCGGCATCGCTTTGGCCCTATCCATCGCGTCTGCCTGTAATTTTGTTGTGCTTTTCTTCCTGTTAGAGAAAAAGATCGGAAAAATCGAAAAGAAAGAAATATTCACATCGGCTTTAAAATCCGCTATCTGTTCGGTTGCGATGGGATTGCTGGTATGGTATTTTATGAGATATTTTGATTTTGACCGTTTGGTCTTCATCCAGAGGCTCGGCGTTTTAGCCTCTGCAGTCACACTAGGCATTGTCGTCTATATTCTGTTGAACCTGCTGTTCGGCCACAGCGACCTAAAAAGTTTGAGAAATGTATTTTCCAGAGAAAACTTCCTTAGAAAATAAGGTATTCCGATGAAGGTCGTCCTGCAGAGAGTCAGAGAGGCTTCCGTATCTGTTCAGAATGAAGTCATTGGAAAGATCGGACAGGGTGTTTGCCTTCTTGTAGGATTTGATCGGGGAGACAGAGAGGAGGAAGCGCGGTATTTGGCCCAAAAGATCGCTGAATTGCGGATTTTTCCGGATGAACATGGAAAGATGAACAGATCTCTTCTAGATGTTCGGGGAGAAGTTCTCGCTGTTTCTCAATTCACACTGGCAGGTTCGTTGAAAAAGGGACGAAGACCCAGTTTTGAAAAAGCAGAGGAACCATCACGGGCTGAGCATTTGTTTCACTATTTTGTCGAACAGATCAGGAAGACGGGGTTGAATGTTGAAACAGGGGTTTTTGCTGCGTTGATGGACGTCCATCTCATAAATGAAGGGCCTGTGACATTTATCTTACAGGACAGAAAATCGCTCAGCTAGGCTTTGCAGCGCTGGCTTTCTGTAAGGCTTGCCGGGCCGCAGCTCTCACAAAAGCGCTGTCGTCTTCGGATAGCAAAGTCAAGAGTGAAAGGGCTTTTTTTCCTCCGATTTCCCCCAGAGCAAATGCCAACGTCCGGCGAACCTCTACATTTGGATCATCGACCAAGGGTTCCATATGCTTGACCGATGATGGATTTTTCCTTAATCCAAGGATTCTGAGACATCCGGTTTTGACATACCAGGGAGGCTTGTTGATCCTCTGATAGAGCTGTTTGAGGTCAAGCTTTTCCTTGCATGCCAGTTCCTTGACGATGAAATCCCTGATGTCCTCAGAGGGATCTTGGAGGGTCTGGATCAGCACCTCGTCTGCCCAAGCCACATTGGCGCTGGCAATATTCTTTAAGATTCTGAATCTTTCCTGTTTTTCTTTTGCGGCCTGAATCTTTTTTTGTGCAGATTGAGCTTGGGATTTTATCGGTGTTTTTTCTCCCTTGGTTTTTTTGGTGGCCGGCTCTAATTCAGGAAATAAATATCCACTCTTTTTGTCAGCCATGAAATCCGCTAACCCTCTCTGTACACTTGGGCGATCTATCTTCTAGACCATATCCAATATGTGGCCCATTTTTTCCTTTTTGGTTTTTAAATAATGGATGTTGGTTTTACAGGGGGGGATTTCGATTGGAATGCGATCAATGATCTCCAACCCATAGCCCGCGAGTCCGATAAATTTGCGCGGATTATTTGTGATCAGGCGCAGCTTGTTTACGCCCAGAGATACCAGGATCTGTGCTCCGATTCCGTAATCCCTTTGGTCAGGCTTGAATCCAAGCCGTTGGTTGGCCTCCACGGTATCGAGTCCTTTATCCTGCATAGCGTAGGCCTTTATCTTGTTGACCAGACCGAGGCCTCTTCCTTCCTGGTTAATGATATACAGGATCACGCCTTTCCCTTCTCTATTGACTATCTCCATGGATTTACGGAGCTGATCTCCACAATCACAGCGAGTCGATCCGAATGTATCTCCGGTCATACATTGGGAATGTGCTCTGACCAGGATGGGTTCATCTTTTTTGATTTCCCCTTTTACCAATGCGATGTGGTTTTCCCCGTGGATGGTGTCTGCGAAAACCATCAATCGGAAATTGCCGTTTTTTGTGGGAAGATCTACCTCCTCCACTTTTTTTACCAAACATTCGGTTTTCATCCGGTATTTGATGAGGTCGGCAATGGTGAGTATCTGGATGCCGTACGTTTGGGAAAACTCTTCGAGTTGAGGCATCCGGGCCATGGTTCCGTCTTCGTTCATAATTTCGCAGATGACTCCAGCTGGTTTCAGTCCTGCCAATTTTGCCAGATCTACGGCCGCTTCGGTTTGGCCGGCTCTTTCGAGCACGCCTCCGTCTTTTGCCTGAAGAGGGAAAATATGTCCGGGCCTGGCCAGATCCTTGGGTTTCGTCTCTGGATCGATGGCGGCGAGGACTGTTTTGGCTCGGTCGTGAGCGGAGATTCCAGTGGTCGTTCCTTTCTTTGCGTCGATCGAAACTGTGAAGGCCGTCTGGAAACTGGCCGTGTTATCTGCGACCATTAGAGGGAGATCGAGTTCTTCCAGCCTCTCATGGGTTAACGGAAGACAAATGAGACCGCGCCCGTGTTTCGCCATAAAATTGACGATGTCCGGTGTCACTTTTTCCGAGGCCACCATAAGGTCGCCTTCATTCTCCCGGTCTTCATCGTCGACGATGATAATGAGCCTTCCTTCTCTGACAGCTTTGATGGCTTGCTCGACCGAGATTTTTCCTCTGGGTTTTTCCATTTTTCAAGCCTGATATAGTCTCAGTACTTTTGCTTTGATACCCAATTATACACGTATTTTCCGATTATGTCACACTCGATGTTCACGGTATCTCCGCTTTTCAGATGGCCCAGGTTCGACTTATCAATGGTGATCGGAATCAGTTCTACCTCGAATGAGGCAGATTTGAGTTCCGCGATAGTCAGACTGACTCCGTTGACAGCCACAGAGCCCTTGGGAATGAAATAAGGTTTGAGTTCCTGAGGCAGAGAGATCGTGATCCTGTTTCCGGTTCCACGTTTTCGAATTTTCAACACCTTTCCGGTGGAGTCGATATGTCCTGAAACAAGGTGGCCGCTGAGAGGAGAGGAGAGCGTAAGGGAAAGTTCAAGGTTCAGACGGTCCCCTTTTCGCAGAGACCCCAAATTCGTACGGCTCAGGGTCTCTTTAGTGAGGTTGAAAAACAGTGAGTTCTTTTCTCTCCGGATCAGGCTCAGGCATACTCCATTGACCGCCAGGCTCTCGCCTCTATCCAATCGGCCGGACAAATCAGGAGCTTCGATCACCAGTTCCCGTTTTCCCAACCGGTATTCCCTAAAAATTCCTGTGTGATGGATGATTCCTGTAAACATCAAAGATATCCTTCCAGGATAATATCCTTGTCTACGGCATAGCAGTGCGGGTTTTTCAAATAAGGGGCGCGAGATAGGGAAGAGATGCCTTTTCCCTCGAAAAACGAGGGGGCCTCTTCACCTCCCACTAATTTGGGTGATAGGGTGATATAGATTTTATCAACAAGATTTTTCTCGAGCAGGGATGTGAGGAGAAGACTTCCTCCCTCGACCAAGACACTGGAAATTTCATTCTGACCTAACCAGGAAAGGACCTTTTTTAAACGGATTTTTCTGGACGGACCATCGGGAAACGAAACAATCTGAATCCCGGCTTTCTGCAGGGCTGTTGCTTTCGGTGAAGAGGATGGTTGATGGGTGAAGATCACGATTTTTCCTTTATTCAGAGTTTTGAGCACCTTTGCCCGGAGAGGGAAACGAAGTTTCGAATCGAGGATAATACGGGTGATCTGTTTGCCTCTCCAAAGAGGATGCCGGACAGTCAGCCGTGGATCATCACGGAGTAGAGTGTGGATTCCCACCATTAAGGCCTGGTGTTCTCCCCTCAGCAGATGGACATACTCCCTGGTCATCCGAGAGGTTATCCACTTGGAATCAAAGGTTTTGGTGGCCATTTTCCCATCAACGCTTGTGGCGACTTTTGCAGTTACGAAGGGAATTCGCTTCTGTATGTATTTGTTGTAAGCCTCGTTCAATCGGGCGTTCTTTTCTTCCAGAAGACCGCTTGAGACATCTATTCCTGCCTGTCTCATCCTCTTTACTCCCCTGGTGTAAACAAGGGGATTGGGATCCAGCGCAGATATGACAACCCGTTTTAAGCCAGCCTGAATCAGTCTGTCCACACAGGGCGGGGTTCTTCCCCAGTGGACGCAGGGCTCGAGGCTGATGTATGCTGTGCCGTTGCGGGCGTATGACCCTGCCTTTTGGAGAGCAATAATCTCGGCGTGAGGCCTGCCGGGCTTTTCATGGTATCCTGTCCCTACAATCATGTTCCCTTTGATAATTACGGCCCCCACATAAGGATTGGGACTGGCCCATCCTTTGGCTTTCTCCGCTAGGGCATAGGCCATTTCAAGGAATGCGGTGTCTTTGTGTGTATTCATGAAAGCAGAGCATTGACGAATTTTTCGGGTGAAAAGTCGAGAAGATCCTGGGCCCCCTCACCTACTCCTAGAAACTTTATGGGGAGTTTCAATTCATCCACTATGCTTATGGCACTTCCCCCTTTTGCCGTCCCGTCCAGCTTGGTCAGAAAAACGCCTGTCAGGCCGGAAAATTTAAGGAATTCCTTGGCCTGTATCAGCGCGTTTTGACCGATACTGGCATCCAGGACGAGCAGCACTTCATGGGGTGCGCCTTTGATTTCTTTTGAAATCACTCGTTTTATTTTTTCCAGCTCATTCATCAGGTTTATGTTTGTGTGAATCCTTCCAGCAGTGTCTACCATGAGGAAATCCTTGTGTTTTGACTTGAAGGAATGGATGGCATCGTAAACGACCGAAGCTGGATCTGCTCCGTACTGCCCTTTGACTACCGGGATATTCAACATTCTTCCCCAAATGGAGAGCTGTTCCTGTGCGGCCGCCCTGAAAGTATCGGCAGCAACCATGAGAATTGTGTGTCCTTTCTGCTCATATCGATAGGCGAGCTTGGCCAGGGAAGTCGTTTTTCCTCCTCCGTTGACGCCAACCATGACGACGACGCAGGGAGGGTGGTTCAAATCTGGATTGCTCGGCAATTTGGAGAGAATGGCTAATATTTCCTTTTCTAAAAGCTTCTTTATCACAAGGAAAGAGTCGGTTTTTTTGCTCTTTTCGCGGATGCGCTGGATGATTTTTTCAGATGTCTGGAGTCCGACATCCGAAAGGATCAAGGATTCCTCCAATTCGTCCAGGATCTCATCTCTTGTCTTCCCAGAGCTGAGCCATTCATCGAACCGGGTCTTGAAGTTTTCTCTAGTCCGGCTGAGTTTTTTTCTCAGGTCACCGATCATAGTTAATCCATTATATTTTCAGCCTCGGCCAAAGTCAATTCACCCTAGGCTCTCTGCTGAAAAGCGGGGGCTTCTTTCCGTTTTGTGTGGGCTGGCTCTGAGGCTCGCTCCGCTCGCTGCCTCCCCTGCCCGGACTTCGTCCTGCGGCCAAAAGGAAATACCCCCTTTGGAGTCTCCAACAGCGCTTCTCCAAACGCTGTCGTTCTTCGAGAGAATCCGGCAGAGCCGGACGATCACGGCTTTGGATATGCTGAGTTTCCGATCTCTTTTATTGACAAGGAGAGCGGCAAATTTTACAATCATTCCCTTTTTGAGAAATATGCAGCTTCAGAAGCAGCTAGCCTGAATGATTCAACCGACTAAAGGAAGTCCAACATGAGCGATACGATTTGGATTCTTAACGATATTGATAAGAAGGCATACCTTCTCTCTTCTGAGCTTGACATACCCGTTGAAGCCGCTCAGATTCTTGTCAATAGAGGAATCGATGAGATAGGGGAAGCCGACAGGTTTCTGCATGGGACATTTGGAGATCTTTATGATCCCTTTTTGATGGAGGGAATGAAAGAGGCTGTGGACAGGATCAGGAAGGCCATCGCCCGGAAAGAGAAGATCCTCATTTTTGGCGATTATGATGTAGATGGGATTCTTTCGGTTGTCTCGCTTTCTAAAGCCTTACAGACTTTGGGAGGAGAAGTTGATTTTTTTATCCCAGATCGATTGAAGGAGGGATATGGGCTCAAAGCAAAGCACATCGACCTTGTCATCCGAAGGCATGCAAATCTGGTGATAAGTGTGGACTGCGGAATCAAAGCCGTTGCATTCGTTGACAAGGCAAAACAGCATGGCATAGATGTTATCATTACCGATCATCATCAACCTGGATCCTGTCAGCCAGGGGCCCTTGCCGTTTTGAACCCCGCCCTCCCCGGTTCAGAATATCCCTACAAACGCTTAGCGGGAATAGGGGTTGTTTTCAAACTGATTCAAGCCCTCTTTGATGTCGAATCCAAATCGGCGCAACTGCCCCATTATCTCAAACTTGTAGCAATAGGCACGGTTGCAGACATTGTAGAGTTGAGGGATGAAAACAGAATTTTCGTCAAGTTCGGGTTAAAAGCCTTGGAAGACGTGGCAAATATAGGTCTAAAAAGTCTGATGGACAACTGTGGAATCAGGGGACGTGAAGTCTCTGTGGGGGATGTGGGTTTTCGAATCGGTCCTCGGATAAATGCGGCAGGACGAATGGGCATAACAGATCTGGCCGTACGCCTTTTCTTTTCTGATACTCCCCGGGAAGCAGAAGAGATCGTCAGACGATTAGACAGACTTAATTCCAGACGGCAGAGAGTGGAAGAAAGAGTTTTTTCTCAAGCGAAGAATCTCATTACGCGGAAAGGGCTGGACAAACGCTACAAACTTCTCTTGTTGGGATGTGAACAATGGCATAGGGGAGTCATAGGAATCGTGGCCTCTAAGATCAAAGAGGTCTTCTATCGACCGGTGATCCTCTTTGCCTACGAAGGCAGGAGGGCATATGGTTCAGGAAGAAGCATTCGTGATTTTTCCCTGATCGACTGCTTGGATAAAAATAAAGAAATGTTTCTCAGCCATGGCGGACACACTATGGCGGTTGGCTGTGAACTGCTCCAGGACAACATGGGGCCTTTGAAAAGGGCGGTCAATGCCTTTGTCGCGTCCAGGATAACGCAGGATCATCTAAAAAGAAAGCTTCACATAGATTCCAAGATTGATTTCGGAGATATCGACTTTCCTCTGCTGGAAATCCTCGCCCTGCTTTCACCATTTGGATTGGGAAACCCCAAGCCTTTATTCTTGACGGAAAAAGCCATTGTCGTGAGTGAACCCAAAAAAATCCAGGGCAAACACAGCAAATTCATCGTCAAGAAGAATGGAAGGATTTTTGAGGCCCTTGGTTGGGGCAGGGGGGAATGGGCTGAACGGATTTTCGCGGGAGACAGAGTCGATCTCGTCTATACTCTGCAAATGTCTGAATATCTGGGTGAAGAAAAACTCAATCTTTCTCTGGAAGATATCAGGCACTCCTAATAAAAGCCTTATGGTATAATTGAAGTCGATGGGCAGAGTGAAGTTTCAACTCAAGCATTTTTTCCGGACTGTCAGTGCAGTCCTGCTTTTGGCTGTTCTTATCGCCATCGCCGTAAGTTTTGTCACCCGGTCGAAAAGACAGGTGCGGTTTCCACAGGTCCCAAAAAAAATTGAGGAACAAAAAATCGACAAGAAAGAAAAGGCGGAACTGATTGAGTTCGAGAGAGAAAAGATTAAGTTCTTAGGAAAAGCCGACAGGCACTACATTGGAGAAGATGGGCTCTATCGGATGGAGGGAAATGTCGAGATCACTTTTTTCGATCGGAGCGAAGGCGAAGACATCTTCCTCCGAGGAGAGGAAATCGTACACGACCAGCAGTGGACACATTTTTGGCTGAAAGGACATGCGACGATTGCGTTCGAAGATCTTACCATCGAATCTTCGCTTCTAGAATATGATGCCCAGAAGAGATGTTTTTGGAGTGACAAAGGGATCCGGTTTTTTTCCCAAACGCTTTCGGGGACTGCCAAGGTATGCAGATATATATTGAAGGGAAAGAAGATCATTCTCCGCAGAGATGTCCATCTTGAGTTCAGGCCGAGCCAAGAAATGGATCATCCCCTTATTATAGAAACGAGATTTTTTGAATATTTCGTCGGGAAAGGGGAGGGAAAAGCAGAAGGAGGCGCAAAGCTTGTTCATGGGATGAGCCATGCCTCGGCCGGCCTTATCGAATTTGAGCTTTCCGCCAGCCGTGAACAGATTAAATCCATGCTCTTTCGAGAGGAGGTCAAGATTTCTCTTCGAGATGAATTTCCAAAAAGAGAACCGTTCTCCGATCAAGAGGCCATCCGCCTCTACAGCGACACATGTGAAATCGAGGCCGATGAGATCCATGCTCAAGGGTTTGTGGTTTTGCCCCAAATCCAGAAGCTCGAAGCCAGGGGGGGGAGTTCTTTCAAGTTCATCTCTGATTCTGGCAGCTCTACACACCTTGAAGGAGAAGAATTGAAATTTTCCCTGAATCAAGGAGGCAAACTGAAGGAATTGTCCGTTCGCGGCCAGGCGAGGATTACGGAGGACGATAAAAAGAGAGGATATCCCAGATACATAGAGGGCCAGGCTTTGAGCATCCAGGGGGATAGAAATGTTCTTGATGTCGAGGGCGAGGCGAATCTGAAGGCCAGGATACGGTCCCGGGATTCGGAGATCTCTGCACGGCACCTCCGACTTTTTCTCGAGAGCAACGATTTGGAATCCGTAGAAGACTCGGAAGTTGTTCTTTTTCCCAGGAATGATTCCGACCGGCCGATCGGTTTCTTTTCTAAAGAAAATCTTGTTTTCATCACAGCCGATGATGTGAGATATTCCGAGAATCAGAGACGTTTTGTATTTAGTGGAAAAGTGAGACTGTGGCAGGCCATAAAGATGGTGATGACCCAGGTGCTCAGTCTCGATGTAGAAAGAGGAGTCGTCAAAGCCCGGGGAGGAGTCCAGTCCGTTCTTCCTTATCAGCCAGCAGGAAGACAGGAAGAAGAGAAAATGAGTATAGAAGCCGAAGAAATGGAATTTGATCCAGAAAAAGATCACATCCTCTATAGAAACAAAGTTCTGCTTAAAGAAGAAAACGTGAATTTAAGAGCACAGCTCTTGCTTATTGCCTTAGATAAAGAATCCGGAAAAATAGTGACCGTAACCGCTCAGAAAGAAGTGGAGATCGTCCAGGGCAGTTATGAGGGGAGGGGTGATGAGGCTCAATATGATATAAGAAATGAAGTTCTCACCGTTGTCGGAAATCCGGTGCTTATCGATAAGGATAAGGGAAGAATAGAGGGAAGCAAATTGACTTTTTATATGGCCGATGGTAGAATCGTCGTTGAAAATAAGGATAGTGAAAGATCAGAAACAGTCATAAAATCGTGAAAGATGAAAAGTTGTTTGGAAGCGGTTGGATTGCAGAAAAGCTACCACAGAAAGAAAGTGGTCGACAATGTGTCGATCAAGATTGAAAAAGGTGAAGTTGTTGGACTTTTAGGTCCGAACGGAGCGGGGAAAACCACCTGCTTTTCACTCATTCTCGGTCTCATTCCACAAGAAGGTGGGCGGATTTATTTGGACAGTGATGACATCACGGGATTGCCTATGTACATACGAGCGAGAAAAGGATTGTGTCTTCTTCCTCAAGAACCTTCAGCATTTCGAAAACTCAGTGTGGAAGACAATCTCATATCCATTGCAGAAAATGTCTCCGGGAATCCTTCAGAAGGGGATGACCGGCTGAACAATGTACTCAAGGAACTTGGTCTGGCAAAGTTAAGCAACGTCAAAGCCTACACCCTATCAGGAGGGGAAAGAAGGAGGCTAGAAATTGCGCGTGCACTCATCACCAGTCCCGAGTACATGCTTTTGGACGAACCTTTCACGGGTATAGACCCCATAGCCATCTTAGACCTCCAAGATGTCATACTTTCTCTAAAGGAAAAGGGAATCGGAGTATTGATTACCGATCATAATGTAAGAGAAACTCTGAAGATTACCGATCGTGCCTATATAATAGATAGAGGTGAAATTTTGGCTCATGGGACTCCCTCCCAGCTCGTTTCTTCTGATGAGGTGAGAAGGACATATTTAGGAGAGGAGTTCGATCTTGAATCATAGAGGAGACTAAGAGGGCGAGCAGATGGCCTTAAAGCAGCAACTCCATCAGAAACAGGTTCAGAAGCTCATTCTTGCCCCTGCCCTACAGCAGGCCATAAAACTTTTGCCTCTGACAAACCTGGAGCTTATAGAAATCATAGATACAGAACTCTCTCAAAACCCGATGCTCGAAATTGAAGAAGAGACAGCCGAGGGGAAAACCGAAGAAGAGGCTGCAAAGACTGACAGAGAGGAGGGAGACAAGAGGCTCGAAGAAGGAAGAGGAGAGAACGAAGAGGATGTCTTTAATGATTCGCAGGAGAAAGAGGAGTATCAAGAGATAGAGGCGTATTTTCAGCAGTATTTTGATGAAGGCTTCCGTTCCCTGTCTTTAGAAAAAAAAGAGACTGTGCCGCTGGAAAATATCGTTTCCAAGAGTCCTTCTCTTTGGGATCACCTCGAATGGCAGGCCAACCTGACGTTCTTCGATGAAGAAGAAAAAGAGATCGCTGCGAATATCATCGGAAACATCAACGAGGATGGCTATCTTGTGGCATCCATCCAGGAAATCGCGACGTCCTTGAATACGTCAGAAGAGAAAGTCAATCAAATAAGAGAGAAGATTAAAAAATTCGATCCGGTAGGAGTTGGGAGTCTTTCTGTTCAGGAGGCGCTCTTGACTCAGATGGATTATTTTGAAATAGAGGATGAAATCACACGACAGATCGTCAGTCAATATCTTTTTTTACTGGAAAAATCTGATTTTTCTCAGATGGCCAAGGAATTGGGAATTCCGCTGGAAGAAATCAAGCCCCATATCGAGGCCATAAAAGAATTGGATCCCACTCCCGGAAGGAAATACGGCCAGGAAAAGACCACTTATGTGGTCCCTGACATCATAGTATCCAAGGAAGGGGACGATTATAAAGTCAATCTCAACGACGAAGGCCTTCCCCGGCTGAGAGTGAACTCTTTTTACAAGAAGATGTTGTCCAAGGCAGCCAAAGAAAATCCGGATGCCTATCGGTTTTTGAAAGACAAGATGAAAAAGGCTTTCTGGTTCCTTAGAAGCCTGGATCAGAGAGATCAGACAATCTACAAGGTTGCGAAATACATAACGGACAAACAAAGGGATTTCATAGATAAGGGAATCGAATACATCAAACCGTTGACTTTGATCGAATTGGCCCAAGAAATAGGCGTTCATGAGTCGACAGTAGGACGAGTGGTGGCCAACAAATACATAATGACTCCCAGAGGGGTTTATTCTCTCAAATATTTTTTTCACAAGTCTCTTTCCGGTGAATTTGGAGAGGAGATTTCTTCGCTGAGAGTGAAGGAGAGAATCAAGAAGCTTGTTGAAAGCGAAGACAGAGACAGCCCTCTGAGTGACATTGAAATTGGAGATATTTTGGCGAAAGAAAATTTTAGAATTGCCCGTCGGACAGTGGCAAAATACAGGAAGCAACTCAAAATTCCACCATCTCATATAAGAAAACGAAAATATTGGATGGAGGAGAGCTGATGAAAATAAACTATACAGCTCGTCACACACAGTTGAATCCGGATATAAGAAGATACTGTGAAAAGAGGATCAAAGCACTGGAAAAGATTGTCGGACATCCCATTGAGGCGGACGTGCTTTTATCTGTGGAAAAGTACAGACAAAAGGTGGAAATCAATCTCAAGACCAAGATGGCGACCTTGAATTCGGTTGAAGAGACCCACGATATGTTCAGCTCTCTGGTTGGCGCAATCGATCATCTCGAAAAAAGGGTAAAGAGAGAACGGGAGAAGCTCAGAGAAAGGAAGCGAAGAAGGGTCAAGGGATCCAAAATGTTTTCTTCTGAGAGAGAAGCCGAGGCAAGACCAAAAAAAGTGGTCAGGAGTCAAGGTTACAGCATGAAGCCGATGTCTCTCGAGGAGGCCATTGTTCAGTTGGAAACTAGGAAGGAAGAGGTCTTTCTGTTCCGGACCTTAGAGGAGGAACATTGGGCTGTCCTCTACAGGCGTAAAGACGGCAATTACGGTTTGGTGGAACCCCTTTAATAAATGATAGAGAGATAGAATTGAAAATAAGCAATCTCTTGATGCAGGATATGGTCCTTTTAGAACTTCAGTCAGAAAGCAGGGAAGAGGTGTTGAAGGAGATGGTGGGTTTCCTGAAAAAGAAAAACAAGATCACAAAAGAAAAGGACCTGTTCGAGAAACTGATACAACGGGAAAAACTGGGAAGTACAGCCATCGGTGATGGGGTGGCCATCCCTCACTGTAAAATCAAAGCTGTGAAAGATCCCATCCTTTTTCTCGCTGTGTCTAAAAAAGGTGTCAACTTTTATTCCGCCGATAACAAACCGTCCTTTGTGTTTTTCTTGGTCGTTTCTTCCCCCGATAATCCGAGTTTAAACCTCCAAATCCTAGCTGCCATAGCCCATCTGGTGCGAAAGGCCAATTCTCTTCTGAAGAAAATGTTGGATTCCAAAAACGTCGCCGAAATTTTGGAGATCATCCAGGAAGAAGAAGAGAAAATAAATGAATGAAAGAAGAGAGAATTCTCTTCGAGTCGAAGACTTCTTCCGGAAGGCCAAGGTTATCATGGAGCTCCGTCCTGCCGCTGGAAAAATAGGATTTTCAAGGAGAATCGACTCTTCATCACCCCAGGGCCGTTCGCAGCCGATCCAAGTTTGGGGAAAACAGGAAATCAAGCGGATAGGGCAGCTTTCTCCCGAGAATATGAAAAACTGCATAAAGAAAAGGCTGCGAAAGGTGTGGTGTGTCATTCTCTCTGAAGGATCAACTGCGCCGGAGATGCTCAGAGAACGTGCCAGAGAACAAAAGGTGGCCTTATTTGTAACGGATCTTTCAAAAAAACTGTGCAGAGAAAAGTTGAAAGAACTCTTGCCGACATTTATGCCGGCACAGAAGACCTTGTCCGGCGGCCTGCTCCAAATATTCGGAATAGGCCTGCTCATATTAGGGGATAGCGGGGTAGGCAAAAGCGAGAGCGCTTTGGAGCTCGTTTCGAGAGGCCATCGGTTCGTATGCGATGATGTAGTGGGAGTCCGCATAAATGAAAGGGGGGAGATCGTGGGATCGGCCGTCCCCCTCTCCCGTAATTTTATGGAAATAAGAGGACTGGGAATCATAAATATAAAAAAAATATATGGTGCAGATTCCATTTGTTCTCAGGCGAAGATCGATCTTGTCGTTGAACTCAAACGGTGGGAAGAAGGGAAAGAGTACGATAGATTGGGACTCAAATTCCCGGAAAGCCACGATATTCTGGGAAGGACTGTTCCCAAAATTTCCATACCGGTAGCACCGGGGAGAAACATAGCCACCCTTATCGAGGTGGCCTGTAAAGTCTTCCTTTTGAAAAAAAAGGGGTACCTTGCTGCTGAGGATATCTCAAAAAAACTGGAGCATGTGCTTACCCTTCGATAAAAGATGAAGTCAAACCGAAAGCGAGACATCCGATTTTTGATCATCACCGGCTTGTCTGGTTCAGGAAAAACCGTAGTCAGCAGGTTTCTGGAGGATTTTGGCTATTATTGTATCGATAACCTCCCTTCAAAACTCATCCCTATATTTGTGGACCTTTGGAAACGAAAAGAAGTCGAAATCGAGAAAGTTGCACTGGTGGTGGACATAAGAGAGGCTGGATTCTCAACGGAGTTTCCTGAGGTTTTGGAGTCCATAGAGAAAGAAGTCCAACCCTATTTAATATTTCTGGAAGCCTCCGATGAAGTTCTGTATAAGAGATTCAGTGAAAGCCGGAGGCCGCATCCCTTAGCTGGAACAAAATCCTTGCGGGAAGGTATCGCCTTGGAAAGGAAGAGGCTGGCTGAGATCAAGAAACTCGCAGACGAAGTTTTCGACACGTCATCGACCAATATTGTCGAGCTGAGGAACATATTAACCACCAAGCTGCTTAGAAGAAAAGGATTGGAGCTTAGAGTTGCTGTGGTGAGTTTTGGCTATAAATATGGAATTCCACTCGATTCCGATCTCGTTTTTGATACCCGGTTTTTGCCCAATCCTCATTATATCGATAGTTTGAGAGACAAGACCGGGAGAAGCAAGAAGGTAAAAGAGTATGTCCTTCAGGCTAAAGAAACACAGGCTTTCTTGTTAAGACTCATCAGATTTATCGATTACCTCATTCCGAGATTCGAGGAAGAGGGGAAAAGCTATTTGACCATAGCCATAGGCTGTACCGGAGGAAAACACAGGTCCGTCGTTCTTGCAGAACAATTGAGAGATCACATCAGGAACCGTGAATACAGTGTCAAGGTTAATCACAGAGACATTCACAAGTAAATCTCCTTCCCTGCGCCCGACTTCAGACTCAAGAAAAAGTTTAAGAATATTACCAAATCGTGATAGAATTTTGTAAAATATAAAGCGTCTTGTTTGAAACGAAGTCCGGTATAAGAGAGCCTTTGAAAGAGGACACACAGAGGTACCGTAAAATCAAGGATATGTGCGGACAATCCTGTACGAACAGGCAAAGAACAGAAAACGGAGCATAACGAAGCATGATCGGCGGAATCATCGTTTCACACGGTAAATTAGCTGAAGAACTCCTCAATGCTCTTACCATAATTTTGGGTGAAGTTGTGAATATCGAGGCGATATCCATTGGATGGTACGACGACGTCGAGGACTCGAAGCGCAAGATCAATCAATCATTGAAAAGGGTCGACCAGAAAAACGGCGTGCTTGTTTTTACAGATATGTTTGGAGGTACTCCCTCCAATCTAAGTTTTAGCTTCTTGAAAGGCGATACAATAGAAATTATAACCGGAGTCAACCTCCCTATGCTCATAAAGTTCGTCTCGCTCCAGAGAAGCAACAATCTTAAGGATGTAGCGAAGAGAGTGGTCGAACAGGGGAAAAAGAATATTCATCTTGCCAGTGCCCTATTGAATTCCAAACATTGACTTAAAGGATCTTCCCGAGACCATGGTAGAGAAAGACGCTACGATCATAAATAAACTGGGACTGCATGCGAGGGCTGCAGCCAGGTTCGTAAAGATCGCGAACCGATATGAATCCTCGGTTGAGATAGAAAAAGATGGTGTGGTGATCGATGGTAAGAGCATTTTAGGTATTTTGACTTTGGCTGCGGTACAGGGGACCAAGATCAAATTGAGAGTTTCGGGCAAGGATGAAAAGGCGTCACTCAATGCTCTGGTCAAGTTGATTGAGAACAAATTCGAAGAGGAAGAATAGCATAAGATGGATTATGTAAGGTTAAGAGGAGTGGGCGTTTCACCAGGAATAGCTGTGGGAGAAGTGCAGCTGACAGAAAAAGTGGTTTTTACCACCAGAAAAGAAACCATAAATTCGGATCAGGTGAATGAAGAGTTGAAACGGTTGAAACGTGCGATAAAGCTCACGAGAGCACAGCTCGTGGAGATCAAAAAAGATATAAAGAATAAAATCGGGGAGGAGCATTCCTTTATTTTTGAAGCGCATCTGCTCATTTTGGAGGATAAATCTCTTCTTTCGAGCCTCGAGAAATCCATCAGGAAGGAAAGAACCCGGGCAGAGTGGTCCATCTCTCGCGTCCATGAAAAATACCAAAAGATTTTCGAGTCTTTCGATGACGAATATCTCATGCAGCGAAAGTATGACGTATCTGATGTGCTTTCCAGGATCTACAGGAATTTGGAACCTGCAGATAAGCGGAAGAAGGAAGACGGAAAGAATAAAATCATTGTGGCGCATGAACTTCTTCCATCTGAAGCGGCCCTAAGGCTCAGCAAAGGAAATGTTCTTGCAGTTGCTCTTGATATGGGCGGACAGACATCTCATACAGCGATCTTAGCAAGGTCTTTGAACATTCCGGCGGTGGTAGGTTTACGGAACATATCGCAGAGAGTAAAAAACGGGGATGTTCTAGTCGTGGATGGGACAGATGGCGAAGTCCTGATCAATCCGCCTCATGCCATTAAAAAAGAGTTTGCCAGCAAAAAACAAAAATACGATGATTACAGAAAGGAACTCAGGAAGATTGCCAAGCTGAGTTCAAAAACCCTGGACAGACACACCTTTTCTCCTCTTGCGAACATCGAGCTTCCCGGAGAGGTAGAAATGGCGTTCTCCATGGGAGCCGAGGGGATAGGACTCTTCAGGTCGGAATTCATCTTCCTTCAGAGCACTTCTCTTCCTTCGGAAGAGGACCATTTCGAGATTTATTCTCAGATTGCTGAGAATGCCTATCCCTCTCCCGTTTATATCCGGACTGTTGATGTGGGAGGAGAGAAAAATTTGCCTCAGTTCAAGATAGAAAAAGAGCCCAACCCTGCACTCGGGCTGAGAGCGATTCGTTTCTCTCTACGAGACCGAGAGCTCTTCAAGATTCAGTTGAGGGCAGTGTTGAGGGCAAGTGTTCAAAAGAATGTCAAGGTCCTGATCCCCATGATCACCGAACTCGAAGAGATTGAAGAAGTGAAAATGCTCTTTTTTTCGGTCAAAGAGGAGCTCAAAGAAAAGAAAATTCCTTTCGATGAGGACATTGAGCTGGGAGTAATGATAGAGGTTCCTGCCGCCGCAGCTCTGACTGATATATTGGTCAAGGAAGTGGATTATATCAGTATCGGGACCAATGATCTCATCCAATACTATTTAGCCGTAGACCGGTCGAATGAGCTGGTCTCCTACCTTTTCAAGCCACTCCATCCGTCTGTATTGAGGGTTATCAAATTTATCATCGAAACAGCCCAGAGAGAGAAGAAGGAAGTTACCGTCTGCGGAGAGATGGCTGCCGATCCTCTTTCGGCTATTGTGCTTCTTGGACTCGGATTGCGAAAGTTCAGCATGAACCCTATTTTTATTCCACGGATAAAAAATGTCCTGCGTTCGATAGAGTACAAGACGGCTGAAGATGTTGTCCAAGAGGCATTGACGTTGAAGACATCTCAGCAAATTGAAGAATGCATCATTGAAAGAATTCTTTTCAGGCACCCCAAAGCCTTTCTAATGGGTTGACCCCCCCTCAAGGCTCAGGTGAGATTTTCCTGTTCCTGGGGATTTTCAAATATGTCACCCAGGAGCGCAAGAAGTTCATTGGTGTTGATCGGCTTCTCGATAAAAAAATCGGCTCCGCATTCCTTGGCTTCGAATTTAAAGGTCGTTCCTTTGTAGACAGCGGTCATGAGTATGACCTTGGTTTGAGCGAGATCGGGATCCTGTTTGATCATCTTGCAGAGCTCGAGGCCATGTGTCTTGGGAATCAGCATGTCGCTGATCACTGCATCCGGGCGCTCTTCTTTTATGAGTTCTAATCCTTGCGATCCGTCCTGGGCACTGAGAACCTGATATTTATGGCGGGAAAGAATCATTTCGAGCATGGTGAGAGTGACTCGGTCATCGTCTATAATGAGTATCTTTCTTTTCACCTATTTCCTTCCATAAATATCCTTAATGCGGATGATATCCGATTCATCCGGTTTACCGATCCATATCTCCATGATTCGGGCAGGTTTTGAACCCAGGCAGCGGACTCGGTGTGGTACCTTGCGGGATATGAATATTTCCTCATTCTCGCTTGGCTTCCACACCCGGTTTCCTGCTGTAACCTCCAGACCTTCATCCAGGATGAACCAGAACTCACTCCGTTTGGAATGATATTGAAGAGATAAGGCCTCTCCGGGTTGAACCGTTATTATCTTGATGCTGCTGGCCAGGGCTGCGGGAAATGAACGAAATTTTCCCCAGGGCCTGATGTCTTCGTAAATCGCTTTTTTAAAGCGTTCCGTTTCTTTTTTTTCGTCAGATAAATTTGACAAATTTTACCTTTGTGTAGACAGCCATCCAGAATGAGATAGAAAGCATAAGAAATGGCTCTGAAGGGTTCTTTCCACTCTGAACACCGGCCTCAGAGCTGGGTTCGGCTAAAAAGGAACCTCGTCATCCTCCTCACTCTCAGTATTTGGCACAGAGCTCTCTTCTGAAGGGAATTCAGAGGATCTGGATTCGGTGAATGTTTCTTCCTCTCTTTCTACATCATCTTTTCTGCCGAGAAGGATGATGTTCTGTGCTTCGATCTCTGTGGCATATCTTTTGCTGCCCTCTCGATCCTGCCAGCTGCGTGTCCTCAATTTTCCTTCCAGATAGATTTGCTTTCCTTGAGTGAGGAACTTCTCACAGAATTCTGCCAGTTTTCCCCATGCGACGATACGATGCCATTCTGCGCGTATGTCGCTCTCGTTGGTGCTGGGCTTGTAGAACCGTTCGTTGGTTGCCAAGGTGAATCGGGCTACAGCCCTATCTGTTTGAGGAAGATATCTCAGCTCCGGATTTCTTCCCAATCTTCCGATAAGGATGACTTTATTCAGGCTATTGATATCTCTCATATGTTATGATGTCAATTCTTTGATTTTCTGTTGGGCGATCTTTGTTTCTTCTTCCAGAGGATACTTGCTGACCAAGAGCTTGAAGACAGCCAAAGCTTCGGCCTTTCTATCCAGGTTCACCAGACTTATCCCCTTTTTAAGATAAGCAGCGGGAATTTTGTCTCCAAGAGGAAAAGTGAGTATCAATTCGTTGAACCGATCGATGGCTTTTTCATATTCTTCTTGGCTGAAATGACATTCGCCTATCCAGTAGAGCGCGTTGTCGGCAAAGGGACTTTGAGCGAAATGGTCTACGTAGATTTTGAAGCCATCGATGGCAAGCTGGAAATTTCCTTTTAAATAGTCCGCATAAGCCATGTTGTAGATTTCCTGAGGAGAAAGGTTCGGGGGAAGGGGTGATTTCTGCATTTCCTCCGATTCTTCAGCCATCTGTATTTCCTCTCCAGGTTTTTTTTCGGGCGGCGGCTCCTGAGCCTCCTCCTGTTCCTCATCTGATTCAGAGGTTTGCAGTTCCCGTTGAAGAACAGGGAGGGAGGATTCTTTAATGTCTATGAGATCTTCTGAAAACCGGGAGAGCTGCAGGCTGATCGCATCCAGTTTTTCGAGCAAAACCTGATATTGGGCAGGTAATTTTTTCTGGTCTTCTCGAAGACTCGCTTGCTGGGTTTGAAGCTGTCCGATCAGAGAGAGAAGCTCTCCCATCTGCTGCTTTATGGTGTTGATATTCTCTTGATTTCTCCCTATTTTCTTGTCCAGTTCGAGGACCTGTTGTTTAAGCGTTTGAACGTCCTTATAGATCAATTCATAAGCTTTTTTTTCTTTATCTGTCCCGCAAAGCAGCGCAGGGATCAGAAGGAAAAGACCTATCCTTAAAGAATGTCTCTTGATCATATATGACTTGCTGTTACTTGGCTATGATGGTGAATTCTGCGCGTCTGTTTTTCGCCCAGGCCGCTTCGTTATGCCCCGGATCGAGGGATTGGCTTTTTCCGTACGAGATGGTTTTCATCCTGCTGGGAGAGAGTCCGAGAGAAACCAGGTAGTCAAAGGTGCTCTTTGCCCTTTTTTCTCCCAATGCAAGGTTGTATTCCTCTGTTCCCCTCTCATCGCAATGGCCTTCGATCAAGACTTGGACGGAATCCCATTTTTTGAGCCAGGCTGCATTCTGCTCGAGAACAGGTTTGGCATCATCCCTGATGAAGTACCTGTCAAAGTCGAAGTGAATCATCTGGAGAGGTGCTTCCTGATTGATCTCTTCCAGAGATTTGCGCATGAAGATTTCCTCTTCTGTCAGTTCCGGCTCTTTGGGAGGAGTGGGTTCTTCAACCTGTTCAGCCTGGGGTTGTTCTTTGACCTGCGGGGGTGGCGGGGGAGGCGTCTCTTCGACTTTTTTCGCACAGGAGAGCATGAAACCAAAGACCAGTACACAAGCCAGCGATAGGATTAGGATTTTTTTCATTTGACCTCCTTTGAAGGATATTCCTTCCTGGTTTATTGAACCTTGCGCCTTTGTTATACAATCAAACATATCTTCTGTCAACAGGGTCATCGCGAATTATCGAAAAAAGTCCTCTCTCGGTATTTCGTTCTTATTGACGGGACCAATCGGGCAGTTTGTTTTCTCCTTTCGATGTGAGCCTTTGAAGATTTCTCCCGTCATAATCTATGCTGTAGAGCTGTACGGTTCCATGGAGATTCGAGGAGAAGATCAGGTGCCGGCCGTCGGGGGACCAGCACGGAGATTCGTTGCGCGCGTTGCCTTCGGTAAGTTTGATGATTTGTTTTGTGCGGAGATTCAAAACATAAAGGTCAAAGATCTGGTCGACTCGAGAAACATAGGCGATCCTGTCTCCTGTGGGCGCCCACGCAGCAGCATCGTGGTAGGTGCCCCCAAAACTGACCCGGGTGACATTGGACCCTTCGGCATCCATGATATAAATCTGAGGGGTTCCACCGCGGTCCGAGGTGAAGGCAATCTGCCGGCTGGTAGGTGACCACGTCGGAGCGGTATCGGTGGCCTTGTTGAAGGTCACTCTCCGGACACCTTTTCCTTCACTGGTGCATAAGTAGATCTCCGAATTTCCTCCTTCTTCTTGGGAACAAAAGGCCAGTCTTCTTCCGTCAGGAGAAAAAGCCGGGGCAAAACTCGTTCCCCTGCTGGTGACTTCGAGCCGTATTCCCTCATAGACTTTGAGCAGATACAGGATGGCATTGGCTCCCTGGTACGAAGTATAGGCGATGGTCCTTCCGTCGGGCGACCAGGCCGGCATATAATCGATGACTCTGTTGAAGGTCAGGCGGGTTTGGTTATGCCCATCGTAATCCATCATGTAGAGCTCCCAGTTGCCGTCACGGTTGGAGGTGAAAACGATTTTCGAAGTGAAAAACGGCTGTTCTCCCCACATGCGCAGGAGTTCGTCGGCCATTTTGTGAGCGGCAAGACGAAGGAGGGACCGGTCAGCCTGATAACGTTTTCCGAATATCCCCCGTCCAGCCTTCACGTCGTAGACTTTGCCCTCGAAGACAACTTCTTCTCCATCACCGTCTGAGATCTCACCAACGAAAAGGATTTTGGCTTGTATGGTTTCCCAATCCTTGAAGTATATCTTTTCCGGATTTAATGGACGGATATAGCTGTAGTAGCTTTTAGGAAGTTCCTGAAAGATGCGGCTGTATTTCAGATCAGAAGCCAGAGTTTGATGGAGGATTTCGGCAGCTTCTTGGGTTTTCGGTGAAGACTCATGGACGGCGAAGGGCGGTATGGCCAAAGGGATGGCCGGCATTCCTTCCTTGATGCTCAGGTAGACTTCCTGCTGTGCGGACAGGAGGAGGACCAGGAAAAGCAAAAGAATTCCGTAAAAAAAAATTCCCGTTTTTCTCATTTTTTATGCTCGAATCTGAGATGTATGGCCAGATACTCCTCATCGTATTCGTAGGGAAGAGGAGGAAAGGGGGCAGCGGATTGGATGGCACGGACGGCCGCCATATCGAGAGCACGAATTCCGCTTTTCTCCTCGATCTCCACTACCGAGATCTTGCCATCTTTATAGATCTTGAAATAGACCGTGGTGAACCGTTCCTCGGATGTTCCTGAACTGAGCTGGGATTTGAGCCAGTTGCTCGAGATCCGGTCCAAAAGCAGCTCCAGATAATAGGTGTAAGGAAAATTTGAAAGCCCGATCTGGGAAGAAAATTCAGAGCCAAAACCTAATCCGCCTCCAGAGCCCGGACCCACACCGAGGCTTACTCCCGATCCAGACTCTGTCCCTTCTTCAGTGCCGGACTCGGTGCCTCCGGATGGTTTCTTCGCCGGGGGCTCCTGCTTTCGGATGGCCGCTTTTTTCTCTGCTGGCTGCGTCCTCTCTCTCTTGGGCTTTTCCACTGGATGTCTGAGGGTGGAAAGGTTTTGTTCCTCGAGTTTGGGCGGAGTGGTGAGATCTCTTAAGGTTTCTCTGGCCGGGACCTGGGTTTCAGCGAGCTCCTCGCTTGTTTGCTCGGCAGGAGGGGAGCTTCTTCTTGCGGCTCCTCCACCTGAAGAACCTCCTCCGCCCCCAAAGGAGATAAAATTCACGTAATGGACCATCCTTTTGCGTCTGAAGTCGGGCAGTTTTGGTGAGAGAAGGATCAGGAGGAAGAGGATGATATGGGCGGTAAGAGAAATGTATACAAATCTTTTGAACACCGGGTTGTCTCTGATAAAAGATACCATTTTACCGCTTCTTCTCCGGTTCGGGCGGTTCCGTCAACAGCCCGATAACTTCCACCCCAACCTTCTTCGCGATGTCCATGATCTGGATGATATAGCCATAGTCTAGATTTTCGTCAGCTTGAATGAAAATGACCTTTTTATCTTTTCTGAAAAAATACTGCCTCAATCTGGTTTCTAAGAGAAAGATGTTCGTCGGCTGGCCTTCTACGTGGATGTACCTATCCGGCGTTACCGTCAGGGTCAAACCCTCTTCCGCAGGGGCGGACTGGGTTTCTGCCTGGGGAAGGTTTACGCCGATTCCCATCTTCAGCATCGGAGCCGTGACCATGAAGATGACCAGAAGGACAAGCATGACATCCACCAGGGGGGTCACGTTGATTTCAGACAGGGACGAGCCTACCTCTCTCTTGGTAATGGAGCGAAATTTAAACGCCATAAAGCCTCTCTGTGATTCCGAGAAATTCGATAGAAAAATCTTCCATATCTGTGATGATCTCTTTGATGCGGTGAAGATAGTGGTTGTAGGCGATGACTGCGGGGATGGCGGCGAAAAGTCCGAGTGCAGTGGCGATCAGAGCTTCGGCTATTCCTGGGGCCACAGCCTGGAGGGTATTGACTTCCTCTATGCCCAATTCTCGGAAGGAGTTCATGATTCCCCAAACCGTTCCGAAAAGGCCGATGAAAGGGGTGACACTTCCTGTGGTGGCCAGAAAATTCATCATTCTTTCCAGCCTGGTGACCTCCCTGTTCGAGGCCTTGATCAGGGCACGGTTGATGCTTTCCAGTGTCGATGGAGTTACGGAGGATTTGGGATTGGATTTGGTGTGAAAAGCCAGGTCCTTGTATCCGGCCCGGAACAGGGTCGCCAGAGGACTGGCTTTGAATTTTTTGGCCGCCTCGTTAACTTCCAGCAAATTCTTGCTTTTTCTGAAGACGATGAGAAACTTTTTGGATTGTCTGGATGCGGTCTTAAGTGTGTTCCTCTTGAAGAGAATTACGGCCCATGAAAAGACAGAGAAGAAGAGGAGCACAACAAGAACCAGTTGAACAACCAAGCTTGCCTGAAGGATCAGTTTGAAAACGTCCATGCTACCTGATTCAAAAAGTAGCACATGCCAGGGCTAAAGTCAATGTTTCGAGCCGCTTAGTCGATTGACAAAGGATTGGAGAAGTAATAGATTGGTAAAAATGATTAGTTCATGAACGATTACTGAGCAATAAGGAGTAGAAGATCAAGGGCGAGAGAAGATTCCAGCCTGCCCAGGTTCTGGCCATTAGTTTTCTGATTGCAATCCTCTTGGGGACGGTCCTGTTGCTTTTGCCCTTCAGTACCTATTCCAAGCACCTGTCTTTGGCCGATGCCTTGTTCACATCTACCTCGGCGGTATGTGTCACGGGATTGATCGTGCAGGACACAGCCACCTATTTCACACCTTTTGGACAGACCATCATCCTGATTCTTTTCCAGATGGGTGGATTGGGCATCATGACTTTTTCTACCCTGATCCTGTTGGTCGCTGGCAGAAAGGTTTCCATCCAGGAGAAGATCATCCTGCAGAAAGGGTTTCACCCGACCTCTGGGATGAATGTGAAATCCCTGGTCAGAACGATTTTTCTTTACACCATCGCGATCGAGAGTGCGGGAACGGGCCTGCTTTTCCTGTGCTGGCACACCAAATATCCTGGACTGAAAGGTCTGTTTCGCTCCCTTTTTCATGCCATATCTGCGTTCTGCAACGCGGGATTTTCGCTGTTCAGCAACAGCTTCGTTTCCTTCAGAGAAGACTTGTGGATAAACGTCATCCTCATCCTTTTGATCGTACTGGGCGGTCTGGGATTTCTGGTGCTCAGCGAGGCTGTCCACTTTTTCCCCCGCCTGATGCGCCGCCGGAAAATAAGAACGTCCCTCCATTCCAAGATGGTGTGGATTGTTACCCTTTTCTTGATCGTTGTTTCTCTCGTTCTGTTTCTTTCGATCGAATGGGACAATTCCCTGAAGGATTTTTCAGTCAAGGAAAAGATCCTTTCCTCTCTCTTCCAGGTGATCACTCCCCGTACCGCCGGATTCAATACCATAGATCTGAATACATTGGGGTTTTCCACCATATTTCTGCTGATTTTGCTGATGTTTATCGGGGCATCGCCCGGCTCCACGGGAGGGGGGATTAAAACGAACACCTTCGGAGTCATTTTCGCCTTCATGAAGTCTAAAATAGCGGGGAGGGAATCGGTCAGTCTTTTTTACAGGACTCTCCCTCTGGAGCTGATTATGAGGGCATTTACACTTGTCACCCTAAGTATCGGATTGATTTTCCTCTCTTCTTTTGCTCTGTTTCTGACCCAATCCGGAATGAGCATGAAAGAGATTTTTTTCGAGGTGTTTTCGGCTTTTGGGACGGTCGGCCTGTCTTTAGGGATCACCCCGAAACTCACAGCAGCCGGCAAAGTGGTGATCATCCTCACGATGTTCATCGGAAGAATCGGGCCGCTAACCCTGTTGTATGCCTTCAGCCGCGAAAAAGCCCTCGGTAAGTTCGAGTATGTTGAAGAAAGCGTGATGATTGGCTAGAATGGGTGGGAAGGGAAAAAAGAGGTAGGGAGAAAACAAGGAGATATCGGGAATGAAGTTTGCTGTCATCGGCCTTGGTAGCTTCGGCGGAAATGTGGCCAAGACACTTTATGAGAAAAAGCATGAGGTCATGGCTGTGGATAAGAGTAAGGAGAAGATCGAAGAGATGAAGACTTATGTGACCCACGCAGTGCACACGGATGCTGCCATCAAGGAGAATCTTCATGCTTTGGATATCCGAGAGATGGACGTCGTGGTGGTGAGTCTGGGACCGGAGATGGAAGCTTCGATATTGACGGTGCTTTACCTCCACGAATTGGGCGTCAAGCGCATTGTCGCCAAAGCCCTGACCGAAGATCACGGCAAGATACTGGATGCGGTCGGAGCGACAGAAGTCATCTATCCGGAAAAAGATATGGCTATCAAAACAGCCCTCAGATTGAGCAATCCCAATGTATTGGAATACCTTCCTCTCCTCAGCGGAATCGATATCCAAGAGATCGCCCCTCCTGAAAAATTCATCGGAAAGAGTCTGAGGGAACTGGATTTGAGAAACAAATACGGGATCCAGGTCATCGCCATCAAAGAAATCATCCCGGAGAGGACCACGTTTATTCCCACCGCCGATTTTGTGATCAAGGACAGTGACATCCTGATTCTGATGGGAGAGCAGAAGCAGCTCGACAAGATCGATAAGCGCTAACTTTCTCCTTCCCCTGTTGTTTATCTTAGGGCATTGTCCCAAAGTGACGGGGATGAAGTATCCATCTAAGGTGAGGAGAAATGTCTTCGCTCTAGTTCAGATTTTTAGCGCCATTCCGTTGCCGCTCCGACATTTCCCTGCACCTTTATCCCGATTTTATTTCCCGTCACTTTGGGACAACCTCTATCTTAGAATGTATTTAAAACTGAATACCTTTGCTTTCAGCAAAGTTTTGGCAGTTTTTCAAAGAATATATAACTGGAAGTTATAAACCAGAACGCTCAGTTAAGGTCTAAAATTTGGCTCTCAATGAAAACCCCAAGTTTCTTCCCGCAGCAGGAAATCCGAATCGTTCCTGGTAGTCTTGGTCCAGGATGTTCCGGATGAACACACCCAGATCAAAGAACTGGCTCAGAGGATACCGGCCCTCTAAGTCCAGCCTCAAGTAGGATCCCTGTGTCCGGACTCTAAGGCTGTCGTTCCAGAGGGTGTTGTCGTTGTAAATGATCTGGTGGCTGGAAATCCCCTGTAGGAACAGGGCAATACTGGCATTGTTTCGGGCTTTGAACTGCAGTCCCATGTTGATTTTGTGTTCGGGCAGGCCTGGGATCTCATCAAAATCCCTGTCCCCTGAATTCACGAACAAATCGACGAACGGATCGCCCTTTGTCCGGCTCTTCTGGCAGGTATAGTTCAGAAAAGCGGACCAACCCCCGGAAAACTGTTGAGCGATCTCGAACTCTATACCGTAAATCAGAGCCTTGTCGATGTTATAGGCGACAAAATTGATCAGGTCAAATTGGATGTAGTTATCGATATGATAGTAATAGGGTGCAATCTCGAGTTTCGTTCGACTGGGGAAAATCGCCCGCCATCCTCCCTGGATCATCAAGCCGTCCTCTCGATAAAAGGGGAGTTGACTGGTGTCCACGCCTGCATCGTCGAAGTCATAATGCCAATAATGTTCAGGCGGTGTTGGCATCCTGAGCGCTCGCGCCAGGCTGAAATAGAAAAGGCTGTTTTCCTGGTAACTGTATATGAGTTTAGCAGAAGGTGCCCAGCCCTCCATATCGATTTCGGGGATCTGTTCGAATTCACCCGAAGGACCTGATAATCCATCATAGGACAGGTATCGTATTCCGGGAACGAGGAGGATTTTTTCATCCAAAAGGCGGATTTCATCCATGAGGAAAAAATCGATGTTTTTTGCCGCAACATAGTATCCGTTGCGGAAAGGCGCTCGAAAATCGTCGGAAAGATTGGCGTCTCCGTCATCCTTGAGATGGCTGTAGTCGAGCCCAACAGTGATAGTTTGGCTGGGCAGGAAGTGCTTGTAACTTGCTGAGAAACCTCGGGACCTATCGTCATAAAAAGTCTTGTGGAAGATTCTATCCAAACTAGCCCGGGTGTTGTAGGACTCACGGTCGCCATGGTTTTGCCAGTAGCGAAGATTCAGGAAGCCGAAGTTCCGGAATGCCTGTTGGTAGCCGAAATCGAACATCCATTTCTTTTTTTCCCAAAAGCTTCCCGGTTCTGGGTAGGCGCCCATTCCACCGTACATGTACTCCCCATCGGATGCAGGAAAACTGGAATCCAGGGGCACGAAATAGTCAGGATCTTCATAATTCTTGGATGCTCTGTTTCCAACGATGAATCCTTTTTTCATCCGGGTATAGGTAATATCGGCTGCGAATTGGCCGCCGAACGGAAAGTCATAGCCAAGGTGGAAATCGAAATTCCCAAAATTCAGATTGCCGTTCTTCAGGTACCCGCTGCTGTTTGCGATGTCTACAGCCAGAGAGTATTCCAAAGGTCCAGGCTTGTAAGCATGATAGATGTTGAAACGGGAGGTTCCGAAGTTGGCAACAGCGGCCTGGATCTCGGTCCGAGGTGCCTCCTGGGGGAATCTTCGCGGCACAAGATTGATGATGCCTCCCAGGACATTACCGTAACGGGGATCTCCTACTCCTTTTACCACTTCAATCCTGTCTATATTGCCTAGAGGAATCATGGTCCAGTCTATGAAATACCCGCCTGCCACTCCGGATGTGTTCAGAAGGCGGCCGTTTTTCATCACTTTTATTCGGCGGGAGCCCATGCCTCGAATTTTGATGGAATCATCATCCACGGCCGTTCCCACCTCTTGGATTCTTTGGACATCGATTCCTGGCTGGCGCTCGAGTGCGCTGTCTAAAGTTGTCCCGATGCTCAGAGGAAAGAGCTCGGGCTTGACCACAGACATGTTGGGTATCTCGATATCCCTTATGTATTCCACGACTTCGATTTCCACGGTATCGAGCTGGAAATACTTGGTTCGCTCTTCTTTTTCCTCTATTTTTTCTTTTTTTTTGATTTTTTCCTTCTCCTCCTGTTTGGACCGCTTCTGCTGGGAATAAACCGGATTCATTATGAGGAGAAGGGCCAGTGCACAATAAAGCATTTTTTTCGCACCCAACGTGCCTCCTTTCTGGGATATGACTCCTAAAGCACGCGCGTTACGGTCATAAGGAATCCCATCGTTTTTGCAGTTGCAAAGAACGCATATTAATAGCACTCTTCTTTTCATTAGTCAAGTTTGACTCAGAAATCCGGTGGGATTTCAGCTATAATATCCCAAGGGATGTAAAGAAATGTACATCGGTGCTGATTTTTTGGTGGACAGAGATTCGAGGCTTTATTTGAGTGAGGTGAACACGGGCATTCCGGCAGGAGCACAGGAATATGATTTTGTGTACCGCATGAAGTTTGGAAAGCCATCAGGCGTCTTTCAACGCATCGAATCCCTCGCTCAAAGATATTTCGGGAAGACTTTCCGCGAATATATGCAGGGACTTCCCTTCATGGATGATTTAAGGTTACTGAAGATATGGATGGACGGAAAAGGACCTTTTCCAGAAAGACCGGACAAGGCTTTGAGATTGGAAGACAAGTGGATCCAATATCTCATTCTATCGAAGAGCTATCCGATGATCCCTACAGAGATTTTTTTACCAGAAAAAGAAAAAAGAGTCATGGAACTTCTATCCAGAAAAATTCCTGTGGTATTCAAAAAAAGATACGGAAGAGGAGGGAAGGGCTTTGTGTTGATTAAGGGTAGAGAGGAGTTCAGGAGAGCGGGTCTTTCAGAGAACGCATTTATCATGCAGCCCTATGTGGAAAGCAGCATCGGTTCTTATAAGTTGTCCATTCGGGCGGCATCCTTCATGGGTCATTTCCTCTGTATGTTTGCCAGTCTGTCCCAAAAGCTCACCTCCAATCATGGAATCCGTTTTTTCATCGCACCTGGAGATGATCTGAAAATAACGAAAATAGATTTCAAGATCGAAAAAATTGTCCAAAAATCCTGGGAGGCGGACATTTTCTATAAAGGCAGCATCCCCGAATATTTGTATGGTGATGTCTATGAGGAATGGATCGCTCAAGCCGAAATCGTTATCCCTGAACACCTGTACCAGGATATCCAGAGAATCTCTGCTTCGATCAGCAAGCTTTACCGAGATATGGATTTTGATTCCCTTCCGGAATCATACCTTATTTGATCTTTTTGAGGAGTTCCTGAACCTCCTCCGCTTTTTTCCTGCCCAGATAGATGTGCTTTTCAATCTTGGTTTAGTTCGATCTCTTGGAGCAGCTCCCTTACCTGTTTTTGTTCGGGATTCAGGCGCAGGGAGGCGCGAAGCACTTCGACCGCTTCTTTTCTCTGGTTCGTTTTGTAATAGCAAAAGCCGAGGGAATTGAGGAGACGGGTGTTGCTGTTATAGATCTTGTTTCCTTCCAGAAGATTCTCGATAGCCTGGAAATACTGCTCCATTCCCATCAGGGCTTGGCCTTTGATCAGATAATATTCGAACCGCACATCCTGGTCTCCTTTGACCGATTCTATCAGGTCCAAGGCGGCATCATGCTTCTTGATTTTGATCAAGAACTGTGCGTATTCCGCGACCCCTCTTGTGTATTCGGGCTCGAGAGAATAGGCTTTCTCATAGAATTCTTCTGCCTTGGGGTAATTCTTGATTCTGTCATACTGATAGGCCAGGGAGTAGAGGTACAGGTAGCTGTTGGAGAGGGGGAAAGACTTGGCCAATATCACAGGATGCGGCACCGCTTCCTCTGGGGACACGATGAATTCCGCCGTCTGCTCATCCACCGCTCTGCCTTGGGGGTCTTTGAGCGCCATCTTCAGTTGATAGTAATCCGGAGATAAATCCCCTTCGGGAATCACGTAGGTCATTCCCATTATCCTGTTATAGCTGGATTCGCTCAGATTCAGGGTGTAGAATTTTTCTGTGGGATTCTTGGCTGTCATTCCCTTGACAATGATCTCTATTTTTCCCTTCTCCCAGAGATCTTTCGAAGTTTCCGTGATGTTGAAGAGGAGAACGATCTCCTCTGCTGCGGCAAATGTGTCGTTGGGATCGATGAGCAGCCTCTTGTCTATGGTTTTAAAGGGAATGAACAGATGACTGGCGTAATCCTGCAGTTCATAGCCCAGGATGGGACCGATAATCCTCGGCTGGCTGGAAGGTTCTGGGACTGAGATGCGACCCTCAAAAGCGCTGAATTCCTTGCCCACAGAATTCTGGATAAGAATGTCAACCGCATACTCTCCCTCGATCAGCGGAAAGGAATCCTGTACGGCTATGCCGTTTGCCCTGATATTATCGATTTCTGCCGGCGCAAAATAAAAGGGGAAGTCTTTGGAGTATTGAAAGACAAGATCCTGATCTTTTCGCACGCTCACGTTGAGCTGAAAATTGCAGTAATACTGGTCTCTGGGCTCGAAATAGTCGATGGAGACCTCTTTAGGGTTTATGGAAAAGTGGAGAAAATGGATGTTCAGGATGGGGTCCACGATCAATGCCGTATCGGCGGCGCTTTCGATGTAATTGGTCAAATACTCTGTGCTCACCACGCCCTTGAAGTTGAGAAAATGAGTCGCATAGCTGGGATTGATGTCCTTTTTGGGCGAATCATAGATGCTGGACAATATGATGGTGTTGCGGGGAGAGGGAATAAAATTGTAAGGATATTCCCCGGGAATCATGGTGATGGATGCTATGGCCACTCCCGGGGCCAGCTCCTTGATCTTTTCATAGACCGCTTTATAATTGGTTGCATCGACCATCTCCGGTTGTACCAGCAGGGCAGCCGGACCATCTGTGGCGGGATTGTACAGTTTGTACTCACCCGATCCTCCCCTTTGATAAAAAAGGATGGAAAAATAGGTGGGAAGGCCCTTTGTCTTGTCCCCATAATAATACCAAATCTGGCAGGGATGGACGCCGGCCGAGCTGGGGTACCTCTCGATGCTGACCGGAGGCCCGAGAAGGATGTAAATCCTTCCCATATCCGTCATCCATCCTTCCCGGGGCGTTCCTCTGTTGAGCTGGGTGTTGGCGTACAGGAACCGTTTCATGTGTTCTTCTCTGTACTCATTCTGAGGTGTCCCGGGTGTGGGATCCCTCTGTTTCCAGAATGTCTGGATGAAGAGATCCCTTTCCCGGTCTGAAGAGAGACTCAAAAAGACCTCTCTCTCTTCAGGGAGGATGATGTAGCGGGTGATTTTCAGCCACTCCTGGTATTTCTGAGGAAGGTCCTTTTCTTTGATTTTCTGACCAGAAAACAATAAAGCAGTGGTACAGAGACAGAGAAGAAAAAAATGGAAAAGCTTGTTCTTCATGGTTCGTTCCTTATCCTTATCCTTGAAACCGGGGAGAAGCGAATATCGTTCCAGTTTTAGATTTTTATGTCAAAAATTTTTCTCATTCTTCCTACATCGGGATCAGTACGGATGATCACATCCAGATAATATTTTCCCTCACTCAAATCATACGGGAAACGAAAGGGGACTTCTTCCAGCTGAAGGAGTTCCTCCTCGGTCATCTCGAAGGCTTTGGTCTCTTGAAACCTGTCTTTCTTTTGGCCGTCTTTGGCATAGATAAAGAATTCGAATGTCAGGCTGGCCCTGAGCATTTTTCCTTCCTCTTCGAACAGGAAAAAATCGATGGGGATGGTGACCATGATTTCCTGGGATGACTTGTCGTAGCGGAGTTTGAAATCGGTAAATTTTTTTCCCACTCCATCCCTGTCGAAGATCTGTCCGAACTTTGCCTGTTCGATGGCCCAGTTCAGGCCTCCGAGGTCCCCACGGTATTCGTTGATTCTGTACGTCCCGTCTCCCCGCCTGTCTATAAACTCGACCCCGAATCTGAGATCATAATAGCCCCAATACAGGAGGCCCTTGGCACGGGGAGAGTTGAGCATCGGAAATTCCCGGAACACATCAGGAGGGCCGAGATAGATATAGATCCTTCCCCGGTCCGTTTTCCATCCGGGAATTCCTTCGATAAAATGAGTGTTCGCGTACTCGATGCGCCGGGAAAATTCCTTCTTGAATTCGTTCTCCTCAGTAGAGGGATTTGGATCTCTCTTGGACCAGAATTCCTGGATAAACTCCTGTCTGGATTCTTTATCCGGGAGGTGATTGAAGATATCCCGTTCCATTTTTGTCATAACCAGGCGGGCGGTCTCATAAAAATCCCGGCTCTCGGGATCTAGGGAGACTTCAGGGCCCTGCCCGCAGCCCACAAGCCACAGGCAAAAAAAGACCATGACCATTGCATTGATGTGTTTCATCGCTTCTCCTGACATCGCTGGATCAAAGCATCCAGCTTGCTTTTTTCTTCGGCAGTGAGAGAGGCATACTTCAATTCTTTATACCTTGTTAGATTATTCAAGGCTTGAGTTTTGTTTCCCTTTGCCAAGTAAGCCAGGCCCAAGTTATACAGGGGATAATCAAAATCAGGTTTAAGATCCACCGCTCTTTCCCACGAAGAGATGGCTGCATCGATGTTCCCTGCCTGGGCAAATGTGCTGCCCAGTCCATTATGGGCAGAGGCATAATCGGGATCCAAATTCAACGCCCGCTCGAAGTGAGAGATGGCCTGTTGGAGGAAGTCTTTATTTTTCGATTCTCCGAAACGCGAAAGATAAAGAGAGCCCAGATTATTAAGGACGATGGGGTAATTTTTGTCCAGAGAGAGCGCCTTATCGAAGGCCTCCTCTGCACTCTTGAATTCTCCCTTTCGCCAGAAAGCTACACCCAGATAATTCCACAGTTCCGGGTCGTAATCGATCAGAGCCAGGCCTTTGGTCAGGATGTCGATGGCTGCATCGAACTGACCGGCCTCGGTGAGGAGGATCCCGAAGGTCACGATGATTTTATAATTGTTGGGATTGTTGGTGTATCCTTCCCTGAGAACTTCGACAGCCTCCCTGTATTTATTCTGTTCTTTGTACAGAGTGGCCAGATAGGAATAGGCGAGGTCGAAATCTTTTCTCTCGACGGTGATTTCTTTCAAGAGCGAAATGCCCTCTTCGATCCTGCCGCTGTGGTAGGCTCCCATGGCTTGTTGGAGCTTGGTCTGGTAGGGAAGAAGGACCTTCAGGTCATCCTGTTCTGTGTAGGTTTTTTTTGGAGCTGTCTGGGGACTCGATATGTATCCCAGGCTTCGCAGTTTTGCGGCCGCTTCCCGGTCCATCTTTCGTCTGTCCTGCCTGTTTTCTCTAAATGACTGCTGTTCGAGGAGCCGCTCCAGCTTTTTTTTGCAGGGGGATAAATCTTTTTTTTCTGCCAGATTGTCCAGCTCGAAAGAGTCTTTTTCGAGATTGTAATATTCAGGAATGGGAGAGTCGATAAACTTTTCTGTTTCCTCAATGTATCCGTTCAGAGGTGCCCACCCTCTGCTGTAGTGAGGGTAAAGAGATTCGAAATAGATGGCTCTCTCAGGCAGGCCTTTGCCTTTTTCCATAGACGGCAGCAAAGAAATGCCGTGAAGATGCGGCGGTTTTTCCACCCCCAGCACATCACAAACCGTAGGGAAGATATCCACATGGGAAACACTCTGTTCAACCCGTCTCTGCTTGATTCCGGGAGACCGGATGATCAGCGGTACCGAAAGGGTGCTGTTGTAGGCGAAATATCCATGAGTGCTCTCACCATGCTCCCCCAGGGATTCGCCATGGTCTCCGGTGAAGATGATCAGGGTTTTTTCATTCAGGTTTTTCCTCTCCAGATATCCGAAGAGGTTCGCCAGCGCCGAATCCACATAAGCCACCTCGCCATTGTACGGGTGGCCTTCATATTGGGTTCTGAAGGGTTCGGGGGGATCGTATCGCTGATGGGGATCGAAGCAGTGAATCCAAAGAAACCAGGGCTGACTTTGGACTTCGAGCCAGTCCAAAGCTTCCTCGACGACGACCCCTGCCCTCCGCTCAACATAGGAAAATTCCTGGTCGCTCTTGCTCCCGTAGTTGTCATCATATACGTCAAATCCTTGAGTGAGTCCGAACCGGGAGTCCAGGGGAAAAGCACCCACAAAAGCGCCTGTCGCATACCCCTGGGCCTTGAGGTGTTCGGCCAGGCTCAGGAACTCGTCAGAGACGATGAAGTTGGCGTTATCATGAACTCCATGATACAGAGGAGTGGTTCCCAAAAGAATGTTCACATGGGAAGGGAGGGTGGTCGGTGTGTGGGCATAAGCTTTGGTGAACAGGACTCCTTCTGAAGCCAGCTTATCGATGTTCGGGGTTTGGGCAAAGTCCTGGCTGTAGCAGCTCAGCCTATCCGGACGAAGGGTGTCTATGGTGATCAGGAGAAAATTGAGTTTGGACTTTTTTGCCGGGCTTCCTGAAAGCGGCAGAAAGACCAAACCGATAAAAAGTAGAGATACAAGACGTTTGGCTGAATCTTGGAAGCATCTCATCTTTTATGTATAAGCTCCTTTTGATGAATAACGTCCTCAACGGTTGAATATGGAGAATTCAATCCGTTTTTAATGTTTCTTTAGACTATCCTTTGATTTTGGTCTTCAGGAATTCGATGAAGTTTCTCACCTGAACGGAACGTTCCGAATCAGGGTCTTTTTCAAGATAGTTCTCGAACACCTGGATGGAATCCTGGTAATTTCCGAGCGTCAGATGCACCAGTCCCAACTGGTAGAGGGCGTCCAAAAAGTCAGGGTTGATTTCGACAGCTCTCTGGTAGTATTTGAGCGCGTCCTCGTAATTTTGTCCGGAGTAGAAGTTCGACCCGATGTTGTACAGTACGGTGGGGTCCGAGATCTTCTCGAAGTCGATTTTCTGGTACCATTCCGATGCTTTTTCGCTTTCGCCGCGGTTGGTATAGGTGTTTCCGATGAGCATCATGATCTCCTGGTCATCCGGGTCTTCTTCCAAGACTTTTTTGTAATATTCTTCCGCCTCCGCATATTTTTCCATTTGAAAATAGCAGTTTCCGATGTTTTTGTTGATAATGGTGGCATCCGGAAACTCTTCGAGTATCTTCTGATAGAAAGATATGGCTTCTGCATACTTCATCTGGTCATAGAGCTGGTTTCCTTCCTTCAGCGCCTCCATCAGCTCCTCGCTCAAAACCGCTCCTTCCACTTTTTTCATGGTCACCAGGATGGGAGGATTCTTGGACCATTCGTTGACTTCAGCATTCAGCTTATGGGGCATGTAGCCCGGCTTCTCGAAATCGATCTTCCAGGTTCCGCCCCTGATCCACCAGGCCTTCCATTCGCCGTTTTTATCGGTTTCCGTCTCGAACCCGGACTGCACTTTCTCCAGGTAAAGCTTGACCTTGACTCCTTCTAAAGGATTTCCCTGCTCGTCGGTGACAACTCCACTGATCCTGCCCTGACCTTTATAGGCCTGGGCGTACCCGGCCGTGGATACAAGAAGTATTGTGAGTAGAACCGAACCTGCTCTTTTCATCAAAAAACTCCTTCTTTATTCTAGCATTTCCCCTGGATTATTCATAGACATGTTTTAAGCGGGATTTGCTGGAGGGTCAGATAAAAAAAAGCCCCTTCCGCGACAACGCGGAAGGGGCTTTGTGTGCGTTCTTGTGCTGGTGCTTAGAAGTTGAACCTGATGCCGAACCGGAACACTCTGGGGTTGAGAATCCGTTGATCCTGCAGGAAGCTGTCCGCATCCATTCTAGCCTCTTGTTTCAGTGCATGTGCAGAGTTGGTGATGTTGAATCCATCCGCAGCAACGGTTACGGATGCAGTGTCGGAGATCATAAAGACCTTCTCCACCCTAAGGTTCAATACCCAGAAGTTGGGAAGCCTTTCGTCGCCGAACTTTCCTCCGCCCCCTGGACTGCCGTAGATATCTTTATAACCGAGACCAGGTCTGTAAACCTGGACGTATGTCGGCAAGACATATCCTTGTCGGGCAGTGAACACTCCGCTTACATTAATGCCGTAGGGAAGCTGGTACAGGCCTGAGAACTTGAACATCCAGGTGGAATTGACAAAAATGTCCTGGACTCCTGAACCGCCGCTTTCCGGAGCAACCACACCTCCGTCGTAGTACTCGTCGTTCATCGGGTCGATGGTGTCGCCCTCATAATGCCTTGTCCAGTCAGATAGAGTAAACGAGGCGTCGAGCATCCACTTGTTGGAAAGCCTTTTGGTCACAACAAACTGTGCTGCCATGTACCTGTCAAATCTGTTCGAATAGTTGGTCCTGTACTCATAAGGAAAGCGCTGGGTCCGGCCAAAATAGTCGTAACCTGTATACTCTGTTTCCGTGCCGGCGTAGTAGTAATTGTCCGGCGTTTCGAGAGTGCCATCCGAGAGCATGCCGATATCCCATGTGCCATTCCTTCGTTCCTTGTAATATCCTTCTATCCTGGCGGCAAAGTCGGTGAAGAGTTCTTTCTCGTAGGAGGCGCTGAACTCATACAGCTTCGGAGAGTTGTAATCCGGGTCGAACATGTTATTGGCTGTCACCGATGTGGGATCATCGGGATTGACCGAGCTCGAGCTCCAGAGCCAGTAATCAGGATCGGTGGGGTCTTTCAGTTCGCCAGTTCCCCAGTCATATCCCCAGAGCTCATCGCTGGTTACGCGCCCATCCTCGTTGGCATCCTGCCAGAGCAGGTCGATCTCGGTCCAGCCGATCGGGTTGATGAAAGCAGCGATCCCGTTTCCGGATTGAGATCCGTAGATGGCGGCCGAGAGCTTGATCACGTCTTTGCCTGTTCCAAAAAGGTCATAGCTCAGGCTGATTCTCGGGGACCAAACATTCCAGGACACTCCGGGATCGAATTCATCGAGCTGCAGGGCTGGCATATACTGTGACAACCAGGGTGAGGCAGGGATGTCGGCATTCTTGACCATGGATGCTTCCCTGTCATAACGGATACCGATGTTGAGGGCCAGTCTGCCGACCGAGAAGGTGTCCTGGATGTAGAAGGAGTAGCGGTTGAACCAGTAGTTGATCAGATAATCCCTCAAAAGCCAGGCTTCCCACCATTCTCCATTGGGCAAACTGGAATCAGGGCCAAAGTAGGCGAGAGTTAGGTTCCCTTCGTAGTAATCGAATGTGGTGGTGGTTGAGACCACATAGTCGAATCCGAATTTCCATTCGTGGTCTCCGCCCAGAACGTCTTCCAGGAAAAGGTTGCCGGATGCACTGAGGTAGTGCTGGTCACGGTCCGTGCCGTAGTCATCCACGTTTCCATACATGAAGAAGGTTGGATAATATTGGCGCACCATGTAGTTTCCGGAACCATCTCCAGTTCTCACTCCTTGTACAGGCTGGAGGTTGAATCCGCCATTGGTGAAGATGTACTTGGCATCGATGTACAGGCTGCCGAACATCTGCTCGAACTGGCCCTTCCAGAAATAACCCGGGCCTGTCTGGTTCCAGAGGGTTTCAGGACCCTGGACGGTGTAGCCGTACCAAGCCCTGCCCCATTTGTTTTTGTTGTCGTACTGAACAAAAGCGTTCAGTCTTGTGGATGGAGTAATCTGGAAGTCGACCTTGCCGTAACCCGAAGCCAGCCAGGTTTTGTCCGACGTTCCGGCCAGGGTCAGGGCGTCGATGTCCTGGATGCCCCATGAGCCGTAAAACCATGCCTTGTCCTTGATGATCGGGCCGCCGAAGTTAGCGCCGTACAGATAGACTCTGTTAATCCCTGCGGCAGAGTACCCGATATCCTTGAGGCCATCGGGAACATTGTCGGCCTGCCAGGCATTCCTTTCCACATCCAGGTAGAAGGTGCCTGAATAGACGTTTCCTCCGCGCTTGGTAATCAGGTTGAGCTGTACTCCGCCAGTTTGTGTCTTGATGTCGTTGTTTCCATAGTTGAGCTGCATTTCCTCATAGCTTGAAATGTTGAGATATGCAGGGGCCGCACCCAGAGCAGAGTTGTCCGTGATGTTGGCTCCATCGAGGTTCCAGGTGCTGTCACTGTCCGGCGATCCGTGGCCGTAGTAGGATGACTGCTGACCTGCCTCGTTCCCGCCGACATCCTCCCGGTCGATCAGCATCCCGGGAAGCATCTGCATGATGACCCAGGGATTTCGGGCCGTGGGCAGGCTCATGATCATCTCTTCGGTCACGTTCACGCCCACCTGGGTTCTCTTGGCATCGATGACCGGTGTCTGACCCACCACGGTGATCTGCTCTTCGAGAGTGGTCATCTCCATGGTGAACTCGAGGATAACGTCTCTGCCGTATGAGACCACCAGCTCCTCCCGGATAACGGTCTTGAATCCAGGAAGCTCGAGCTTCAAAGCATAGTCGGATGCGACAGGAAGGCTGACGAACCGGAATCTTCCCCTCTCGGTTGTAATGGCTGTCATGGTGCCGACCTTGGCACCCGTAAGAGTGACGGTTACGCCAGGGAGAGGATTGCCTTCTGCATCTTTGACTGTGCCTCTAATGTCTCCGAATTCCTGTGCCGAGACGAAAACACCGACGAGCAGCAAAAGTGCAGCAATAGTAAAGACTTTTTTCAAGTTGTCCTCCTTTTTCCCTTTATAAAGGGTAAAATTCGTTTTTCCCAAGAGTGAAAAGCTTCACTCTAACCAAATATCCTTCAATCTTTTTCTGTATCCGGTTTGCACCTCCTTGATAGTCTGTTTTTTTTCATCCTTTTATCCGTCGAATTTTTGAGCAAGTTTTGTGCCATCTTGGTAACTGTTCTTTGAGGCTCCCGGCGTATTTTCTCTTTTTGGATGATTTCTACTCTAAGTATCACAAAGATAAGAGGTTGTCAAGATATTAAATCAGACCTTGATCAAAAATTGTTTTTGTGACCTGAAAAAAAAAGTAAAAATTTGGATCATAAATCCAATTATTTGGGTTTGATTCAAGTATTTGGATTTTTTTAACCGCCTTTCAAAACCCGAAGCAGAATCTCGAGGGCGACCTGTTTGGCCTGTTTCCCGCTCTCTTTGGTGGGCCCCACACAGGACGGGCATCCCTCCTCGCAGGGACAGGCACTGATGGTCTTGCGGCAGCGCTCCAGGAGCTCGGCCTCCAGGTCGAAAAGCGAAGGGCTCAGCCCGATACCTCCCGGGAAATTGTCATAGATAAAGATGTTGGGTTCAAAATCGGTTTCCGAAAATTGAGGTAGGTCCTTTTCCTCTTTGGTGGGAAAGGGAACCCCGCGGGGAGGGAGAGACTTTCCTGTGGAGTTGTCGCCGATCGACACACCGACGTCGTGGATAGCACACATCATGAAAAGCGGGGCCACGTGGTGCATGCAGTAGGCCAGGCCGAAAAGACCGTTGACCTTTTCCTCGGAAGAAAAGGAGAGGGCGTGGAACACTTCCGAGGGGATGGTCAGCCAGTAGGCTGTGGTGTGCATTTCGTTTTGGGGAAGGCTCAGGTCTCCGGAACCCACGTTCTCCATGGTGTGAAATTTGATCTTCTTGAATCCCACCACCTGAGTGGCCACATGCACTTCCCCATGGGAAAGACTGCAGGTGTGGAGATTCTTTTGCTTGAAAATGTCCAGGATCTTGACCTTGGTGTAGTCGATCGCATCGGTGTAGTAGTCCACATCCGTTCTTTTCACGTAGGCCCTTCTCTGATCGAAATCCAGATTGTCCACGAAATACTGTTCCCCTTCGCACATGTAGATGGCCTTGGGATGGAGAGCGGTCAGGGCTGAGGTGAAGTCGACTTCAGCTATGGCGCGGGATTTTTCGGTGGTATCGACCACCACGAAGTTATCGGAGCTGATGCTCCGCAGGCTGACACCATCGGCCGGGTAGGCATCAGAGGTCCAAAACCATTTGTCCTTGGAGTGATGGACCAGCTTCTCCTCTTCCAGAAAGTCGAGGATTTCTCCGATGTCCACCTGTCCGAATCGTTCGCCATCCAGAAAGGGAAGCTCGAAAGCGGCACACTCGACGTGGCTGATCAGGATAGAGAGGTTGTCCGGGTTGATAAGGGCATGCTCTGGATTTTTGGAGAAGAAGTAATCCGGGTAGTTCACGATGAACTGATCGATCGGAGAGCTGGTGGCCACCAGCACGGCGGCCGCTTTCCCGGTCTTCCGCCCCGCCCGTCCCGCTCTCTGCCAGGTGCTGGCAATGCTTCCCGGATACCCGGCAAGCACAGCCACATCCAGACTTCCGATATCGATCCCCAGTTCGAGGGCGTTTGTCGAGACCACCCCCCTGATCGTTCCTTCTCTGAGGGCTTTCTCGATCTCCCTTCTTTTCAGGGGAAGATAACCGCCCCTGTATCCTCGGACGAGACCTTCCTTTCGAATCGTTTTTTCGACATCCGTCTTGAGATAGGTCAGAAGAACCTCGGTCACCAGGCGGCTTTGAGCGAAAACAATGGTTTGGAGGTCGTTCTGGAGAAAAATTCTTGCCACCCGGCGAGACTCGTTGACATAGGACCGGCGTATCCCCAGATGTCTGTTCACCACAGGAGGATTGAAAAAAATGAAATATTTTTCGCCGCGAGGAGCTCCGTTGTCATCGACCAGGGTGACTGGTTCCTCTGTCATCCTCTCTGCCATTTCCAGAGGATTGGCAATGGTCGCCGTGCACAGGATAAACTGGGGAGCAGATCCGTAGAAACTAGCGATTCTTTTCAGGCGTCTCAAGATATTGGCCAGATGGCTCCCGAATATACCGCGGTAGTTGTGAAGCTCGTCGATGACCACATATTTGAGGTTCTCGAACAGCTTGATCCATTTGGTGTGGTGGGGGAGGATGCCTGTATGGAGCATATCGGGATTGGTGAGGATGATGTGGCCGCGGGCTCTTATGGCCTTTCGTGCATCTTGCGGGGTATCACCGTCATAGGTGAAGATTCTGATTTCATCGGGTAGCAGTTTTATGGTCGCGTCCAGTTCGGCCCTTTGGTCCTGGGAGAGGGCCTTGGTGGGGAAAAGATAGATCGCTCTGGAAGAAGGATTTTTGAGCAGGGAATCCAGAACAGGAAGGTTATAGCACAGAGTTTTTCCCGAGGCTGTGGGCGTGACCACCACGATATTTCTGCCTGCTTCGAGATGCTCGAAGGATTGGTACTGGTGGGTGTAGAGCCTCTCGAATCCTTTCTCTTTCAATGCCTCTACGAGAGCCGGATGGATTTCTTCAGGGTATTCACGGAATCGTCCCTCCCGGGCAGGAATGTGTTTTATGGCGGTGATGGAATCATTTTTCACCCCGATGTCTTTCAACACTTCCAAAGATTTATGTAAATTTTCTTCCCTGGACATCATCCTTTCCTCAACGTTTTTGGTCAATGCCTATATTAGCCTTTTGTTCCGGACGGGTCAATCAAACAAATCATTCCCCGATGCTCACTTCTTCGATTCCAGATTCGGGGAGGCTGGCCGAAGCTGTCAATCAAACAGACAATGGGGCATATTTCAGTGTCATATTGAGATGGCCACGCTTCGCTCGCCATGACATTTATGATCGTCAATTCTGGAAGGTGGTGTCTTCTTGTTAAAGATGGAGCAAAGGTTTAAAATGAATGGTTATGCTCAAAGAGATTCATGTCAAAAAGGCCTCGCAGCACAACCTCAAGCATATCGATGTCAAGCTGCCCCGAAATAAACTGATCGTGGTCACCGGACCGAGTGGGTCCGGCAAATCTTCTCTCGCCTTCGACACTCTTTTCGCAGAGGGACAGAGGCGCTATATCGAATGCCTCTCTGCTTACGCACGGCAGTATATCGAACAGATGGAAAAGCCGGAGGTGGAATCCATCGAGGGTCTTTCTCCCTCTATCTCCATCGACCAGAGAACCATTTCATCCAATCCCCGTTCCACCGTGGGAACGGTCACAGAGATCTACGATTACCTCAGACTCCTGTATGCCCGGGTGGGAATCCCTCATTGTCCGCAGTGCGGCCGGAAGGTATCTTCTCAGACACCTCGGAAGATTGTAAGCAGAATTCTGGATTCTTCATCAGGAGAGAAGGTGAAGATTCTCTCCCCTGTGGTTAAAGGACGAAAAGGGGAATACCTCCGTCTTTTTGAGAGACTGTTCAGAAAGGGTTTTGTTCGGGCACGGATAGACGGAGAAATCAGAGAGCTGGATGAGAGAATCGAACTGGAGAGAATGAAGAAGCACACCATAGAGATCCTGATAGACGAAATCGACATTTCCGATGCCGCCCGGTCGAGACTGGTCGAGGCAGTAGATAAAGCACTGGAGATGTCAGACGGCGATCTCCTCACTTTAGGACCGGACGGAGCTGAAGCCTATTATTCCCTGAGCCTCTTGTGTCCTTACTGCGAGATCAACCTGCCGGAGCTGGAACCCCGCTTTTTTTCCTTCAACAGCCCCTACGGCGCGTGTCCCCGGTGTCATGGACTGGGTTATCGGACGGTCCTGGATGAGTGGGGGGAAGTTGTGTTGACCGATGAGCTGTGTCCTTCCTGCGGGGGAAGCAGACTCCGCCGAGAGAGCTTGGCCGTGAAGATCGATATGAGAAACATTCATCAGCTGACCGATCTATCGATCAACCGGCTGGTGCAGGCGCTCTCTGGATTTCAATTCGATCCGATCCAGGAGAAGATCGCGGCTCCCATCCGAAAGGAAATCCTTTCCCGGCTTACGGTCATGGAGGATCTGGGAATGGATTATCTTCAACTCAGCCGGACGACGGCATCCCTTTCGGGAGGGGAAGCCCGCCGGGTGCGGCTGGCAGCCCAGGTTGGTGCCAAGCTGAGGGGTGTTCTGTACGTTCTGGATGAGCCGACCATCGGCCTTCACCAGAGGGACAACTCGAGGCTGATATCGCTGTTGAGAGGCATCCGGGACAAGGGGAATTCCATCATCGTGGTGGAACACGATGAGCAGACGATACGCTCTGCCGATCATATATTGGATTTGGGACCCGGGGCCGGTGAACATGGAGGATATAAGGTCGCCCAAGGGAATCTTGCCAAGGTCCTCTGCGCTCGAGACTCTTTGACTTCCCAGTATCTGCGGCTTGAAAAATCGATCGCGCTGCCAACACAAAGAAGGAAACCGAAAGGGTGGCTCGTGATCAAAAGAGCGGCCGAGCACAATCTAAAGAACATCGATGTTCCTATTCCCTTATCTGTTCTCACAGTGATCGCCGGAGTTTCCGGCTCCGGGAAAAGCACCCTGGTCTACGATATTCTCTTCAAGAGTCTTCTCAATGTCTTTTACAAGGCTAAGCAGAAACCGGGGAAACACGAGGTCATTCAGGGAATAGAAAAGATCAACAAAGTCGTCTCTGTGAACCAAAAGCCCATAGGCCGCACTCCTCGCTCCAACCCTGCCACCTACACTGGACTGTTCACGGCGCTTCGGCAGGTTTTCGCTTTGACCCAGGAGGCACGGATACGGGGGTATGCGCCGGGCCGCTTCAGCTTTAACCTGAAAGGAGGCCGGTGCGAAGAATGCGGAGGAGCCGGAGCCAAAAAGATTGAGATGCATTTCCTCCCCGACGTCTATGTCACCTGTGACCGCTGTGGAGGTAAACGTTACAACACCGAGACTCTTGCTGTCAGATACCGGGGGAAAAATATTGCCGAATATCTGGCCATGACCGTCGCTGAGGCTTATGAGTACTTGAAGGCACACCCGGTCTTGAAAAGGAAGCTGGGGGTGTTGAAACGGGTGGGTTTGGGCTATCTTCGTTTGGGTCAGCCTGCGCCCACGCTTTCCGGAGGAGAAGCCCAACGGATCAAACTCACCAAGGAATTGAGCCGGAAGAACACCGGAAAAACTCTCTACCTGCTTGATGAACCGACCACAGGGCTCCATTTTGATGATGTCAGAAAGCTCCTCGATGTTTTGGGAGAGCTCGTCGAGCTGGGCAATTCCGTTGTGATCATCGAGCACAACCTGGATGTCATCAAGGTGGCAGACCATATTATCGACTTAGGACCTGAAGGAGGAGAAAGAGGCGGTCGTATCGTTGCACAGGGCGCTCCCGAGGAGATCATCCAGATGAAAGAATCTCATACGGGACGTTTTTTACGAAGAATGATTGAGGTATAATGAAAGTGAAAATCACGTGATGCAGAGAGGTGTGTTTAAAGGATAATGGCTTTCGAAGATATTATCGGAAACCGCGGAGTGAAGAGAATTCTCGGCAAAGCTCTCGAGCAAAAGAAGCTTCCCAACTCCTTGTTGTTTGCCGGGCCGGAGGGAATCGGTAAAGAAGAGACAGCCCTGGTTGTCGCCAAAGCTCTGAACTGCTTGAAACAAACGGCGGATTCCTGTGAGGAATGCATCCACTGCAGGGCCGTAAACAACGGGAGTTTTCCTGATGTCATGGTTTTATCCCCCACCAAGGAGGTGCTCAAAATCGACCAGATGAGATTGCTGAAAGACACGGCATACTTGAAGCCTATGGCTGGCCGAAAGAGGGTTTTTATCGTCAAAGAAGCCGAGAAAATGAATGATGAAGCCTCAAATTCTCTCTTGAAGGTGCTGGAGGAACCCCCTGTGTTTTCCCAGATTATTCTTGTCACTTCCAATCCCTATAGAATCATTCAAACCATTAAGTCGAGGTGTCAGCTCTTCATGTTCACTCCTATAGCGAGAGATGAAATCGAGAGGGCGCTGGCGTCTAGAGGATACGGAGAGGACCAGGCTCGGATACTCTCTCTTCTTGTGAGCGGGAATTTGAAACAGGCCCTGGTCCTTGAATGGGAAGAGGTCCAGACACAAAGAGAACAGGCCTGGAATCTTCTTCTCGCTTTCTTGAGGAAGGAGAAGGCTTCTCCTCTAATGAGCCAGTTTTCCTCTTCGCGGACCATTAAAAAAGAGGAATTGGAATCTGTCTTCAAAATTCTCTCTTCCTTTTGTCGGGATGTCATCCTGATCAAGGAAGGGGCAAGTAGAGAGCTGTTGCTGAATCCTGATTTCGAAGAGGATCTTATAGAGATTGAGAGCTCGATGACTTCGGAACAAGCTCTGGAGATCCTTTCGAGAGTCGAGTTTGCAGCCAATGGATTGAAGAAAAATCTCAATGTGAATATTTTGCTCAGCGCGATGTTCTCAAATTTTTTGGAATGGAGTCATGTCTGATATAGTTTGTGTGTTAGCAGAACGCTCGGGGAAAGTTTATCGAATCAAGAGGGGTGATGTGGAGCTGAAAAGGGATGACCCTGTCATCATCGATTCCGAGTTGGATGGAGAGTTGGCAGTGGTCATCGATGTCTCCAGTAAAATTTGCACATCACCCAAAATGGCCAAGGATACCGTAAAGCTCATACGGAAAGCTACAGAAGATGACCAGAAAAAATTCGCCTGGCTCGAGAAAAAAGAGCAGAGAGCCTTCAACTTCTGTCTCCAGAAGATCAAAGAGCGCAAGCTGCCCATGAAGCTTGTCAGAGTGCGGTATTTTTTCGACGAAAAGAAAGGCATCTTTTATTACACAGCCGACGGTCGAATCGATTTCAGGCTTTTGGTGAAGGATTTAGCCAAAGAGTTCAAAATGCGCATCGAGATGCGCCAGATCGGGGTAAGAGATGAGGCGAAAATGATCGGAGGCCTGGGCGTTTGCGGACGCCCCTTGTGCTGTTCCAGCTTCATGAAAAATTTCGAGCCAGTCACTATACAGAAAGCCAAAAAACAGCAGATCGTCATCAATCCGACCAAGATTTCAGGGCTTTGCGGCAGGCTGATGTGTTGTCTTGCCTTCGAGGAAGAGACCCGGGGTCGGATGTATACAGAAGAGGAAAAAGTCGAAGAAGATTAAGGGCTTGTTATTTCGAAGCGAATTTGAACTGAACTTTGCTCGAAACAGCGATCAGAATGCCCTCTGCGGAGAAGGCTTTCACCTGCCAGGAATATACCTTTCCAGACATTAAAAGATTCTTTGTATCCTCGGAAAGGGTGATGAAGTTGTCCTCTGTGGTTGTGCTCCAGAGGAGATTCCCGTTATCGTAGATAAAGAGTTTGTACTCGATGTTTTCTCCAAGACTCTCCCACCTGAATGCAGAGGGAATCTGGACAAGGTTATCGATCACAGGAGAGATAAGTTTTATGGAAGATCCTCTGACCAGGTCTTCATTGATGAAGAATTCAGGTGCTTCTGTCTTCAGGCTGGGAAGAATCCCGAAGGCTACAATCAGAATGAGAGCAGCCGAAACTGCAGCTATGGTCCACTGCCGGGGCGTGAGGAAAGCAGCGGCTGTTTCCAGCCAGGAACGTTCGGTTGTTTCGGGAGCATAGACATCACGGAAAATCTCGCTCCCTTTGGCTTTGACGACCGTGATCAGTTCGTCTCGTTCAGCCATTTTTTCAAAGCAATGAGTGCAATTGAAATAATGTTCTTCGAATGCCTCTCTTTGCGTTTTATCGAGTCTATTGAACAAATAATCGTCAATGAAGTCTTCGAACATGCAATTTTTCATCGTACTTTCCTCTCCATTGGACTTCATTGATTTAGTCGCTTTTTTCCAAAAAAGTTGAAAAAAATTCATTGCTTCATGACCTTTTTGAGAAGCTTTTGGGCATAGTTGACTCGTTCGCTCACGCGCCGGGAAGTGATATTCAACCTCTTGGCCACTTCCTCCCGAGAGAGTTCCTGGTAGTAGTAAAGATACAGGACTTCTTTGTATTTAGGTTTGAGTTTTTCGATGGCTTTGGCGATCCACTCTGCCCTTTCCTTGTTTTCGATATGCTCCTGTGGAGAAAGGTAAGGGTCGGGTTCAGGAGCATGCCTCAGGACTTTGCTTTTCTGTCTGATGTGGTCGATAATCCTGCGGGAAGTGATGGTATAGATGAATGTTCCTATCGACGAGTCCCCCCGGAATTCCCCCTTTTTAAGTTTTTCGAGAACATTGACCATGATTTCGTTCACCACATCTTCCCAATCCGGAGTTTGAGCTCCGATTGATTTTTTAACTCTGAAGCTGACGATAGGCCTGTACTTGGCGATGATTTCTTTGGTGTCGATCTCAGGCTTTTTCTGTTCCACTTTTGTCCCATTATATAGCCAGTTGCCCTGAATGACAAGTCTATGAAGAGTAACAAAAATCATCGTCTTGTTTCAATATTTATGGGATTTTAGCGACTAATACTCTTGCCTGAGGAGCGGTGGAGGAAAGGACATGGAGGAAAGCATGGAAGCCAAGGTTCGGGAACCGATAATGTTGAAAAGCGAATTCGAATTTTTCGACTTGATCGAGAAGAAAATGAAGGAGCAGGGATTTGAAGTGTTGGAGACATCGAGCTGCCAAGGGACAAAGAAGCCAAAAGACAGGATGGTGCATCGATTTGTCAGCCGTTTTGCTTGATCGCCTGCCTGAATGATTCATAAAAAATGCCGGCGCCTCTGCAGCGAGAGGTGCTCTCTCTAAAAGGACAGTTTCAATTTTTACCAGAATCTGCCGACTAAAACTGTGCCCGCGTAAAGAATGCGAGACGAGTGGACCAGAATGAACAAGAACTACTCAGAAAAAGAAATGTTCTCCGAGCCGTCAAAGGCTTTGGTCATCGAAGATGACCATGGAGGACAGACATCTTATTATCCCCTATTGGTGTGGAATGGTTCGAGCTGTTATTCTCCAAAAATTATTCAGGAGACAAACCTTTCCCGCGGTCAGATGCAGGCACAAGAAGCGGTCGGCAGGATATCGTCGGTAAGGCAATTTCTTCATGACATAGGAAAGCGCCATGAGAGGTCTCTCCAGCACGACCTCTCTCTCAATTCCAGCCTCTTGTATTTGATCGCAGCATCCGATGGAAATGAAGATACGGTGGGGCATTCACAGCTTGTGGCCCGGTACACCCTTCTCTTAACCAGGGCAATGGGGATCGACGATTGGAATTTTTGCCGGAATATCGAAAGGGGAGCTTTGCTTCATGATATCGGAAAGATCGGAATCCCTGAGTCCATACTGAGGAAGCCCGGCCCTCTGACCGTTCAGGAAAGAGAAATAGTCAAAGAACATCCTCTAGTGGGTTACGAGATGATCGAGGAGTTCCGGTTTTTAAGCAAAGCTTCGCGGATCGTTCTTTTCCACCATGAAAACTATGATGGTCAGGGATATCCCTATGGATTGAAAAGGGAAGAAATTCCTCTGGAAGCGAGGATTTTCGCCATAGCCGATACGCTGGACGCCATCACCTCGGACCGCCCTTACCGAAAAGGGCAGAGCTTCCAAAAGGCTTTTGATGAGATCGAAAAAGGAAGGGGGACCCAGTTTGATCCCTATATCGTGGATGCCTTTTTCTCTATACCCGAGGAAAAATGGCAGCTAGCTAAATCAGTGCCCGAAAGATCCTTCTTCATGCACACCGCCCATTAAACGGCTCACCGGCTTTTTTTTCCGCTTTTTCCTTCCTCAAAATCAGAGCAAACAATTCTGCCGGGTGGAAAACTTTCCAGTTCTTTTTCTTACCTGAAAGGCGGGATTTCAACTGGAACAGACAACCCGGGCAGTCAGCCGCGATCAACGCCGTACCGCTCTTTTTGATTTTCTGGCTTTTTCTTTCCCACATGTGGGCGGAGATTTCTGGATTCTTGAAGGAAAAAACTCCACAGAATCCACAGCAGGAAAAAGGAGCCTCTTCGAGGACAGGATCGAAGCCCAGAGATCTGAGAAGTTTTAAAGGCTCTTCTTTAAGGCCTAACTCATTCAGATAATGACAGGGATAATGATAGAAGATTTTGGACGGACCTTCGATCCCTTCTTTTTCGGGTAGCAGGCCTTTCTTCACCACAAACTCAGTGAAGTCGAAGATTTTTTTTGTCCAAACAGAGGATTCGGGAAAGATTTTGGGGTATTTTTTCTTCAGCATGGCGTGTCCAGTTGGACATATGGTGAGAATGAAGTCCGGCTTTTCTCTGGAAAAAGACGACAAATTTTTCTCGGCCAATTTTTCCATGTCTTTGTGCTGGGCCATATGATAGCTGGGCGCCCCGCAGCATACCTGGTCCTCTGGCGAAACAACCTGAAAGCCAATCCGGGATAGGCTTGAGAAAACCGCCTCTCTGATTTCGGGAAAGAGGAATCTTGCCAAACATCCTTGGAAGAAATAGATCTTTTTCCTCTCGATGTGTTTTGTAACCGGGCTTTTTTCTGCTTCAAAAGATGAATAGGATTTTGCCCTGCTCCAGGAGAGCGGAGGAAGATGGGAAAGGAGTTTCGCCCCTGTATTCATCAAATATTTATTTCTGAAAAGGCATGAAAGCCCTCTTTCCCAAAACCTGGCTCCTTTCCTCCCTTTGAGCTGAAGGATAAGCTCTCCGGCAGGAATTCCGACCGGACAGAATTCTTCGCATTTTTTACAGTCGGCACAGTAGTCCCATCCTTCTGAGGATTCCTCAAGTGAATGGGTCAGAGCCGTGATCAACAGTCCGATGCCGCCCGGATAGACAGGGCCTCCGTAGACATGACCCCCCAGAGATTGAAAGACAGGACAGACGAGCATGCACCCTCCACATTTCAAGCAGGAGAGGATACTATCAAGATCTTTATCTTTGCTTGCCTCGAACCTCCCGTTATCCAGGATAATGATATGCAGCTCCTCTGGGCCATGTACTCCCACGACCAATTCCTTCTCTATGTCTGTAGTCCGGCTGATTCCTGTGATGAAGGACACGTAAGAGGTCAATTTTGATCCGGAGGAGGCGATGACCAGGGCTTTGATCAGGGATGCTGCTTGTTCCAGGGTTTCGACGAACTTCTCTACTGTCACCAGGGCGATGTGGGCAGGCGGAAGGGAAGTTACGAGGCGTGCATTTCCTTCGTTGCTCACCAGTACTAATGTCCCTGATTCCGCCACGGCCAGGTTTGCACCGGATATTCCCACATCGGCTTCGATAAAACTCTTTCGAAGATATTTCCTGGCTGTTTTTACGATTGCTTTCGGATCAGGCGGAACATCCTGGTTGAGGTATTCACTGAGAAGTTCAGCCACTTCCTCTTTGGTCTTGTGGAGCGCAGGGGCTGTGATGTGGGAAGGCCTTTCCCCGGCAATCTGGATGATCCATTCCCCCAAATCCGTTTCTACGACCTTATATCCCTTTTTTTCTAAAAAACGATTGAGTTCGATTTCTTCACTGACCATGGATTTGGATTTGACGATCGTCTTGGCCTTTTTTTTCTGAAGAATTTTTTCAATCGCTTGAAGGGCATCCTGTGGAGTTGCAGCCTGGTGGATAAAGGCCCCTGCCTTTTCTGCCTCCTGGCTAAACCGTTCCAAGAGTTCGGGAAGCCGCTCGATGCAATCGCGCCTGATGGCTTTGGCTCTTTCCTTTATTTCTTCCCAGGGAACTTCGTTCTTGGTGGCCTCGAATTTTGTGAAGTGATGTGAGGTGGCTTTTTTGAGAGCTTCCTGCAGGTTTGCATCGCCGAGTGCCTTTTTGACCCTTTTTGTTTTTCGTCTTCGGCGGAGCAATCATTCCCCCCCGCCGTGCTTCTTCAGATAGGCATCGGCACTGACCAGAATCTCTCTGGGCTTGCTCCCTTCCGAGGGGCCGACAATCCCCTCCTGTTCCATCTGATCGATTATGCGCGCAGCCCGCGCATACCCCAACTTGAGTTTCCTCTGGAGATAGGAAGCGGAGGCTTGTCCGGTCAGGAGGATCAGCTCAACGGCTTTTTCGAAAAGGGGATCCCTTTCTTCTGATTCCTGTACCAGTTGGGCTGTCGGGCTTTTGAGAACATGGATGATTTTTTCGTCATAACTCGGTTTTCCCTGTTCTTTGACGAATTTCACCAGGCGGGTGATCTCAGGGAGAGAAATGAAAGAACAGTGGAGCCGCAAGATGCGAGGGTAATTGGGAGGCATGAACAGCATGTCCCCCATCCCGAGAAGTCTTTCGGCCCCTGATGTATCGATGATGATTCGGCTGTCGACTTTTGAAGGGACACGGAAGGCAATCCGGCTCGAAAAATTGTTCTTTATTGTGCCGGTGATCACATCGATAGACGGCCGTTGAGTAGCCATCACCAAATGGATGCCAACTGCTCGGGCCAGTTGGGCAAGCCGGGCGATGCAGTATTCGACTTCCTGAGCTCCGATCATCATCAGCTCAGCCAGCTCGTCGATGATGATGACAAGATAGGGAAGAGGCTTGAGAGTTTCCTTTTCTTCCTCTGTCAGCTTTCCCTTCTGCTCCTTTTGAAGCTTTCTCACCTGCTGGTTGTACTGTTCGATGTTTCTCACTCTCAGGATTCCCAGTTTGTGGTAGCGAGCCTCCATCTTTTTGATGGAATCCAAGAGCACAGCCTCTGCTTTTCTGGGATCTCTGACCACCGGACAGATGAGGTGTGGGACGCCATCATATATCGAAAATTCAAGCCGCTTGGGGTCGATCAAGATGAGCTTCACCTCCTCGGGGCTGGCTTTGTAAAGGATGCTGGTGATGATGGAGTTGAGGGCGACGCTTTTTCCCGTTCCTGTCGCTCCCGCGATGAGAAGATGAGGCATTATGGAGAGATCCGAAACGTAGGGTTCCCCATGGATGGTTTTTCCCAAAGCCAGTGTCAGTTTTGAAGGCGACTTGAGGAACTTTTCGGTTTGAATGATGTCCAGGACTTTAATGATTTCCCTCTTATTGTTCGGGACCTCGATTCCTAAAGAAGACCGTCCAGGGATCCTCTGAATTCTTACCGATTCGGCTCCTAGAGCCAAGGAAAGGTCTTCTGCACAGTTGGCCACCTGACTCACCTTGATGCCGGGCTGGGGGTAGAACTCGTAAGTCGTGATCACTGGTCCTGGGTGGTATTCTTTGACTTCTCCTTCGATCCGGAATTCCTGAAGTTTTTCCTCGATCGTCTGCTTCTTTTCATACAGCTCGTTCTTGTCGATCTGCTCAGATTCTTTGCCGGAATCCAGCAGGCTGAGCGGAGGGAAATTGTAATCTCCCTTTTTTTCAATTTCAGGAAAAAGAAGCTTTTCTTGGGGCCGAGAAGGGGGCGGCGGTTCGACGGCAGCAGCCTTCTTGGGTATTTTTTTATCCTTTTTTTTCTGTTCTCTTTCTTCCCGCTTTTTTATTTTCTCCGCTTTTTTTTCTTCTTTCTCATCTGACTTGGGTGCCGCATATTTTTCGAAAACTCTTTTTTTCATCCTTTCTCGGCGCTTGTCCTTCTTATAGCGGATGATTCGCAACCTGACTTCCTTGAAGATGAACTGGAAGACACCGGCAATGAAGGTGAAGATCTTGCTTATGGAAAGATGGGTGGAGAAGATGAGGAACAGAATGACCAGGCCAAAAAGAATTAGGACTGTCCCTGTGTGGTTGAAAAAACGGATCAAAAATGAGGAGAGAATATCTCCGACCAATCCTCCCGATACAACTTCGGCACCCCGCCAATTTGTTTCTGGGAATAAAACTGTGAACAGGGCACTGAGGACAAAAAGAAGGAAAACCGCGCCTCCCGTTTTTGCGAGAATGCGTTTCTGTTTTCTAGGATAGAATGCTTGAACGCCGAGATAAAACAGAAGGATTGGGATGAGAAAAGAGGTGAAGCCAAAAATTTGAAGCAGAATTTCAGCAGAGGAGGCTCCCGCCTTTCCGGCAAAATTTTTCGCCTTCGTTTGGCTGGACGCTGTGCTTGCCCACGAAGGGTCCTGAGAATCGTAGCTGATCAGACTGATCAGGAGGAAAAGGGCGGTCAGGATAAGAAGAGTCCCGCTTATCTCTGAAGTTTTGACTTGCTTTCTTTTTTTCGTTTTTCTGGGAGTTCCGGTTTTCGCTCTTTTCTTCCTCTTTGCCATAGCCAAAATTATATCATATTTTCAGATCGGAGTACGTTAAAAAGGGCCACGAACTGTGATAAGGACACCTCTTCGGGCCGCCTTCCTTCTTCGATTCCACATTTGCAGAGAGCCTCTTTTATATCGGATACAGAGATGGGAATATTTTTTAAATTGTTCAAGAGTTTTTTCCTTCGGCTCCTGAAGGCTTGTTGGAGGAATGTTCGGAAACGTTCCTGATCGGAGATGAAAAATTGGGGATGCGGCCTCTTTTTAAGCAAGACCAGAGCAGAGTCTACCTGAGGAGCTGGAAAGAAGGAAGAAGGTGAGACCTGGAAGTGCAGCCGAATGGAAAAAATATTCTGGAAGAGGATGGAGAGAGGGGCGTACTTTTTAGTCCCAGGCTGGGCACAGAGTCTGAGAGCGAATTCTTTTTGGAGGAGGAATATGCATGAGGAGAAAAGTTCTCTGTTTTCCATCACCTTAGAGAGAAGAGGAGAGGAGATGGAATAGGGAAGGTTGCCGACCAATTTTGCTTGTTTTTTTTGAACGAGATCTTCGAAATTAACCTGGAGAACATCTGTTTCGAGAACCGTTAAGTTGGGGAACGCCTGTCTTTTCAGATAGGGAATCAGGGAGCTGTCTTTTTCGATGGCGATGACTCGAATCCCTTCTTTGACCAGGGGAAGAGTCAACACTCCTCTTCCTGCGCCGATTTCAATGATAAGGTCTTCAGGCTTTGGATCGATGACTCTGATAATTTTCTTGAGAACCTTTCGATCCGTCAGAAAATGCTGTCCCAGCGCTTTTCTTCTGGATTTGTTCATGTCGCGGCCATCTCGATAGGTTCAGCTCCTTTGAAAACTATACCAGAAATCATGGAGAAAGGCTAAACCGCTGCCCATGCGTTGAGGATCACTTCTGGAATTTCAAAAAGCGTCTTGATACAGGGAGGGAAGTGTCAGCGGATGTACCCCAGCGATTTGAGGTTATCCAGTTCCTTTTTTGAAAGCGGCGGCTTTTTTTTCTGTGCTTTTTTCCCATGGAGGTAACCATGGGTGTCATAAAATTCCATGTACTTGCGGTCCATGAGATTCTGCAGTTCTTTATGGCTGGAAGAAATATTCTGTTTTTCGAAAGGATCTTTGTGGATATCGAAAAAATATTCCTTTTGTAAATTCAGTCTTTCCATCAAAGAAGGAAGGACCTTCACCAGGTGATAATTTCTGTACACGATGGAGCGGGTTCCCAGATGTCCTTTGATAAAAAGAAATCTTTCCTCGGATTCTTTAAAGAGATGAATTCCCTGAATTTCATATGGGAGAGAGAGCCCCACTTCTTCCAAGAGGGTAGGATAGACATCCATCAAACTGACCGGATACCTGATCCGCCGGCTTCTTTCCCCTGGAATATACATGATCAGGGGAATTCTCGTTCCTGAATTGAACGTGAGGGGGCCATGGTTGTAGAAATAATTATATTCGCCCAGCTCTTCTCCATGATCGGAGCTGAGAATGATGATGGAATTCTGGTCGTATCCTTCTTGGGCAATCACGTCCAGTATTTTTTTGAATTCAGAGTCTGTGTACCGAATAGCTCCGTCGTATCGAGCGAGAAAATCCCCTTCGGTCGAATCCTCGTTCATGTATCTCCTCTGGGATGCAACGATTTTCGGATTCACGTCTTTGATCAGTCTTCTAGGAGGTCTTTCATCCACGAACTGGTCGGGTGGGAGATAGGGAGAGTGCGGTTCTATATAGTGGACCCATAGGAAAAAGGGGCTTTTTGTGTTTTGTCTGAGAAATTCCAGAACCGCCTCTGTTATGAAAGGCGTGGACTCGACCTTTTTCTCGATATGGTTCCATATTCCTTTATACACATCGAAACCTTGATGAAAACCGAAATTCTGGGATAAGTTCGCATTGTCTACGATTGCATAGTTGAAAAAACCTTTCAGTTTGAGTGCTTCTGCGAGCGTGATGTACTTTTCGTCCAGATAGTCTCGATTGGGTTTCGTTTTATGGACAAAGGGATGAAGGCCTGTTAAAAATGAAGCAAGAGAGGCAGATGTTTTAGGAATGGGACAGTAGGCATATTCAAAAACGATGGATTGATTCGCAAATTCGTCGATGTGGGGAGATGTCCCGTAAGGGTAACCATAAACAGAAAGGTGATCTGCTCGGAGAGCATCCACTGTGATGATGATGATATTGAGGTCTTGACTCTTTTTTTCCCGGGTGCATCCATATGTAAAAAGAATGAGGATGAGTGCCCCGCAGGCTAGATGAAAGAATCCTTTTGATCTCATGATTCATGTTTATCATCCAGATATCCCAAAGTCAACTGCATATGTTGAATAAGGGAGGTTTCAGATTCCTCGTTAATGTCCGTTTTTGGCGAGAGGTTCCGTTCCATTTAGTGCGGGATCATTTCAAGGTTTCTTCAGCCGCCGGACATGTCTTCCGCTTGAGTTCGGATTTTAAACACGTCTGCTTTTGGATATGATTTTTTTGATCTCGCCGACCAGGAAGAGAGAACCAGTGATCAAAACCGTGCCTTCGGGTCCTGCCATTTCTACGGCCAATCTAAAGGCCTTCTCGACATCGGGCTCCAGGATGAGACGGTGTTTGTGAGGTAGCGCTTTTTCCTTCAGTTCCTCCGGGGTTGCCGCTCGAAAATAAGGGAAGCGGGTGAGGATGACTTTTTCAGATAAAGGGAAAAGGATATCGGAGATTTTTTCGATTTTTTTATCCCGCATGGCCGCAAAAACAAGAATAAGGGGTGGAGTGAGAAAGTCCTCCACATACTTTCGCAGGGCAGTGACTCCCTCTTCGTTGTGAGCGCCATCCAAGAGAATCAGGGGGTGATGAGACATGGTCTCCAGCCTGCCCTCCCAGCGGGCTGTTCGAATACCCTCCAAGATCTTGTCTCTTTCCAGAGGTTTCCACCTTTGACTGAGCGTCCGGGCTGCAGCAATGGCTATAGCCGCATTTTTCCCCTGGTGTTCCCCAGGGAGGGAGGTCTCATAGGTGTACGTTTCTCCATCCATTTTAAAGCGGAAGACATACTTTGTATCAGCCTTTTTCTTGCTGAAAATTCCCCGATGGTCGAAGATGTTTTGTAATGGAGCTTCAAGCTCTTCTGCCCTCCTCTTGATTGTTTGAAGGGCTTTCTTGTCTTTTACACCACAGATGACGGGGACCAGAGGTTTGATGATGCCTGCCTTTTCTGAAGCTATCTGATCCAGGCTTTCCCCTAAGAATTTCTGGTGCTCGGCCGATATGGTCGTGATGACAGAAGCAAGGGGATGGGCGACGTTGGTTGCATCGAACCTGCCTCCCATTCCCACCTCCAAAAGAGCGATGTCGACCCGTTGGTGTTCGAAATAAAGAAAGGCCAGACAGCAGATGTGCTCGAAATAGGTTGGGGGATTCAGCAGTTTTTTTTCTTCGATGAGCCGGTCGATTGTTTCACGGAGTTCCGTTAAGAGCCGGCAGAAAGTGCGCTTCGGTATGGGATCCTCCCCGATGCGAATGCGCTCCTCCACATCTATGAGATGAGGGGATGTGAAGAGACCTGTCCGCAGTCCATGAAGGGTCAGAATTCGAGAGAGCATGGCGCAGACAGAGCCCTTTCCGTTCGACCCGGCTACCAGAACCGAGGGATATTTCAGATGAGGATTATGGAAGGCAGAAAGGACTTCCCGCACATTGTCCAGACCGAATTTGATTCCCAGATTCTGAATTTTTTCCAGATACTCCAAACACTCCTGGTGGTTCATTCTGAGTGAGGTTGGCTGCAGAGAAGGCGAAGAGCTCGAATGAGATAGGCATGGAGGTTCCGCCGCTCTACCACGTCGTCCAGCATTCCGTGGTGAAGGAGAAACTCCGAACGCTGAAAGCCCTTGGGAAGCTTTTCTTTTATGGTCTGTTCGATGACTCGAGGTCCAGCAAAGCCGATAAGGGAGTTAGGTTCTGCGATATTGAGGTCTCCCAGCATGGCAAAGCTTGCCGTTACGCCTCCTGTTGTCGGATCTGTCAGGACAGAGATGTAGGGGATGCCCGCCTCCTCCAGCCGGGCGATGGCTGCGCTCGTTTTCATCAACTGCATGAGAGAAAAAATCCCTTCCTGCATCCGGGCTCCCCCTGAGCTGGAGATCACGATGATCGGAACACTCTGTTCCAGGGCCCGCTCAAAAGCCCTGGTGATCTTCTCTCCGACTACCGATCCCATGCTTCCTCCCATGAAGGCAAAATCCATTGCACATATGATGACCTTTAATCCCCCCATCGTTCCCGTAGCACTCAGAACGGCATCGGGAAGGCCTGTTTTTTTTCTGCTTTCTGTCAACCGGGCCGAGTAGCGCTTCGTGTCCTTGAAAGAAAGAGGGTCGTGGGGAGAGATCTCATGATCGAACAGCTCAAATTGGCCGAGATCGAAGAGCATATTGAGGCGGTCAATGGCTGAAAGACGAAAATGAAAATTGCATTCGGGACAAATGAAAAGATTGTCCAGGATGTCCTGTCTATAGAGGATGCGCCGGCAATTGTTGCATCGTGTCCATATGTTTTCCATCGCTTCTCTTTTAAAATGATTCTCAATCTTGAAGAGGCTCGGGGATCGCGGTTATTCTCCGTCTTCTTCAAGAAGCTTTATCACTTCCTCCGGGTCAGGAAGCTCCTCATCAAAATCCATTTCGTCATGAAGAAGGTTCATGACAGACTCTACCAGTTTCTCTGTGTCGACCGGCTTCTCAAAATAAGCAGCAGCTCCGAAAGAACGCATGGCCTCATTTTTGTACTGTCTTCCCTTGTACAAACCGGTGACAATGACCACCGGGACGTCTCCTTTGGTTTCCTTGAAGATCTTTTGAGTGAGATCGAAGCCATGAAGCTTGGGAAGCATGGCTTCAATAAGGAGGAGGTTGGGTTTTTCAGACTGGTATTTTTCATACGCCATCTGGCCATCGGTTGCCGTGATGATTTCGAGTTTTTGTCCGGAAAAGAGTTCCGTCATATCGTCGAGATTTTTCGAATCGTAATCTACGATCAAGATTTTTTTATCCGACATCGCTGGTTGTTCAATTCTAGAATATAACCTCCTTGATTGTCAATCGAGGGGCATTCCTCTTTTTTCCTTTTTTTATTTGTGATATATTGGCGGGGATGACAAAGGAAGAGAAGATCGACCTTTCTCTTGTTATCCCCGTTTACAATGAAGCAGAAAATCTTCCTGAACTTTATCGAGAGATAACCCTTTCCTGTGAAAAGCTGGGAAAGCCTTATGAAATCATATTCGTGGATGATGGGAGTGGGGATGAATCTTTCGTTGTACTGAAAGGGCTGTTGAAAGAGGACCCCCGGATCAGAATCATACGCCTCCGGAAGAATTTCGGTCAGACAGCAGCCTTATCGGCTGGATTTGATTATGCTCGGGGAGATATCATCATCACCCTGGATGCGGACCTGCAAAACGATCCCAACGACTTTGCCCTTCTCCTTGATAAGATAGATGAAGGACACGACATCGTCAGCGGCTGGAGGGTCAACAGGAAAGATAAGTTTTTTTCTCGCCGCCTTCCCTCCGCCATCGCGAATCGGCTGATATCCTTCATCACGAGGGTGAGGCTTCATGACTACGGCTGCACTCTGAAAGCGTTCCGAAAGGAAGTGACAAAACAGATCAAGCTCTACGGAGAACTGCATCGGTTCATTCCAGCAATTGCCAGCAATATCGGAGTTTCCATAGCTGAAGTCAGAGTGAACCACCGCAAACGGCGTCACGGAAAATCAAAGTACAGGGTGTGGAGGTTTCCGAAAGTCATTCTTGATACCCTGACCGTTAAATTTCTTCTGAGCTATTCCACACGTCCCCTGCAGATTTTTGGCGTTTTTGGATTGATCTGCGGGATAATAGGGGGAGTTCTCCTGCTTTGGCTGGGCTATGTGCGCCTTATTTTGATGCAGGGAATCAGCGGCCGTCCATTGCTCTTCCTCTCAATCCTTCTCATCGTCATCGGCATTCAGTTCATCACCCTCGGACTCCTGGCTGAAATCGTGGTTCGCGCCTATCACGAATCCACGGAAAAGAGAATCTACGCCGTAAGGGAAATCATTCAGGCTGAAGCCAGAAAAGACGGGCCAGACCATTGAGCCCATGAAAATTTTGATGCTCGCCCCTGAACCCTTTTTCCAACCCCGGGGAACGCCCATCAGTGTCTATTTCAGAATCAAAGCCCTCTCAAATTTAGACCATGAAGTCGATCTCGTGACCTACCACTTGGGCGAGAATAAAAGCTTAAAAAACTTAGACATTCACAGAATCCCGCCTCTTTTTTTCATTAAGAAAATAAAAGTAGGACCTTCCTTTTCCAAAATCCCGCTGGACTTTTTGCTTTTTTACAGAGCCGCGCGGCTGCTGCTTTCCAGGTCCTATGACCTCATTTTCTCTCATGAGGAGGCCGCATGGTTCGGCACTGTCCTGGCGAGAATGTGGGGGATCCCACATGTCTATGATATGCACTCCAGTCTTCCCCAGCAGTTGGAAAATTTTCGGTTTTCCCGCTCCAGGATTCTTAAGGAGATTTTTGCTGTATTGGAAAGATATGTTCTCCGCAACTCCCAGAGCATAATCGTCATTTGCCTGGATTTATTTCAGCGTCTCGAACAGGAGAGAGCCGCCCATAAAGGAATTCTTGTCGAAAACTTCCTTGATTTCGATTATCCTGCATATTCCCGGCTGCAGGTCCAGCAGGAGCGGGAAAAGTATGCCCCGAAAGGAGAAAAAATCGTCCTGTATGCAGGGAATTTTGAGCCCTACCAGGGTATCCCTTTGCTGCTCGAGGCAGGAGCTGAGCTGAAAAAGAGGCCTGTCGTTCTGCTTCTGGTAGGCGGAAAGCCCTCTCATGTGGAAGACATGCGGAGGAAGGCGGAGGGGCTCGATATTGGAGAAAGGGTGCATTTCACCGGAGAGGTGGCTCCCTCCAGGATTCCTTTGTATCTCTCCATAGCGGATGCACTGGTTTCCCCCCGTATCTCGGGGACAAATACGCCTCTTAAAATCTATTCATTCCTCAAATCCGGAAAGCCCCTGGTGGCAACAAATCTCTGGACCCATACCCAGGTCCTCACCGAAAAGACCGCTGTTCTTGTCGACCCGGATCCCCGCAGCCTCGCCCGAGGGTTGATGTTTGCCCTGTTTGATAGGGATGCGCATCGACGCGCTCTCAACGCTAAGGCTTTCGCTGAGAGTGAATTCACCTTCGCCAACTACAAAAGAAAAATCACCCAGGTCCTTGAAACAGCTCTAGCCAACCATAAAAAAGGACGTCCGGACTCATGAAAGCCTTTGTCACAGGAGCGTCGGGATTCATAGGCACTCATCTTGTCTCGGAACTCCTCAGGCAGAACTGGGACGTGAGCGTTCTCCTTCACAAACGGCCTTTATACGAACATGAGAAGATCCGGGTTCATCGGGGCGATATCGGAGATAAAGCGCTCCTCAGGGAAGCGCTTCAAGGAACAGATGTTCTCTTTCATCTGGCCGCTGCACTCGGGGCTTCACTCATCAGCGAAAAAGAATTTTTCAGGATCAACGCGGGAGGAACCGAAAATGTTTTGCGAGCGGCAGAGGAAGCAGGCGTTAAGAGAGTTATCCATTTCGGCTCAGCAGGAGTGCTGGGCTCTGTCAGGAAAAACAAAGCGGTCGGAGAGGATCACCCCCCAAATCCCCTGGATATCTACGATAAAACCAAACTGGAGGGAGAAAGGGCTGCTCTGCGTTTTGCTCAGGAAGGAATGGAAATAGTGTTGGTGAGGCCTGGCTGGGCGTACGGTCCTGGGGACAGGCGGACTTTCAAGCTCATAAAAGCCATCGCGAAAAAACGGTTCATACTTGTGACGAAGGGAAAGACCAGGCACACGCCTGTCTACATCCATGACCTCATCCAAGGTGTTTTGCTCTGTGTCGGAAAGGCACGCAGAGGCGAGATCTATCATCTGGCCGGAGAAGAGGTCTTATCGGTAAAGGAGATGGTATTGGCCATTGCAGAATCGACGCAATCGAAGATTCCCCGTTTCTCTCTACCGCTTTTGCCTGTACGATTTGCAGCATGGAAGATGGAAAAAGCTTTTTATCTTTTCAAACGTGAAGCCCCTTTATCACGGGGGAAGTTGGGTTTCTTTATCCATCCCAAACCGCTTTCCATTCAAAAGGCGAAGCAGGAACTTGGCTACTCTCCTCAGACAGATTTTCAGACGGGGATGAGAAAAACCGTTGCCTGGTACCGAGACCATGGTTGGCTTCCCCGCCTGGTTGCCTGACCTTCAAGAAAATGTCACCATAAAAATTCCTTCCATAAGGGTCTTGAAATTGACTTAAGGCTGACGAAGAGGATATCATAGTCGGTCATCCATAAGTTTTGAAAAATGGGTATCAAATGAGCCTAAAGAACTACTGGAGCCGTTTAGCCAGGATGTTTTTCCACTATCGGCGGAAATCGAACGTGCTTCCCTATTTTCCTGTACGGCTCTGGGTAGAGCTGACCAGCAGCTGCAATTACAGATGCGTCATGTGTCCCAATAAGGATTTGAAAAGGGAAGATAAAGGGTTCATGGATTTGGAGCTGTATGAAAAAATCGTAGATGAGGCGCGGGAATTTGTTTTCGACATCAACCTGGCTCACAGGGGAGAATCTCTGCTGCACCCCCACCTTGTCGAGGCTATTGTGTATGCCAAAAACAAGAAGCTTTTCACACGGCTTCACACCAACGGGTCCCTGCTGTCAGAGAGTCTTTCAAGACAAATCATTCATGCCGGGTTGGATCGGATCTCCTTTTCCTTCGATGGTTATGGCAAGGAGACATATGAGAGAATACGAAGAGGGGGAAACTTCGATAAAACGGTTGCGAACATTGTGCGATTCCTGGAAATAAAGAAGGAGGCTCGTTCCAAGAAGCCGGTTACAAACATCGAGGTCATAGATTTTGTTGATAACCGGCGCGAAAGAGAACTTCCTGAGGAAAAGGACCGATTTCTGAATCGATTCAGCGGCCTTCCTTTGGACAACTTTGTCCTGAAGGAGATGCACAATTGGGCTGGCCGGATCGAAAAAGAAAAGCATGGCAAAAAGTATTCGGTCTGTCCGTTTCCATGGAATGCCTTGATCATCTACTGGAATGGGGATGTTCTTCCCTGCACCCAGGATTTTTTCGGCGATTTCATCGTAGGGCATGTCAAGGAGAGTTCTTTGAAAGACATCTGGAACGGTGAGCGGATGCGCTATCTCAGAAAAAAACTCTCTGAAGGGAGTATCGAGGAGCTCAAAACCTGTTCTCGGTGTGACCGCGTGTGGAGGGAAGGATTCCTCGGCGTTCCCAAAGAGTACCTCTGGAAATTCATCACCAAGAGAATGCCTTGAGGTCTCATCTTTGTCCCAGAATGTACAGAGGATGATGTCAGAAAAAAAGTTGAAAGTCGGTCTGATAGGAATCGGGAAGAGAGGGCTTCTGCACGCTTCCTTCGTGAACATCAATCCCCAAGCAGATTTGATAGCCGTCTGCGATACGGATGAACAACTCCTCTTCATCATGAAAAATTTCTATCCAAATACCCCCTTCTTTTCTGATCTTGACAAAATGCTCGAACAGGTTGACTTAGACACGGTCTTCATTTGTACGCCTGAGAAGAGTCATTTGTCACTGGCTGAAGAATTGATTCAAAGGAACCTGAATGTTTTTGTCGTGACTCCTTTGGCAGACTCTCTCGCCTCATCCGAGAAAATGGTAAGACTGAAAGCCGGTAGAAGCTCTGTTTGCTCTCTGGGCTATTCCTTCCCCTTCAAGGTGATCTTCCAAAAGGCCAAAGCCTTATTGGATGATGGAATTCTGGATACAGCCAAAAGATTTCGAGCATCCCTGTACTGGTCCGTTACCAGATCCTTTCAAAGCTTAGAGGGAGTCATCAGGAACAGAATTTCCGCCCTTTTTTTTCTGATCTGCTGGCTTTTTGGGCCGGTACAAAGCCTGTACGCCAGAAGTTCCCGTGGTTCCATCGGAGGCCAGAGCGGGAACTCCTTGATCCTGGATCACTCATCTGGCTTGACAGGGATTGTCGACATTTCGTGGAGTCGTCCAGGATATCCTCTTCCCACAGTCCAGGTTTCTGTGGAAGGAACAGGGGGGACATTGGAAATCTCCGATGACTGTCTCAAACTCTATCTTTACAGGAAAAAGGGTGACGTCGAAAAAGGGTGGACCACGATCGATGTGTCGGACCTTCCTTCTCCCTCCCGTTTTTTTCTCTGTGATCAGGGCTGCTATGAGGGAAACAGTTCTTTTATAGAAAGCTGTCTCAAGAAAAAGAGTCCGGCAGTCAGTTGGGAAGATGGCCTTGAGGTTATGAGACTGATTGAGGCGGCGCGGCTCTCGATGCACTCGAATAGAGAGATTCTCATAAACGAGGTAAAATGATGCAAAAAATCGATAAAATCATCCTGGGCTCCAATTCCTTCGAAGGCGTCGGCTATCTTTCCAGGGCACAAACCCGTCACTATCTGGAATTCTTCAGCAAGAAAGAAAACATCATCCCTATCCTGGAGGCGAGCTTCAATTTGGGCATAAGAAGTTTCATGTGTTCCAACAATTCGAACATCCTCTCGGCGTTGGATGGCTTCAAAAATAGTCCAGATCTGTCAATTTTTGCTGTGATCCCCAATGCCTACGAATACGCACGGGAGTCGACAGAAAAGGGAGTATTGGGGACCATACTCAGCAGAGCCAGAGAAATCGATCTGTATCGTAAAGTCAGGATGGGACTTCGGGCGCTCCGGAAAATACAAGGGATCGTAACCAAGGATTTGCTGACCCTGCTTACCAACCTGATGGACTTTGAGATGGCCAGTTTCCATTCTCACCATGTCACCGGCGTCATTCTTCACGGTCAGGTAACAGATCTGGCCCTCTCCTCCGATAACAGGGAGATATTTGATGTCTATAAAGAGATAGTCAAGGAAAGATATAAAGCCCAGCCTATCCTGGCTACACACAACTTCGGCACACTCCTTCCCAAGCTCATGGAGTGGAAAATAAAACTTCCGATTCTGGCGTCTTTCAACAAAAAGGGATTCATCATGAAGCCCACTCAGGGGGAGTGTGAAGAGCTGCTGGAGAAGACCGATTATTATATCATCGCGAAAAAAGTCATGGCAGGAGGAAGGCTCTCTCCCGAAGAGGCTTTTCCCTATCTGCTGAACAAAAACATCGGTTCCGTCGTTCTAGGAGTGGGTTCTCTTTCCGAGACCTATCATACGCTTTCGGTGGCCAAGTCTGCATTTCTCAGCCCTTAGCGAAGCGAATCGATCTCTACGGGTGTGCGGGCTTCAGAGGACAAATAGACAGCCTCGATGATCCGTTGGACATCGAGTCCATCCTTCCAGGTGACTTCAGGCTTTCCCCCTTTCAAACAGCACGTAATGAAACGTCTGTCCTCATCGTAAAAACCCTCGCTTCCCAGGTCAAAGTGAGATGTGCTCCCTAAATCGATTTTATGGATGGTTGTCCATCCTGCTTCATATGGGGCGGAGTCCTGATGGAGATTCAGCTTGATATAATCGTTCGTGATTTCCATATATCCCTGTTCTGCTTCTATGGAAATGTCGATGGTCGCCAGCCGATACCCTGGAAGACTCCAATTGGCATCCAAGACGCCGTTCATTCCGTTGGCATATTCGAAGAGGATGCTTCCGCTATCCTCGACTTGGGAATAAAAATTTATCGTTCGACCGTAGACTCTCCGGGGCAGGCCAAAATACCAAATGACCAAATAGATCAAATGAGAGGCGATATCGATAACCACCCCCCCTCCCGATTTGTTTTTATCATAAAACCATCCCTTTTTTTTACTGAGAACCTGGCTGAAATAGACGGAAACAGTAAAGGAGAAGACATTTCCTAAAAGCCCATCCTCCAGCAGGTCTTTCGCCTTTCTATAAAGGGGGATATGGGCAAGAGTGAAGCCGGTGGCATGGAGGACATCCTTATCTTTCAGCAGAGCAACCATTTCTTGAGCAGACGAGAGGGACTCAGCCAAGGGCTTTTCGACGAACAGGTTCAGATTACGGGCAAGACACGTTCGAGCAACGGACAAATGAGTAAACGGAGGCGTACAGATAAAAACCGCCTCCAAATCCATCTCTTCGAGCATTTGATCGAGACGAGGGTAGAAGGTGACATCCATGCCCGATTTTGCGGCATATTTGGACAGCTTTCTGTTGGTGTCGTGTACGGAAACCAGCTCTGCCTCCGGAATCATGTTGATCAGTGCGGAATGGAGGATTCCCATTTTTCCCAGCCCTACCACACCGGCTCTTATTCTCTTTTCCATCTTCCCTCTATTCTACCTATTTCTAGATAAAAGATAAATCCTTGGCTCTTTTTCTATCTTAATGGGTTAGCTTTAATGGAAAAAGACATCAGGCAT